>Ga0265292_1000382_pt1 | contig 67604 bp, 58 predicted proteins | sample Munlanlewell296A_FD_189080 | JGI IMG/M metagenome (GOLD analysis project Ga0265292, IMG submission 189080) | Leachate microbial communities from a municipal landfill in Southern Ontario, Canada - Leachate well 296A | ecosystem: Engineered > Solid waste > Landfill > Unclassified | place: Canada...
AGCACAAATTGTAACGCCAAGTGAATATGTCGGGAACTTAATGCAGCTTGCGATTGAAAAAAGGGGTGTATATAAGAACACAACGTATATTGATCCGACTCGTGCAGATATAGAATTTGAATTTCCACTTGCAGAAATAATTTTTGATTTTTACGATAAACTAAAATCTATATCGCGCGGTTATGCTTCTTTAGATTATGAGTATATCGGATACCGCGAATCTGATCTAGTTAAAATTGATATTCTGTTAAACGGAGAAAAAGTTGATGCGCTTTCTATAATCTGCCATGAAAAAAAGTCTTTTACATGGGGACAGAAAGTATGTACCAAGCTTAAAGACCTAATTCCTAGGCAGATGTTTGAGATTGCAATACAAGCCGCTATTGGATCAAAAGTTGTATCAAGAACGACTGTGAAAGCGATGCGTAAAAATGTTTTGGCAAAATGTTATGGCGGCGATATTACGAGAAAGAGAAAACTTCTTGAGAAGCAGAAAGAAGGGAAGAAAAGAATGAAGCAAGTCGGCAACGTTGAAATTCCGCAAGAAGCATTTTTAGCAGTTTTACAAATTGATGATTAAAACAGTAAGCACAAAATTCGAAATCCAAAATTCAAAACATCAAAAATAAACTTTAATTCATAAATCGTAATTCGTAAATCATAAATTGAGATAGATTAAAATGTCATTATTCAAAAAAGAAGAAAGTAAAGAGAAGTCAAAAGAAATTAAGAAGCCGGTAATAAAAACTCCACAGCAAAAATTTTGGGAGTTCTGGAAAAATTTATTATTCGCTGCAGTTGCCGCATTACTCATCAAAACTTTTTTGATCGAGACATCCCGAGTTCCTACCGGCTCAATGGAAAAAACTATATGGGTCGGTGATTTTCTTTTCGTTAATAAATTTATTTACGGCTCTTCTTCACCAAGAAATATTCCGTTCACAAATATTTCATTGCCGTATTTTCAAATGCCCGCTCTACGCGAACCAAAACACGGCGATATAGTTGTTTTTGAGTTTCCCGGCGACAAGGATGAATTAGCTCCGATTGAAATAAGCAACTATGTAAAAAGATGTATAGGAGTACCTGGCGATACAATCAAAATAGTTGATGAAGTAGTTTTTATTAACGGAAAAGAAGCGCCCCGCGCTCAACAGATCCAATATGATAATTATGTCAGACCAATTACAGATACTGAACCGCGGATATTTCCTAAAGGCAGCAGCTTTAATGAAGATAATTACGGACCAATTGTTATTCCTAAAAAAGGTGATGTAATAAATTTAACTTTGGATAATGTTGAACAGTGGCGGACAATCATTGACCGTGAATTTGGGAAACGTGTTGTTACTGTGGATGGAAATCAAATTATGATCGAAGGGAAACCGGTTAAATCATACACACTCAAACAAGATTATTATTTCATGATGGGCGATAACCGGGATGACAGTTTGGACAGCCGATTCTGGGGATTCGTTTCCCGCGATAAAATTATTGGTGAAGCATTTTTAATTTATTGGTCATGGGATCCCAGCATACCGTTTTCGGATTTTTTCCAACTTCTTGGGACAGTACGTTTGGGCAGAATTGCTAAAATAGTTCATTGAGTTTGAGCGGATTATTGGTTTAATTCAAAGTGCGGGTAAGTATGAATTCTTATTTCGCACTTTTTTATTTATTTTATTGTTAGATAATGTTAATCGAGGTCTTAATGAAAAAAATATATATTCTATTTTTTCTTTTAATTATTGCAGCTTCAATACATTCACAAACCAAATACCTAATCTATTTCAAAGATAAAGGTGTTACTCCGAATAATTCTCTGCAGAAATCATCTGAGCTTTTTATGTTAGCTGAAAAAGAGTTATCTGAACGAGCAATTGAAAGAAGAAAACAAGTTATGGGTGAGGATAATTATATCACTTATGAAGATATCCCTCTCAATGAAAATTATATTAATCAAATTGAAAACCTCGGAATTAAAATTGAAAACAAACTGAAATGGTTCAATGCCGTTAGCGCTTACTTAACAAATGAGCAATTGAGCTCAATAAAAAATTTAGCATCCATTCAAAAGATTGAGAAAGTCCGTGTGTTCAAATCAAAGAATGATGAAAGTAAATTAAACGAATCTTCAACTAATAATTCGATCGGACAACTAAATAAAACTTCATCAATAACGGGATTAAATTACGGGCCATCAATAACACAGAATGCGCTTTCGGATATTCCGGCTGTCCATGATTTAGGAATAAATGGGGCTGGTGTGCTCATCGGCATTCTTGATACTGGATTCAGATGGAAGTCGCACAATTCTCTGAAAAATTTATTAGTACTCAATGAAAAAGATTTTATTCAAAATGACGGTATTACCGAAAATCAAACTGGTGATGCATCTGGTCAAGATTCACATGGTACTGCAGTGTTTTCAATCATGGCAGGTTTCGATCAAGGAAATATTGTTGGACCAGCATATGGTGCACAATTTCTTTTGGCAAAAACGGAATACGTACCAACAGAAACTCATGTTGAAGAGGATAATTATGCTGCCGCTTTAGAATGGATGGAAGGTCTTGGTGTTCAAATAACTAGCAGTTCACTTGGGTATAATACTTTTGATTCACCCGAGGCATCGTATACATTCGCCAATATGGATGGTAAGACAACAATAGTTGCTAAAGCCGCGAACCTCGCGTTTGACAGAGGTGTTTCTACTTTTACTTCGGCGGGCAATGAAAGAGGAAACAGTTGGAATCATATCGTCTCACCTGCAGATGCTTTCAATGTCATTGCAGTTGGTGCAGTTAATGCAGATAGAACACTTGGATTCTACAGCAGTCCCGGTCCAACATCAGATGGAAGAATTAAACCTGAAGTCTGTGCTATGGGAACATTTAATTATCACGCTGATCCAGCAGGAGGGTACAGTTCTTCAGGTTATGGGACTTCATATGCAGCACCAATTGCTGCTGGAGTAGCTGCAATATTAAAATCCTGCTGGCCACAACTAACAAATGTGCAGATAAGAAAAATATTTCTTGAATCGGGAGATAATACTGCTTCACCAAATAATGATAAGGGCTGGGGTTTAATTTCTGCAAAGAAGGTTATTTCTTATCCTAATCTAAGTGCGGTTAATAATGTTTACAATGTGCTCAATAAAATTTTTATTAACAGTGATGGAGTGAAATCTTCTACAGTAAGATTAAATTATAAAGTTGGCAGTGGCTCTTATCAAATTGTCTCCATGGATACTGTAGTTTTTAATAACACATTAAAATATAATTATACACTTCCTTCTTCATCCAACGGTACGTCGGTAGAATTCTATTTTACTTATCAAACAACTGCGGGTTCTTCGGTTCGTGAACCGGTTGGAAATAATAATTATAAATTTTCTTACGGCAGTTACAATATCAGTAATCTTACTTCTGTAAAAGATGGTAATGAAATTCCGTCTCAATTTTATCTTTCGCAAAACTATCCGAATCCGTTTAATCCAACGACAGTTATCAGTTATCAGTTGTCAGTTACCAGTAAAGTCAGTCTAAGAATTTATGATTTACTCGGTAGAGAAGTTGAAACCCTTGTCGATAAAGAACAACAACCAGGAAATTATAATTCTCAGTTCTCAATTCTCAAATCTCAAATAACCAGCGGTGTTTATTTTTACAGATTACAAGCCGGAGATTTCTCTGAAACTAAAAAAATGATTTTGATTAAATAAAATTAGCAAGCAAAAAATGTCTAATATTTTATATGATGATCAAGTTGAGTATTTAACTTCGTTAAGAAGTCAGCCGGAACCTTTGCTAAAGGAAATGGAAGCTTTTGCTGCTGAGAAAAAGATACCGATATTAAATTGGATGTCTGTAGAGTTTCTTGAACAATTGGTTTTAGTTAGCAAACCAAAGAGTGTTTTGGAAATTGGAACTGCAATTGGTTATTCATCAATTCGTATTGCAAGGAAGCTTCGTAAAAAAGCATCACTTGATACAATTGAAAAAAGTAAGAACAATATTAGACTTGCTAAAGAATATATAAAACGTGCAAAACTTACCTCTTCAATAAATATTTTAGAAGGCGATGCTTTAGAAATTATGCCCGGGTTGGATAAGAAATATGATCTGATATTTCTTGATGCCGACAAAGAAGATTACGAGAAACTTTTTCATTACTCTCTTATGATTTTGAAAAAGGGTGGAGTTCTTTTTGTAGATAATCTTTTATGGCATGGTTATGCAGCTGCAAAATCAGTTCCGGAATCATATAAAAAATCAACAAAGATCATTCGTGAGTTTAATAAAATGTTTATGAACTCTACGGCTCTTCAATCTACAATTCTTTCGATAGGTGATGGAATAGGTCTTGGAGTAAAAATATAATTATGGATCATGAATTACTTCCGGAAGTAAATAAAATTCTAACCGAAGTTGAAAGACTTTCTAATAATCACCTCTACTTTCGAGATGATCTAGAAATATTGGTAAAGATTACACAACAAAGTGGTAAACTTGAATTGTTAGAAGAAATATCCTTCCACGCAAAATTCTCAAATGGGTTATTAAAAGTCATCCAAAGAAAAGATCCCGTAGTAGAAGAAACATTTTTACTCAAAGCATCAAACGAGTATAAAGATAGTCTTCAGAAAGTTGTAAAATTATTGGAGGAATTATTGAAAGATGGGAGTGATTTCATTAGAACAATCTTTAAGGAAAAATATTTAGAATTAAATCAGCAATGTTTATATAACCTTAATAACCTCTGTTCGGATCTAAGTTATCTAAAATTATATTTTAATGATTTGAAGGATGGGGCAATTATTGAAAATAAATAAGGACTTGAAGATTAGCTGCAAGTCCTTTTTAAGTAATAGCTAAGAAAAATTATTTCGCTTTTCTCAACGTTTCAGAATATTTTTCCGCAACATCTTGAACAGATCTACTGGAAATAAGATTATAGATTTTATTTCTTAATTCAGCCCATTCTTCATGAAGCGGACATGGGAATTCTTCGGAACATTCTTTTAGACCGGTTACACATTTTAGGTTTATAACAGGTCCTTCTACTCTCTCTACAATTTCAAGAATAGAACTTTTTTTAGCAAGTTCCGTAATCTTAAATCCACCGCCTCTTCCCTTAAATGAATCAACATATCCGTATTTAGCCATTCTTTGTAAAATTTTAGCGAGATAATGAGCTGGAATGTCTTCACTTCTTGCTATTTCGGAAGACATGATCAAACTTTCTTTGGATTGACGAGCCAAGAACAAAATTGCTCTTATTGCGTACTCTCCCGTTTTTGTATAGATCATTTATTTCCTCTTTTGTTTAATTTAAATTTGTATTTAAGATTTAAGGGAGCTTCTTATCTTATAATCAAATTAAGTAAAAGAGTTCTATTTGTCAATAATTAGGATTTTCAATGAGGTATGTTCTAACTATTCATATAAAACAAGTTATCGGTGATCCTTAAAACTAAATTTGGATTGTAGTTCTCATTTAACTCAGATGAAAGCTCATTTATTCTCGATGCTTTAATTGAACAATGCATTACAGGAGACAATTCAAACAAATTTTTATTTACAACTAATTCAAATTTTGATATCAAATGATGAACATACTTAGTCTGTTCAAATTTATATTCTAATTCTATCTTCTGATAAAGTTCTTTTTCAATTTGCTTAGAAGCTTCTAAATTTTGTATTGCTGCTTCATAATAAGCTTTCCCTAAAGGACCAACTCCCAATTTAGCACCGCCAAAATATCGAACTATAATTGTAATAATGTTTGTGAGTTCGAAATGATTTTGTGCATTATTGATTCTTATTCCGGCAGTGCCGCTCGGTTCGCCATCATCGGAATATTTGAGTAAACCATCTGCTAACTTATATGAGAAACAATGATGTGTTGCATCATAAAATTTTTTCTTAACAGAGTTCAAAAAATTAATTCCTTCTTCCTCTGTGCTAATGGGCATAGATAATCCAATAAACAAAGAACCTTTTTCTTTGATTCTGACCTCAGTTTCCGCACTGATCATTTTTATTCTAAAAGGAAGGTGGGACATTATTTTATTCTCACTAAAAATTGATTTTCAAACTGCCAATGCTTACAATAACATTTTGAACTGCGGAAATTTATCTATTTGAACTCTATAAATAAAATAATAATTAAAGGGGCGAGAGAGCATAATCTCAAAAATATTGATTTGGAGATACCTCGCGATTCGCTCGTTGTAATTACCGGATTATCCGGTTCCGGAAAGTCTTCTTTAGCTTTCGATACAATTTATGCTGAGGGTCAACGCAGATATATTGAATCTCTTTCTGCTTATGCCCGCCAATTTCTTGGTGTTCTTGAAAAACCCGACGTTGATCTCATCGAAGGATTAAGTCCGGCAATTTCCATAGAGCAAAAATCAACACACGGCAATCCGCGTTCCACAGTCGGAACCGTAACTGAAATTTATGATTATCTCCGTCTATTGTATGCACGCGTTGGAACTCCTCATTGCTATAATTGCGGAAGACCTGTCGAGAAACAATCCACCGATCAAATTATTGATTCCGTCTTAGAAAAATTTAATGATAAAAGAATTATAATTTTAGCGCCGGTTATTAGAGGAAGGAAAGGACATTACAAAGAACTTTTTCAAGAAATTTTGGCAGATGGTTTTGTACGCGTTCGTGTTGATGGTGAAACATATGATTTGAACGAACCAATAAAAATTGACCGTTATAAGATTCACAATATCGAAATAGTTGTTGACCGAATAAAAGTTAATGAAAAATCCAGATCAAGAATTGCTGAATCTATAGAAGTAGCTCTGAATTACGGAAACGGAAATGTTTTTATTAATGATGTGCAAGAAGATGTTACATTCAGTCGTAATCTTGCTTGTGTTCATTGTGGAATTAGTTTTCAAGAACTGGCTCCAAATTCTTTTTCGTTTAATTCTCCTTACGGTTCATGTCCCGATTGCGACGGACTTGGGGAAAAGAAGGAACTTGATATCAATCTAATAATTCCGGATTGGGATAAAACAATTAACGAAGAAGGAATAGCTCCGCTTGGAAGACCGAGAACAGTTTGGTTCTTTAATCAACTGGAAATAATTGCAAAGAAATTTAATTTCGATTACGATACTGCTCTAAAAGATCTTACCAAAGAACAACTGGATGTTCTCTTAAACGGAACAAAAGAAAAAATACCGTTCACTTATACTTATGGCGGTGGAAGGACTGTAACATATCAGCATAAATTTACCGGTGTTATAAATTATATTAAACATTATTACGACAACACTTCATCAAATAAAATACGCGAGTGGGCTGAATCATACATGAACACACTTACGTGTTCAACTTGCAACGGCGGAAGGTTGAAGAAGGAATCGCTTTTTGTAACGATTAATGATTATAACATTTCACAAGCAACTGCATTCTCGATTGAGAAAGCGAAGAAATTATTCTCATCGCTAAAACTCAGCAAACGAGAAGAAATAATTGCACAGCAAATCTTAAAAGAAATTAACTCGCGACTCGATTTTTTATTAAATGTCGGTTTGGATTATTTAACTCTTGATAGGTCTGCACGTACTCTTTCCGGTGGTGAAGCACAGAGAATAAGATTAGCAACGCAAATCGGTTCGCAGCTTGCGGGCGTACTTTATGTTTTGGATGAACCGAGTATCGGCTTGCATCAAGCTGATAATATTAAACTGATCAATTCACTGAAAGACCTCCGCGATCTTGGTAATACTGTAATAGTTGTTGAACACGACCGCGAAACTATTGAAAGTTCGGATTTCATTGTTGATCTTGGACCATTTGCAGGCGAACATGGCGGCGAAATCTGTTTGCTCGGCAATACGAAAACAATTATAAAATCTACAAATAGTAAAAATTCATTAACTATAGATTATCTCCTTAATAGAAAAAGAATAGAATTTAAGCCGGAGCGGAGAAAAGGGAATAGGAAGTTTATTGAACTCAAAGGTGCCGGCGGAAATAATCTGAAAGAAATAGATCTTAAAATTCCTCTTGCAAGTTTTATCGCAGTCGCGGGTGTAAGCGGTTCAGGAAAATCTTCTTTGATAAATGAAACTCTTGTAAAAATTTTAATGAAGAAAATTTACAACTCAAAAGTTGTACCGTTATCTTACAAATCAATTAAGGGATTAGAACACATTGATAAAGTAATTGAGATTGACCAATCGCCGATTGGTAGAACCCCACGTTCAAATCCGGCAACTTATACGGGATTGTTCACTCATATTCGTGATTTGTTTGCTCAACTTCCTGAATCTAAAATGAGAGGTTATAAGCCGGGAAGATTTAGTTTTAACGTTTCAGGCGGAAGATGTGAAGAGTGTGAAGGAGACGGCTTAAAAAAAATTGAAATGAATTTCCTGCCTGATGTTTATGTGTTGTGTGAAGTTTGTAATGGAAAAAGATACAATCAGGAAACTCTAGAAATTTTATATAAAACAAAATCAATTGCGGATGTACTTGATATGAGAGTTAAGACAGCAGTTGATTTTTTTGAAGATCTTCCTGCACTTCGAAGAAAAATAAAAGCACTTAACGATGTTGGCCTGGGTTATATAAAACTTGGTCAGCAGGCAACTACATTATCAGGTGGTGAAGCTCAAAGAGTGAAATTAGCAACGGAATTGAGTAAAGTTGGAACAGGAAAAACTATTTATATTTTAGATGAACCGACTACTGGACTTCATTTTGAGGATGTTAATATTTTACTGAAGGTGCTTAATCAACTTGTTGATAAAGGGAATACTGTGATTGTTGTTGAACATAATCTGGATGTTATTAAAGTTGCAGATCATGTTATTGATCTGGGTCCCGGCGGAGGTGAATACGGTGGAGAGATAATCGCTTCCGGAACACCTGAAGATATTGCAGAGAATAAAAATAGTGTAACAGGGAAATATCTTAAGAAAGAACTTGATAGATTATAGGAGATTATAAATGAAATCAACCGTTAATGAGTTCCGCGCTTACCGGAAAGAAATGAATGATAGAATACTGAATTCCGGATTTCGTGATTATAATAAATTTTTTGCATTAGATAATAAAGCTTATATCAACGGAGCGTTAAGTTCAAAAACAAAAGAACTGATGGGACTTTCTTCTTCAATGGTATTGCGCTGCAATGATTGTATCCTTTATCATATTGATCGTTCGATAGAAGAAGGCGCTACGCAAGAAGAATTATATGAAACGTTTAATGTTGCATTGATTGTTGGCGGTTCAATTGTAATACCTCACTTGCGTTATGCAATTGAGAAGATGGATGAAATATTTGCAGAGAAAAATAAAAATGAAGCGTAAACTTTTAGTACCGAAACAAATAGTAACAGTTAATTCTAAAAATGAAATTCTTCCAAACCATGCGGTTGAAATAGCTAATGGAAAGATTGAAAGAATCATACCGCTCAAAAATCTAAAAACATCTGAATACGATGGAGACATTTTAGATTATCACAATTACACACTCATTCCGGGATTCATTCAAACTCACATTCATCTTTGCCAAACATTATTCAGAGGATTGGCAGATGATCTTGAGTTGTTAGACTGGCTGCAAAAAAGAATTTTCCCTTACGAGAATACACACACAAAAAGTTCGCTACAGGCATCAGTACGATTAGGATTATTCGATCTTCTAACCGGCGGAACAACTACAATACTCGATATGGGTACTCTTCGTTACCAGGAAATTATTTTTGATGAATTGATCTCTTCCGGCATCCGTGCTTTTGCAGGTAACTGTATGATGGATAAGAATGAATTGTATCCTGCATTTTGTGAAACCACAGATTGGAATCTAAAATTTACTTATGATTGGGCTAAGTCATTTCATAACTCAAACAATGGTAAAGTGAAATACGGATTCGCTCCGCGTTTTGTTTTATCATGTTCTGAAAAACTTCTCAAAGAAACAAAAGAGATGATGAAAGATTTTCCCGGTTCCTTATTCCATACCCACTCTTCAGAAAATAAATCTGAAATTGAAACCGTTAAACGAATGACCGGAAAAGAAAATGTAGAATATTTTGAATCAATTGGAATTCTTGACCAAAATACTATTCTGGCTCATTGCATACATTTGAATGACGATGAAGTAAAGACTTTAAAAACAAATTCAGTAAGGGTTGCACATTGTCCATCGTCAAATCTAAAACTTGGCTCCGGTATTGCAAACATTCCGCGCTACATCAAAGAAGGAATTTCTGTTTCACTCGGTGCGGATGGCGCTCCTTGCAATAACGGATTAAGTATATTCAATGAGATGCGGCTTGCTGCTTTGATCCAAAAGCCGATTCACGGTTCAACTGTTATGGATGCTTTAACTGTTTTCCGACTTGCTACAATTGAAGGTGCTAAAGCTCTCCATATCGAAAAAAAGGTGGGAAGTATTGAAGCCGGAAAGAAAGCTGATATTGTATTACTTGATCTTGAGAAGGCAGATCAACCTATTCAGCTAAGTGATGATCAGATATATTCGAGCATTATCTATTCATCTTCCAAAGAGAATGTAAAAGCTGTTATGATTGATGGGGAATTAGTGATGGATGATGGAAGATGTTTGATGTTTGATGAGGATGAATTGATTAAGAAGAGTAAAAAAGAATTAAATCAATTAATAAAACGGTGTTGATTTTTTTCAGTGTATCTCAGTGCAAACTCTGTGAACTTCGTGTAATGGTTTTCTTTCACAGAGCAACACAAAGGAGTCACTGAGAACCACAGAGCTAAAACATTGATGATTATGAAAATAATATTTGCTACACAGAATAAAGGTAAAGCGAAAGAGGTAAAAGCAATCTTTGCCGGTTCATCAATCGAAATTATTTCTCTCTACGATCTTGGCAACAACATTGATATCGAAGAGCATGGGACAACCTTCCGCGAGAACGCATTTATCAAAGCGAGAACAGTTTATGATATTTACAAAGTACCGGTAGTTGCCGATGACTCCGGTTTGGAGTTATCACAACTTAATGGAAGACCCGGCGTTTACTCAGCGCGTTACGCGGGCGAGAATTGTACTTACGAAGACAACAATCTTAAAGTGATTGATGAGCTTAAAGAATTTCCGGAACCTCATAGAGCAAAGTTTATATGCTTCGCTGTTTATTTCGATGGTAAAAATGAAAGAGAAGCTGTTGGCGAATTGCATGGATATATCATTAAAGAACAACGCGGTACAAATGGTTTTGGTTACGATCCGATCTTCATTCCGGATGGGTACGAAAAAACAATTTCGGAATTGGACTTTGACTTTAAAAACACAATTAGCCACCGAGCCAGGTCTTTTACAGTTCTTAAAGAAAAGTTGATGGTACTCGATTAATATTCAAAATTTGAATATAGATTTATATATTCGATTGTAAGAATTGATTTGTAAATTAATAAAGTAAAAAGAGGCAAGCGTTCAATGGAATGGATATTACTGATTCTGTGGATATTAATAATTAATGGCGGATTGGGTGGTCAATACATTCTTAATTGGATGGGCAATCAGCCAAAGTATGTTGGAAACCAACCGGTAGGTGTTTCACCAGGCGTGATGACCTGGTGGAGAGAATTATCAAAGCTTACATGGGCTGTAATTGCGGTAATTACCGAAGTGGTGCGCGGAAAGAATGTGAAGTACTTATGGCCCGGTGCCATTTCAATGGCTACTATTGTTATTTGTGCTTTCACAGGAGTCATAGAAAATATCGGTTTCTTTTATTTGCCTAGATTTTATTCTCCTCACCTTTATGCGCCATACGTGAATGTGTATCTCATTTTGCTGCCGTTTTTCGGAAAATTTCTATTTAACGCTGCAATTAGAAAGGAACATTGGATAGGTATTTCGCTTGTAGTGATAGGACTTGCTGCGCCACATATTCCATGGTTGATAGGAATAAATACTTCTGCTGATAATGCTCTCGATTTTACGGCAATAATTTGGATTCTCATCATAAACGCCTGTCTTTGTTCACAACAAATTTTAAACAACAAAACTGTTCAGACCGCAAAACAAGGCGTAGGTCCAAATGCATTAGTGTTTTGGCGGGAAATATGGAAGATGCTTTTTATTACTTCCGCATTATTTATTTTCCCTCTTGTAGGCAATATGATTCGTGTAAATATTCCGGATCAGGTTCCGATAACCACATTTGAAACTAGAGTCTTGGCAAAAGTTGATGAGGGTAAAAAAACTCTTCTGCTCGAATCATACGATAAAACTAAAGACGGGTATGTTTTAAAAGCCAATTTACCGGAAGAAGTAGAAACAAATATAAAAGCTGCCTTTTCTTCTGTAGATTATAATAGATTTTTTGCTCTGTTCGATGGAAGTATAATTCCTAAAAACTGGTGGCCGATTTTATTCGTAATAGCTGCGGGATTAACCGGTTATATATATAGCTTCGGATTTTTCAAGTTATCAAAATTTGCCGCGCATTTCTGGGTTCCATACACAAACGTCTGGTTGGCTTTTCTTCCTTTAATTATGCTGCTCTTTGGAAAAGATGTTACTCTCTTTCAGATTATTGGGGCAGTAATCGTAACTGCCGGTCTCATGGTTGGTGTATCAGATTACAGTCGCCATAAAGTTGAGGAGATAGAAAAAAAGTATAAGTAAGGTTATGTTTTAGAGAGTTGTAGTAAGTTAAATTCAATAAAGTATTTATGCTTGTAAATGCTGTTTTAATGGGAATATTTTATTGACAATTAATTAGAAATGTTTATTATATTTCCTTAAGAAATTCCCAAAATTTCTAATCTTATGAAAGAAAATAAATACTCCGATCGTAAACACAATATGAACTTTTTCGATAATAAAGTTGTCTAATATATAGCAAAGAATATTTTTAACATTCTTTGGGGAAAACCAGATGACAAATAATTTTAACCTTACTAAAAATGATTCTAATGATGTAGATTATTCATTAGAGAACAAAGACTATTTTCATGAAATTCTCAATGAGATGAAATCTTTTCAAGAAAAGGATGCCTTAAGCCATCTTGAAATTAAAAAGACAACAAAATATTTAGTTAATTCTTTTAATCGAGAAGAAATTTCACGAGAAACTCTCGAGGATCTATTAAAAATATTACTCTCGTCGTATGTTCAATTAAAATTCGACGAGAAATTTCTTAAAAAAAAGTATAAGTTTTACCGTCTTTTACCGAAATCCATTTATTTTGAGAGGGAGAATGCATAATGGAGGAACAGCAAAATACAGAAAGTGGGGAAAATGGGAAAATCGAAGATCTGCAAAAAAAAGATAACGACGTAAACCAGCCTCCCGAAAAACAGTTTCAATCTAATCAAGGCGATGTTAAAGAATTTATTAAAGATATGCCCGCCCCATTCAGAAAGACTATTGAAACAGCAATGATGCAATTTTCTTCATCTGGGGGGCGTATCGGACATCCTCTTTTTGATAAATTTAACGACAAACATATAGACAAGTTTCTCGATTATTCTCAAGAGGATGACAATAATCTTTATAAATTAAGAAGCTCAAATCGATGGTTTTAATCTTGCCTATACAATAGTTGGAATTGCACTTCTTATATTGTTAATTATTTTTCTATTACCTTCTAATAAAGACTTATTGGTGGAGATATTAAAGTTAATTGTCATTTTCGCCGCTGGAGTCGGTGGAGGTTATGGACTTAAATCACATTTAGATAAACAGAAATAACTTTTATTCATCTTTGTTAAATTGTATTTAGTAAGTCCCTCCGTATTTTAGTAAAACTCTTTCAGGAAGTCTTATGAAACCGTTTCAAGTTAAGTAGCTTTAATCTTCCTTTAACCAAGTCATTACTATCAATAATGATCTGAGTCGTTTTAAGGAAGAATAAATTTGTTTATAGCCAAAAGTAAATGAATCTATTTCTCTGCAATTACAACTTGTACTAGCCCGAATGTAAGCGAATGTCTTTCAACTCTGGAGAAACCGCATTCATTAAAAAGTTTTACAAGATCTACTTTCTTGTCGAATTCGCCAACCGATTCTGGCAAATATGTATAAGCTTCTTTGTCCTTGGAAATCAAGCGACCGATAAATGGTAAAACTTTGTTAAAGTAAAAGAGATAGAAATTTCTTACTAGTGGATTTGAGGGAAGACGAAACTCCAGCACGGTCACTTTGCCATTGTCGGAAAGAATTCGATTGAATGATCTGAAGGCTTGGGGGATATCGTAAAAGTTACGAACTCCAAATGCAACGGTGATATTTGTAAATGATCCATCTTTGAATGGTAAAAATTCTGCTACAGTTTCTACAACTTTGCCGTTTATCCAACCAGCTTTTTTATTGAAGAGAGAAAGCATATTGAATGAAAGATCAGCACCAAAGATTTTTTCTACACCTGACTTCTTAGCGCTAATTGCAAAATCCCCGGTGCCGCAAGCTATATCCAACAATTTAGATTCTGATGACATCACGGAAAGTTTTATTGCTTTTTTACGCCAGTAAAAATCTACTCCTGCACTTAAGAAATGATTTAAAAAATCATACCTGTGAGAAATAGAATCAAAAATTCTTCTCACCTGCGGTTTTTTATTTGCGCCTTCCATCTTTCCCAACTTTATGGTAATTTTTCTATAGTATTAACAAGGCAAATTTATGGATAAATATTTAAAAGCATTAAAACAAAATGTATGTTCGATATGTGTTGATTCCAACGAAAAAGGCGGCTGCACTTTAAACGAAAAAGAATCTTGTGCGGTTGAATTATATCTTCCTATGATTTTGGAAGTCGTCCATAGTGCTGACAGTGAGGACATCAAAGAATTACATAATAAATTACGAGAGACTATTTGTTTTGAATGTCGCACTCAAGAAGGCGGTAATTGCTATCTGCGCGAAGACGCAAATTGTGCACTTGACAGATATTTTTCTCTTATTGTTGAAACCATTCAAAAAGTAGATGCCGGTTTTGTTTCTTGATCTTGCTCTTTCTCTTTCTCTTGATCGTACTTAAGTTATTAAAGAGATCAAGATCATGAGCAAGAACAAATTCAAAAATACTTTTCAGCTCGAATTCTTAACCACCAATTATAAATGTATTCCCCACTCCACAATGTAAAAATCATAAAGAATAATCCACCTATTAAATCTACAACGTAATGATATCTAAGATAAACTGTTGCAAATATTAATAGAGTACCATTTATAATAAAAAACCATTTCAATTTACTTCCGAACTTCACCGATAGAAACATAACCAGCAGAGTCATTTGTGTATGCCCGCTTGGGAAAGCATCGCGCTGAACGATCATAGCGGGATTAATTGTTCCGCTTGGAATTGATTCTCCGCTGTTAACTATCTCTCGTAAAAAATCAGTAATAAATAGTCCAGGTAGCTCGATGTTGCTCATTTCGAAATTGTGCAATGTAAAGCGCGGACCAATTGCCGGTACTAATATGTAACCAATGAATGAAAGACAGAAACCGTAAACTATTATGAACGCAGAAAAATCAAATTCCTTCAGTTTATTCTGGTACATCAAATCAAATCCAAGAATAACCGGTAGGAAGTAAAATGTACCATACACAATTTGTAGAAGTTCTGTTAAATATGGATTGGCGATTTTGTAGAGTTCTACAGTCGGATCAGTTCTGAAAATAAATCGGTCAATTAGAATTAGATAGTCATCGTAAATTATTCCTCGGATCGGATCAATCATATAATACAGTTCTTTGAATATGAAAAAAACAAATGGTACTAAATACCACAGATGTAGTTGCCGCCACACAAATTTTTTGGTTTTTTCAGATTGATAGGAAACAAGAAAGATAAAAACAATAATCAGTGTATTCGCCATGAGGTGAGAATACCATTGGCTGACCTTTTGCATGAAGACAATATTTAAGAAAGAGAGGAGGATCAGAAAGACAACTATAATAATATCCACCGCAGTAAAATATTTTATTATTGATCTGAACTGTTTCATTAAGAAGATAATTTCTTTGTATCTATTATTTTTTATTTAACAACTTCTGGATTATTCGTGTAAGATCAACAAACTCATTAATCGTTAATTCTTCTGCCCGCCTTGACACATCGAATTCATTCTGATCAATATTGATATCCTTGAACACGCTGTTACGGAGTGAGTTCTTTAACTTTTTCCGCCGGTTACCGAATGAGGCTTTTACAACCTGAATAAATAATTTGAAATCAAGTTCAATCGGTAATTTCTTGTCAAAATTTAGATGTATGATTGCAGAGTCAACTTTGGGTTTTGGGTAAAATACATTTGGAGAGATCTTAAAACATAATTTTGTATCGGCAAAAAAATTAAGTAATACTCCAAGTATGCCGTAATCATCACTGCATTCTTCTGCGGTGATCCTTTTGGCGACCTCAAACTGGACCATCATCATTGCATCTTTCACCATGGAACGGTTCTCGATAAGCTTGAAAAGAATTGGCGATGTAATATTGTACGGTATGTTGCCGATGATTCGCAGCGGTTTCTCATCGGAGTAATTATTCAGATCCAGCTTAATGAAATCATAATTTATTACATGAACAGATGGATAACTCAAAGCCAAACTTTCAACCACACGCTTATCTATCTCAACAGCGTAAAGTTTTCTAACTTTGTGAACAAGTTCGGCAGTTAGAGCACCGGTACCGGGTCCGATCTCAATAACTACGTCATCATTTCCCGGATCGAACTCATTTACAATTTTTTGGATGACATTTTTATCAACCAGATAATTCTGCCCAAATCTTTTTAAAGGTGTTGGTTTTGGCATTTTCTTTATACTAAATATGAATTTTCTGTGTGCAATATAAATTTCTTCGCTTTAACTTATAGCCATGATTTTACTTTTAAAGGTGAATTAAGTTGCTGTTTGAAATAATATTTTTAATCGGGCTTTCACTCTATTTTATCCAACTTGTGATATTTACTATTGGAACTGGTAAGAAGTATCATAAAATACCGGAAGATAAATATCCATCAGCGACCGTAATTGTAGCTGCTAGGAATGAAGAAAATAATATTCTCGATTGTTTACAATCTCTAGATAATCTTATCTATCCTGATGGAAAACTAGAAATAATTATTGTGAACGATCATTCTACTGATTCTACCGGAGAGATTATTGGATCATTCATAAAAGATAAACCAAAATTTAGATGCATAGTTCCCATTGAATCACTCGGTTCGCTAAAAGGAAAGACTAATGCTCTAGCGAATGCAATCAAGATATCGGAAGGGGAAATTATACTTACTACAGATGCTGATTGTATTGTATCGCCTGAATGGGTTAAAACGCATGCTTCATATTATAATGAAAACGTTGGTTTTGTGGGCGGATTTACCACTCAACAAGATCAAAATCCATTTTCAGGAATGCAAGCGATTGATTTTGTTTATCTCCTTACAGTTGCCGCAGGATCAATAAATCTTGGTAAACCATTAAGCTGTATTGGCAACAATATGTCTTACCGGAAAAGTGTTTACAATAAAGTTGGTGGTTACGAAGGATTATCTTTTTCAGTTACGGAAGATTTTAATTTATTAATGGCAATTCATGATCTAAAAAAATATCAAATAATTTACCCGCTCGATGTTGGCTCATTAGTTACATCGAAAGCTTGTCCTGATTGGAAAACCTTATATTGGCAAAAGAAACGCTGGGGTGTTGGAGGAATGGAAAGTGATTTGATCGCTTATTCTGTTATGGTTTGGGGATATATTGTACATGCTGCTATGCTACTTCTTCCTTTCTTTTTCTCAATGACGGGATTATATTTAAGTATCTTTAAAATATGCGTTGATTATTTTTTTGTTAAACCTGTATTTAATAAATTAAATCTGAGGATGAAATTTTCTCACTTCATTGCATTTGAAATTTATTTTATTATTTACGTCTTAGTGCTTCCATTTATAGTTCTTCCTAATAGAAAAGTTAAATGGAAAGGAAGAACCTATTAACAATATTAGGTGGACTGTTATGAAAAAATATTATCTGATATTTATGATATTAATTGGTTCATTCGTTAATCAAGCTCAGACTGTAACCGAAACAGAATATGAGTTTTTTCCTAACGATCTGATCATTTATCCTTTTACCGCAAATCAATTGGAACCGAAGCTGGGATTTGTATTCAGGATGAATAGTAACCAATTGTGGCTGAATATTGGAAACTCAATGGACCTAATAAGGATCAAACGCGATAGTGAAATATTTTCTATTGGAGCTGATCTCTTTACATGGACGCTCTTGAAAAAAGAGGATAATTTTCGCTTCCCTGTTGATGCAGTTGATTATATGTTCGGATTAAATTTTGGATTTAAAACTGCTGTGCATAATTACTCTTTTGGGGGGCGCATAAGGTTGAGTCATATTAGCGCACATTTTGTTGACGGACATTTTGATATGGATAAACAGCAATGGAAAGATGGAAGGGATCCAAGGGTTTTTAGCCGTGAATTTGTAGAAGTATTGGGATTCTATTCATTCCACACTATAAGAGTTTACGTTGGAGGAACATATCTTTACCATGTTGATCCATCAGAGATTGGTAAAGCTACCTTACAGACTGGATTAGAGTATTATGTAAAAGATGCCCTTTCTTATAATATATCTCCTTACATTGCGGCTGACGGCACAATGAGAACCAACGACAAGAAGAGAAATTTTACATTTAATGCAGGTATCAAATTCGGTAAAATTGAAGGAAGAGGATTAAGAATATTTTATCAATACTATAATGGTTATGATATTAACGGTGAATATTTTGATGTAAGAAGAGAGTACTCAACTCTGGGAATAAATCTGGATCTATAGAATGTCTGAAAAAATATTCGCGACTTTTACAAAATTATTCCGTTCAAAAAAGTTTGAACATAATTATTTTCTTCATATCGGATTATTTGTTGTTACTTTCATAACAACTACCATTGCCGGTATAGAATGGACAACCGGGAAGATGGGTCCGTATGAAATTAATGACTTGGTGCACGGACTGCCATATTCTCTTTCGATTATATTTATTCTCGGTGTTCATGAGTTCGGACATTTTTTCGCTGCAGTTTACCACAAAGTAAAAGTTACTCTTCCGTATTTTATTCCGTTACCTCATGCAATTGGTCTTTTTGGTACGATGGGTGCCGTAATAAAAACCAAATCACCCATCCCAGACAATAAAGCTATGTTTGATATTGGTGTGGCTGGACCCATCAGTGGATTCATCGCTTGTTTGATTGTATTGGTCTATGGTTTTACTCATTTACCTCCGGCAGAATATATTTTGCAAATTCATCCTGATTATTATTCACCAGAGTATGGGAAAAATGCGATTGGTTTAGCATTCGGAGATACACTTTTATTTTCTATGCTAAAGTTTTTATTTACAAATGTCTCGCAGTTCGTTCCTCCAATGTCCGAAGTTTATCATTACCCGTATTTGTGTGTAGGTTGGTTCGGATTGTTTGTTACATCTATGAATTTAATTCCGGTGGGGCAATTAGACGGCGGACATGTTATTTATAGCATGTTCGGTGAAAAGAAACAAGAAGCAATAGCAAGCATAGCAATGATATTGTTAGTGCTTCTCGGAGTGTTAGGAATATTGGAATCATTACTAAATTTTGGTATAACTATTGGATGGAGCGGCTGGTTATTCTGGGCTGCAATACTTTATTTCTTTATTAAAGTTAAACATCCGCCTGTAAATCAGTTTGAAGAATTAGATTGGAGAAGAAAGATTTTAGGCTATATAGCAATTCTTATCTTCATCTTATCGTTTTCTCCAACACCATTTATATTTTCACTTTGAACAAAGAGTTGAAGAGTTAAAGATTACTCTTGATTATATTATCAAACATCTATTAATTTACAATCAAGAAAATGGGAAAAGATTATAGAGAACTCTGCTACTGTTAATTTTTTGAACTAAATGAAGTAGGATAGCAAATTTTCTATGATGTTTTCTTTTTTTATGCATACCGATGATAATTCCAACAACTCAAAGATCCATTTCTCATTGATTTCTTTATACATGGAAAAAATTGTAATAAATATTTTAAGTCTTCTTTTCATTGCTTCGGCATTTATCTCATGTGCTAAAATTCCCGATGGGATAGTGGAACCTCGATTGGTAGATTATAAAGTTGTTGCTATCTCAGCTCCGACAACTTTTTCAACAAACTCTACCGATTCAGTTATTACAACTTCCGTTGAGCTTCAAAGAATAACAACTATTAGCGCCGTTTGGTGTAGTGTTAAGTTAAATGATGGTTCTGAAACAAAATATTCTCGTGTAAATTTACTTGATAACGGTGACTTACAAAATAACGGTGATCAAAAGAAAAATGATGGAATATATTCCGGTAAGTTTGTTATGAGTAAAAAATATTCTAACGGAAAGTATCAAATAGAATATCTTGTTGAAGATAATGTCCGTGTTTCTCCAGATAATGTAAAAAAAGTTGGGGCATCTATCTTTACATTTGATAACGGACAGACAAATTTTGCACCGGTATTATCCAATCTGATTATTCCGATATCAGTAAATAGAGGCGAAAGTTTTACTTTTACAATTAAAGCAGAAGATCCAAACGGACTATCAGATATTGCTTCTGTGTTTTATAAACTTTATAAACCGGATGGGACGCTGGTAGTCAATAGTCAAGGTATATCGGAATTCCCCATGTTTGATGATGGTAACAGTGCAATTAATGGAGATAAGACTGCTGGTGATGGGATCTATTCTGTAATTCTCAGTTTCCCAGCAAGTCAGCCAATCGGAGTTTGGAAATTTGAATTTCAAGCTAAGGACAAAGGAACACCTTCTAAACTAAGCAACGTGATAACATTTAATTTGACAGTTAATTAATGAGAAAAATTTTTATTACATATTTGTTTGTAATCCTAACATTCAATCTATTTGCTCAAGAGAAACAATTAGAATATGATCTTGAAAAGAAAAATAACATTACTTCTAGCGATGTAACACAGCAAAGCAATACAATCGAAAAAATATTAATTCAAGATAATGTTATTTGGCTGGCTACATCGAAAGGATTAAGTAAATCCGGTGATAACGGATTAAGCTGGACAAATTTTTACAATGTTCAAGAATTTGGAACCGAAAGTGTATCATCAGTTGGATATGGCAACGGAGCTATATGGGCTTCTACATGGCATTATGAAAATAAACTTGGAAATAATGTCCCTGTTGGTACAGGTATAAAATTTTCTACCAACCAAGGGCAAACATGGAATAAAATTCCTCAACCGGTTGATGATCCCGGAGATTCAAGCATAGTTTATGGTATAAATAAAATACGTGCTTTACCTGTTACAGTTGCTGAACAAAATTTTATTTATGATATGGCTTTCACAAGCAACACAATCTGGATTGCCACTTTTGCAGGAGGATTGCGTAAATCAACCGATATGGGACAAACATGGAAACGTGTTGTTCTTCCTCCGGATAATCTAAATTCAATTAAACCAACTGACATCTTAAAATTTTCATTACAGCCGCAATCTGGAAAGTTTGGTCCGGAATCATATTTAAATCACAGAGCATTTTCTGTTCTAACTATTGATGATAATACACTATATGTCGGAACAGCAGGTGGTATTAATAAGAGTACTGATGGCGGAGTAAGCTGGATAAAGTTCAATCGAACTAATCAAACCAATCCGATCAGTGGTAATTTTATTTTAGCCATGGAGAAAAATGATTTTGATAACTCTATCTGGGCTGGAACTTGGAAAGCGGAAGGACAATCTGAATTCTGGGGTGTTAGTTCTACCAAAGACGGCGGGCAAAATTGGCAAACCTATTTGAGTGATGAACGAGCACTCGATTTTGGATTTAAATATTTCGGTAATCTCGGAAATTATATCAGCGCTGATATTTTTGTTGCAACACAAAATGGCTGCTATCGCTCAAGCAATAGTGGTTCTACCTGGATTGCTGCACCGGAAATTATTGATGATAATAAGAATGTTAACTTAAATACTAAACACTTTCGTGCAGTCAAAGTAAAACGTAACCAGGATAATTCTTCTGATATCTGGTTAGGTACATTAAATGGTTTAGCACGATTGAAAGAAACAACAGGATTTTGGAATGGTAATTGGAAAGTATTTTTAGCTTCTGAAAAACTTGCTTCTGCGAATGATACTTATGCTTTTCCAAATCCTTTTTCTCCTGATGAAGAAAGTATAAGAATAAAATATTCGACTTCTCAAGCTGCAAATGTTACGATCCGCATTTTTGATTTCGGGATGAATCTTGTCCGTACTTTAATACAAAACTCATCCAAAGGTGTTAGAGACGATAATTTTGAATTGTGGAACGGTAGAGACGAAAGCGGGAAAATTGTTCCTAACGGAGTTTATTTTTATAGAATTGATCTTGGCGGAAGCAAACCATTGTACGGTAAAATTATGGTGATGATGTAAAGCCCCCTCCATCTCCCCAAATGGAGAAGTGAATGTTTAATTAGAAATAACGAGTGTGAAGTGAAAAAAATATTTCTTCAAATATTGTTCTTTAGTGTAGTAATATCAGCACAATCAACAATATCTGAAATTAGCAGTATGCCCGGTGCTTTCAGCAGAATGGGATTTGGTGCGCGCGGAATTGGAATGGGCAATGCTATGTCTGCAGTCAAAGAGGGAAATCTTGTTTCATATTACAATCCGGCGTTGGTTCCATTTCAAGAAGGGAATTCATTTCAAACTTCTTATACTTTTCTTTCTTTAGATCGTTCTCTTAACTTTTTGAATTTTACAAAAAGATTTGAATTAGGTAAAAAAGAAAATGCAGATGGAACCACGAAACCGAGATCAGTTGTTGGTTTAAGTATAGGATTGATTAACGCTGGTGTCTCACGCATTGATGCACGCGACAGCGAAGGAAGAAAGACTGGCGACTTATCAACGAGCGAGAATCAGTTTTTTGCGGCAGTAGCAAATCGGTTTTCAGATAAACTTTCGATTGGGATCGCATTTAAGTTTTATTACTATAAATTATATCAGGATGTAACTTCCACCGGACTTGGATTTGATCTCGGTGCGTTATATTTACTAAATGATCAAATGACTATTTCATTTATGGTTTCAGACATAAATAGTAAATATGAGTGGGATACTGGTAAGATTTATGGCTCAAGCGGCAATCAAACTAAAAACAAATTTCCTTTATTGAAAAAGGTTGGATTCTCATATAAGTTCAACGAACCAAAGATTATCGCCGCGGTTGAATTTGAAAATAGTGATGCGGGAACAAATTTTTTGCGGATCGGGGGGGAATACAACATCTATGAAAATTTTCTTTTACGCGCAGGAGTTGATAAACTCAATCTTAGCAATTTTGATTTCCCATTACGACCATCATTCGGATTTTCATATTTTTATTCACTCAATTCCTTAAAACTCGGAATTGATTATACTTTTGTAATAGAACCTTATTCATCAAGCGATCAACATATAATAGGTATCAATGTTAACTTCTAGAAAAGAAAATATTGCAATAAAATTTTTCGTTTTGTTTTTTCTTAGTTCAATTTTATTTGCTCAATCAGCCGGAGAGAGCGGATTAGCTTTTCTAAAATTCGGATTTGGTGCACGCAATGTTGCAATGAGTGATCTTGGAGTTGTAGCCGTAAATGATCTAACATCTTTAAATTATAATCCTTCTTTAATTGCTCTTAATAACAAAACACAATTGTCGTTCACTCACAATTCTTTATTCCAAGATCTTAATTCTGAAATGTTCGGTGCAAGTTTTTCGGTTTTCGGTCTTCCGATTGCCGTTGGAATAAATACAACCACAATTGCGAATATTGAAGTGCGCTCTAAACCTGGCGATGTAGAATCAGTATTCAATGCACATTATTTTGCCGGAAGTATTTCAACAGCTTATGAGATAATAGATAATTTCTATGCCGGCGCTACAATAAAATATCTTTATGAAAACTTTTTTTCTGATGATGCAAATGGATTAGGATTTGATTTTGGAATTTCATACGAAGGATTAGTAAATGGTCTATCACTTGGCGCTGCATTGCGTAATATTGGTTCTATGAACGAACTCCGTTCTCAATCAACAAAACTTCCAACTGATTTACGGATTGGTGCTGCTTATAATTATTCCATTACCAATTCCAGATTAGATTTTACTTTGCTCACAGGCTTTCAGAAATATTTAGAACAAACTGATTCACATCTTCATCTCGGCGGTGAAGTTGTTTATGATAAAATGTTTGCACTTCGCATTGGATTTGCCAGCGGTTACGATTCAAAAAGTATTTCTACCGGATTCGGCATCAAGTGGAAGGGAATTAATTTTGATTATGCTTTTATCCCATTTAAGTATGGCTTGGGTGATTCACATATTATTTCTTTCATTTATACTTTTGAATAAGAATTATTAAAAACGGTTCTGGTGAATATGTAATAATGATTTTTACTGCTTCAAGATAATATCAGCCACATAAATGAGGTGTATTATGTTAGATAAAAAGCAGTATCAATCATCTGCAATATTGATTCTCATTTCATTCTTTTTGTTTTTTTCTACAGTTGTTGCACAATGTGAATCTAAGGAGACAAAACTTCAAGTCAGTCTAAAGTTCTTCCCCATTGTTAAAGAATACACTGCACTTGAATATGAAATTGAAAACCATTTTCTGAACGCATTAAAATCAAAGAATATTCAGTTGGCATTTGATGCTAACTGGGAGCTGGTAATTTCAGTAAAAGAAATAACTGAGAAAGAAGAAATTGTAATCTCTGTAACACAAATGGCAGCATTACCTGAAAAAGTAATTGAAATTGCTGCCGAAAATGAAGTGTTCTATAAGGATGTTTCAGACACAAAGAAGTTCCCTCCTGAAGGCAAAGAAATTCGTCAAATGATCTCAAGAGAATTTATATTCAACTTTAGAGAAGCTAAGTATAACCAAATCATTATTACTGAAAAGTCTAAGTTGAAAGATGCTTGTGAAAATATTATTAATTCCTTTTTCAACCTGAGGTTTAATAATTCTCAACAGATGTAATGCTGTTACACACAAATTGATTATTTTTGCTGGGTGAAAATCTTCAATCTTAATGTGGAAATAAATGGAAATCATCAAATATTCTGAAGAATGGAAAATGAAGTGGGATGAGTTCGTTCTAAATTCAAATAATGGAACGATCTTTCATCTACAAAAATTTTTTGATTATCACACGCCCGGCAAGTTCAAATTTGATCATCTCCTCTTTGTAGAAAAAAATAAGATCGTAGCCCTATTACCCGGGAGACTGACCAGCGGACTTTTTGAATCGCCTATTGGTGCAAGTTACGGATCGTTAGTAACCGGAGACATAAAATTTGCTGAAGCTATGGAATTGGTTTCTGCTCTTCTTGATTATGGAAGGAAAAACGGTATAAAAGAATTTGAGTTGACCCCCGCTCCAATGGTTTACGAGACATATCAGAATCAAAATCTCGATTTCGCTATGTTATGGCAAGGATTTTCTTTCAAACTGCATTACATATCAAGCGCTATTAAGCTCGATAAAGAAAGAGATATTATTGAAAGATGTTCTCCGACAATTCGCAGAAATATTCGCAAGTCGTTAAAGAATTCCGCTATTCGCGTTGAGATCAACGAACGCTATGATGAATTCTATCCGATACTCCTTGATAACAAAACTCGTCACAATGTTAAACCAACTCACTCATACGAAGATCTGCTCCGCTTGAAAGAATTGATGCCTGATAATCTCAAACTGTTTATGGTTTACCTTAATGATGAACCGATCGGCGGCTCGTCAATGTTTTTTGCGAATAAAAATGTTGCATTATGTTTTTATAATATGCTTCGGTATGAATATGCTGAGTACAAACCGATTCAGCGTGTAATGTATGAAGTTATGAAGTATTCAACTGAGCAAGGTTATGCTTATGTTGATATCGGCGTTTCTCAAGACACCAAAGCGCAAAACCCGATGACACCAAGTATGAGTTTAATCGAATTCAAAGAAAAATTTGACGCCAAGACAATTATGAGAAACACTTTCCATATTAAACTTTGAGCGATTCGGAATGTATGGAACGAACAAAAAAAATCCACATAGCATTTCTTGGAAATCCGCGTTTCGATTCACGCATAACTAATCTTTCTAATTCTCTTCGAGCAGACGGTTGTAAAGTTTCGGTTCTCGGTTTTGATTGGTTTATCTCTTCCGAAGATTATTTTGACGATGAGACAAAAATATTTGCGATCAAGAAAAACAAGCTTAGTTTATTTTTCTATCTGCAGTTTGTTTTTATTTTAATAAGTGAACTGATCAGATCAAACGCAGATGTTTACTTCGCTGAAGATCTTTACACACTTCCTTTCGTAACAACAATTGCAAAAATTAAGAAAGCCAAAGTCTATTATAACAGCCGCGAGATTTATGCTCATCTTGGAGGATTGCGTAACCGTCCAACGCTTCAAAAAATTGTGAAATCAATCGAGAAATTTTTTATTACAAAAGTGGACCTTGTTCTTACAACAGGACCGCTTGATTCCGAATACATAGAAAAATTATATAAGATCAGCGACACTTTAGTTGTTAGAAACATTCCGCTTTATCAGCAGCCGATTTCCAAAATCGATTTAAGAAAAAAATACAATATTGATCAAGATAAATTAATTCTTATTTACCAAGGAGTGATATTACCGGGCAGGGGTCTTAAACAAATAATTGAAGCAGTAGCAAGACTTCCTAAAACTGTTTTGATAATTCTTGGTGATGGCGAACAAAAAATTAATTATAAGGAACTTGCTAATAAGTTGAATATCTCGAATAGAATTATTTTTGCAGGGACTGTTGATCAAAAAGATTTGATAAATTATACTGCACGTGGAGATGTTGGTCTATCCTTAATTGAAAATATCAGCATCAGTTACTATCACGCACTTCCTAATAAATTATTTGAGTACATAATGGCCGGGCTACCGGTTCTTTGCAGCGATCTTCCTCAAATGAAAGCGGTTATTGAGAAATACAATGTTGGCGAAAGTATAAATATAGAGAATGAGGAAAATATTTTTTCGACTTTGGATAAATGGTATAAGAATCCAAGTCTTCTTGATTTTTACAAAATAAATTGTGCGACTGCGGCTAAAGAGTTAAACTGGCAGGAAGAATACAAAAGAGTTAGAACAAGACTGCTTCAATAAAACTAGATGACAAAACAAAAGAGAATATTAATTGTCCGTCCCGATAGGATTGGAGATGTTGTTCTTTCTACATCGATCCCGCGTGAGTTAAAAAAAACTTATCCGGATAGTTTTGTTGCAGTTCTCCTACGTAAATACACACAAGACGTCTATCTCAATAATCCTTATGTAGATAAAATAATTTTAATTGATGATGATCAGGGTAAGTCTTCCTGGGAAAAAGTAAAAGAAATTAAAAAAAATAAATTCACACATTCTCTTCTTCTTTTGCCAACAGAACGATTAAACTATCTTTTATTTTTTGCCGGAATACCTCACCGGATCGGTGTTGGTCATAAATTTTATCAGTTCATTACTTTCACACGTTATGTAGATCGTAAAAAATATATACCGCTGAGGCATGAAGCAGATTATTGTATGGATCTTGCAAGAAAGATAGGTGTTGAATCAAACTATCTTGATACAGAAATATTTTTAACGGATGAGGAAAAACGAAAAGTAAATCTAACTCGTGAAGAATTATTAAAAGGGAAGAAATATTTAATTGGAGTTCATGCGTCAAGCGGTAATTCATCTCCAAATTGGACAGTTGATGAATATCGAAAGTTGGTTTTAAGTTTGACCAAAGAAGTTGGAATTAGTGTAGTTATAACAGACAATATTATTCCGGATCAGCTTAAGAAAATTGAAGGTGTATCATATCCTAATGAAAATAAATCTTTACGGGGATCAATTATCAATTTTGCTTCTATTGATCTTTTAATTTCTGCAAGTACAGGACCAATGCACATTGCAGCGGCATTAAAAGTAAAAACACTTTCAATGTTTTGTCCGTTAGCCGCATGTTCACCAAAACTTTGGGGGCCGCTTGGTAACAAATCTAAAATTATTTTACCTCAAGAAAATTATTGTCAGACAGTTTGTCCCGGTGATCCGAAGAAATGCACATTTACAGGTGATGGTGGAATAAATTCAGCTTGCGTATTTGATGAGTTGAAACGAATAATTGAAAAATGATTTGGAGAAAATATAGAACACAGATTTTTATGATGATTATGATTTATTATGATCAATCATAATAGATCTTAAAAGATCATAATAATCAGTGTTCTATTATTAAATTTTCTATATTAGCACCCCAATTTTGCCAGGCGCTGATCGGCAAGTTTGTACCCAACCCCGCCAGATCCGGAAGGAAGCAACGGTTAGTATGTAACTTGGGTGATTGGCTGTCTGGCAATTTTTTTATTCAACGCCACTGTACAACTCATCAATCTCTTTTTGAATCTCAATTGTTTTTGAGAGTGCAGTAATGATTTTGCAATAGATTTGAATTTCTTCACTTGATAAAACTCTTCCTTTGCGATCCTTTAGCCATTTATCGCAAACCTGATAACCGCCGATTTGATATTTCCAGACTTCTTCTTTTATGTTATTAAAATATTGTTCGGTATTAATCCAGACTTTTTCATTTTCATATGATAACTTCTCAATTTTATTCGCTCCATCTCCATTTAGTTTTCTTATTTGTTTTTCCAAATCTTTGGATTTAAGAAGATGTAGTTCTGCAAGATGCTCGCCAAGTTTGCCAAGTTTGATAAACAGTTTGTAATCTTTTGTAAAAGGTACGCGCGGGAAATCTATTTTAAGAAACTCCGCATACTTTTTGCGGTATGTATTGCTGAATAGAATTGCATAGATGTAATAAAATATTTGTTCTGGAGTACTTCCTCTTTTGAAATTCTTCCTTAAAAGCTCAAATATTTCAGGGCTGATGTTTGGTTCTTTACCACCATATTTAACTTCAGGTTCAAATATAATCATCTGAGTAAAAGAACCTTTTTTCTTCTGTTCGGGGGCAGGATAAATGTATAGAGGAAAAACCAATTCCCCACCACGGCGAAAAAGATTTAGATCAACAATATTTTCAGAAATAAAAACGATATCATAATTATCAGAACCAATAGCACTTGCCTGTCTTCCAACACATAAAGCAATATTTTTATTTAACATGTGGCGCATTATTTCACGTCTTGGCATACAATGAAACCCACGTGATTTTCCTGTGTAATAAGTAAACCGAATATCAAATGGCCGATAAAGAATGGATTTGATATTTTCTTTTTCAAGGCCGCTTTCTTTTAGATCTGCCTGTGCATATTCTATTTTCCAGTCTCTAACATCTTTTCTGAGATGATAGGTTTGTCTTGCGAGTTCAACATCTAATCGTGCGAATGTCTTAGTAGTATTCCATGCACTTTCTAAATTGTAATGTATTGTTAATTCATCACGAGCAGTGAATAATCCATTATTACTTTCAGGTAGTATTTCCGTTATCTTCGCAAACGAACCATAATGCTCTAGTAACTTATTATTCGTCGGTTGAAAAAGATAAAACTGTGGAATGGGAACGGCTTTTTTCCATTTAACAGTGTTAATATCGTTCTTAAAGAGCCAGTTATATTTCTTTTCGCGCAATCCGTAAATCTCGGAATGAAAAACTTTATTGCTTTTATATTCTTTCTTGTTTTTAATAAAGAATGCAATTGCAACGCCTTGCTGAATATCAAAAACATTTTCATCCTTAGAGCCGTCCGGCGCTTTCTCTTTTTTCAAACTGTTTCCATGAAGATCAAGAATATAAATTTCATCGAAACTGTTCATCAAACTTTGCCGCATACCGCGGAAAGTTGGATTATCTAAATAGCTGTGATTTGTAATAAAACCAATCACTCCGCTTCCGGCTTGATCAATTTTCCATTGTGCAAAGCGGATGAACTTAACATAATCATCTTGCAGCCACTTCGGATTTTTTTCACCAAGAGGTTTGCCGTCAACTTCATGGTAAGCTTTAATTTCTTTAGATATCCAATCGCCGGTATTAGATGAATGGCCTGAATACGGCGGGTTGCCAAGAATAACAAGTATCGGTTCTTGCTTCTTAATTTTTCCTGCTTCATGAGATTCATGCGACAGTGAAGACATAGTAGGGAATTTAGATTCTTCAAGCTCTTGCATATCGAGAGTGTTGGTTAAATAATATTTCACACGCTCGTTGTCGTTCATTTTATAACCAAGTTCCTCAAGAAGAAAAGCCATCTTCATGTGCCCGATAGCATACGGCGCCATCATCAATTCAAAAGCATAGTAATTTTCAAGTATATTTTCCTTGATGAATGGACGAACAATACTTCTTCCAAATCTTTCTTCCATCTCTTTAACAATAAGTTGAATAGCTGCAGCAAGAAAGCTAAGAGTTCCGCCTGCCGGATCGAGAAGTGTAACATCTTTGTTCCCCAATCCATTATCCATTCCAAATTTTTCTTTTAGTATGATATGAAGCGATCGAACGATAAAAGAAACGACGGGTTCTGGTGTATAATAAACTCCACGTTTCTCTCTTGTTGCGGGATCGTAGACTTCAAGAAAAGTTTCGTAGAAATGAAGTACAGGGTCGCTTCCTTTGCCTTGCACAAAATATTCTTCAAGAATTTTTTTAGTATCTGCAACATCCAATATATCAGCAATATCATCAACAATAGATTGCATCTGTTCGGGTAAATCCGAACTGGAAATAAATCTGAAAATATCTCTCAGAATGCCGATTGTTTTTGGAATGTAGTCGAAAGCTAAACGTCTGTTAAAGGTTTTATCCGCACGCAAACGAGCGGCAAATAAACCGTATGTAATTGTTTGCGCGTAAAGATCGGCAAATTCCTCTTCATCAATTCCGGCAATAAGGAATTCTTTGAAAGCATTGTGAAAGCCAATTAAATTTTTATCGCCGTTGCGGAGTTCTTCTGCAATTACCTGGTCTTTTAGGAAGCGGGTTCTTTTGGCAAGTTCTGTTGCAAGTGTTTTGGCAGTAAAAGATTTTGGAATTGAATATGAAAGAAAGCGCTCGAGTAACAGAAAGAATTTTTCTTCGTTCTCTACAGCCGGAATAGTTCCAAGTTTTTTAATAACCATTGATCGTGCGATTGAGATCTTGTCAAAGAGTTTGCCATCGCGGTAGAAACGGAAATCAGTAAAATTGGTGAGTATTACATTGGGAAAAGTTTTGATATATCGTTGCAGTTGTTCAGAGTCTTCTATTTTATCAAGATCAACTCCTATTGTTTTTGCTTCTATGTAACCGATAATTCGGTGATGACCATCGGTAATTTTGAAATCGGGGTTACCAGCTTCAGTTTGTTTTGGAAGAATAGTTACATGGATTTTTTTCTTTCTTCTGTCTTCGGAGTATTGTACTAATAGGTGGTCTAAAAATTTATAAAATGAATTTTCAGTAGAATCATCAGTGGAATATTGGTCTCTAAGTTTCTTTAGATAAGAGGAAATCATTAACACCCTTCAAATTTACGATTCAAGATGCTCAACTTAATTCTTGAATTCAAGTATTACATAAAATCATTTAATGGTATTTTTCAAATAATAACTTCGCCTTTGCCTCACCAATAATTTCTGCTAACGCTTTTTCATCAGTTTTTTTAATTTCGTCCAAACTGAATTTTGTTAAAAGTTTCTGCGCAACTTTTTCACCAATCCCTTTTATCTCCAGCAACTCACTCGTTATCGTTCTTTTACTCCTCCGTTCACGGTGAAATGTAATTGCAAAACGGTGAGCTTCATCTCTAACATGTTGAAGAAGTTTCAAACTTGATGACGTTTTCGGAATTGATTGCGCTTCAGATTCTCCCGGAAGAAAAACTTCTTCCAATCGTTTAGCTAAACCGATTATCTCATAATTTTTAATACCTAGATAGTCGAGGGATTCAATTGCACTGGAAAGTTGTCCTTTACCACCGTCAACCATTATCAGATCCGGGACAGGCAATTTTTCTTCTTTTACTCTATTGTAACGCCGGGAAATAATTTCTTTCATGCTTGCAAAATCATCGGGTCCTTCAACTGTTTTAATAATGAACTTGCGGTATAAACTTTTCTTTGGTTTACCATCAACAAAAACAACCATGCTAGCTACTGCATCAGTTCCCTGAAGGTTGCTATTATCAAAACATTCAATTAATCGCGGAAGTTTTTTTAATCGTAAATCTCTCTGCAAAGCTGAAAGAACATACGGAACATTTCCTTCTTTCTTCATTTTCTGAAGCTGAATCTCTTTTAATTGGAATTCGGCATTATGTTTACACATTAACATTAGTGATTTAGTATCGCTTTGTCTTTGCGGAATAACGAACTTACATTTTTTTAATGCTTTTAAGTTTAACCATTCAATTAGTATTTCGGAATCTTCCGGTTCTATTTCTAAAATAATTTCTCGCGGTACTTCAACAAACTCATTGTAATAAAATTTTATGATAGAAGTATAAATCTGTCCTAACTCTTCGTTTGCTTCAATACTCAAATTTAATTGGCGTTTGCCGACAAGTTTTCCGGAACGGATATTTAATATTGTTGCTGCTACATCCTTGCCTTCAAACGCAGCGCTGATAACATCACGGTCTTCAAGATCATTTGTTACAATTTTTTGTTTTGAAGTATAAACTTGTAACTGATCAATCCTATCGCGTAGTTCTGCGGCTTTCTCAAATTCAAATCTCTCAGAAGCGCTTGTCATTTGCGATTTTAATTCTGAAATAAGCTCATCTGTTTTCCCGCGTAGAACTTTAATAATTTGATTAACCATTCCATTGTAATGTGCTTGAGTAACAAATCCTTCGCAAGGTCCTTCACATTTTTTAATGTGGTAATCAAGACAAACCTTAAATTTTTTCTTATCAATTGCTTCTTGTGTGATATCAAGTTTGCAGCTTCTAATTTTGAAAAGCTTGTTCAAAATGCGGAGAGAATTTTTCATGTTCTTAACATCGGTATAAGGACCAAAATATTTAGATCCGTCTTTTACAACATTCCTTGTCGGAAAGATTTGAGGGAACATTTCATTGGTAACGCGAATGTACGGGAATGATTTATCATCCTTAAGATTTATGTTATAGCGTGGTTTTAATTCTTTGATGAGATTATTTTCTAGAACTAATGCTTCAATCTCGGAATCGGTTACGATTAACTGAAGATCAAAAATTTTTGCAACAAGTACTTCCGTCTTTGGTGAATCAACTTTGATCTTAAAATATGAACGGACTCTATTACGTAGATTCTTAGCTTTACCTACGTATATCACTTTCCCTTTCTCATTAACAAATTGATAAATGCCGGGTGAGGAAGGAAGCGAGTTAAGTTTATCTTCTAAAACAGCATTCATATATTTTATTGAATTAGTATCTCTTAATTAAAAAATGAAAATGTGAATTGCAATTAGTGTGGTAATAATATTTTAGTAGAGACGGGATATATCCCGTCTCTACAGGTTATTTAAAAATGTAATTCTTTGGGATTACAACAATACCCGTATCCGAAACAGTAAATTTTTTTCTGTCTAAATCGGGATCAAATCCAATCTCTGTGCCTTCAGGTACAACTACATTTTTATCAATGATTGTTCTTCTAAGTCTGGCATATCTACCAATATTACAATTATCAAAAATTATTGAATCGGTAATATATGTGTAACTGTTCACCCGTACATTAAAACCAACGATGGAACGTTCAACTAATCCGCCGGAGATTATTGTTCCGTCAGACACAAGAGAATTTATAGCACGTCCAACTCGTTCTCCTTCATGAGAAATTGTTTTAGCAGGCGGGTATTGCTGCTGTTGAGTTCGTAATGGCCAGTCATAGTCGTATAAATTAAAATGCGGATTAACATTTATCAGATCCATGCTTGCAGCATAATAACTGTCAATTGTGCCTACATCAATCCAATAAGGTTCATCTTTTTTGTTCTCATCAATGAATCTATATGCCTGAACTTGGTAATCATTTTTTAACATAAAGGGGATAATATCTTTACCAAAATCATGATCGGGAATTTTTTCTTTTTCCATTTTGGCAAAAACTTCTTTTAATGCGGCAATATTAAAAACATAAATTCCCATGTTGACAAAAGAATGACCTTGTTTATCGGGAATAGTAGGAGGTGATTTTGGTTTTTCAATAAATGAAGAAACTTTATAGTTCGAGTCAATCTCAATTACACCAAAACGTGAAGCTTGTTCTTTTGGAACTTCAATTGCGGCTAAAGATAAATCTGCTTTCTTTTCTATATGATGCTGGATCATTTTTAAATAATCCATCTTATAAATATGATCGCCGGATAAAATTAAGAGCCATTCGTAATGCTCATCTTCAAGCAGATTGAAGTTCTGACGGATCGCATTTGCAGTGCCCATATACCAGTTGTTGCTAATCTTGAATTGGGGCGGAATCGAATAGATAAATTCTCTTAACTCAGGGTTAAAAATATTCCAGGCCTCATAAAGGTGACGGTTAAGAGAATCGGATTTGTACTGAGTTAAAACAAAAATTTTTCTAAAACCTGAGTTTAAGCAATTGGAGAGAGTGAAATCAATTATTCTGTATTTCCCGCCGAAAGGAACGGAAGGTTTTGTTCTATCTTTTGTTAAGGGGAATAATCTTTCACCTTGTCCGCCAGCCAAAACCATTGTTAAAGTTTTTCTTAAAATTGTTGAACCGGTGTAAGCCATAGCAGTCTCTTACGTAGTTAATGAAAATATATCTAATTAGTAATTGATTGGCAATTAAAGAAATTGTTAACTTTGAAATGAAATTCATACTTAACCTCTTATAAATTTTCTTCAATGCTAAAACGGAAAAATATTCTATTTACCGGTCTTGCAATCTTTGCAGTATTACTGTTGATTGTAGGATATCTTATAATAAAATGGGCTTTAAATAATTTAGATCCGCTTAAACGAACGCAACAAGCCATCTCTCTTGTTACAAAAATGAAAGATTTCAATGAAAAAGAACTTGAAATTTATAATCCTAAAAACCAAAGAGCTGTTGATGTAAAACATTACCTTATCAATCTTGATCTGTATCCGGAACAGAATAAAATATTTGGTGATGTTACCATCAGCTTAAAAATAAATGATAAGCAGTCTGATAGATTCGAAATTAATCTTTATGATAATTTTAAGATTAGTGATATTAAGGTGAACGGTGAACGAGCAGATTATAAACAAACAGAGAAGGTTTTGTCTATTCTGAAAAAAAATAAAGAGATAGATTCGGCAGTTGTTAGAATTCAATATGAAGGAACACCAAAAAGTTTGGGCTTCGGTTCATTCAATTTTGAGGAAGTGGATGGACATCTGCAGACTTATACATTAAGCGAGCCGATCTTTGCTTCAACATGGTTTCCGTGTATTGATTTGCCCGATGATAAAGCTTTGTTAGATATTTATGTTACAAATGATTCATCTAACATTTCTCTTTCAAATGGAAAATTGATTGATGTTAAATCAATCAAAGCGCGAAGAACTTATCACTGGAAAACATTTTATCCTATTGCAACTTATTTGATTGTTGTTTATTCCGGTAATTATAAAACTTATTCTGAAAAATACAGATCAGTTACAGGTGACACGCTTAATCTTTCTTACTATGCGCTTTCAAATAATATTGAAGAAGCCAAAAAAGATTTTTCCGGTCACGGTTCTTATATAAAAGTATTTGAAGAATTATTCGGACCTTATCCGTTCATAAAAGAAAAATACAGCGTTGCCGAGTTTTGGTGGATGGGCGGTGCGATGGAAAATCAGACACTTACGGGAATCGGTTCTAATTATATAAGTGGATTACGGCTTAGCACAGATATGTTGATTCACGAACTTTCACATCATTGGTGGGGAAATGCTATTACTCCGAAAACATGGAAAGATATTTGGCTCAATGAAGGATTTGCTACTTATTCGGTGGCGTTGTATTGGGAAAAACAAGCGGGCTTCGGTGCGCTTCAATCAACATTAAATGCAAAATTTGGAAAGTTTGATCACGGTTCTCTTTACAATCCAGGTAATGCTTTGTTCGGATATCTCGTTTATAATAAAGGCGGATGGGTTCTGCATATGTTGAGAAAGGAAGTTGGTGATGGTGTATTTTTCAAAATATTGAAAGAGTATTTTCTTAAATACAAATATAGCAATGCTTCAACGGAGGATTTTAAGAATCTTTGTGAAAAAATATCTAAAAAGAATTTGAATCAGTTTTTTAATCAATGGGTTTATAAAGGGGAGGGAATAATTGAAATTGAAGCCGATTGGACGCAGGTTCAATCAAATAATAATTTTAATTTAGAAATTAGAATAAAACAGTTACAAAAAGGTTATGATATTTATAAATTTCCTATTGATATAAAATTGATTTATGATAAACATGATGATTATACCGTCTCAACTGTTTTTGTTTCGTCGAGAGATACTGTTATAAATATTCAGTCTAAGAAGAAGCCGGCAAAAATTATTTTGGATCCTGATAAATGGCTTCTTGCAAATATTAAAATGGTTAATGATAATTAAATAATTTACCTAATGAAGAAAACTTATTTTTTCATATCGGATATTCATTTGGGACTTCAATCCCGGGAAGTTGAAAAAGAAAAAGAAAAACTTCTTGTAAAGTTTTTAGATTATGCACGAACATCTTGTGATGAATTATTTATTATCGGCGATCTTTTTGATTATTGGTTCGAATATAAGCGCGTTATTCAAAAAGGATTTATTAAGACACTTGCCGCTCTTGCAGAATTTGCCGATTCAGGTAAGAAAGTCCATTATGTTATCGGTAACCACGATTTTCTTCATCGTGATTTTTTTGAGAAAGAGATCGGAGTAAAACTTTACGGTGCGCCAATTGATGTTTTATTAAATGATAAAAGATTTTTTATGGCTCATGGTGATGGATTGGTCAAGAATGATCTTGGTTATAAAATATTAAAAAAGATTCTTCGCAATAAATATTTACAAAAAATTTATTCATTAATTCATCCCGATCTGGGGATTAAGATAGCTAGTTCAACAAGTAAAACAAGCCGTGATTACACAGCTAATAAAAACTATGGAAAAGTTGACGGGTTGTTCGAAACAGCAAAATTAAAAATTGATTCCGGATTTGATGTTGTAATCTTCGGTCACTCGCATCTTAGAACATTTGAAAAATACAAAAACGGCAGTTATATAAATCTTGGTTCATGGCTTGATAAACCATGCTATGGAAAATTTTCCGAAACATTTGAGATAATCGACTGGGAATAAGATGGACATAAAACAGAAACCAAAATTTGCAAATAAACTGAAAAAGCCAAAAAAGAAAACCTTAAAATATATTTTCATTGGCGGAGGAGTTTTTATTGTAGTAGCAATCTTTTTATTCATGCAATACGTTTCCGAAGGATTGCCTTCACTGGAAGAATTGGAAAATCCGAGCGCTCAACTTGCAACAAATGTTTGGAGTAAAGACGGACAGCTAATCGGATCATTCTTTAATGAGAATCGTGTAGAAGTTAGTATTGACAGTATTCCTGCTAATGTAATAAATGCTTTGATTGCTACAGAAGACAAGAATTTTTATCATCATTGGGGGGTAGACCTTCAACGCTTTATTAAAGCAATGGTTAAAAATATTTTACTCTTTAAGCGTGAAGGCGCCAGTACAATAACGCAACAGCTTGCTAAAAATTTATACGGATTAAAAAGCCGAAATGAATCCGCTCGCGGAACTGTTATAAGAAAAATTAGAGAATGGATTACAGCGATCCAAATCGAAAAAAATTATACTAAACGTGAAATATTGGAGATGTACTTTAATACATCATATTTCGGACATGGCGCTTACGGATTAAGTGTTGCAGCAAGAGCATATTTTAATAAAAGTGTGAAAGAACTGACGATCACCGATGCAGGTGTTTTAATTTCTTTGCTTAAATCATCAGTTTATTACAACCCGTTTGATAAATACGAAAATTCCCTAAGACGAAGAAATCTTGTAATGCAGAATATGGTTGCTGATGGTTTCTTAGAAGAATCACAATTTGAAAAACTTAAAATGGAGCCGATCAAACTTTCATATAAAAAGATTGAAGAAGGAATTCAAGGCGGCATAGCTCCTCACTTTCTTGAATATATTCGTCAGCAGCTTGTTAAACTTGCACCAAAGTATGGATTAAATCTTTATGAAGGCGGATTGAACATCTACACTACATTAGACTACCGAATGCAAAAGATTGCTAACAATGCCGTTAAAGTTCATCTGGAAGATTTTCAAAAACAATTTGATAAAAATTGGAATTGGCAAAAATATTCTGTCTTACTAACTGAGTTAACAGATAAAGCTATTAAGAATCATCCCGAATACAAAATTGCAGCAAACCAGGAAGAAAAAAGAATTGTATATAATCGTTTACAACGGGATAATCATTTAATAGACTCAGTAAAAAGAATTGGGAAAAGGATTGAAGTAGGTTTTGTAGTTATTGATCCGAAGAATGGTGAAGTCCGCACAATGGTAGGCGGACGTGATCAAACATTTTTATACGGATTGAATCATGCAACACAAATTAAACGCCAACCCGGTTCGGCATTCAAACCTATTGTTTATTCTGTTGCAATTGATGATGGTTTGTATCCTGCGTATCCAATTCTTAATCAGCGATTTAATTATGATGATGGTTCAGCAAAGATTTGGAGTCCGGAAAATTTTGATCGCTCAACAAGCGGATTTGTAACCCTAAGAGATGCTTTGAAAGAATCATTAAACTTAGTTTCAGCAAGATTAATTATTGAGGGGCACGCTCCTTTGTGGAAGATTGGAAGATTTGCTGAGAAGATGGGAATAAAAACTAAACTTGATCTTGTTCCATCAATTTCATTAGGTACATCGGTTATTTCTCCAATCGAATTGACTTCTGCATTTGCAACTCTTGCTAATAGAGGTATCTACAATGAACCAATCTCTATTCTTAGAATTGAAGATAAAGATGGAGTACTGATCGAGAATTTTACTTCTTATGCAAGTGAAGCAATACCGGAAGAGACTGCATATATTGTAACAGATATGCTGAGGACAGCAATTGATGCGGGAACCGGACAAGCAGCCCGATCGAGATATAATTTTCAGCGTCCTGCTGCAGGTAAAACCGGGACCACACAAGATTTTGCAGATGCTTGGTATGTTGGATTTACTCCGCAGTTAGCTGGTGGTGTTTGGGTTGGATTCGATGATCAGCGAGTTTCTTTTACTGGAGATTACGGACAGGGAGCGCGTGCTGCATTACCGATTTGGGCAATATTTATGCATGATGTTTATGAACGGTTAAATCTTCCTGTTGAAGATTTTATTCCACCTGCAAGCGGAAAAATAGTTCAAGCTAGGTTTTGTAAGGAATCAATATATGAATTAGGTGATCCAAAATTGTACTCTGCTGATTGCATGACAGGTGTATTGACGGATATTATTAACATTAAAGATATGCCTCCTACTTTTGATGCTTATCGCGATACTACTATGAAATTTTTTGATCGCTATCAAATAAAAGATACTGTAAAGCATGAAGCCAAAGAGATACGCTAATTAATCAGCAACCTTCGAGGTTACATTACCGCTATAACGATGTGTCAACCTCGAAGGTTATGTTTACAAATATTAATTGAATTTGCCCGGATGGCGGAACCTGCCTACTGGCAGGCAGGTTGGTAGACAATTAAGAAAATATTTAGATTAATAGAATTCAAAGATCATTCAAATAAATTTTTGCCCGGATGGCGGAATTGGTAGACGCGCTAGCTTCAGGAGCTAGTGAGAGCAATCTCGTAGGGGTTCGAGTCCCCTTCTGGGCACTAATAAATAGTGCAGGTTCGATCCGCCGCGGCGGACTGTTCCGGGCACGAAAGATTATTATTGTAACCTTTCTCTAATTCATCTTAAATTTGATTAACTGATAAATCCTCGAGTGTTAAATGCCTAACAATCACAACGAAATAGAGAAAAGACTTTGGGAAGCCGCAGATCAATTGCGCGCTAACTCTGCATTAAAATCTTCCGAGTATTCTGTTCCGGTTTTGGGTTTGATCTTTCTCCGTTATGCTGATTTTAAATTCAGTAATGCGAAAACTGCTATTGAAAAGGAACTCAAAAACTCTAATAGCCGCCAGAAGATTTCCAAACTTCACTTCCATGCAAAAGGAATTGTTTATTTACCGGAAGAGGCACAGTTCTCATATCTGCTCAATCTGCCGGAGAAAGAACCTATCGGCAAGCATATAAACTCTGCAATGAAGAAGATCGAGGAGGAGAATACCAATCTCAAAGATGTTCTGCCTAAAACATATACACAGTTCGAAAATGATGTTCTTTGGGCTTTGCTTAAAAACTTCTCATCCATACCAATGGATGTTAAGGGTGACTTGTTTGGAAAAATTTATGAATACTTCCTTGGTAACTTTGCAATGAAGGAAGGACAGAAAGGCGGAGAATTTTTTACCCCAACTTCTTTAGTTGAACTACTTGTTGAAATCATAGAACCTTATCATGGAAAAATGTTTGATCCTGCAAGCGGTTCTGCAGGAATGTTTGTTCAGAGCGCTAAGTTTGTAAGTAAGCATAAGAAAAATCCCAGCGAAGAGATTTCTATATACGGGCAAGAGAAAACCGCAGAGACAATTCGGCTTGCAAAGATGAATCTTGCAGTGCACGGACTTGAAGGCGATATACGCCAAACCAATACTTATTACGAAGACGTCTTTAACTGCGTTGGTGTTTTCGATTTTGTAATGGCTAATCCGCCGTTTAATGTAAATGGTGTTGATAAAGAAAAACTTGTTAAAGATAAACGATACGCTCAAGGATTGCCGCGCGTTGATAACGGCAATTATTTATGGATACAGATATTCTGGAATGCGTTGAATGAAAAAGGAAGAGCCGGATTTGTAATGGCAAACTCCGCAAGTGATGCGCGCCAGAGTGAATTTGATATACGCAAAAAACTTGTTGATGAAAACGCAGTTGATATGATGATAGCTGTTTCATCTAATTTCTTTTATACAGTTACACTTCCTTGCACACTCTGGTTCTTTGATAAAGGGAAAAAGAAATCGAACCGGAAAGACAAAGTTCTGTTTATTGATGCGCGTAATATCTTTACACAGATTGATCGCGCTCATCGGGAATACACACCAGAACAGATACAGTTTATTGCTTCGATAGTTAAACTATACCGTGAAGAAAAGATTGAGGATTTTGGATTTCCAAATGATGATTTACGATTTCTAAAAGAAGAAATGAAATTGAGCGATAAACAAATTGAAACTTTTCGTTCTTCGTTCTCCACTCTACACTATTCGGATGTTCCCGGCTTGTGTAAGGTTGCCACTATAAAAGAGATTACAGAACAGAACTACTCTTTGAACCCGGGAAGATATGTTGGTGTAACCGAGAAAGCAGCTGATGATTTTGATTTCTATGAGAAGCTGGAAGAGTTGAACGAGGAATTGGAAGTATTAAACTCTGAAGCGCGTGAACTTGAAGATAAAATTGCTGAGAATGTTGCTCAAATATTGAAGTGATAGGAAATGCGCTTGGAGAAATATAAACTCGAAAAAGTATGCCATCTAATAACTGATGGCAAACATGGCGATTGTATCGATCAACCTAATTCGGGTTATTATTTCCTAAGTGCTAAAGATATTAAAGAAGGTTCAATAGATTATTCTAATGCAAGGCAAATAACTAGCGAAGATTTTGTTGATGTTCATAGAAGAACGAAGTTGGAGCCAAATGATATTTTGATAACGAACAGCGGAACCATTGGAAGGATGGCTCTAGTTCCAAATACAAAAGACACTTTCAAAACGACTTTTCAAAAAAGTGTCGCAATAATAAAACCTAACATTGAATTTGTTAAACCACGGTATCTATATTATACTTTCCGCTATAATCTTGATCGCCTAATTAGTTTTGCAAGTGGAACAGCACAGAAAAATTTACTTCTGCGTGATTTACGCAATTTCGAAGTAGAATTGCCAAATCTTGAATTGCAAACCAAAATCGCATCTATACTTTCTGCTTACGATAACTTAATAGAAAACAACACGCGCCGCATACAAATATTAGAACAGATGGCTCAAACCATTTACAAAGAGTGGTTTGTAAACTTCCGCTTTCCCGGACACGAAAACACAAAGTTTGTTGACTCACCACTTGGCAAAATTCCGGAAGGTTGGGAGGTAAAAGAGTTGAGAACATTTGGGAATATAGTTACCGGAAAAACTCCAAGCACTTCTATTACTGAAAACTTTGGCGAAGATATCCCTTTTATAAAAACTCCAGATATGCATGGGAATATTTTTATCATTAATACACAACAAAAACTTTCATATCAAGGCGCAGAATCACAGAGTAAAAAGTATTTACCTCCAAGAAGTATTTGTGTAAGCTGTATCGGTACCGCTGGTGTAGTCTCCATAAATTCTATGAAAGCTCAAACAAATCAACAAATAAATGCTGTCATCCTATATGATAATAAATGTTTGGAGTTCTTATTCTTTGCATTAAGGGACTTAAAAGAAACAATAAATTCGTATGGTGCTAATGGTGCAACCATGGTTAATTTGAATAAAGAAAAGTTTTCCTCTTTAAATCAAGTTACTCCTTCAAAAGAGATTATTTACATGTACAGTGAATTGGTATCTCCGATGTTTAGTCAAATTGAAAATCTCATATATATAAATCATAATCTCCGCCGCACACGCGACTTACTCTTGCCCAAGCTAATGAGCGGAGAGATAGAGGTATAAAAGGAAAGGAGAGCCAATGGCTTTTGAAGAAAAATATTTAGATGTATTGCAAAACATAGAATTTCCAATTCAAGAAGTTTATAAAACCGAAAAGGATTTAACCGACTATGATGTGCTTGCGGCAATAGAATCTTTAATTGAATTTTACACCGCCGAAGAAAGAAAAAGAGAACTGAGAAAATTTAACCTTTCCGAAAAGTCCATACAAGTTTATGATGGAGTAAAAGAGATGTGCGATTTTCGTCTTGGCAAAAATATTTCTGATGATGTTGAGGTAGAAAGTACACCGCCGCCTCTATCTATAAATGAAATACTGAATTGTTTAAAGACGATTAAAAACTCAATTAATAAATGGACAAAGAGAAATGGAAGGCAGGGTTATTTGAATCTTGTAAAACAATATATGCCGTATGTCTGAAGTAACGCTTTTGGTATTGTACAAAATGCAATTTGCTTTCACCCAAGCTAATAAGCGGAGAGGTAGAGGTGTAAATGGGTAAGAGGTGAGAGGTAAGAAGTGAGAAGTAAATAAGTGTTTGCTTTTTATTTATGTTTATTTATTTTTGTACCCAAAAGGGTGCATATGTACCCAAAAGGGAACAGTTAAAATTATGGTTATAAACAAAGTATTAGATGAAGTATTCAGCCGCTGGTCTAACCTTGCTGTATTACGCGCATTAAACAAGTATGGTATTGGTATCTCCGGTCGCGAGGTTGCAAGGATTGCGGGTATAACTGTAAAAAACTGCTTCAATGCGCTTACAGATTTTGAAAACCTTGGAATTGTAAACAGAGTTCGTGGTGGCAGAGATCACTTATTCACATTAAACCGGGATCATTTCCTTGTTAAAGAAGGAATAATACCTCTGTTTGATGTTGAGGATAAGTTTGCAGAAGCGATCTTTGATGACATAAAGAAGAAATTAAAGAAGAAGTGTAATAGTGTTTATGTCTTTGGCAGTGTTGTGCTGAAAGAAGAAGATGTTGACAGCGATTTAGATTTATGTGTTATCTATGATAAGGCAAGCGAAAAAGAATCACTGGAAGACACAATGTACGAACTGCAAACATTGTTGCGTAAAAAGTATTCTGTAAATGCATCGCCATTTTATGTCACTACAGCGCAATTTTCAGTAAAAGCAAAAAGTAATAAGCCGCCAGTCGCGGACGTTATCAAGGAAGGAAAATTGTTGTTTGGTAATTCCATAAAGGCGCTGCTAAATGCCAAAAGAAGCTAAGACTATAAAAGTTGATAAGACCGCTGCTATTAAGTATAGTGCGATAGGAAAAAGTTTTTACGATGCGGCTATTTCGGAGAGAGAACTAAGATGCTGGAATGCAGCGGGATTGTTGATTGTACATTCAGCTATTGCGTACGCAGACGCGCTTACTATAAAGTATGGCGGCGTTAAAAGCAAAAGTGAAAATCATCAAGATGTGGTTAAGTTGTTGGAAATTGTTGTTAAAGAATCTGAAAGTAAAAATATTGCGTTGAATCAGTTAGAAAGATTAATTGCACACAAATCAACTGTTGCCTATAGTGGCGAGCTTTATGACGAGCAAGACATAGATAAATTATTTAAGCATTTGGAGCGATTCAAAACTTGGGTAGAGAAACAGTTAAATGATTAAGGCGATATAAATGCAGCACGGCTATTCAGAAGATAGTTTAATTGAGCAAACATGTATCGAGATCTTTAAATCTCTGACTTATGACTATGCTAATTGCTATGAAGAAAAGTTCGGTGCTCATTCCACACTTGGAAGAGAAAACTCATCAGAAGTAGTAATTATTCCAAAACTCACAATAGCTTTAATCAAACTTAATCCGAATATGCCGATTGAGGTTATTGACCTTGCCATTGATGAACTTACAAAAGACCGCAGCACACTTAATCCGGTAATCGCAAACAGAGAAGTTTATAAATTCATAAAAGATGGTGTAAGAATAACTTTCACCAGCGGCGATGAATCGGAAGATTATATTGTTAAAGTAATTGACTTTGATAATCCCGATAACAATAATTTCTTTCTTGCTTCACAGTTTTGGATAACCGGAGATTTATACAAGCGCAGAGCTGATCTAATTGGATTTGTTAATGGATTACCTTTAATCTTTATTGAGCTTAAAGCGATACATAAAAATCTTGAAGACGCATACAATAACAATCTCAAAGATTACAAAGAGACAATTCCGCAATTGTTCTGGTATAACACATTCATAATTCTTTCTAACGGTTCACAAAGCAAAATAGGAACTATCACTTCAGACTTCGAACACTTCAACGATTGGAAGAAGATAAACATGGAAGGCGAAGAAGGGATAGTTTCACTCGATACAATTATCCAAGGTGTTTGTGAGAAGAAAAAATTCTTAGATATTCTTGAAAACTTTATTCTCTATCAAACAGCGAAAGGCGGTGGAGCGTTAACTAAAATTCTAGCGATGAATCATCAATTCATCGGTGTAAATAATGCAATTGAATCTTTCTTGAAGATCAAAGAAAATGAAGGACGGCTTGGAGTGTTCTGGCATACGCAAGGTTCAGGCAAAAGTTTCTCAATGATCCTCTTTGCCGAAAAAGTTTTCAGAAAGTTTAGCGGTAATTATACTTTTGTTGTCATCACAGATAGAATAGAATTAGATGATCAGATATATAAAAACTTTGCTGATTGTGGAGTAGTAAAGGAAACGGATGTTCATGCGGAAAGCGGAGATCACCTCAAACATTTATTGACCGAAGATCACAGATATGTATTCACTCTCATTCAAAAATTTGGTACAAAGGCCGGCGAAGTTTATCCAATGTTATCAGATCGCCCGGACATAATTGTTATTACAGATGAATCTCACCGCACCCAATATGATACTCTCGCACTCAATATGCGTACGGCGTTGCCAAATGCGGCATTCATTGCATTTACTGGAACACCACTAATTATAGGTGAAGAGAAGACCAAGAATACTTTTGGTGAGTATGTAAGCATCTATAATTTCAAGCAATCAAGTGATGATGGCGCTACAGTTCCCCTCTATTATGAAAATAGAATACCGGAATTGCAGCTGCAAGACAAAGAAGTTTTCAATGAAAAAATGCAAGAGATAATAGAACAAGCTGATCTAGATGGTGAAGAAGAGAAAAAACTTGAAAGAGAGTTTTCACGTGAGTATGAACTAATTACTCGTGATGACAGATTAAATAAAGTAGCTGCTGATTTAGTGGATCATTTCCTTAATAGAGGGTTCCTTGGAAAAGCAATGGTTGTTTCCATTGATAAGGCTACTGTTGTAAAAATGTATGAAAAAGTTTCAGCTATTTGGCAGAAGAAAATCAATGAACTTGAATCATCGGTTAACAATGCTCGTGATGATAAGGAGAAAGAGGATTTCGAAAACAAGCTTTTCTACATGAAGGAAACTGAGCTAGCTGTAGTTGTAAGCCAAGAACAAAATGAGTTAGAAAAGTTTAGAAACCTTGGGTTAGAAATTGAAAAGCACCGTCGTAGAATGGTCAAAGAAGAGATGGATGAGAAGTTCAAAGACCCCAAAGATCCATTCAGATTAGTCTTTGTATGCGCGATGTGGATGACAGGATTTGACGCGCCATCAGTATCTACAATCTATTTAGATAAGCCAATGCGCAACCATACACTGATGCAAACTATTGCAAGAGCTAATCGTGTCTTTAAGGATAAGCCGAATGGTATGATTGTCGATTACATCGGTGTGTTTAAAGACCTTAAAAAAGCATTGGCGATATATGGCGCAGGCGGTGCGCAATCAGATCTTCCGGTTCAGCCGAAAGAGAAATTGATTGATGAATTAAAAAAGGCATGTAACCAGATAAATGATTTTTGTGAAATATTGGAATTGATCTTGCTGAAATACTTGCTCAAGATAAACTCAATACAATCAGACTGATTGATGATGCAGTTGAAAAGATTCTTGTCTCAGAGCAGAAGAAGAAAGAATTCCTTTCCTTGGCTAATTACTCTCAGACTCTTTTCAAAGCAATCTTGCCTGATAAACGATCAAACGAGTTCAAACCGATTGTAAGTCTTACGCAAACAATTGCAGATAAAATACGATCACTCAATCCTCCAGTTGATGTTTCTAGAGTCATGAACCAAGTCCATTCACTTCTTGATAAATCTGTAAAAGCAGAACCTTACGTGATAAAAGAACCTGTATCAACAATTGATTTGAGCAAAGTTGATTTTGATTCATTAAAAAAATGGCTGGACAAAAATCGTAAACATACACAGATGGAAATTTTGAAGAATGCTATACAAACAAAGATTGCAGCGCTCATATCACTGAACAAAACAAGAATGAATTACGCTGAACGTTTTCAGCAATTGATAGATGAATACAATTCGGGCGCTGTAAATGTAGAATTGTTTTTCAAAGGTTTAATTAAGTTCGCTGAAGAATTAAGCGTAGAAGAGAATCGTGGTATAAGTGAGCAACTTACTGAGGAGGAATTGGCATTATTTGATTTATTGAAAAAACCGAATCTAAGCGAAAAAGAAAAAATACAAGTTAAAAATGCAGCCAAAGAATTATTGATCACACTGAAATCAGAAAAGTTTGTATTAGACTGGAGAAAAAGACAGCAAACAAGAGCAAGCGTAAGGTTAACGATAGAACAATTTTTAGACAAACAACTACCAGTAGTTTACTCACGGGGGATTTATCAAGAAAAATGTGAAGTAGTCTATCAACATCTATTTGAAAATTATTTCGGGGATGGCAAGAGCATTTATGCTTAATAATAGACTCAATTTAGAAAACACATATAATCAGGCACTTCAATTCACAAAATCTCATTACGAAAACTTTCCGGTTGTTTCATTATTTATTCCCCACAAACTTAGAAAACATATTGCTGTTGTTTATCAATTTGCTAGGCAAGCCGATGATTTAGCAGACGAAGGGGAACAGAAATCAGAAATAAGAACTCAGAATTTAGAATTGTATGAAGATGCTTTTTCAAAATCCTTGGAAGGAAAATTTCAAAATGATTTCTGGTTTGCTCTGCACAATACGATCCAAGAATACAATCTTACTCCAAAATATTTTTATGATTTGTTAAGTGCATTTAAGCAAGACATTTTTAAAACCCGCTACAATTCTTTTGATGAAGTACTCAATTACTGTGAGCGGTCAGCAAATCCAGTTGGAAGAATTGTACTTGAATTTTTTAATGTACGGGATATTGAGTCTATACGCTATTCAGACGCAATTTGTACGGCTCTTCAACTCACCAATTTCTATCAAGATGTTTCAATAGATATCAAAAAAGACCGGATTTATATACCTATTGATGAGATGGATAGATTTGGTGTAAAGCTAAATCAGTTTGAGTTAAAGCAAAATAATACTAACTTTGAACAGTTATTGAAATTTCAGGTGGATCGGACAAAAGATTATTTTTCAATAGGGAGAAATCTTTTTCCAAGATTACCTGGAAAACTTGAAAAGCAAATTAAGGTGACAGTTCTAGGCGGAGAGAAAATTCTAGAAAAAATTGAAAAAATTAATTTCAATGTTTTAATTCATCGCCCCAAACTTTCTAAAGTAGATTACATGAATATTTTATTAAAAGCATTAATTAAATAGTATGGCAGATAATTCAAAACTTATAGCGAAAGAAAGCAACAGCAGTTTCTATTACAGTTTTTCTCTTTTGGCTAAACCGAAAAGAGATGCAATGAATACGGTTTACGCATTCTGCCGCAAGACAGATGATATAGTTGATGAAGGAACCGAGCCTGAAGAATTAAGGTACGATCGCTTACGCAAGTGGAGAATTGAATTAGAAAAAGCTTTGTATGGAACATCAGATTACCAGCTCTTCAATAAACTGGCTGCAATAATCAAACAATTCAATATTCCTATAGATCCATTCTTCGAACTAATTGTGGGGATGGAAATGGATTTGCAGCGCAAACGCTATCCGAGTTTTGATGAATTGAAATTATACTGTTACTGCGTTGCTTCAACGGTTGGTTTAATATGCATAGAGATTTTTGGCTATAAAAATAAATCCGCAAAAGATTATGCAATTAATCTTGGACTGGCGATGCAGCTTACAAATATTTTGCGTGATATTAAAAAAGATTCAGATAGAGGAAGAATTTATTTACCTCAAAAAGACATGGCTGAATTTAATTACACTGAAGAAGATTTAATTGAAAGAAAATACAATCCGGAATTTGTTTCATTAATGAAATATGAAGCAGCACGAGCGGAAGAATTTTTTAAGAAGGCGGACCAATTTCTAGATTTCGAAGATAAGTCTTCTATGTTCCCGGCAAGAGCAATGCAGCATATCTATCATAAACTTCTTACAAAAATTGAAGCTGAGAACTACGACGTATTTAACAAAAAAATAAAAGTTGGCAAGTTAGAGAAGGCTGCAATCTCACTTGGGGTTTGGGCAAAGTATAGTTTAGTTTACTAATGAAACGTGTTATAGTTGTTGGTGGGGGTTTTGCCGGATTAAGTGCATCAGTATACCTCGCAGAAAATAATTTTGAAGTCACACTTCTTGAAGCATCTCCTAAATTAGGCGGTCGTGCATATTCTATCTATAATCAAAAGTTCGATGATTACTTTGATAACGGTCAACACATATTAATGGGCTGTTATGAAGAGACATTATCATTCTTAGGAAAAATTAATTCAACGGATAATATTGATTTCCAAAATTCACTCCATGTACAGTTTGTTGGAAAGGGTGGGGAAGTTTTTGAATTGAATGCATACAAAAAATTCTATCCATTAAATCTTTTTTTTGGGATACTTAACTATAAAGCTCTAAGTATAAAGGAGAGATTAAAAGTAATTGATTTTTTCCTCGATCTAATGTGCTGCTACTCGTGCGATCTTAAAAATAAAACTGTTAAAGAATGGCTCGAATGTAAGAGGCAGTCTGAAAATACAATTAAATCATTTTGGGAAATTTTGGTTGTTGGTACTCTCAACACAACAATAGAAAAAGCTTCGGCAGAAATTTTTAGTGAAGTACTGCAAAGGATTTTTTTGAACGGTAATAAAGCCGCAACAATCATCCTCCCTAAAACATCTCTTGAAAAACTTTATTTAGAAAATGCGATTCGATTTATCAAATCAATGAATGGGAAAATAAATCTTTCAGAACGAGTAGATCGAATTGAAGTTAAGAATAATAAAATTCTCATGATTGTAACCGAAAATAAATCCTATTCTGATTTTGATTTTGTGATCATGGCTCTTCCGGAATATGCTGCAAAAAAAATAATGGATAACTCGAATATTACCTTAGATTTGCCAGAGTTCGAGTATTCTTCAATCTTGAATGTTCATATTTGGTTAAAAGAAAACCCATTCAAAGAAAAATTCTACGGATTTATTAGTTCACAGATACATTGGCTCTTTAACCATGGAAAACACATCAGTTTAACCACTAGTTCTGCTGAGAATTTGATCAATTTAGAGAACAGTGAGATAATAAGACATTTTTGTTCGGAGATAGAATTATATTTTCCTATATTTAGAACAGAAATGGTAATTGATTCGAAAGTAATTAAAGAAAAACGAGCAACATTTATTCCCAATATTGCATCAACTGAAAAAAGAAAAAATTTTAATTGGCAGTTAGAAAATTTTCTACTCGCAGGTGATTGGACAAACACAGATTTACCTGCAACAATTGAGAGTGCAGTATTGAGCGGTAAAATTGCAGCCCTACAAGTTATTTCTTCTCTTAAATGAAATTGAATTCATTTTCTGAGAATTAATATAGAAAACAGATACCGCAATAAACAAAATGGAGGAATTATGTCCATACTAAAACAAAAGCTTCGCGAAAAAATTCTAATCGAACGTCCTAGAACCGAGAAACTACTGAAAGAATACGGTAATGTTAAGGTTGATGAAGTAACAATCGGACAAATAATTGGCGGAATGCGTGATATTAAAAGTTTAGTTACTGATATTTCTTATCTCGATCCGTTCGAAGGAATACGTTTTCGTGGTTACACTATTCCTGAAGTTCTAGAAAAACTTCCTTTAGTGCCAAATGAAGAAATGCCTTCAGTAGAAGCATTCTTTTATCTTCTTCTTACCGGTGATATCCCAACTCAAAAAGAAGTTGATGATGTTCACGAGGAATTTAACCGCAGAAAAGAAGTACCAAATTATGTTTTCGATATCATTCGTGCAATGCCGAAAGATTCTCATCCTATGACAATGTTTGCAACCGCAATCTTATCAATGCAGAAAGAATCAATCTTTGCTAAAGAATATCACAAAGATCTTAAAAAAGGAGATTATTGGGATCCTTACTACGAAGACTCAATGAATCTTCTTGCAAAACTTCCTGAGATAGCTGCATTCATTTATCGGTTAAAATACAGAAACGAAGACATAATTAAAGGTGATCCGCATTTAGATTTTGGCGGAAACTTTGCTCATATGATGGGCATTCCGCATCCTTATGATGACATTGCAAGATTATATTTCATTCTTCATAGTGATCATGAAAGCGGAAATGTTAGTGCTCACACCGGACATTTAGTAGCAAGTGCTCTTTCCGATATCTATTATGCAATCAGCGCAATGTTAACCGGTTTGGCCGGTCCGTTACACGGTCTTGCAAATGAAGAAGTATTACGCTGGCTACATGGTGTAATGGAATCTATGGGCGGAAGGATTCCGACAGAAGAGGAAATGAAAAAATTTGTTTATGATACGTTGGATAGCGGTCATGTTATTCCGGGATTTGGACACGCTGTTCTTAGAAAAACTGATCCTCGTTATACAGCACAAAGAGAATTTTGCATAAAACATTTACCTGATGATCCTATCTTTAAATATGTAGATCTTCTTTACAAAGTTGTTCCCCCAATTTTGTTAGAAAGAGGAAAAGCAAAAAATCCATGGCCGAATGTTGATGCTCAATCCGGTGTAATACAATGGCATTATGGTGTTAAAGAATATGAGTTTTATACTGTATTATTTGGTATTGGACGGGCACTCGGTGTTTGTTCAAATATTATCTGGTCAAGAGCGTTAGGTTATCCGCTTGAGAGACCAAAGTCTTTAACAACAGCTATGCTTGAAGAAGCAGCAGCAAAAAAGAACTAACTCATTAAAAAATATTTTTCTTTAAGCCCCGCGTGCGGGGCTTTTTGTTTTAGGATTTTTATTTTTACGTGAAATGATTCGAAAGATTGAATTATGATGGACAAGAAAAAAATATTTTTAATAATCGCAATTCCAATATCGTTTACAGTATTGGTCTTCCTTGTAATTTTCTATTATATCAAAAGTGAAAAAGCATTAAGGCAAATGCCTATAATAATAACTGAAAGTGAAAGAAGAATTTATTCGCCGCCAATTCCGGAAAAATTGGAATTTTGCGGAGAGAGAGTTCCGCTTGAAGATTTTGATGTACGTGAAAGAATTGATAGAGAGTTCCTTGTTAATACTTACTGGCATTCGGCTACACTTTTGTATTTGAAAAGGGCAAATAGATGGTTTTCAACTATTGAAAAGATTTTGAAGAAAAATAAAATACCAGATGATTTTAAGTATATGTCAGTTGCTGAAAGCGGAATTATTAATTCCGTATCGCCGGATGGCGCAACCGGTTTCTGGCAATTGATGGAACCGGCGGCAAAGAAATATGGTCTCGAGATCAATAAAGAAATTGATGAGCGATATAATATTGAAAAATCAACTCAAGCGGCTTGCGATTATTTGAAAGAAGCTTATTCGAAATTCGGTAATTGGACATTAGTTGCGGCAGCTTACAATATGGGTATTGATGGAATTGAAAAGCAGATTGAGCGGCAGAAAACAAAAAATTATTATAATATGTTTTTAAATGAAGAGACTTACCGGTTTATATTTCGTATTGTAACATTAAAAGAGATATTTAAGGATCCGAATAAATACGGTTTTTACTTTACAGATTATGATCTGTACCCCAAAATTGAAACTTATAATGTTACAGTAAACTACTCGATCAATGATTTTGCCGATTTTGCCAAACAATACGGAATAAACTATAAAATCTTGAAAATTTTTAATCCTTGGCTGAGAGAAAGTTATATGAAGAACAAGACCGGGAAGACTTACCTGATCAAAATTCCAAAATCGGGCGAAATTACATTACCGGAAGAATAAGTTTAAAATTAAAATGACATAATTTATTTGCTGTGATATAAAGAATTTTTTTTATCTTTGACAAACAGAATGTCCAACCAATTATTTGTCATCAAAATGCCTCTCAAGAAAAAAGTTAAGTATATATTTGTTACCGGTGGAGTAGTATCATCACTTGGAAAGGGAATTACTGCATCATCGATCGGGTTACTCCTAAAATTACGCGGCTATAGCGTTACTATCCAAAAATTTGATCCATACATTAATGTAGACCCCGGAACAATGAATCCGTTTCAGCATGGAGAAGTTTATGTTACAGATGATGGCGCAGAAACTGATCTTGATCTCGGTCATTATGAACGCTTTCTGGATGTTGATATGTCCCGTGCTAACAATACTACAACCGGGCAAGTCTATTACGAAGTAATTACTAAGGAAAGACGCGGCGATTATCTTGGAGCTACAGTTCAGGTAATCCCGCATATAACAGATGAGATCAAGAAACGGATGAAATTAGTTGGTGAAAGCGGTAAGTATGATATTATTATTACTGAAATAGGTGGTACAGTAGGTGATATTGAAAGTCTACCGTTTATTGAAGCGATGAGACAAATCATGCTTGAGATTGGAAGAAAGAATGCATTGAGCATTCACGTAACACTTGTACCATATATCAAGTCTGCTGGTGAGATGAAAACCAAACCTACTCAGCATGCTGTAAAAAATCTTCTTGAACTTGGAATCCAACCGAATATTTTGATTTGCCGTTCCGAAGAAAAATTATCCAAAGAGATTCGTGAAAAGATAGCTCTTTTTACTAATGTGAAAACAGAAGCTGTAATCTCTGCCTATGATTGCTCAACAATTTATGAAGTACCAATTGTTCTTTATGAACAGAAACTTGATGAATTTGTTTTGGATAGATTAAAATTACCCGAATTACATATCAAATTAGATGATTGGCAAAATTTTGTTAACACAATTAAAAATCCTATAGGAAAAGTTAAAATTGCAGTTGCTGGTAAATATGTAGAGAATAAAGACTCGTACAAAAGTATCGTAGAAGCTTTTGTTCATGCCGGCGCTGAAAATAATGTGAAAGTAGAAGCGGATTTCATCAGCTCTGAAAATATTGAAGACAAGGGTGCAGAACATTTGTTAAAAGGCTATGATGGTTTATTGATACCCGGTGGTTTTGGTGAAAGAGGAATTGAAGGTAAAATTTTGGCAATAAAATATGCACGAGAAAATAAAATTCCTTTCTTTGGAATTTGTCTTGGGTTACAATGTGCCGTAATTGAATTTGCACGTAATGTTTGCGGAATCAAAAAAGCCAACAGTCAAGAATTTGAAAAGAATGCATGGAATGTTATTCACATTATGCCTGAACAATTAAAGGTAACAAATAAAGGCGCAACAATGCGTTTAGGTGCTTATCCTTGCATACTAAAGAAAAATTCAAAATCTTATGATGCTTACCGCAAACAAAAAATTTCTGAACGACACAGACATCGTTTTGAAGTGAATAATAAATTTAGAGAAGTAATAGAAAAGTATGGAATGGTAATGAGCGGTACATCACCCGACGAAAATTTGGTAGAAATGATCGAGTTAAGTGATCATCCATGGTTTGTTGGTTGCCAATTCCATCCTGAACTGAAATCAAGAGCAACAAAGGCACACCCGCTTTTCCGTGAATTTGTAAAAGCAGCATTTCAATACTCTCAAGGGAAGAATCAAAATTGAGAACTAAAAATTTGATTATTGTTCTTTTACTTTTTAATGCAGTATTGATTGGACAATCGCAAGTACAGGATCTTATTCAACAAGGATTAGATCAAGCTTATAATATGGAATTAAATTCCGCCGAAAAGACTTTCAATAAAGTTTTAGAGCTTAGACCAAATTCGCCGCTCGGTTATTATCGCATAGCGCAAATTCATTTTTGGATCTATTTAGGTTCACGCGATCCCGGAGAGTATCAAGTTTTTTTAAAATTTGCCGATATGGCTCAGGAACGTGCTGAAAAAGTTATTGATAAAAATCCCAAGGATTATCAGACTAAATATATTGCTGGTAATTTGGCTTCCTTCAGAGCAATGGCACAAGCAACAAATAACTCATCCGTTGATGCCTTTTGGTCCAGCAAAAAAGCTGTTAACTATTATGAAGAAACTTTACAACTTAATCCAAAATTTTATAACGCTTATCTTGGCTTAGGATTATTTGATTATGCGATGAGCTTTGTCCCGGATTTTCTTAAATGGGCTGTTAATCTAACCGGACTTTCTTCAGATAAAAAACGCGGATTTAATTATATAAAAACTGCGTTCAGGAAAGGGACAGAAAAAACTGAAGCTGCATTTCATCTTTCAAAAATTTATACTGATTATCTTGCTGAGTATGACAGCGCTTTTATCTTTCTTCAAAGTTTAAGTTCTCGTTATCCAAACAATGCACTTTTCATCTATCAATACGCTGTTAGTTTAATTAAAGATAAACAGCTTGATAGAGCGAACGATATGTTGAATCGTGTAATTAATTTGCATAATAAAAAACTGCCACAGATTACCGCACTTTCCTATTACAGAAAAGGCGAAATATATTTTAAGAAAAATAAATTTAAGACTGCAATCAAGAATTATGAGAAATTCTTAGATACATCAAAAGAGCTTGATTTTATTGGTCTCGCAACACTTAACACAGCACTTTGTTACAAACTAAATGGTCAAGAGGAAGAATTTCAACAGTATCTTCAGCAAGCTAAAGGCGGCAACCAGGATATTTTTGAGGATTCTTATGCAAAACAAAAGAGTGATAAATATTTAAGTAGTGGAATTACTACTATCGAATTAAAACTTATAAGACTAAAAAATGATCTTGATGCAGGTAAGTATAAAATTGTTTATGACAGTTTAAGAACCGATGTTGAAAAAATTGATTCAAGAGAAGATAAAGCAGTAGCATATGTACTTTTGAGTGAAGCAGCTTTGAATTTGAAAAAATATTCTGAAGCAATTCACTTTGCCCATCAGATAGAAAGTATAAAAGTTGATTCGGAAAAGTATACTGAAGTGATGGCTTTATTGTTGAAAGCAGAAGCAAAATATTTTTCAGGTAATAGAGAGGATATTAAAAATATTTTGGAAAATGCAGAGGATAATAACGATTTTGAATTCAAAGATTACATTCAGTCTCGAATAGAATGGCTAAAACGAAGATTGGGTAAGTAAAAAAGCGAATAAACCTCATAAATCTTAGTAAAAACCATCTTATTAATTGATTATTTATCCTCATTTAGATAATTTTTTCCACCAAAACAAATAATTTATGCTAAATATTGCAGTTTTTGTTTCCGGCAGAGGTTCTAATTTAAAATCACTTAATGAATCAGTAGTTAAAGAAAAAATTAGAATCTGTGCGGTTGTAAGCGATAAAGAAAATTGTGAAGCGGTTGGTTACGCTATTGAAAATCAGATTCCTGTATTTCTTGTAAGTCAAAATGATTCTGACAAATTTTTTAGTTACAATGAATTATCAGATCTGTTTAAAAAAATTAAAATTGATTTAATTGTTTTAGCCGGATATTTAAAAAAAATTCCGGATAACATTATTGATGAGTATGAGAATCGAATAATTAATATACATCCCGCATTGCTTCCAAAGTTTGGCGGAAAAGGGATGTATGGGATAAATGTTCACAAAGCCGTTTTTGATTCTTCAGAAAAAATATCCGGTGCAACTGTTCATTTTGTTGATAAGATTTATGATAATGGTAAAATAATAGCTCAAAGTTTTGTTGATATTTCTGAATTAAAAAGCCCGGAGGAAATTGCCGGGAAAGTATTAGTTGCAGAACATAAACTTCTTCCTTTTGTAATAGAAAAATTTGCTGATCAAAAAATTGTAATAAATCAAAACCGCGTAATAATAGCGGATTAATTGGACGGATTGTGTGAAGAAATTTGCCTTAATCAGTGTGTCTGATAAAACGACTGTAGTTGAATTTGCCCGCGAATTAAGTTCTCTCGAGTATCAAATAATTGCAACCGGAAATACTTTTAAGCTTTTGCAGAGTAATCAAATTAATTGTATAGAGATTAAAGATTTTACAGGATTTCCGGAAATATTTGGTGGAAGGGTAAAAACTCTTCATCCAAAAATTTTCGGCGGGATATTAATGCGTACTGATAATGATTCAGATAAAAAACAAGCAGAGCAAAATGATATTAACCCGATTGATGTTATTTGTGTAAACCTGTATCCCTTTTCTCAAGTTGTAAATAAAAACGATATTTCGCTTGAAGAGAAAATTGAAAATATAGACATAGGCGGACCAAGTTTAATTCGCGCATCAGCAAAAAATTATAAGCACGTTTCCGTATTAACTGATCCTTCTCAGTACTCAGAATTTCTCAACGAAATAAAAAAAGGAATGGTAAGTGAAGAGACAAGAAAAAAATTAGCTTACGCTGCATTCAGTTATACTTCATATTACGATACTCTCATTGCTAATTACTTCGAGACAGAATTTAATCAACCAAAAACAGCAATCAGACTAAACTATAAATCATCGTTTGATCTTCGATATGGTGAAAATCCTCATCAAAGAGCTTACCTTTTTGGCGAATTCGAAAATTATTTCAACATTCTTCATGGTAAAGAATTATCTTACAACAACATCATTGACTTAATTGCAGCTTATGATCTGGTGAATGAATTAGACGGTTGTGCTTGTGCGATTATTAAGCATACTAATCCATGCGGTGCTGCTATTGGGAAAAATGTTTTGGATGCTTATAAACGCGCACTTTCATGCGATCCGGTTTCTGCTTTTGGCGGAATTGTTGCCTTCAATAAAGAAGTTGATGAAAACACTGCTAAAAAACTGAATGAATTATTTCTTGAAATCGTTATAGCCCCGTCGTATTCTGAAAAGGCGATTGAGCAATTGAAAACTAAAAAGAACCGCAGAGTTATAAGTGTTAAGAAAGATCGGATAGAGAATTCATTACAGATTAAATCTATTCCGGGCGGTTTGTTGGTTCAAGAGAAGGATAATTCTAAATTAAGTAATGATTCTCTGAAGTTAGTTACTATAAAAAAATATTCTGAAAAGGAATTGGAAGACCTAAAATTTGCTTGGACTATTTGCAAGCACACAAAATCTAACGCTATTGTTTATGTTAAAGATAGAAAAACGATTGGTGTCGGAGCCGGACAGATGTCGCGTATTGATTCAACAAAAATTGCTTCAACAAAAGCTAAACAGTTCGGGCATGATCTAAATGGAGCTGTTGCTGCTTCAGACGCTTTCTTTCCTTTTGCTGATGGATTATTAGAAATAATTTCTAATGGAATTACATCTATAATTCAACCCGGGGGTTCTGTAAGAGATGATGAAGTTATTAACACCGCAAATGAAAAAAATATTTCAATGGTATTTACCGGGATTAGAAATTTTAAACACTAAGAGGAAAAATGGGAATTTTTGATTTCTTTTCGACTGACATAGCAATTGACCTTGGCACTGCGAATACTCTTATTTATATCAAAGGGAGAGGGATTGTTCTTAACGAGCCATCAATAGTTGCTTTCGATAGGAACACAAAAAAAATTATCGAGCTTGGAAATAAAGCTAAAGAGATGCAAGGAAGAGAGCATAGAGAAATCCGTGTTACAAGACCAATGCGTGATGGAGTGATTGCCGATTTTGAAATTGCTGAAGGCATGATACGCGCTTTTATTAAAAAAGTTACTCCTAACTCTGTAACAAGTAAGAGAATTGTAATTGCGGTACCAAGCGGAGTTACTGAAGTTGAAAAGAGAGCGGTGCGTGATGCAGCAGAACACGCAGGTGCAAAAGAAGTTCATTTAATTGCAGAGCCAATGGCTGCAGCTATAGGAATCGGTATTGATGTTGAAGCTCCGGTTGGAAATATGATTATTGATATCGGTGGAGGTACAACTGAAATAGCCGTTATTGCACTTGCAGGGATCGTAAATGAAGAATCTGTTCGCATAGCTGGAGACGAAATGAATAATGCTATTATGCAGTTCTTCAAAAAGAATTATAATTTGTTGATTGGTGAAAGAACAGGTGAATCTATTAAATGTAAAGTCGGAAGTGCAGTTCCGTTAAAAGAGGAAGTTACAATTCAAGTTAAAGGACGCGATCTTGTGGGTGGAATTCCTAAAACAGTTGAAGTTAGTTCTGTTGAAATTAGAGAAGCATTAAATGAAAATATTTCCCAAATTGTTGAAGCCATTAAACAGACTCTTGAAAGAACTCCGCCCGAACTTTCAGCAGACATTCTTGATAGAGGTGTAATGTTAACCGGAGGCGGGGCATTGTTAAAAGGACTTGATGAGCGCATCAGAATGGAAACCAACCTGCCTGTGCATATTGCCGATGATCCGTTAACAGCTGTTGTCCGCGGTGCTGGACGTGCTATCGAGAATTTAAATAAATACTCTAAGGTGTTCATTCGTAAAAGAACATATTAATGAGAAAATTTTTAAGACGAATTGTTTCAGATTATAAAGAGTATATCCTGCTAATATTTCTATCCGTAATTAGTTTCACAATTTTAGCTCAGAATGAAAAACCGGCGGCAAAACATTTGAAGACTTTTGCTCTCGGCAATTTCGCTGTAATAAATGAAATTACAAACTCGATTGTATCAATCTTTAAGAGCGATGAATCCCGTGATGAATTAAGAAATGAAAATGCACATTTGATGCTTGAGTTAAACCGGTTACGAAAATACCGTGCTGAAAATGAAGAATTACGTTCGATGATCGCATTTAAGGATACAAGTAATTATCCTCTAATACCCGCTAAAATTATTTCGAAACTTGTTACAAAAAGCCAGGGCAATTTTATAGTTAATAGAGGATCAAATAATGAAATTAGAAAAGGAATGCCGGTTATTAATAGTAAAGGTTTGGTCGGATTGATTATGGATGTAACTGAAAATTATTCCGTTGTTCAAAATTTGTATAATAGTAATTTAAGCATAGCTGTAACACTACAGCGAATAAATGTTAACGGTATATTAAATTATGACGGTAAGAATCTTATTATTAAGGATATACCAACTACGTACGATGTACAAATCGGAGATATTATAGAAACTTCAGACTTTAGTTCTATTTTCCCTCCTTCAATTCCAATTGGAATTGTGTCGAAAAAGGAATCGAATGTACTTGGACTACTTCATAACTTAAAAGTTGAACCATTTGTAAATATTTTTGCTGCGAATAATTTATTTATTCTAAAAATTATTCCTAGCAAACAGATCAATAAACTTGAAATGAATTTAATTAAATAGTATTTGAATGATTATCCACTACTTAAAACCAATTTTATTTTTTATTCCTCTTGCTGTAATTCAGCTGGTAATAGTTCCATTAATTTCGATTAGTAACATTGCGCCGAATATAGTTTTTATTTTAATAGCTTATTTTACATTGAAACACGGACAGGTCTATGGAACTATACTTGGATTTATTCTGGGTTTTCTTCTAGATATTATTTCCGGAGGATTGACCGGCGCATTTATGTTTTCATTTACTGTATCGGCATTTATCGTAGGATATTTTTATGGTGAGAATAAAATTGATATTAATATTTCTACATACTTTCTCTTGTTTATTTTATTTGTCTGCGGAAGTATCAATTCGTTCTTGTACGCTGTGATATCTAATTCAAATTCCAACGTAAGTTTATTTTTTATGATGCTCGAAGAAGGAATATTACCGGGATTGTATACAGCTCTTTTTGGATTACCAATTGTAATTTTTCATCCGAAAGAAGGAATTTAATGGACGACAATAATTTCGGGTCATATTTTAGAAGAAGAATCATATTTGTAATGATGATCGGCTTTTTTGCGATCTGTATTACACAATTATTTAACATGCAGATTCTTAAGCAACCCGCATACTCTGAAAAATCTGATGAGAATAGTGTTAAGCCGATTTATCAAACTGCACCGCGCGGCATTTTCTTTGACCGGAATCATAAAGTTCTGGTTGGAAATAAACCATCATTTACTCTTCGTATTACACCTTCAACGTATGATAAAAAATTAAATCTATACATTGAAGCGATACTTGGTACAAGTCCCGGTTACATTGATCGAATATTGAAACAGAATGAATCGTACTCAAAATTTATTCCTCGCAAAATAGCAAAAGATGTTAGTTTCAAAGTGATTGCTTGGTATGAAGAAAATGCGTCCAAACTTCCCGGTGTAGATTACATAATGGAAACTCAACGCGATTATTCTTTTGGTATTATGGGCTCTCATATGTTCGGATACACTAAAGAAATTCCGATGGAAATTTATCAACATAGAAAAAATGAGTATGATATTGGCGACGACATTGGGTTTGGAGGAATTGAAAAAACTTACGAAGATTATCTACGCGGAGATAAAGGAATTAAGTACATGCTTGTAGATGCAAAACAAAAAACTATCGGCAAATACAAAAATGGCGAAGAAGATCAAACTACAGTAAAAGGCGACGATTTAATTTTAACGATTGATAAAGAAGCACAGAGTGTAGCTGAAGAAGCATTTAAGGATAAAAGGGGAGCTGTTGTTGCTATTGATCCGTCTACCGGTGAGATAATTGCTTTCTTAAGTGCGCCTCAATATAATCTGCAGGATTTTGCTAAAGTAACAACAAATGAAGTATGGAGAGAATTAAATAATAATCCCAATAAGCCGATGTTCAATAGAGCTTCGATGTCAACATTTGCACCTGGTTCTACTTTCAAAATGATCTCTGCAATTGCTGCTCTCGAAGAAGGAATAATTGATACTAATTATAGAATTACTTGCGGTGGAGGTTATCAGTTCGGTGATCGGTATTTTAAATGTTTGCACGTTCATGGAACTGTGGAAGTTGAAACTTCGATAGAAAAATCATGCAACACATTCTATTATTCACTTGTTAATAAAATCGGTCTTGATCTTTGGTCTAAATACGCAAAGAAATTTGGATTCGGAAGTAAATCCAGAATAGATATTCCGGAAGAAGCCGCCGGGATTGTACCTTCAACAGATTATTATAATAAAGTGTATGGCAAAAACGGGTGGACAAAAGGATTTGTAATAAGTTTAGGAATTGGTCAAGGTGAACTTAATGTAACACCTCTTCAACTTGCACAGTATGCTGCGCTCTTTGCTAACTCTGGAAAATCTGCCAGACCACATTTCTTAAAAGGTTATACCGATACGCGTACCAATCAGTATGTAGAAGTAAAACCCCAAACCTATGATATTGGAATTAGTAAAAAGTCATTCGATATAGTACGACGTGCAATGTACCTTGTTGTTAATGGAGCAGGCACTGCTACAAATATTAAATCCGATGAATTACAAATTTCCGGTAAGACAGGTACTGCTCAGAATCCTCATGGTAAAGAACATTCATTATTTATTGGTTTTGCTCCTTTTAACAATCCTAAAATTGCAATAGCAGTTTTAGTTGAAAATGCCGGATTCGGAAGTACTGTTGCTGCACCAATTGCGCGGGATATTATAAAAGCATATTTGATTAAAGGAAATAAGGAAGAAAATAAAAACCTCACTGCTGCAACTAATGTACAGGAGGAACAGATTGAACATTAATTATAAACTACAGGATAGATTTGATCTTGCAATTTTTATTCCGACAGTTGTGTTGATAATTTTTGGATTGTTGGCAATTTATAGCTCAACTTTTAATCACCCTACTGCAAGTGGAAATTTTCAGAAGCAATTAATCTTTACAGTTGTAGCAATAATAGCATTCTTTATAACATTCTCTTTACCTCAACAATTATTCAAATCTTTTGCTATACCTTTATTCTTCGCATCTTTATTTTTTCTTTTAGCTGTGCTTGTAGTTGGTAAAACAGTTTACGGCGCTAAAAGTTGGTTCGGTATCGGCGGATTCGGATTTCAACCGTCAGAACTTGCAAAACTTGGTACAATTCTAATGTTAGCATATTGGCTTACATATAAAAGCCGCGATATAAATAATCTTTTAGATATTGGAGTAGCTCTCGCAATTGGTTTTGTACCAATCATGTTGATTATGCTTGAACCGGATATGGGTACTTCAATTGTATTTGCAATTATTACTATATCATTAATTTTCTGGAGTGGAATAAGTTTATTTGGTTTATTCATTGTACTATCGCCGGGTTTTGTTGTGTTTGCATCTTTATTCGGAGTTTATGCTTTTGTTGCAGCACTGCTTTTGATTGTTGCCGCTTTATTCTTTTTCAAGAGAGATTTATTCAACAGCATTACGGTTTTCATAATTAATCTTTCGGCAGGTTTCTTTTTTGATTACGCATTTAAAATTCTTAAACCTCACCAGCAAAAAAGAATTGCTTCATTTCTTGATCCATCAGCCGATCCATTAGGTTCAGGTTACAATGCTCTTCAGGCAAAAGTTGCAATCGGTTCCGGCGGCTTTTTCGGAAAAGGTTTCCTGCATGGTAATCAAACTCAGCTAAGATATATTCCCCAACAATGGACTGATTTTATTTATTGTGTAATTGGAGAAGAATTTGGATTTATTGGCAGTGTACTTGTAATAGCATTATTCCTAACAATATTTTTAAGGTTATTCAAACTTTCTGCAACTGCCAAAGATAAATTTAGTGTACTGATAATTATCGGCGTACTAACTTTATTATTCTCACACTTTGCAATCAATATAGGAATGAATCTTGGCATAACACCGGTTGTTGGATTGCCACTTCCGTTTTTAAGTTACGGAGGAAGTTCTTTACTGATAAATATGGTTATGTTGGGGATAGTGATGAATATTTATAAGAACAGAAAACTTCATACTTGAGAATATTATGACTGCACAGGAAAAACTTCAGCAAAAAATCAATCAAAGCTTGCATATATGTGTCGGACTTGATACAGATTTCAATAAAATTCCAAAACACTTACAAAATAATTCCTCTCCAATTGTTGAGTTTAATAAGATCATTATAGAGAACACTTACAAAGAAGCAGCTGCGTACAAGATCAATTTTGCTTTTTATGAAAAAGACGGCACAAAAGGGATTGATAACTTATACAAAACATTAGAACTTATTCCGGATGACGTTTTAACTATAGCAGATGCAAAGCGCGGTGATATAGGTAATACTTCCCAGATGTACGCTGAATCAATTTATAATCATTTCAATTTTGATTCGATAACTCTCCATCCGTATATGGGATTCGATTCATTAAGTCCATTCCTCGATTATAAAGACAAAATAAATTTTATCCTTGCTCTTACCTCTAATAAAGGGGCCGAAGATTTTGAAAAGTTAAGATTATCAGATGGAAAATATCTCTATCAAAAAGTTATAGAGAAAGTTGCTGAATGGAATAAAAATCAAAATTGTGGAATTGTTTTTGGTGCGACAAATTCATCAGAACTTAGAGATAATATTTCTAGTTTAAAGAACTTACCTGTATTAGTGCCCGGAGTTGGTGCACAGGGAGGAAGTATTGAAGAAGTTGTTAAAATATTCAGTGAAAATAATTCAGATCAATTTCTAATTAATGTCAGTCGTTCTTTAATCTATGCCGATTCAACAATTAATTTTGCAGCAACCACTTCTAGAATAATTAAAGACTACAACTCGCTTATTAGATCCTAATCATAAAAGATTGATAGCTTTTACCAATGTATTATATTAAATTTTAATTGAAAAATGATTTAGTTGAAATGTAATCTAAAGCGCAATTCAATCCTCAATTATAACATGGGCGATAAAAATTCCATAGTTCATGAAAGCACACTTTACGAAATCTGGAAAAATCAACATTACAACAACTCACTAAAAACTAATTCCGGCGAAGATATAACAATTCTTGACGCAGGAATTCATAATGATGAATTTGCCGGACCGGATTTCAAAAACGCACGTATCAGAATTGGCAACTTAACCTATATAGGCGATATAGAAATTGATCGTGATTATTCAGATTGGAAAGCACACGGACATCATATTGATAACAAATATTCGAAGGTAATACTTCACGTCTCTCTGTTAAATAAAAATAAATATGGGTACGTTTATACAAGAGACGGTAGAAAAGTACCATCAATTTGTATTTCGGAATTCATTGAAAAAAATATTCTTGACGAAGTACACAAAGAACTTGAAAATATAAAGATCAGCACAACATCAAATATCAAATGCAGTAATTATATCAACAGTATTTCCAATGAAGTTAAAGAAAAATATTTATACCAGCTTGGTGTCAACAGATTTGAAAAAAAATGTAAAAAAATATTTAATCGTCTTAAAGAACTACAATTTATTAACGAACTGCACATCAAAGAACCTGTAATTACTTACGAACTAACATCACAATTCCAAGAAAGAAAATTCAAACATTCTGATTTCGTCTCGAAAGAAATATGGCAGCAATTATTGTATGAATTGATCTTTGAAGCTCTGGGCTATTCTAAAAATAAAAACCAAATGATGAATCTTGCTCAAGCTGCAAATATTAAGTTTATGACAAAAATAGATTATGACGGAATACTTGTGGAGAAGTATGAAGCCGCATTATTAAATATCGGCGGATTTTTTCAAGATGCAAGTATTGCTGCTGAAGAACACACTAGAAAATATTTGGAAAAAATTTCTCTTCATTGGAATTCTATCCGTTCATTTTATGATGGTAAAATATTATCTGAAACCGACTGGCATTTTTTCAGATTGCGGCCGCAAAACTTTCCTACAGTTAGAATAGCCGGAGGTGCTAGGATCTTAAAAGAATTACTGCATAATAATTTGATTGGAATAATGTCAAAGAAAATAGACGAAATTCATAACCTTACAGTATTGATAAATTCTTTACGCTCGTTATTTGTAATTAAAGCAGACGGTTATTGGAAAAATCATTATGTCTTTGATCAAACTGCAAGCGGTGAAATCAAATATTTTATCGGAGCTTCACGTGCAGATGAAATTGTTGTAAATGTTATTATACCGTTCTACTCAGTTTATTTTGAAATATTTGGAAATGGAATCCTTTCTAAAAAAATCACAAGTATTTATAGCATCTACGAACAGCGGTCGGAAAATCAAATTATAACCGAAGTTGCAGAAGCATTGAATCTTACTGATCAGGTTAAAAGAACGGTAATGGCTCAAGGTATGATAGAACTATTTAGAAATTATTGTTCGAAGAATAAATGTTTAGAATGTGAAATTGGGAAAGTAGTTTTTAATTAATTTGTACTTCCGCCTAATTTATTTATCTCATCTCTTAATTTTGCAGCTCTCTCATAATCTTCTTTGTCAATTGCTTCTCTAAGAAGATCTTGTAGTTGTGCTAATTTTGTCTCAGATAAATTTTTCTTAGGTCCTTTTGTTCCTGATTCGGAGGGAGGTCTAGCTGTCTCATTGAATTCATCGTCAGAATCTTCACTTGAAGGTACAAATGCCGCTATTTTCATAACTTCTTCGGCAACATATAAGGGAGCTCCGGTTCGAACCGCAAGTGCAATTGCATCACTTGGACGGGAATCGATTTCATTTGTCATTGTTGCAATCTCAAGTTTTATTTTTGCATAAAATGTATTTTCTCTCAACTCACTAATAATTATTTCATTAATTGTTGCCCCAAGATTATCAATAACACTTTTAAGAAGATCATGTGTCAGTGGGCGCGGGGGTTTTATTCCTTCCATTTCAAGTGCTATTGATTGAGCTTCGTACTGACCAATAATAATGGGTAAGCGGCGAACACCAAATACTTCTTTTAGCAACAGTGCATAAGCTCCCCCGGCAGATGGACTTGCTGATAATCCTAATATTTCAACTTGTACTTTGTGCAATTAACCTTCTACGATTTAATTTTTTTGATTTCTTCAATCATTGCCGGTACAACTTCAAAAATATCTCCCGCAATTCCATAATCCGCTACTTGAAAGATTGGCGCATCTTTATCTTTATTGATTGCAACAATATACTTTGAAGAACGCATTCCTGCCAAATGTTGAATTGCGCCGGAGATTCCCAGAGCAATGTATAAATTCGGAGAAACAGTTTTGCCGGTTTGTCCAACTTGCTCGGAATGTGGGCGCCAACCTGCATCTACAACTGCACGTGATGCACCGGATGCAGCACCAAGAACTTCTGCTAAGTCTTCAACAAGTTTGAAATGTTCCGGACCCTTCATACCACGTCCGCCGGAAACTATGATATCTGCTTCTGCAACATCTATCTTACCTTCGGATTTTTTAATATCAACTACTCTAACATTCAAATTGGGGGAGTCAACATTAGCAACAGAAACTACTGCTTTTTTATCTGTTGGAATTCCTGGATTAAAAACATTCGGTCGAAGTGCAAAAACTTTTTTGGGAGATGTTAATTTTACTTCAATCAATGCTTTTCCGGCATAAATAGGGCGCGTTGCGATTATATCATTCGATTCACAATTTAATAAGATACAATCCATTGCAAGTCCGGAATCAATTTTGACTGCAACACGCGGGGC
>Ga0265292_1000383_pt1 | contig 67520 bp, 60 predicted proteins | sample Munlanlewell296A_FD_189080 | JGI IMG/M metagenome (GOLD analysis project Ga0265292, IMG submission 189080) | Leachate microbial communities from a municipal landfill in Southern Ontario, Canada - Leachate well 296A | ecosystem: Engineered > Solid waste > Landfill > Unclassified | place: Canada...
TTCCTAAATTATTACAAGAATACGATTCATTAAGCATGACTGCCACGTTAAAAAATAATTGGGTTATAGTTACTTATAAAAAAATAAATTTATGAAAGAATTTGATGACCTTATGATTGCAAATTTTAGACAGAGTAAGCAACGATTTGTTGAAGATGGTTTTGAAGCCTGTTTAGAGAGGAAAGTAGTAAGCTGGGTAATACCACCGAAACAGAACAGTCAATTTGTAGCACAAATGGAACAAGTGTTAGATGTTTACAAACGCCCTTATGATAAAGATTTTCCAATAGTTTGTATGGATGAATCGCCCAAACAAATGATTAAAGAAACGAAAATACCTATCCCCATGAAGCCCGGCAGCGATGCAAAAGCAGATTTTGAATATGAGAGATGCGGAGCCAGAATCTCCCTCATCCTCCCCCTGCAAGCCGAAGGAGAATAAACGGACGATTGTTTAAATGCTAAAAACTAAATAGTGAGAAATATCAGAATGATTCTTAGGGAGGCGTTGACCATCATCGCTTGTGTTTCCCTGGCATGGTCGTGTAAAAATCCCCAAAACCAAGAGCAACCAGAGAATAAGGTGCTGTCTGTTTTTCATGCCGGCAGCCTGTCGGTTCCCATGAAGAACCTGGCCGCTGCGTTTGAGAAGGGAAACCCCGACGTTAAAGTTCAGCTTGAAGCCGGCGGAAGCCTGGCCTGTGTGCGAAAAATCACAGAACTGAACCAGATTTGTGATGTTTTGGCCCTGGCCGATTACAGTTTGATTGATGAGCTGGTTATTCCAAAATATGCCCAATGGAATATTCTGTTCGCTACCAATGAGTTGTGTCTGGTTTATACCGAAAAATCCATGAAGGCTGACCTCATAAATGCAGGCAATTGGTTTGAGATTCTGATGGATCCCGAAATCCGGTATGGCCGGAGTGATCCCGATGCAGATCCTTGCGGTTACCGGACTGTTTTGGCCATGAAGCTGGCCGACCGGTATTATCCAGGTGGCAAAGATTGGCAAAGACTTATGGAAAAGGATACCCGGTTTATCCGGGGTAAGGAGACCGATCTGAACGCCCTGCTGGAGAGTCAGACGATCGACTATATGTTTAATTACCGGTCGGTTGCCATGCAGCATGATTTTAAATATCTCCTGCTGCCCGATTCCATTAACCTGAGTAATCCTGCCCTGGATTCATGGTATTCCACAGCACAGGTTGATGTCAGGGGAACTGGCCCGGGTTCTACCGTAACCCAAAAAGGAGCATCAATAGTTTATGGAATGACCATTCTTTCTAAAGCACCGAATCCTAAGCTCGCCGAAAAATTTATCCGGTTTATGACCGATCCCAAACAGGGTAGAATAATTATCGAACAATCTGGTCAAACCGCCATCGTGCCCAAATATTCCTCAAAAAGTAAATCTGGCAGGAGCCTGTTCTGAAAAACTGACAATTGCTGTTTTTTTTTCTTTTCGATATGTATAGGTTTGCATATCGTGAAACGATCAGGATTATCATTGGTTTTTGCCGTCCTGGGTGGCCTGGTGCTTTTATTTATATTGGCTCCCCTGGCCGGTATATTCCTTAAAACCACCCCTGTACAATTTTTCGAAACGGTGCAGGACACGGCTGTCACCGGCAGTATCCTGCTTACCTTATTAGTTTCGCTGTGCACCACCGTCTTTTTTGCATTCGGAGCTATTCCGCTGGCTTACCTGCTGGCCCGGCGAAGCTTTAAGGGCAAGAGCCTGGTTCAGTCACTCATCGATTTACCGATTGTTATTCCTCATTCTGCTGCCGGAATTGCCTTGCTTGGACTTGTCTCGCGTGATTCATTGCTGGGAAAGGCTGCTTCGTCCATCGGAATTGATTTTGTCGGACACCCATTGGGAATCGGGCTGGCGATGGCCTTCGTAAGTTTACCTTTCCTGATCCAATCGGCCCGTAACGGCTTCGAACAAGTACCAGTCAGGCTTGAAAAAGCCGCGATGAACCTGGGTGCTTCCGGTTGGAGAACTTTTCGGACGATAAGCCTGCCTTTGGGGAGAAGGAGCATTATTTCCGGACTGGTCATGATGTTCTCCCGCGGTTTGAGTGAGTTCGGTGCCGTTGTTATCATTGCCTATTATCCGATGGTTACACCGGTCCTGATCTGGGATCGCTTCAATGCCTTCGGATTGAAATATGCCCGGCCGGTGGCAGCGGTTTTTATTTTGATTTGCCTGATTTTCTTTGTTGTTTTACGAGTTCTGGCTAACAAAACGCCTGATGATCAAAATCGAAAACATATCTAAGCGATTCGATAGCTTCGAACTCAACAAAATCACTCTGGAAATTCCTGAGGGTGAATATGTTGTTTTGCTCGGTGATTCGGGTTCCGGAAAATCAGTGCTGCTGGAGATCATAGCCGGACTGATAAAACCGGATCAGGGAAGCATTTTCCTGAATGATCAGGACCTTACGGATGAGCCAATCAGAAGCCGGCCTTTTGGAATGGTTTTTCAGGATCTTGCACTGTTTCCGCATTTATCTGTATATGAAAACATTGCTTATCCGCTTAAAACCAGACATTTGTCCAAATCGGATATTAGTATAAAGATCAGGGAACTTTCTGAAAAACTTGAAATCACCCATATACTGGACAGATATCCACCCAGTTTGTCGGGTGGCGAAAGGCAAAGGGTGGCACTGGCCAGGACGCTCGCCATCGAGCCTGCCTGCCTGCTGCTGGATGAACCACTGGCTTCTGTTGATGCGCGCATCCGAAAAGAAATTAAATCAGTTCTTAGAAAGCTTCATCACAGTGGTCAGACTATAATCCATGTAACCCACGACTACCAGGAAGCCGTGAGCCTCGCCTCCCGCATCGGAATTTTGGAAAACGGCAAGCTGATCCAATACGGCCCCGCACTTGAGGTACTGAGGAATCCGGTTAGCCCTTTCATGGCCAGTTTTACCGGCATCCGGAATTTCATCCCGGTAACACTCGGGAAGGATCCGGTTGACGGACACCTCAAAGCCTGGACCGAACAAAAAATACCGTTGATTTTTCAAACCGAAAAAGATCACGGAAAGGGATACCTGATCATTCCTGAGGATGCCGTTTTTCTTTCAACTATGCCGGTTTTAACGAGTGCTGCAAATCAGCTGAAAGGTATTATCACTGATATTATCCCTGCCATTCATGGTCTGGAAGTGGTTGTTGATGTGGGATTTCCGCTTCATGCTCTTCTAACTGCCGACAGCATTCACCGCCTAAGTCTTAAACAAGGAGACACTGTCCACGCAAGCTTCAAAGCGACCGCCCTCCGCTTTATCAGAAAATAGCCGTTAACCTCTAACCGCTAACCGCTAACCTCTAACCGTTAACCTCTAACCGCTAACCTCTAACCGCTAACCATCTTATATTATCTTTGTATGAAAATCGAACAGCATGTTTAAAATTAATGAATACTTCAACGGCCAGGTTAAAGTGGCCGAAGAAACATCGTATGGGTGTCTTACCATGACAAATAGAAAATTTCTGACCGGTTTAGCTATTTTATTAACTTCCTTGTTGATAATAAGTTGCAAAAAAGATAACGGAGATCCGACAATAAAATTTGTACCGGGCCCGGGATTTACAGGCAAGGATACCATCATTAAGGTTAATTACACGCTAACCGTAACGCTGGAAGTTAACTGGAATGGCACGGATGTCCTTGACCTGCTGGATGTTAAACAGAATGATGTAACCATCCAGACTTTTGCAATGGGTGGAGAGAATGCCACTTTTAATTTAAACCTACTTAAGGGAACCGATGAAACGGAAAAGTGGACATTCGTGATCATCGATAAAAAGGGAAACCAGTCGGGGATAAGCCTGACGTTGACTAAAGATCCGAACTCCGAATACGGTGCCATACTATACTATTCTCCCGTTGTATTGGGAGCTCAGAATAACACCGGCAAAGGGGGATTTATCAGTTTTCAAACCCAACCGGCCTCTACCTATACTCTTGAAGGGGCATATATTAATCAGGCTAAAATTGACCTCCTATACTATTCCGACCTGTTGACCCAGTCAACACTGGCTTCACCGGGCTCGGATATTCCGGACAACCTGTATCCCGGATCACGGAATATCAGTCTCTGGTCTGTCCATACCATTTCGCGTTTTTTGAAATCAGATATGACGGTCCAGGATTTTAATGCCATATCCATTGATGCAGCCATAGTTAATGCCTGGAGCGATGCCCGGTCGGTTTCGAAAGCCGGTGATCTGAAAACGGATGATATCTGGCTGATAAAACTGCAATCCGGAAAAAAAGGAGCAATCCTGGTAAAACGAGTGGTCGCCGGTGATGATGGCGAGATCGAGTTCGCTATTAAAATTCAGAAGTAGGGATCCCCGAATGATTTTCTGGTATTTTTTCTCCATTGGGTTGGTTTTTTTGCGTCTATTCTTTACATAGATACTAATTGTTCTATTCACATTGTTATTTCATTATCTTTAGACAGCCCTTTGTCCTCCAGGATTTATTGCTTTAAATTAACCCGGCATAACGATATGTCGACCCAACGACCGACTTCTTCTTTTTCAATACTGATCATTTTTATGATCATGATGATTATCGGCGCTGCTCTTATTCCGCGATTACCTGTTCATTTGCAGCCTACCCGAACGATGAAGACATTGTCCGTCCGGTATGCCTGGCCGGGCGCCTCACCCCGGTTAATTGAGCAGGAAGTTACCGCACCCCTCGAGGGGCTCCTGAACACCATCCGCGGGGTTACCAAGATATCGTCTTCGTCCGGAAATGGCAATGGGTATATCCAGCTTTCGTTTGATAAAAATGCTGATATGGATGCCATGCGGTTTGAGGTGGCTTCCAAGGTTCGCGAGGTTTTTCCCAGACTGCCCGACCGGGTCAGCTATCCGGTAATTTCTTCTTATAGTTCGGCCGCCGAAGAAAAAACCCTCCTCACCTATACCCTTAATGCACCTGCAAGTCCTCGCCTGATTCAGGAATATGCCGAGAAAACGATCAAGCCCAAACTTTCCCATATAGATGGTTTGTATGGTATCCGGGTTTTTGGTGCCATGCCGATGGAGTGGGAACTCGAGTACGACGAGGAGAAACTTCACCAGATCGGCCTGTCGCGCAGTGATATCCGGATGGCTCTCGAAAGTTACTTCCATAAAGAGGTAATCGGGATGGGTTTTGATCAGGAGGGCAAACTGGGTGTGGAATCACCTAAAAGTGTTTCGATACAAACAATAGCCTCCAAAGATGGATCCTGGCAGAACATCCCGGTAGCCTCAGTCGAGGGCCGGTTGTTGAGGATCAGTGATCTGTGTAAAATCCGGTATGTGGAGCAGGAACCGGTTGGATACTACCGGATTAACGGAAACAACACCATAAATCTCGTTTTTACAGCAGAAAAAGATGCCAATAGCCTGAAAGTGGCGGATGAGATCAAGCAGGAACTGGTTGCTTTATCCTCCTCGTTTCCACATGGATATTTTATGCTGCTCAGCTCGGATTCAACCGAATTTATCCGTGATGAAATTCAAAAGGTCTTACGAAGAACCCTGTTCTCTTTTGGTATTCTTTTGCTTTTTGTTCTGATTGTCAGCAGACAGCTCCGCTATCTATTAATAATTTTTATCAGCTTGATCTCCAATTTGTTGGTAGCCACAATCCTGTTCTATCTTTTCAAGGTTGAGATCAACCTCTATTCCATGGCGGGGATAACCGTCTCGCTCGGGATTATCATCGATAACACCATCATCATGGTGGACCACCTGAGGACCAAAGGCAACCGAAAGGTTTTCCTGGCTATCCTTGCCGCAACTCTTACCACTGTTGGAGCGTTGTCGGTTATCCGGTTTATGGGAGAGCAGCTGCGTTTACAATTAAAGGATTTCTCGGCAGTTATGATCCTGAGCCTGACCGTTTCAATGGCTGTGGCCCTGTTTTTGGTTCCTTCGCTGATGGAGCTGATCGGATTGAAAAAAGAGCAGGAGCGCCGCCGCACCAGGAGTCTCCGGTTTGCAGCAAAATTCGGCCGTATATATCAATCAATTATCGGTTTTTCGCAACGATTCCGGTGGGCTTTCATTATACTTGCAATCCTGATGTTTGGGCTTCCGGTGGGCAAGCTCCCAACGCGGATGGAAGGGGATAAATGGTATCATAAATTGTATCGGAGTACACTGGCCAGCGAGACCTACGTCCAGAAAATCAAACCAATATCCGATAAGGTCTTGGGCGGAACGTTACGGCTGTTCAATACCAAGGTATACTCCAGGTACAAATACCGCGAACCCGAACGGACCGCCATCCGCATCACCGTTGCCCTCCCGCAGGGTGCCACACTCCGTCAGATGAATGACCTGATGGTAGAAGTGGAGGGTTATCTTATAGGTTATGAGCAGATTGATCAATTTGTAACCAGCATCGACGGAGCCCGGTCGGCCTCAATGAATATCAATTTTAAACCCGAATTTGAAATGGGGGCTTTCCCGTATATTCTTTACAGCCAGTTGAATGATCTGGCAAATAAGCTTACGGCTCCCGACTGGGGAGTATATGGGGTAGGGCAGTATTTTAATAATTCCCTCTCTGAACAGGTGGGCTCGCAGCAGATCGATCTGTTGGGTTACAATTACGAGGAACTGATGCGATTTGCCGAACTGGTGAAGAAGAAAGCAGCAGAACATCCACGTGCTTCCAAGTTTGATATAGTCAGCACATTAAGCGATTCTTACTACTGGGGACAGCGCGACCCGCTTTATGAATATGTTATATCAATGGATCCCCAGAAACTGAAGCTGAAACAGATCTCACCGGCCGAGGTGTATTCTTATCTGAAGGGCTTTGGCATTAACCAGGCTCCGGATGCGCGATTATTTGTAAATGGAGCCTATGAACCGGTGCGGATGAAATCGGTGCAGTCGGATGAATTTGATGTGTGGATGATGGGACATACCCCGATAGCCAGCGGTGAATCGATGATCCGGCTGGGAAACCTGGGCGATCTCCGCAAGGAGGGCATCAACAAAGCCATCTGCAAAGAGAACCAGCAATACCGCTTAACGGTTGCCTATGATTTTATCGGGGCATCAAAACTCGCTGAGTTGCATCGCGAAAAAGTGATCGACAAGGTATCTGCGTCCTTGCCCATCGGTTATTCGGTCAAACAATCCAGTTACCGGTATTGGCAGCACGAGGCCAACAAACAGTTCCTTTTGATCCTGCTGGTTATTGTGATTATCTATCTGATTTGTGCCATTCTGCTGGAATCACTGATTCAACCGCTTGCAGTAGTCGTTATGATCCCGGTTTCTTTTGTCGGGTTATTCCTGACTTTTTATCTGTTTAATCTGAGTTTCGACCAGGGTGGGTTTGCGGCCTTTATCCTGCTGAGCGGTATCGTGGTGAACGCGGCACTCTATATATTAAGTGATTATAACAACTATCAAAGGGATGCTGCACGTCACCTGACTCCCATGCGCCTCTATATCAAAGCTTACCAGGGAAAGATCATTCCAATCGGACTAACAGTATTATCAACCGTTCTGGGTTTGGTACCTTTCATAACGGAGGGTGATGATGAAGTATTCTGGTTTGCACTGGCTGCCGGAACAATGGGAGGACTGATCTTCTCCGTTTTGGCCATCATGATTTTCATGCCGGCGTTTCTGCCGCTAAAACCTAAACATCGAAAACATTTCCATCGAATAAATTGATTTACAATACTCACCATGAAAAACCTGATCAATTACCTTTTAGTGTTCTGCCTGGTTTGCAGTCTGCCGGCCTGCAAAAAGAAGGTGGAGAACAAATTCGGAAACAAGCTTGGAGATATTGGCGCAAAAGCTGATCCAATCAAGGTGGAGGGCCAGCTCATTGAATATGGCGATTTTCCGATCGAACTGGTGAGCAACGGCAAACTGGAAGCCTTCCGGAAAGCATCGTTGAAATTCAGGAACAGCGAAAAAGTGGTAAAGATTAATTATAAGAATGGTGCGTGGGTAGAGGCCGGAAAGCTGATTGCCGAGGTGGATAACCAAATGGAAAAACTCGATCTCGAGCAAGCCAAACTACGGATGGAGAAAGTGAGGCTCGATAGATTGGCCCTCATTGTCGGCCATCAGATTGGAGCCAAAGGCCCGGACGATATCCCTGTCGAAGCCCTGAAACGTTTTAACATGCAAACCGGATATGAAGAGTCTGAACTGGCTTATCAGCAGGCACTTATCCGATATGAATACACCCGTCTGGTCGCTCCGGTTTCCGGGCGCATCGCCAGTCTCGAATGCAAGGAACAAAACTTTCCGGCCGGTGACAAGCCTTTTTGCCTGATAATCAATGATAAGGAGTTTGATGTGGTTTTCCCGGTGATGGAAGATGAAATTGCGCGGCTGCGTGTTGGCCAGGAGGTTACCGTAAAACCCTTTGCCATGGACTCTGTCACCTATATCGGCCGTATTGCCGAGATCAATCCACTCATCGATGAACATGGAAATGTGACGATCAAGGCACGGGTAACCAATACCAACGGCCGCCTGGTGGAAGGCATGAATGTGAAAGCCCTGATAAAGGATAAGGTCCCCGGAGGCCTCATTGTTCCCAAGGAAGCCGTTGTGCTCCGGAATAACCAGCAGGTGGTTTTCTCCCTCCTGAATGGCCGCTCCTACTGGAACTACGTGGAATCCGACCTCGAAAATTCTTCCAGTTACACCATCCGGGTAGTAAAAGCCGGAATCCTGAAAGTCGGTGACACTATTATTACCAAAGGAAACCTTAACCTGGCCAATGATGCAGAGCTTGAATTTAAGTTTAATGCAAAATGACCTCCCCCTGCCCAAGTGGACTTTAAGTACCCACCCCCTGGCCCCCTCCCTGAAAAAGGGAGGGGGAATGAGCCCCTTGCTTCCCTCGGAGCAAAGCCCCTCCCTGTTTCAGGGAGGGGTTGGGGTGGGTACCTCTCCTGACCGACAACTGATAACCGACAACCGATAACCGACAACATCATGGTTAACTTTCTGATTCATCGACCGATCGCCGTAATCATGGCCTTTATGGCAATCCTGTTCCTTGGGGTTGTTACGGTTTTCAAGCTTCCGGTTTCTCTAATGCCGGATATCGATATTCCGGAGATCACGGTACAGGCCACCTATCAGGGTATCCCTGCCAGGGAAATGGAAAATACGGTGATCACACCCATACGCCTGCAGTTGATGCAGGTGGCTCATCTGGAGGGCATTGAGAGCGAAACGCGCGACGGATACGGCATTATTCGGATGAAATTCACTCATGGTACCGATATTAATTATGCCTATATCGAGTGCAATGAAAAGATCGATGATGCCATGAACCAGTTGCCCCGGGGCTTCGACCGGCCGAGGGTTGTGAAGGCATCGGCAACGGATATCCCGGTTTTTAATCTCATGATCACGCAGAAAGCGGAGTGGGCAGATCAGGAAAAACTGGTGGAACTGAGCGAATTTGTACAATCTGTAATTCTCAAGAGGATCGAGCAGCTGCCCGAAGTGGCTATGGTGGATATAACCGGTGCAATGGAACCGGAACTCGTTATTTCTCCCGATCCGGAAAAACTCAAAAGTATCGGAATCACCGATCAGGATATTCTGAACGCACTCGAATCCAATAATACCAATATCGGAAACCTGATGGTGAGGGATGGCTATTACCAGTACCAAATCAAATTTGCCAATTATCTGAAAGATGCGGAAGATATTGGTAATCTGTATATTGGCAAGAACGACCGGCTCATGCAACTGAAAGATCTGGCTAAAGTGGAAGTCAGACCGCAGGAGCGCCGCGGGATTTTTATGAACCGCGAAAGAACCGGGCTCTGTCTCGCCATTATCAAGCAATCAGATGCCCGCATGGAAGATCTAAAAAAAGAGATTGATAAGATGGTGACTACCTATAGAACAGATTACCCTCACCTTGATTTTGAAATTGAAAAGGATCAGACTAAGATCCTTACCTATTCCATGGGGAACCTCAAACAAAGTCTCTGGTTTGGCGGATTGCTGGCCATGTTGGTGATGTTCCTGTTTTTGAAGGATTTCAGATCACCGCTTCTGATCGCGTTCTCGATTCCGGTATCACTGGTGGTTTGTTTGCTGATGTTCTATCTTTTTGGTCTTTCGATGAACATCATCTCTTTATCCGGACTCGTATTGGCGGTAGGGATGATGATCGATAATTCAATTATCGTCATTGATAACATCAATCAGTATATCGACCGCGGTGAAACGGTTCATGAGGCCTGTGTTCATGGAACGAACGAGGTGATCCGGCCGCTGATTTCTTCGGGTTTAACCACTTGTGCGGTTTTTGTTCCGCTCATCTTCCTCAGCGGTATCTCCGGTGCCCTGTTTTATGATCAGGCAATATCGGTGACTATCGGATTAACTGCCTCTTTCCTGGTGTCCATTACCCTGATTCCTACTCTTTTCCGACTGTTTTTCATCCGGAAGCCTAAGACTGCAGCCAACAATTTCCTGGGCAGGATCAATAAAATCGATTACGAACGTGCTTATGAGAGATCTTTCAGCCATGTTTTTAAGTATCGCGGCATTTACCTCGTGGCTTTTGTCCTGATGATTGCAGCTTCTTATCCTTTGTACAAAATGGTTGGAGTGAGTCAATTACCCGAGATTGAACAAACCGAGCTCATTGCCGTGCTCGACTGGAATGAACCCATCCATGTGGAAGAAAACGCCCGCCGGGTTGAACAATTGGTGACCTCTATTCCGGATAGCCTGACCCAGTATTCATCGCTCGTGGGTGAACAGCAATTTATCCTGAACCGGGAAGCTGAGCGCACGGCTTCGGAGTCAGAAATTTATATCAGGATGACCAATACCGATTCGATTAACCGGGTTACCGGGCATATCCGGGAATTCCTTGCGGCCAATTATCCGATCGCGACGGTCAGCTTTCATCCGCCGGAAAATATTTTCGAGGCCATCTTTTCCGAAGATATCCCTGAGTTACTTACGCGGATATCCAGCATGAAAGGTCAGGAGCAGCCTTTGCTTCAGGAAGTCTGGGCATTCACCGATTCCTTAGCCAGGAAGGACAACCTTACCTTTGAACAGGTCCCTGTGCATGATCAGATTGTGATCGAAGTGGATCCTGAGCGGCTGCTTCTGTATAAGGTCAGTTTCACCAGTGTGACTGATCAGCTTGAGAAAGCATTCAATCAGAAACGGATCGGGGTTTTGAAGACCTATCAGCGCTTTATCCCGATTTTATTGGCCGATGAGCGTCGTCCGGTTGCCGGTATTATCCAGAATACATTTGTCCGGAACATTGATGGTGTTGAGTATCCTTTATCCAGTTTGGTCACGATCGGTCGTGAACAGCAATATAAAACGATAAGGGCCTCACGCAATGGTGAGTATGTACCCTTGGTTGCCAAAGCCACTACTTTTTCGGTCCCTGCAATTATTGAAAAGATTAAAAACGGTGTCCGGAATTCCACCGTATTGCAAGCTGATTTTGATGGTACCTGGTTCCACCAGAAAATTCTGATGAAGGAACTGGCGGTAGTACTCCTGATCTCTGTCCTTCTCCTGTTCTTCATTCTGGCCGCCCAGTTTGAATCCTTCCTTCAACCATTGATTGTGCTGGTTGAATTGCCGATCGATATTGCGTCGGCCCTGTTTATGCTGTGGATATTCGGCGAAACCCTCAACCTGATGTCGGCTATCGGGATCATCGTGATGAGCGGGATCATCATCAACGACTCCATCCTCAAGATCGATACCATCAATCGAACCCGGGCAGATGGGCATACCGTGCTGGAAGCCATTCATATAGCAGGCCAGCGGAGACTGAAGCCGATCATCATGACCAGTTTAGCGACTGTTTTGGGTTTATTGCCGTTCCTCTTCTTCAAAGGTTTGGGTTCCGATCTGCAGAAACCGCTGGCACTCACCATTATGGGTGGTATGACCATTGGCATGCTGGTCAGTATTTATATTGTGCCGATTATTTATTGGGCCGCTTACCGTCACGAAGACAAAAAACCGATTGAAAATGGATAACCCGTGAAACGTGACGCGTGACGGGTGACGAAGAAGATTGTAGAGACGCATAATTGCGTCTAACAAGTGACGGGTGAGTCTTTGACCGGATGGTTGAGAAGTACGATGGCAATAATAGTTGAATTTACCGTATACCGGTATCGATATTAATATTAAGAAAAGTTGTGTCCTCTGAAATTATCGATAGTACGACAGGCAGGTTGCTGCTACCAATATTATTCTGTTCCTTTTCAAGGAGAACCATGTAATTCCCCGGAGCCAGTTCTGTTCTGAATGAGCCATCCAATGCGGGATTTATTTGGGCAATTTTTCTGCTTCCATTTGATGTCCAAACACTAACAGGATAAGCTTTATATGTCTCCGCAGTTGGCAGACAATCCGGATCGGGAGGGATCTTCTCAACAGGACAAATCGGCCCGATGGAAATTACACCCTCAAGGACCCCGGCTGCATTTGCCGTCTGCTTATCACAGCCTGAAATAAAAAACAATACTGCAAGGAATGCTAAACCAAAAATTCCTTTTAAAACATGTTTATCCATGGTTCAGGAAAATGATTATAACTTATTACTTCGCAATAATTATGCCAGATAAACTGAAAAAACTCCGTGAGCTTGTTGCCAAACTCACGGAGAATTCAAATCCCGTACCTATGCTGTTGTATCTGAAAAAGCCTGTTAATCAGCGCACCTTGGATCATCGGCATTAAAGTTGCACCACGACTGCCTTAGTGTCGTCATCCGGCAACATTCAATCAGAGAAAAATTGGAACTGATTCCGATAACCCAACTGAAACCATTCGTATTGACACTGGGTCCAGTATTGAGTCTTAGTCCGTCGCTAATGAACACGTATGTCCGTTTTGTCTGTTCCTGCCAGCCCATACCGGATGCTGTGGCATTGGATCCTGCACCATTTACCGGATCTTCACCATAAACGATTCCGGTCACCAATAAGCAGGTAATCAGAATGATAATTGTTAATTGTTTTTTTGTTTTCATAATGTTTTAATAAGATTTTGTTAACCATTCCTGTTTAATTTTTGCAAACCAAAGAACTGGTCGGTCCTGGGTTAATGCCGACTCAACCAGTGAGTCCATCTCATGATAAAATTCCTGTGTTTTTGGATCTTCTTTTCGATTCGCCTGTGACTCCTTCATAGCCATAAGCAGGGACATATCATATATACCAATCAGCTCATCCTGATCACTTTTCGCTATGGGATATAATAAAGGAACCTTTGCTACACTACTGGTTATCTGGGTTGAAAAGATACCTTTTCTTGTATTGAGATCAGCCATGGCTAATTCCATATGGCTATTCAGGAAAACCCTGAAAAGCCGGATGGGACCGAAGGCGAGCAACTGATCTTTCCCGGATACGTATTTTCCTTGAACAGCCTCGCCGTATCTCGGGGAATTGTAACTAATCCCGATTAAATCTTCAGGATATTTTAATTTACCCCAATCGAGGAATACATCAGGCGAAACCTCGCCCTTCTGGTTGATTTTAAAGATGGTGTCGGATTGGCTTAGAAGCAGGGCTCCATTTCCAAACTCCTCCAGATTCCGTTGGTAAGCCACTGACCAATACATGGAGCTGTCGCCTAAAACCTTTGCCTGGCCTTTGGATTTCCCATCTTCGCCCAACAGGAAAATTCCTTCATCAAGGCTATCGGCACCGTCATTAGAACGAGAGGCATTATAACCGGCTATCATATCGTCACCAACCCTGACCATATCCCTCGCCGACCAACGAATCCCGAATTCACGGAGCATCCGACCATCAAAACTATATACCATAATCTTTGATGGCCAGAAAGATTGCAGCCAGAGTTCTTTTTCTGCTGGTTTTACCCATATTGCATCCAACTCCTGATATTCACCCGGTCCGCGGCCAACGCGCTGTATCCGGTATCTGAACTTACCGGTGATATCGAAGCAAAAAACAGCTTCAAGCTTCTTGTCAAGCATGAAAATGTTTTCACCGTTTACTATCATTTTGTCGATATCCGTGAAAGCTGATTCAGGGTGATTCTCCAGTTGAACATAATGTACCCGTTCAATGAACTGCCCCATATCGATTGCGTTAGCGGACTCAAATGGAACAGTAATGACCGATTCAACTTCTGCCTTCTTTGGCTGACAACCGGCTAGCAGAATCATGCAAACCGCCAGGCTGGTATAGATTTTTGTTCTCATCATATATAGATCAGTTAAAGTATCTCTGTTTAATCAGGTTGAGGTATTCCTTTGTCTGGACCTCCAAAGAAGGGTAGGGTGTAAATGTCAGGTCTGCAAGATGTTCCGGACCAGTCATGAAAAAGTAGGGAATTTCCAGTGAATCCATGGGTAATTGCAAACTTTTATCCCGGATTTCCAGAAACTCAACACCGGTCAGGATTTTCTGCCTGTGACTCCATTGTTCCCGTGTAGGCCCTTGTACCGAGAAAAGAATCAAGAGGTTATCCCGATTAATCTCAGTGATCTCATTCTTTACCGTAAATAACAATTGATCCACACAAGTGGAGCAATGCCGGTCGGACAGCACGAGAACGAGCTTTTTCGACTGACCGATATAATTATTCAGATCGGTAGAGTTGCCTTTTGCGGGCTGTACCCATATTCCCTCAGGTAAGGGCTGATCATTGGATTTCATGGTAAATTCCCAGCCTCTGTTCATCAGGTACAACTCCCGGTTTGCCTGGATAAACCGGTTTCGGTTATCGTTCATCCTTTGCGTGTATTCTCTGTTGTTTTGATCAAACCTCCAGACCCAGGCGAGGTTAATGATCAGGAGGATGAAGATCGATAGCAGCCAGAATCTTGCTTTCATGACTAGTTCGGACAAATTTTCAGATTCTTGCATCCATCCATGGCGCGAAGGGTTTTCTTGCAGCACAGGTAATAGGAATAATCAGTCACCAATCGTGCAAAGGGAGCACCAACCCAGCCCCAATACTCGAAATGTTCACCGGACTTCTGTCTTTCGACCTCGGGCGTATAACCAACCAGAACTCCGGACGGGGGATCATTTGTGCCAGTCGAGGTTCCCAAATTACCGTCTTCCGTTGCCAGGGCACTTATCCCGATCAGATTGCCCATCAGGATGGCAAGAATGGCCAGCATAAATCCCAGCCGTTTCCACTTAAATGTTTTCATTGTGTTTTAATTTATTATTTGATTACACAGTATATAGATGGCAAACGAGGAATTCAATGGAAAAAAAAGACCCTGTTTTTTTCATAGAGCAGAAAAAAGTAAAAAAGATACCTTTGAAGTCTAATTCATTTGTCATGATTACTTTCGAGGAGGCTCTAAAAATATCTTTAAATCAAGCAGTTACATTTGGAATTGAATCGATTTCCTTTGAAGAAGCTGTGGGACGGGTTCTGTCCGAAAGCATTAAATCGGACATGGACATCCCTCCTTTTAATAAAAGCGCCATGGATGGATATGCCTGCCGCCGGCAAGATCTCGCCAATCCAATGCAGGTTATTGAGGTCATCCGGGCTGGCATTCCGCCGGTAAAATCAATCAGCGAAGGGACATGCTCCCAGATCATGACCGGTGCAATTATTCCTGATGGAGCTGATACCGTTGTTAAGGTTGAGGACTGCACCGGAGGAGCGGTTGATGCGCCGGTTCCGAATGAAATCCGGTTTGTTGGTGAAAAAACCGGTGCCAATATTTGTTACCGCGGCGAAGATCTGAAGGCAGGTGAGGTGGTTCTTGAGGCAGGAACCCTGCTGGATTCGCGTCACGTGCCGATCCTGGCTACCGTAGGAAGCGTTTTTATTAATGTGTACCGGTTGCCTTCAATCGGGGTGCTGTCTACCGGCACTGAACTCGTAGAGCCTGGCGAAACCCCGGGATTGTCGCAGATCCGCAATACCAACGCTTATCAGATGATTGCCCAATTGGGGAAAATGGGAATCGATTGCGATTATTACGGTATCGCAACCGATGATGAGGATATTACCCGCAGCATGATCTCGGAGGCACTGAAAAACAATGATATACTGATCCTTAGTGGCGGTATCTCGATGGGTGAGTTCGATTTTGTACCCGCTGTTCTGCAAAGTCTGGGTATTAATGTTGCCTACAAGCAGGTTGCTATTCAGCCTGGTAAACCTACTCTCTTCGGCACTGGTCAGAATAAATTTGTTTTTGGATTGCCCGGCAACCCGGTCTCTTCCTATTTTATCCTTGAACTCCTTGTTAAGCCATTTATATATAAATGCATGGGCCACGACTGGAATCTCCCGGTTCTCCGGTTGAGGGCAGGAGAGCGGATGACCCGGAAAAAAAGTAACCGCCTGGCCTGGATGCCTGTCAGGATCGATCGGGAAGGATTGGTTTACCAGATCGAATACCACGGATCAGCACATATTTTTTCACTCCGGGATGCAGACGGAATCATTCCGGTGCCAATCGGAAAAACAATAATTGAAGAAGGGGAATTTGTGGATGTTCGACCGCTTTGATCGAAATATTAATTACTTAAGAATTTCGGTTACCGACCGGTGTAATTTCCGCTGCACCTATTGCATGCCCGTGGAAGGCGTACCTTCTATGCATCATGAGGATATCCTGCGCTACGATGAGATTATTGAGGTGGTAAAAGTTGCCGTGGATTTCGGAATCAACAAGGTTCGCATCACGGGAGGTGAACCCCTCGTTCGGAAAGGTGTTGTCAGTTTGGTTGAAATGATTGCTGCCATTCCTGAAATCCGCGATCTTTCCATGACTACCAATGGCGTTCTTCTTGAAAGATATGCCCGCGAACTGAAAAATGCCGGGTTGCAGCGGGTGAATGTCAGTCTGGATACACTGGACCCTGTTCGTTATCACGATATTACCAGGCTGGGGGATATTGATCAGGTTATAAGGGGTATAGATGCTGCGGTTGCAGCTGGATTGGCACCCGTTAAGATAAACTGCGTGGTCAGGAACTCCCCCGATGAGCCTGACGCTCAAATGGTCGGTGAATTTGGCAAAAGAAAGGGGTTGGAAGTCAGGTATATTCAAGAGATGGATCTGGATACCGGCTATTTCCGCGGGGTGATCGGTGGCGACGGAGGGAACTGCCCGATCTGCAACCGGCTACGGCTAACCAGTAACGGGTTGATCAAACCCTGCCTGTTCAGCAATTCAGGCTATTCCGTCCGGGAACTGGGCCCGCGCAATGCCATCGAACGTGCCCTTCAGAATAAGCCCGAATGCGGCAGTGTCAATACTACCGGAGAATTCTATAACTTAGGAGGATGAAATTGAATATTACGTAGGGACGCATAATTGCGTCCATGAACACGGACGCAATTATGCGTCCCTACGGAGGATTAATATGAATCAAAATAGCCACAAGGAACTTTCACACACTGATCCCGAAGGCCGGGCGCGCATGGTTGACGTGGGCTCAAAGTCCGATCAGCTGAGGGTCGTAAAAGCAGTAGGCCGGATCATCCTCAAGCCGGATACCATCCGGTTGATCCGCGAGAACCTGATGAAAAAGGGCGATGTGCTTACCGTGGCTGAGATTGCGGGAATTCAGGCAGCGAAAAGCACATCTTCATTGATACCATTATGCCATAATATCAACCTGACCTCTGTAAAAGTGTTGACCGAACTCACAAATACCGGTGTAACCATCAGCAGTGAAGTGCATTGCATTGGCCAAACCGGTGTTGAGATGGAAGCACTTGCTGCCGTGAGCATTGCTTTGCTTACCATTTACGATATGTGCAAGGCAGTTGATAAGGAAATGAGAATGGAAGGAATTCAATTAATCGAAAAAACCAAACATGATCTTTCCCGTTAAAATCAGGTTTGCCGTAATCACCCTCAGCGACCGGGCCAGTCGCGGTGAATACGAAGACCTCAGCGGCCCGGCGATCACCGCCATGATCCGGGAATTCTTTGCGGCAAAATCGGTCAATGCTGAGATTGAAAATGTCATTATTCCCGATGATCCGCAGCGCATAAGCGCCTTGCTGTTGAATTACCGCGCACAAGGTATCGAGGTTGTTTTTACAACCGGAGGAACCGGCCTGGGCCCGAGGGATTTTACTCCTGACGTGGTAAAACCATTGCTGGATAAAGAAATACCCGGAGTCATGGAAATGATCCGGGTAAAATATGGTATGATAAAGCCTGCTGCCCTCGTTTCAAGGTCGATCGCCGGTGTAACAGGTAAAACGCTGGTCTATTGCCTTCCCGGCAGCCTTAAGGCGGTTGGTGAATACTGCCATGAGATACTGCCCACCATCATGCATTCGATCAAAATGGTCCTCGGAATCGACGATCACAATTGCTGATCCAGATTACTTGTCAATAACCAGCCGTGTTGCCTTGGTCTGTCCGCCTGAAACTACCTCAATAAACCAGATTCCGGGCGTAAGAAAATCCGGTTCAATGACTTCCCTCAGCACCTGCCGTTCGGAAAAGGTTTTATAGATAAAATCCTGCCCCAGAAGATTGATCATCCTGATTTCGCCGGATTGAGGCTTTGAAAAAGTGGCCTCCAGGATGAATCGTCCCTGCGATGGATTCGGAAAAATATCTATCCTGATACCTTGCTCCCATTCTTCCAAACCGGATGACACCGGATTGGCCTTACCCGGACTTCCCTTGTCGCCTGCCCCAAAAGCTATTCTGGCAGGCAACCAATGTTCGGGTTGATCGTTGCCGCTGAAAGACTGATAATCAGGATGCAATTCCATAGATGCACCCGATACTACCGGCCAGCCGGAACCATAAGAAACCTGGTCGATCAGCGTCTCGTCGGCTGCAGTGATGATCACCTGGTCTGATGTGTTGCTCAAGGTGAAGTTTTGATAGATATAGTTTACCGCCACTCCGCCATTGGTTAAAACATCCCCATTCTTGGCCAGTACCCAGTAACTTTTTGCTGGCATAACCAACATTTCTGTGGAGGTTATAACATGCTGATTGGAACCTGCATCTTTCAGCGTCAAACCATTTAACAGCAAATCATGGTTTGTGGCGTTCCAGATCTCAAACCACTCCCCGTTTGCATCACTCACAGCTTCAGGGTTTACCATGATTTCGGTAATCAGGATCTCACCCTGCCGGGGTGCCGTCTGGCCGCTTAGGTTGATCCAATAACCCGCCAGAATAACCGTTAGTAAAAAGATGTAATTGTTTTTCATCTGAATTAATGATTTAAGGTTTACTCCAGATATAGATGCAGGATGGGTATCGGAATGGAAAAAATGACATAGTTAATTTTTAGCCCCGTTTTATATCTTTATACTTGCCGTGTCAAAAAACAGCAAATCATGATAGATACCTTATTAAATCACAGATCGATACGTAAGTATAAACCCGATATCGTCGAGCCGTCGAAACTCGACATCATCCTTAAAGCCGCAACAAGAGCTTCCAGTACAGGCAACATGCAGGCTTATAGTATCGTGGTGACCCGGGACGCCGGCATCCGGAAAAAATTGTGGGAGGCTCATTTTAAACAGAATATGGTTCTCGAAGCGCCGGTTCACCTTACTTTCTGCGCCGATTTTAACCGGTTCAGCAAATGGTGCGAACAGCGAAAGGCCGATCCGGGTTACGATAATTACTTGTCCTTTCTCACTGGAGCCATCGATGCCATGCTTGCTGCACAGAATGCCGCCATAGCTGCGGAATCACTCGGACTCGGCATCTGCTATCTCGGAACAGCAACCTGGATGGCTGCCAGAATGATCGGGATTCTTGATCTGCCCAAACTCGTTGTTCCGGTGACCGCCATGGTAATCGGTTATCCGGATGAGACACCGCCGCTCACAGACCGCCTGCCGGTTGAAGGGGTGGTGCATCAGGAAAAGTACCAGGGTTATTTGCCAATCGATATCGATCGGATCCACGCTGAAAAAGAATCACTGGAATCAACTATTGAATTGCTCAAAGTAAACGGGAAGGAAACGCTGGCACAGATATTTACCGATAACAGGTATAAGAGGGCCGATAACCGTTTCTTTTCCAGGACATTTATGAATGTTCTTGATAAACAGGGTTTTATGTGCAATGATGATTAAAATTCTTTGGTGAAATACTACAGGTTGATCGGTTTAATTTGGCTTCTGCTTGCCCTTGCATCAGGAAGTTACGGTCAGAACACGATTAATCTGGACATCAGAATTCCGGAATCTGCCGGGGAATCAGGTGAGGCAATGTTTAAAAAGCTTCGAATCACCAATCCCATCCACATTAAATTTTCCGATCTGAATCCGAAAATCGAGCAAATAATCGGGTACTATGAAAATTCAGGCTATCCTTTTGTCCAGGTTAGGATAGATTCAGTTAATCCTATGCCAATCGGGATTTCCGGCATTTTATTGATCCATCCGGGAGAGTTGGTTACCATTGATACCCTCCTGAATCGAACCGGATTCCGCATCTCGCCTGCGGTTTTTTACCGGCTGATGAATATCCGGCCCGGCGACCGGTACAGGGAATCGGCTCTAAATGAAGCATCCCGGCGGTTGGGGTTGATTCCTTACCTGAGTCAGACGCGGCCGCTGGAGGTTGGGTTTCATCAGGGGAAAGCTTCGGTTTACGTATACCCGGAAAAGGCCAGTGCCAATAGGTTTGATGGATGGGTCGGGCTTTCGCCGGATCTTCGGGCCGGAGGGAAATTAGCCTTTTCGGGTGCGCTGACTCTCAATCTGAATAATGTTCTGGGGCAGGGAGAAAACTGGCAGTTCGACTGGCACCGGAACCAGGACGGCTCTCAAAAACTTAACCTGGCAGCCCATGTTCCCTATCTGGCCGGACTTCCTTTCGGGTTGCAGGGAAGGTTCGAATTATACCGTCAGGATACGAGTTACCTCAATATGGGCTGGGATGTTGGGATTCCTTATCATTTTAACCCAAACCACCTCTTAAATCTTTTCATCAGGCATAGGGAAAGCAGTATCCTGGTACCGGTTACAGCTGTACAAAATTCAATAAGACAGCCATTTATAAGCTTGCTTTCAGGTCTAACCTGGGAATTTAACCAACTCGATAATCGCATCAATCCGTATCGTGGTCTTGAATTCAGGCTCGAGGCCTCAACCGGCCGGAAAAGTATACCAGATAGCATTTCGATGCAACAATCGGAATTCACCGCCAATATCTCCTGGTTCCAACCCCTCGCAAAAAGTCTTACCTGTGCCCTTGTCCTTCAGTCCGGTTACAGGAAATCCCCTGAAACCTATGAAAACGAGCAATATAGATTAGGCGGACTCGGCCTGCTTCGCGGATTTGATGAAGATGTTTTTCATACAGATGCGTTTGCAGTAACCTCTGTTGAGTTAAGGTACCTGCTCGATCGGACTTCCCATCTGATCGTTCTCACCGATGTTGGTTTCCTGCGAATCGTGGAGAACGATAACCCGATATTGAAAATTCCGGTCGGAGTGGGTTTGGGCGGCCAGATCCGCACGGCCGGCGGTATTTTCCGGATCATCTTTGCTATGGGTAAGGAAGGTGGTCAACCATTTAATCTTAAGAATGCTAAAATCCATCTGGGTTACGTCGGAGTCTTTTAAAATTGCTGTAATTTCGCACACTCCTTTTAAGAACTATAAAAATGAAAACTAAAGCTAATCCAACGAAACCGATTGTGCTCATAACCGGGGCAACTTCGGGAATCGGGCGTGCTTCGGCGATGCGCCTGGCGAAGGATGGTTATCGCCTTATTCTGACTGGCCGCCGGGCCGTCACCCTCAAAAAACTGACCGTTTACCTCGAATCAAAATATAAAACCGATTGTTACTCCATACCTGTGGACGTTCGCGATTATTCCAACCTGAAGAAATTCTTTAATGAACTTCCTGAAGAATGGAAATCAATCGGAATTCTCATCAACAATGCCGGACTCGCCGCCGGATTGGATCCGGTACAGGAAGGTTCGTTAGACGACTGGAATCAAATGATCGATACCAATATTAAAGGAATCCTCCATATGACCCGGCTGATCGCCCCCGGAATGATTGCCCGCAAAAAGGGTCATATAATAAATATTGGTTCAATTGCCGGGAAAGAGGTCTATCCAAAAGGCGCTGTATACTGCGCAACCAAACATGCCGTTGAAGCGTTAACCCTCGGTATGCGACAGGATTTTGTTCCTTATGGGGTAAAAGTATCATCCGTTTGTCCGGGAGCAGTGGAAACCGAATTCTCGCTGGTACGCTTCAAAGGAGATCAGGAAAGGGCCGACAAAGTTTATGACGGTTTTGTGCCGCTACAGCCTGAGGATATTGCGGATGTAATTCACTTCATTATTACCCGGCCGGCTCATGTAAATATTCAGGATGTTCTGATTATGCCCACCGCCCAGGCTTCAGCGACCATTATCCAACGGCAATAAATTGATTAAATAAATCTTAGTGAAAGCAACATTGATGAAAACAACTGAGAGCCGGGAAAATTCAGAAATGTTTGATCAGATTGCCGGTTCGTATGATTTCCTTAATCATCTGCTCACACTGAACATTGATAAAGGATGGCGGAGAAAGGCCATCAGGACTTTCGCCGCAATGAAACCCCGGAGAATTCTTGATGTCGCAACCGGTACTGCCGATATGGCCATCGGTGCAGTCCGGCTCAACCCGGATCAAATTACCGGTGTGGATGTTTCAACAGGAATGCTTGAAATCGGCCGGAAAAAGATCCTCGATCGTGGTCTGGCTGACCGGATCACTCTGATTGAAGCCGCTTGCGAAGCCCTGCCTTTTGAGGAATCCTCTTTCGATGCCGCCATGGTCGCATTCGGCGTCAGGAACTTCAAGGATCCGGAACTGGGTTTGCGTGAGATTTACAGAGTCTTGAGCCCGGGCGGAAAACTGGCCATTCTTGAATTCTCGCTGCCCCGTCAGAAATGGCTGCGTACCGGATACCGGTTCTATTTTCACCGCCTGGTGCCCGCTATCGGCAGATGGTTCTCACGCGATCTCTCGGCATACCGTTACCTGCCAGATTCCGTGGAAGCCTTTCCAAAAGGCGAAGCTTTTGTTGCCATGTTAAATCGTGCAGGATTCACTGTCTCAGCCTACAAGCCACTATCTTCCGGTATTTGCGGATTATATACCGGAATTAAAAAAAGCAATTGAAATACTAATTTCTACTGTTTAGCAGTTATTTTACCGAATGAAACAAATCTGCATGTCCGCACAAAAAGGATTAATTCTTGGAATTCTGTTGACCCTCAGCCTTCCGGTTCTGCCACAAACCTCGAAGCCAAAAAACATGGTTATGGCTGATTTTAATAAATTTCATTTCGGTTATTCGGTGGGAATTAATACCGTAGGCTTTACCATTATTCCAAAGGACGGATACCATCTTGATCTTGTTCAGAACCCTGGAATCAACATTAACCTGATAACAGATTATCGTTTAGGAAAATTTCTGAATATCAGATTTTTACCCGGTATTCAATTTGCTCAGAGAGATATTACCGTTACCAATAAACTAACTTCTGAAACAGGAACCTGGCCGATAGAAAGTGTTTTCGTGGATTTGCCTGTTTTGCTTAAATACCGGTCCCAGCGGGTAAATAACTATGCCCCCTATTTGATTGCTGGAATTGGCCCCCGATTTGATTTAACGCGTGCTGAAATAGTGGGTTGGAAACCAGCTACACCCATGCTGAAATCTTTCGATTTTTACACCGAGCTGGGTGTTGGGGTCGATTTTTACCTCTCCATGGCAAAAGTTGCCGTGGAACTAAAATTCGCTATCGGGATGCTGGACATCTTCCTTGATCCGGAGAAATCCGAGTTTAGTCTATATGTTTCCGGCGTTGATAAAATATTCTCAAGAATGGTGGTCCTTGCTTTCCATGTTGAACAGTCGCGATGAACCGAAATTCAGTATAGGATGCGGGAAGTCGAAATAACCCTCAACCCTGAGGACGCAACTGTCCCCAAACAAATCAGGAAAAAAGCCTGTCAGGAAGCCGGAATCTCCCCTAATGTGGTTACTGATTTCAGAATCCTGAAACGATCAGTCGATGCCCGCCGAAGGCCGATAGTCGTGAGAATGCTGGTCAGGCTGGCTGTTAATGAACCATTAACCCCTGTTGCTCAAATATATAATTGGAAAAATGTAACTGCAGCCACTCCTGTTGTTGTTGTCGGGGCCGGTCCTGCCGGTCTTTTTGCTTCACTGCGCCTGCTTGAACTGGGCTATAAACCTATAGTCGTGGAGAGGGGAAAAAGTGTTTCCGACCGGAAAAGGGATATCGCAATCCTGAACCGTAATCAGGGATTAAACCGGGATTCAAATTATTGTTTTGGCGAGGGTGGGGCCGGAACATTTTCCGATGGTAAACTTTATACCCGATCCAAGAAAAGGGGAGACGTAAGGCGGGTATTGGAAATCCTGCACCTTCATGGTGCTGATGAATCCATATTATTCGACAGCCATCCGCATATCGGAACCGACCGTTTGCCTGCGATAATTACTGCAATACGCGAAACATTAATTAATCACGGGGCTGAGTTCCATTTCGAATCCCGTGTGGAAGACCTTATTATTCAAAACGGGAAGGCTAAAGGGGTACTAACTGCTCAGGGTGACAAGTATTCCGGCGATGGTGTAATCCTCGCCACGGGTCATTCAGCCCTGGATATTTATCGCTTGCTGGATCGCCGGCATTTACCGCTGCAACTCAAAGGATTTGCCATGGGTGTTAGAATTGAGCACCCTCAGCACCTTATTGACCAGATTCAGTACCATTCGAAGGATGGACGAGGCAAATACCTGCCGGCAGCAGAGTACACCCTGGTAAAGAATGTGAGCGGACGCGGAGTTTATTCATTTTGCATGTGTCCCGGCGGTATTATTGTTCCAGCCGCTACTTCAGATTATGAAACCGTTGTCAACGGTATGTCAAATTCATTGCGGAATTCACCCTTCGCCAACAGCGGCCTGGTGGTTGAGATCAGGCCCGAAGACCTTGCTGCTTATAGCGAACATGGCGCGTTTGCCGGACTTGCCTTCCAGGAAGAGCTTGAGAAATCAGCTTACCGTTATGGCGGCCAGGGCCAGATAGCACCGGCTCAAAGGTTGACTGATTTTATTGAGGGGAGAAACTCTTCATCTCTTCCTGACCATTCTTATAATCCTGGCCTGGTTTGTTCTCCTATGCATGAGTGGTTACCGGAGAGTATCCGTTTCAGACTCCGGGATGGCTTGCGCTTTTTTGGCCGTAGAATGAAAGGATTCATGACCCACGAGGCCATAATGGCCGGAGTTGAGTCGCGTACTTCTTCTCCGATCAGGATTGTCCGCGATCCCGACAAGGGATTTCATCCTGATCTGCCGGGTCTGTTCCCTGCCGGTGAAGGAGCAGGATATGCGGGAGGCATTGTTTCATCAGCTATGGACGGAGAGTATGCCGCCGATTCTGTTAACCGTTTCCTCTCCGCCTGAATTCGCTGCACACAATCGCAGCTGCAATCGAAACATTCAGCGACTCGGGTTTGGACTTCCCTTCCGAGAAATCCGGAATCAGTAAATTTTCAGTCGTGAGTTCCATCAAATCGGTGCTCAATCCTCTGGATTCGTTGCCTAAGAGTATCAATCCATTGGTTGTCATTTTGGCCGTATACAGATTCTGGCCATTCAGATGTGTACCGTAAACGGGACAACCCGGTGGAAGCGATTTAATAAACTCATACAAATCCGTGGTCAATAACTTCAACCGGAATATTGATCCCATGCTCGACTGAACCACCTTTGGGGAAAAAAAATCAGCCGAATCTACGGATGCAATTACTCCGCCCAGACCAAACCAGTCGGCGAGCCGGACTATGGTCCCTACATTACCAGGATCCCGAACCTGGTTTAGCCCAATCAACAAATCGCTGTCGAAATCGAAAACGGGTAAAGAAGTTTCAGTGTGACTAATTACCGCCAGAACCTGATTGGGTTTTTTTTGTATACTTATCCTTTCGAGATCATGGGCTGATACAGGAATCACTTCAGCATCAGAATTACGCATGCCGGATAAGTTGGAATCCAGCCAGCTCCCGAGGCCGCAGATTGTTCTTACCTGAAAGGGACCATCTGCAGGCAACTCAATGGCCTCACGCACGAGCTTGTCACCTTCAGCAATAAAGCATCCGGATTCATCACGAACTTTTTTTTGCTCCAGCGACCGGATAAATTGAACCTGCGCTTTAGTAATCATTTGACCTATGGTTGATTCGCAATTTACATTAAATTTATAATTTCGGAATCTGACACAAAAAAAGGATAGATGATCCGCAGCCGCCATACAAATTTTTTTATCAGAAAAGGTTACCCCATCATTCTGATCCTGCTTATCTTGCTGGGATGCAATCCAGTACGGTATGTTCCGGAGAATCAATACCTGCTGAAATCCAACAAAATTGAAACCAAAGGCGGGGATATTCCTGATCGCGACCTGGAAGATTATTTTCGGCAAAGGCCCAACAAGAAGATATTCGGTTTTATGCGATTCCATTTGGGCGTATATAATCTCTCGAATCCTGCTAAAAAGAACGGTTTTAACAACTGGCTGAGGAAAATCGGGGAGGAACCGGTCATATTTAATCAGGCTGCAAGCAACGAAACACTGAACCAGTTGAAACACTATCTCAAAAATATTGGCTATTACAATGCTCAGGTTGATGATACCATTTCATTTTCCCGTAAAAGGGCCAGTGTTGTTTACCGGGTTGATTTTGGTCCGCCCTATGTGGTTGACCAGGTCAGGTTAACAAGTCCTGAAATGGTGACCGACAGTGCGATCCGTAACCTGATTCGTGTTGATTCAACCTCCTCCTTGCTGAAACCCGCGATGCGATATGATCTCGAAGTATTACGGCTGGAAAGGATGCGGTTGTCGCAATACCTGAGAGATAATGGCTATTATGGTTTTTCCAGGGAATATGTTTATTTCCAGGCAGATACAATGAAGGGTAATCATAAGGTCGATGTCTGGATGGGGATTAAAAACCCGAAGGATGCTATTAACGATGTCACCCTGCTGAATTTTCATCCCCTTTACCGGATCGGTAATATCAGCATAATAACTGATTTTAATACATCGGATTATCTCCGCGATACGGCGAGTTATCTATCTGCTTCTGATACCATTATTTATCAGGGCACCAGTTTCCTTTATAAGAACCGATTAAGCCTGAAGCCGAGCCTTCTTCATTCTTCTGTGGCATTTAAATCAGGAAGCCTCTTCAGCCAAAGACTGGTGGATAATACGATCGAAGCTTTCAGTTCACTCCGTAATTTCAAGCAGATCAAGATCAACTTTACCCCAACGGGCAATCCAACCGACTCAATTCAGAAACTCGACTGCCAGATTTTAATAAGTCCTATGATCAGGCAATCGTATGATGTTTCGCTTGAAGGTACTTACTCCTCGGGAAATATCGGAGTGGCAGGAAACCTGATTTATAAAAACCGCAATCTCCTTCGGGGAGCCGAGAACTTTGAGTTGAAATTCAAGGGAGCCGTGGAATTTCTGGCAAATTCGGTGTCAGATTTTAACAGGATGGTTGAATTCGGTGTGGATGCGCGCCTGGAGGTACCCCGTTCGTGGATTCCTTTTACAACCCGGGAAAGTTCACTATTTGGAAAACCTCACTCTTCGTTAAACCTGAGTTATAACTATCAGCAACGGCCCGACTTTACCCGAACCATTGTCAATGCCGCTTTTGGTTACAACTGGAAGTTGGCTTTGTCGCGGCATCAGATCAATATCTTCGAGTTCAACTACGTGAACGTTACTAATATGTCTGATAGATTCTATCAGATTATTAAGGGCACATATGTTGAAAATAGCTTTCGCTCGCATATGGTTCCGGCTTTGAACTATACCTATACATTTTCCAATCAGGAGGTTAATAAGCAGTCAAGTTTCTTTTATGTTCGGCTACGACCTGAAATTGCGGGTAATGTGTTTTACGGATACAACCGCCTGGCGGGCCGTGTAAAACCTGAAAATGGTTATGAATTATTCAAAACCCCTTTTTCACAATATGCTGAAGCTGATGTCGATTTAAGGTATCATTGGGTGATCAATTCATCGAACAAAATGGCATTCCGGTTTTTTGCCGGTGCCGGATATCCATACGGAAACAGCGATGCCATGCCTTTTGAAAAGAAATATTTCTCCGGTGGGTCGTCAGGAATCCGGGCGTGGCAGGTCCGTTCACTCGGTCCGGGTACCTATGTTATCCCGGAGGATCAGAAGGGATTGTACCCGAACCAGTTGGGTGATATTAAACTGGAGGTCAATGCAGAATATCGTTTCGATCTTTTCTCGATAATAAAAGGCGCACTTTTTATCGATGCCGGGAATATCTGGGCAATCAACTCTTCGGATGACCGGCAAGGTTCCGTTTTCAAAGCATCTGGTTTTTACCGGGAAATCGCAGTCGGTACGGGCTTCGGTATTCGTGCTGATTTTTCCTATTTCGTTGGCCGGCTTGATCTTGGAATAAAACTCCGCGATCCCGGCACTCCGGATGGCCCGAGATGGATCCCCGGTTACAGGAAATACCAGATCAGCGATTTCGTACTTAACTTCGGAATCGGTTATCCTTTTTAGACGGATATAAGCCATCTTGCCTTATATTTGCGGATTCATTAAAATCACTGGTCATGAAAATTCTTGATATAGTAAAACCCGGTGTAGTTACCGGAAAAGATGTTCAAAAGATCTTTAGTATCGCCAAAGAAAATAGTTTTGCCGTTCCTGCTGTGAACGTGGTTGGCACCAATTCGGTTAATGCCGTTCTTGAAGCTGCACGCGCTGCCAAAGGACCTGTAATTATACAGTTCTCAAATGGAGGTGCATCATTCTGGGCCGGCAAGGGATTGTCGAATGATAAACAGGAAGCCGCGATTCTAGGGGGCATCTCCGGGGCTCGCCATATTCATACAGTTGGCGAAGCTTACGGTGTTCCGGTCATCCTTCACACCGACCATGCCGCAAAAAAACTGCTTCCCTGGATCGACGGCCTGCTGGATCAGGGTGAGAAACATTTCCAGCGTCACGGAAAACCTCTGTATAGCTCGCATATGCTTGATCTGTCTGAAGAAACGCTGGCCGAAAATATTGAAATTTGCAAACGATACCTCGGTCGCATGAGTAAAATGGGCATGACCCTCGAAATTGAACTTGGGGTAACAGGCGGTGAGGAAGACGGTATTGATAATACCGGATTAGATAATTCTCTATTATACACACAGCCTGAACATGTAGCCTTTGCTTATGCCGAACTTTCAAAAATCAGCGACCAGTTCACCATCGCCGCATCATTTGGAAACGTTCATGGTGTATACAAACCAGGTAATGTAAAACTGCATCCGGCAATTCTGAAGAATTCGCAGGACTATATTGAAAAGAACCTGAAGACCGGATCCAAACCGGTTAATTTCGTCTTCCACGGCGGCTCCGGATCGACACAGCAAGAAATCCGCGAGGCTATTTCCTATGGAGTCATCAAAATGAATATTGATACAGATACCCAATGGGCCTATTGGATCGGCATCAGGGAATACTATGAAAAGAATAAGGGATATCTGCAGACTCAGATTGGTAACCCTGAAGGAGCAGATAAACCCAATAAGAAAAAATATGATCCGCGCATAGTACTCCGTGAAGGTGAAAAAACCTTGATTGCCAGATTGCAACAAGCTTTTGAGGATCTGAACTGTATCGATCGGCTGTAATTTTTACGGATATTTCCCTGAAAAAATAGCCGGGACATTTCCATTCTGGCAGACGAACTGCATCTAATACCGGTAAAAGGAGGTATATGTGACCAAATTTTACCGGTATCTTTTTACCAGGTCGGAATTGAGGGGAGTCCTGATTCTAAGTTTCGGAGTTATCCTGATCCGGGTTCTTGCCTATTCGATCAGTCCGATGGTAAGTGATTCCTTTGGTGATACATTAGCAATTGCCGTGGTGGATTCAACCGGGCAGGCCCGCAAGAAGCCGAAAATAATTGAGATAAATTCGGCCGATAGCCTTGCCCTGCTCGACCTGCCCGGGATCGGACCGGTTTTTGCCAAACGGATTATCAAGTACCGTCAAATGCTTGGTGGTTTTGCGTATCCCGAACAACTGAAAGAAGTATATGGTATGGATTCGGCCCGGCTGTCCGGTTTTATTAAACAGATCAGGATTGATACTTCAGGGATCCGCAAGATGGATATAAACAAGGCAACATTTAAAGAACTACTGGCTCATCCCTATCTGGAATATGAACAGGTTAAGGCGATTGCAAGATTCCGCGACAAGAAAGGATTGCTTGGATCGCCTGGGGAACTATGGGCAGCAGGTGTTTTGGCTGACTCACTTTGGAGTTGTTTGTCCCATTACCTGATTGTTGTGACAGATTCTGCTTTAATAGAAAATAAGATTTTGGTTAAATGAAGATTTTTGTTTTCCTTTGCAGTCCAAATTTCGGTTAACTGAACGCATTAAAAGAATTAACGTATGATCATTATTCCGGTAAAAGAAGGTGAGAACATTGAAAGGGCTCTCAAAAAATTCAAACGTAAATTTGAAAAAACCGGCGTGGTAAAAGAATTAAGAGCACGTCAGGCTTTCACTAAACCTTCGATCAAACGGCGTCAGGAGTTGCTCCGTGCTGCCTATGTGCAGGGTCTGCAGCAGGCAGAAGCGAACGAATAAACTTATCCGCCTTTATTCGATCCGCAACAATCTTTACAAATTATTGTTATATTTATGTAAAGATTCCGGATCATGATGGATGCTGTTGATTTGTTCCTCAGGTTTCTTCACACTGAAAAACGATATTCCCCGTATACTTTGCAATCATATAAAACTGATTTGTTGCAGTTTAGCCGTTTCATAGGGGAATGTGGTTCAGGTGATTCAATTACTTTATGCAGTACCAGGCAAATCCGGAGTTGGGTAATCTCGATGCTCGACGATGGTATGGCCGCAAGGTCGGTTAACCGGAAAACAACCACTCTCCGAAGATTTTATCGTTTTTGCCAGCAGGAAGGTCTGGTTGTCAATAATCCCGCAGATTTCTTACCGTCAGTAAAAGCTCCTAAACCCTTGCCTGTTTTCATGGAAGAAAGCCAGATGGACTCAATACTCGATAGAGCAACTGTTCCTATAGAGTTCCCGGAGATCAGGGATTTGCTGATTCTGGAATTATTGTATGGAACAGGGATGCGGCTTAGTGAACTGACCGGATTGAAGGATAAGGATATTGACTCCAGTCGTATTCAGATAAAAGTTTTTGGTAAGAGACAGAAGGAAAGGATTATTCCCGTAACCCCGGAGCTGGTCGGGCTGATCAACGAATATAAAACGGTTCGGAATCGTACCTTTAACGCTATAGAGGGTGGAACGCTTATTCTGACTGATAAAGGGCATCCGGTTTATGCCAAACTGGTTTACCGGGTTGTCAACCAGGCTTTAGGGATGGTTACCAGTGCAGGGAGGAGAAGCCCTCATGTACTGCGGCATACTTACGCAACCCATCTCCTGAACAGGGGTGCTGAATTGAATGCTATAAAGGAACTTTTAGGACATGCAAGCCTGAGTGCTACTCAGGTTTATACGCATACGGGTTTTGAAAAGCTGAAACAAGTTTACCAAAAGGCTCATCCAAGAGCCTGATCACTAAAATTTTAGGAGAAATTATTTATGACTATTAAAATTCAATCCGTGCATTTCGATGCTGACCAGAAACTTCTGGATTTTATCGAAGAAAAAGTCAACAGACTAAGTCTGTTTGAAGACTCAATACTGGGAGCAGAAGTGATCCTTCGTTTGGACAAGAATCAGAATTCCGAAAATAAACTCAGCGAGATCCGGCTCATCATTTCAGGATCCGATTTGTTTGCCAAGAAACAATGTAAATCCTTTGAGGAAGCTATTGATCAGACTATTGAAGCTCTGAAACGTCAGCTATTCAGACAAAAAGGTAAAAAAACCAGCAGATAGAAAAAAACTCTTGAAAAGTTTTGATGTCTGATTTCTATGTACTACATTTGCAGACCCAAAACTGGCAATGGGAGAGTTCTTTTATTTTTTGCTTTTTTAGACTGAATTTGCCAATGTAGCTCAGTTGGCCAGAGCAGCTGATTTGTAATCAGCTGGTCGGGGGTTCGAATCCCTCCATTGGCTCGAATTTAGTCCAAATATTGGATATTAAGATTTGGGGAGATACCAAAGTGGCCAACTGGGGCAGACTGTAAATCTGTTGGCTGACGCCTTCGGAGGTTCGAATCCTCCTCTCCCCACAAGTGCGGCGGGAATAGCTCAGCGGTAGAGCATTAGCCTTCCAAGCTAAGGGTCGCGGGTTCGAATCTCGTTTCCCGCTCAGGAAATTTGCCGACGTAGCTCAGCTGGTAGAGCGCGTCCTTGGTAAGGACGAGGTCACGGGTTCAATTCCCGTCGTTGGCTCAAATGTTTAAGATGTAATCATTATATAGTTAAATAAACGGAACAAAAAAAGTAGCCATGGCTAAGGAAAAATTTGCAAGGACAAAACCTCACGTCAATATCGGTACAATCGGCCACGTTGACCACGGTAAAACTACCTTGACTTCTGCCATTACGATGGCCCTGAACAAGAAGGGGCTTGCAGATGTTAAGAGTTTTGATTCAATTGATAACGCTCCTGAGGAAAAGGAGAGGGGTATTACAATTAATACCGCCCACGTTGAGTATCAGACGGTAAAACGCCACTATGCTCACGTAGACTGTCCGGGCCATGCTGACTATGTGAAAAACATGGTTACTGGTGCAGCTCAGATGGACGGTGCAATTCTGGTGGTAGCAGGTACCGATGGTCCTATGCCTCAGACTCGTGAACATATCTTGCTGGCTCGCCAGGTTAACGTTCCGAGAATTGTTGTATTCATCAATAAGTGCGACAGCGTTGACGATCCTGAACTGTTGGAATTGGTAGAAATGGAAATCCGCGAACTTCTTACATTCTATAAGTTTGACGGTGAAAATACCCCGGTAATCTTCGGATCTGCTCTCGGAGCTATGCATGAAGAACCTCAATGGGTTCAGAAAGTATATGATCTGATGGACGCCGTTGATACCTGGATTGAAATACCTCCGCGGGCAATTGACAAACCATTCCTGATGCCGGTTGAAGACGTTTTTTCGATCACCGGACGTGGAACAGTTGCAACCGGTAGGATTGAAACCGGTATCGTTAACACAGGTGATGAAATCCAGATTGTCGGCCTCGGTGAAGGACGGAAAGCAATTGTAACCGGTGTTGAAATGTTCCGCAAGATTCTTGATCGCGGTGAAGCTGGGGATAACGTTGGTTTACTGCTTCGCGGTGTTGATAAAGAAGAAGTTCGTCGTGGACAGGTTATTGCAAAACCAGGTTCGATTACTCCTCATACAAAAGTAAAAGCTGAGGTTTATATCCTGAAAAAAGAAGAAGGCGGTCGTCATACTCCTTTCCATAACAAATATCGTCCGCAGTTCTATATCAGGACTCTCGACGTTACCGGTGAGATTATTCTTCCCGAAGGAACTGAGATGGTTATGCCTGGTGACAACCTGACGATTACCATTCACCTGATTACTCCGGTGGCTATCGATCGTGGTCTTCGCTTCGCAATCCGCGAAGGAGGCCGTACAGTTGGTGCCGGCCAGGTGGTTGAAATTATTGAATAGTATATATTTTTTGAAGGGTGATCCGGTGAATAGCCGGATCATCTTTATCATACGGATGTAGCTCAATTGGTAGAGCAGCGGTCTCCAAAACCGCAGGTTGGGAGTTCGAGTCTCTCCATCCGTGCCTAGTGCTTAAGCAATGAAAGTCAAGACCTATTTTAAAGAATCGTACGACGAGTTAGTTCATAAGGTATCATGGCCGACATGGCCGGAATTGCAAAATTCTGCTATTGTTGTCCTGGTTGCTTCTCTGATTATTGCTCTCGTTGTATTGGTGATGGATTTTTCGTTCAGAAACGTGATGCATGGCATTTACAACATGTTTTTTTAACCTGGGCGAACAATGAGTCAGAACGAAAAAAAGTGGTATGTCCTGAGAGCGATTGGCGGTAAGGAGAAAAAGGTTAAAGAGTATATCGAAAGCGAAATAGCTCACCATAACCTGCAGGATTACATTACCCAGGTTCTGATCCCCACCGAAAAGATCTATCAGATCCGAAATGGTAAAAAAGTGTCCAAAGAGAGGAGCTATCTCCCCGGATACGTTTTGATCGAAGCGGTTCTGGTGGGTGAAGTACCCCACATTTTGAAAAACGTACCCAATGTTATCGGTTTTTTGGGTGAAGAACGTGGAGGAGTACCTGTCCCGATGAGACAGTCGGAAGTCAACCGGATTTTAGGTAAGGTCGATGAATTGTCAGAAACCGATGAGGAACTGAATGTTCCCTTCTTTGTTGGTGAAGCTGTTAAAGTGGTTGACGGACCGTTTAATAGTTTTTCCGGCGTTATTGAAGAAGTGAACAATGAAAAGAAAAAGCTGAAAGTTATCGTCAAGATTTTTGGACGAAAAACACCTTTGGAACTCAGTTTTATGCAGGTCGAAAAGGAATAGGGATTTCAACTGGTTCTTGCTTCCAAAGAACCGGCTGAAAAAAATGCTTCCCCCTGTTTTGATCCTCCGTGGGAAGTTACTGCCGCGGAACCTGTACGAGTGTTTATAATAAATTTTGAAATCGTATGGCAAAAGAAGTAACGGGAATCATCAAATTGCAGATCCGGGGCGGGGCAGCAAACCCCTCACCACCTGTCGGACCGGCGTTGGGTTCTAAAGGAGTCAATATAATGGACTTCTGCAAGCAATTCAATGCCCGTACTCAGGACAAAGCCGGAAAAATTATTCCCGTGGTGATAAAGGTTTTTAGCGACAAATCATTTGAATTTGTTACAAAAACCCCGCCTGCAGCTGTTCAATTGATCGAAGTCTCCAAAATTAATAAGGGATCTTCGGAACCAAATCGTGTAAAAGTTGGTTCAGTAACTTGGGAACAGGTTCGTCAGATCGCTGAAGATAAAATGGAGGACTTAAATGCGTTCACTATTGAATCAGCAATGCAAATGATCGCAGGTACAGCACGGAGCATGGGAATAACAATTAAAGGTGATGCAGCCTTATAATTAAGGAGTTATCATGGCTAAACTGACCAAGAACAGAAAACTCGTCCTCGGAAAAATCGAGGCCGAAAAATTGTATACCCTGACGGAAGCATCAGACCTGGTAAAACAGGTTTCCACCGCTAAGTTCAACGCTTCAGTGGATATTGATGTACGTCTCGGGGTTGATCCCAGGAAGGCCAATCAAATGGTCCGCGGTGTAGTCACCCTTCCGCATGGCACCGGTAAAGTAATTCGGGTTCTGGCACTTGTCACCCCCGATAAAGAAACCGAAGCTAAAGAGGCAGGAGCAGATTTTGTTGGTCTTGACGACTATGTCGAAAAGATTAAAGGAGGCTGGACTGACGTCGATGTGATCATTACCATGCCTTCCTGCATGGCAAAAATCGGACCCCTCGGCCGAATTCTCGGTCCGCGCGGATTGATGCCGAACCCTAAAACCGGAACTGTTACAATGGAAGTCGGGAAAGCTATTACCGATGTAAAAAAAGGTAAGATCGACTTTCGTGTTGATAAATTCGGTATTGTTCATGCGGGTGTCGGGAAAGTTTCTTTTGAACCGGAAATGATTGCGGATAATGCCCGCGAACTTCTTTCAACTATTCTCAAACTGAAACCGTCCGCCGCTAAAGGTACCTACGTTAAAAGTATTTATATGTCAAGTACCATGAGCCCTGGAATTCCGATTGACCCTAGGTCAATTGACGCTTAATACCCTAAAATGATAATTTTCAAATCATGAAACGGGAAGACAAAAACGTCATAGTTGATCAGCTCACCGCAGAAATTAATCAGGCAAAACATTTCTATATTGCCGATATTGGTGGACTGAACGCAAGTGAAACAATTGCTTTAAGGAGAGTCTGTTTTAAAGAAGATGTGAAATTGCTGGTGGTGAAAAACACCCTCCTGCATAAAGCATTGGAACGTGCCGATGGGCATTATGAGGAATTATACCCGGTACTTAACGGACCTACGTCCATTATGATTACTGATACCGGGAATAAGCCGGCTAAAATGATCAAAAGCTTCCGCAAGAAGCATAAGAAGCCGGAACTCAAAGGTGCCTATGTTGAAGAATGTGTCTATGTTGGAGATAACCTCATCGACAAATTAATTGCCGTTAAGAGCCGTCAGGAACTACTTGCTGACTTGATTGCAACACTGCAATCACCGATGAACAATGTAATGTCATCGCTCCAATCCGGAAAACATATTTTGGCAGGTCTTGTTAAGACACTGTCTGATAAAGAAGTATAATGTATTGTTGAATCCATTTGTAAAATCATAGTAAAATGGCTGATTTAAAAAAGCTCGCTGAAGAACTGGTTAACCTAACCGTTAAGGACGTCAACGAATTGGCTGGTATCCTTAAAAATGAATATGGCATTGAACCTGCTGCTGCTGCAGTTGCTTATGCCGGACCGGCTGCCTCGGAAGAAGGTCCGGTAGTTATGGAAAAAACAGAATTTGATGTTATTCTGAAAGCCCCGGGTGGTGCAAAACTGGCAGTTGTAAAACTGATTAAGGAACTCACCGGCCTCGGTCTGAAAGAATCAAAAGAATTAGTTGATGCTGCTCCGAAAGCAGTTAAAGAAAAAGTGACAAAGGAAGAAGCAGAAGCTTTAAAATCACAACTTGTTGAAGCAGGAGCCGAAGTTGAAATTAAGTAAGTACGGACTCTTCCATACTCGATTCTCAAGGTTTAGAATCCCGGCAATCGGGGTTCTAAACCTTTTTGCTGTTGTTTCCAATACCCGCTTTAATTAATTCTTCTTTGGTCGATGGCACAAACAAGCACACAGCGAATCAATTTTGGTTCCACAAAAAGTCAGCTAAAATACCCTGATTTTCTGGAGGTTCAGGTAAAATCATTTACCGAATTTTTCCAACTGGAAACTACTCCAGAGCAAAGAAAAAATGAAGGCCTTTATAAGGTCTTCCAGGAAAATTTTCCAATTACCGATACAAGGAATAATTTCGTCCTGGAATTTCTGGGTTACTATATCGACCCTCCACGATACACAATTGAGGAGTGCATCGAGCGCGGCCTTACCTATAGCGTACCGCTAAAGGCCAAGCTTAAACTTTATTGCACCGACCCGGAACATGAGGATTTCGATATGGTTATCCAGGATGTATACCTGGGGACTGTACCATACATGACCCGAAGGGGAACTTTTGTCATTAACGGTGCCGAACGTGTGGTAGTATCACAGTTGCACCGTTCTCCCGGAGTTTTCTTCGGACAAAGTACGCATGCGAACGGCAGTAAACTCTATTCTGCCAGAGTAATCCCGTTCAGAGGCTCATGGATCGAATTCGCTACTGACATTAATAATGTTATGTATGCGTACATTGATCGTAAAAAGAAATTGCCGGTTACAACCCTGCTTAGGGCAATCGGCTTCGAGGGTGATCGCGATATTCTTGAAATATTTGACCTGGCTGACGAAATCAAGGTTTCAAAAGCCGCCCTCAAAAAGGTTATCGGCAGAAAATTAGCTGCACGTGTGCTGAAATCGTGGATAGAAGATTTTGTGGATGAAGATACCGGTGAGGTTGTATCCATCGAACGTAATGAAATTATTGTAGACCGGGAAACCGTTCTTGATAATGATCATGTTGACGCAATCGTTGAATCAGGTGCCAAATCAATCCTGCTCCATAAGGAAGATACCAACCTTTCAGATTTTGCAATAATCTATAATACTTTGCAAAAAGATCCCTGCAACTCTGAGAAGGAAGCCGTTATTCATATTTACCGCCAACTCAGGAATGCTGACCCGCCGGATGACTCTACCGCAAGGGATGTTATCGATAAATTGTTCTTTTCCGATAAACGGTATGATCTTGGCGACGTAGGCCGCTACCGGATCAATAAGAAACTCGGGCTTGATATCGGAATGGATGTAAAGATCCTGACCAAACAAGATATCATCAGTATAATTAAATACCTGATCCAGCTGATCAATTCAAAAGCTGATGTCGATGATATTGACCATCTGAGTAACCGCCGTGTTCGTACGGTTGGGGAACAGTTATACGCTCAGTTTGGCGTTGGTCTTGCACGAATGTCAAGAACAATCAGGGAAAGGATGAACGTCAGGGACAATGAGGTTTTTACCCCGATTGACCTGATCAATTCCAAAACCTTGTCCTCCGTGATTAATTCCTTCTTCGGAACAAATGCCCTCTCTCAATTTATGGATCAGACCAATCCTTTGGCCGAGATGACCCATAAAAGACGTATGTCAGCATTAGGACCGGGAGGTTTGTCGAGAGAACGTGCCGGTTTTGAGGTTCGTGACGTTCATTATACACATTACGGCCGCTTGTGTCCGATCGAAACCCCGGAAGGTCCGAACATCGGGCTGATCTCCTCTCTGTGTGTATATGCAAAGATTAACGAGCTCGGGTTTATCGAAACTCCTTACCGTAAGGTGAATTCCGGAGTTGTTGATCTTAGCAGTGATGGCCTTGTTTATCTGACAGCCGAAGAAGAGGAAGGTCAAATTATAGCTCAGGCCAATGCCCGTTTGAATGATGATGGCAAATTCATCGATAATCGTATCAAATCAAGATTTGAAGGCGATTTTCCGATTGCCGCACCGGAAGATATTCATCTGATGGACGTGGCTCCTAACCAGATTGCCTCCATTGCCGCTTCACTGATTCCCTTCCTGGAACATGACGATGCCAACCGCGCCCTTATGGGATCCAACATGATGAGGCAGGCTGTTCCACTCGTTAATCCGGAGACACCAATAGTTGGAACCGGAATTGAAGGGGATGTAATTCAGGACAGCCGTATTCATTTTACTGCTGAAGAAGATGGTGTAGTGGAATATGCTGACGCCGAGCGCATCGTGGTTAAATACGATCGTGATGAATATCAGAAGTTTGTGAGGTTTGACAATGAGGTTAAAACTTATATCCTTCCAAAATTCAATAAAACCAATCAGAATACTACCATCAACCTGAAACCGGTCGTACGTAAAGGAGACCGCGTGGTCAAAGATCAGATCCTGACCGAAGGTTATTCAACAAAAGGTGGTGAGCTGGCTCTCGGACGAAATCTTAAAGTTGCTTTCATGCCCTGGAAAGGGTACAACTTTGAAGATGCTATCGTGATTTCTGAAAGGGTAGTTCGTGAAGATCTATTCAGTTCAGTGCACATCGATGAGTACCTTTTGGAAGTACGTGATACCAAGAGGGGTTTGGAAGAACTGACCGCTGATATACCAAACGTTAGCGAAGAAGCTACCCGTAACCTCGATGAAAATGGATTGATCCGGGTGGGCGCTGAAGTCAGGCCGGGCGATATTCTGATCGGAAAAATCACCCCAAAAGGTGAATCCGATCCATCACCGGAAGAAAAACTGCTCCGTGCAATTTTCGGAGACAAGGCCGGTGACGTTAAGGATGCAAGCTTGAAAGCAGGCCCATCGCTTAATGGTATCGTGATAGATAAAAAACTCTTTTCGAAGAGTATGAAGGACCGGAAGATCCGCGCTGCTGAAAAGACCCTGATTGATAAATTCGAACAGGAATTCAAACGGCAGGTGGATGACCTTTCAAATATCCTGGTTGATAAACTGTTTACCCTCATCAATGGAAAAGCTTCTCAGGGAGTGAAAAACTACCTGAATGAGGATATTGTATCCAAGGGAACCAAGTTTTCGTTAAGAATTCTTCAGGGTATTGCTTTTCTCCAGGTTAATCCCAATAAGTGGACTACGGACAAGGATAAGAATGATACGATCAGGGAACTACTTCAAAACTATCTGATTAAATATAAGGAACTTGAAGGGGATTACCGGAGGAAGAAGTACAATGTTACCATCGGGGATGAACTTCCTGCCGGTATTGTACAACTCGCCAAGGTATCTATTGCCAAAAAACGTAAGCTTACCGTTGGAGACAAAATGGCAGGACGCCACGGTAATAAGGGTATTGTAGCCAAGATCGTAAGACAGGAGGACATGCCTTTCCTGGAAGACGGATCTCCGGTAGATATCGTCCTGAACCCGCTTGGTGTACCTTCCCGTATGAACCTTGGACAAATCTATGAAACGGTTTTAGGTTGGGCAGGGAAAGAGCTGGGATTAAAATTCGCCAGTCCGATTTTTGATGGTGCTACGCTCGATGAAATCTCAGCATATACTGATAGGGCAGGCGTACCTAAGTTCGGCCGTACCTATTTATATGATGGTGGCTCGGGTGATCGTTTTGATCAGCCGGCCACCGTTGGAATTATTTACATGCTGAAACTTGGCCATATGGTTGAGGATAAGATGCATGCACGTTCTATCGGACCTTATTCACTGATCACTCAGCAACCACTTGGAGGTAAAGCTCAATTTGGAGGCCAGAGGTTTGGTGAAATGGAGGTTTGGGCACTTGAAGCTTTCGGGGCTGCTCATATCCTTCAGGAGATTCTTACCGTTAAATCGGATGATGTTATCGGTCGGGCAAAAGCCTATGAGGCAATTGTCAAGGGCGAACCACTTCCGATGCCCGGTATACCGGAATCCCTGAATGTGCTGCTGCATGAATTGCGCGGCCTGGGATTGAGTGTTAAGTTGATTTAATTCAGGTTTGTAAACAATAGAACTCTATATATTATGGCGTTCAGGAAAGAAACTAAGGTAAAAACAAATTTTACCAAAATTGCCCTGGGTTTGGCATCACCGGAAGAGATCCTGGAACGATCAAGCGGAGAAGTGCTGAAGCCCGAAACAATCAATTACCGAACCTATAAACCGGAGAGGGATGGATTATTTTGTGAAAGGATTTTCGGGCCGGTTAAGGATTATGAATGCCACTGCGGCAAGTACAAACGGATCCGTTATAAAGGAATTATTTGTGACCGTTGCGGTGTTGAGGTAACAGAAAAGAAAGTGCGCCGTGAGCGTATGGGACACATCTCCCTTACGGTGCCCGTTGCACATATCTGGTATTTCCGTTCACTTCCCAATAAGATCGGATACCTTCTGGGATTACCATCCAAAAAGCTTGATTCCATTATCTATTATGAGAAATATGTGGTAATTAATCCCGGAATCAAAGAAGCTGACGGAGTAAAATTGCATGATTTCCTGAGTGAGGAAGAATATCTCGATATCATTGAGTCTCTTCCAAAAGAAAACCACTTGCTGGATGATTCAGATCCGAGGAAATTCCTTGCCGGAATGGGTGCTGAAGCCCTGTGTAAACTTCTCCAGCGTATTGATCTGGATGAACTATCTTATGATCTGAGGCATCGTGCTGATAATGAGTCGTCTCAGCAACGTAAGAGCGAAGCATTAAAACGTTTGCAGGTTGTTGAATCTTTCCGTGCTTCGAAAGCCGTTAATCATCCGGAATGGATGATCATAAAAGTAGTACCGGTTATCCCGCCAGAACTCCGGCCATTAGTGCCTTTGGATGGTGGACGTTTTGCTACATCCGACCTGAACGATCTATACCGCAGGGTTATCATCCGGAATAACCGGTTAAAAAGACTGATTGAAATCAAAGCTCCTGAGGTAATTCTCCGAAATGAGAAACGCATGCTCCAGGAAGCTGTTGATTCACTCTTTGATAATAGCCGGAAATCCAACGCTGTTAAAACCGACGCCAACCGTCCGCTCAAATCCTTAAGCGACAGCCTTAAAGGTAAACAGGGCCGGTTCCGTCAGAACCTTCTGGGTAAACGTGTCGACTATTCCGCACGTTCTGTTATCGTGGTTGGTCCTGAATTGAAATTGCATGAGTGCGGATTGCCGAAGGATATGGCTGCCGAACTATATAAACCTTTCATTATCAGGAAACTTATCGAAAGAGGTATTGTAAAGACAGTAAAGTCGGCTAAAAAAATTGTTGACCGAAGGGATCCTGTTGTTTGGGATATACTTGAAAATGTTCTTAAGGGACATCCTGTTCTGTTAAACAGGGCTCCAACCCTGCACAGATTAGGTATTCAAGCCTTCCAGCCCAAACTGATCGAAGGTAAAGCTATTCATTTGCACCCATTGGTTTGTACTGCATTCAACGCTGACTTCGACGGTGACCAGATGGCTGTTCACCTTCCCCTCGGCAATGCTGCTATTCTGGAAGCCCAGATGTTGATGCTGGCTTCGCATAATATTTTGAATCCGGCAAATGGTGCTCCGATCACCGTACCATCACAGGACATGGTTCTTGGATTGTACTACATTACGAAAGGCCGCATTAGCACCGATAAAGAGCATGTCAAAGGTGACGGTCTCAGCTTTTATTCATCAGAAGAGGTTATCATCGCCTATAACGAGGGAGCAATTGACCTCCATGCCAATATCCGTGTGAAAGCTAAGGATATGGTCGACGGTAAGCAGGTTGTACGGATTATAGACACAACGGTCGGACGGGTTCTTTTCAATGAAGTAGTTCCGGAAGAAGTAGGCTATCTGAACACCCTGCTGACTAAAAAATCACTTCGTGAAATTATTGGCTGGGTGCTGAAAGAATGTGGCACAGCCAAAACTGCCAAGTTCCTGGATGATATCAAGGAAATTGGGTTCCAGGCTGCATTCCGCGGAGGTCTTTCCTTTAACCTCGATGATGTTATCGTGCCTCCGGAAAAAGATGCGATGATAAAGGATGGCTATGACCAGGTGGATGAGGTTCTGGGCAACTATAACATGGGATTTATTACCAATAACGAACGATATAATCAGATCATTGATATCTGGACGCATACGAATGCAAGATTGACCCAAACGGTACTCGACAAACTGAGAACTGACCGTCAGGGGTTCAATTCCATTTATATGATGCTGGATTCGGGTGCTCGTGGATCGAAGGAACAGATCCGCCAGTTATGCGGGATGAGGGGTTTGATGGCTAAGCCGCAAAAATCCGGTTCTACCAGTGCTGAAATTATCGAAAACCCGATTTTATCGAATTTCAAAGAGGGTTTGTCGGTTCTTGAGTATTTTATCTCCACCCACGGTGCTCGTAAAGGTCTTGCCGATACCGCTCTTAAAACAGCGGATGCTGGTTATCTGACACGTCGTTTAGTTGACGTATCACATGATGTTATTGTATCAGAGGAAGATTGCGGGACGCTTCGCGGACTGGTTGCCATTGCACTCAAGAATAATGAGGAAGTGATAGAAAGTTTATATGACCGTATTCTTGGCCGTGTTAGCCTTCACGATATTTATCATCCAACAACGGGTGAAATGGTTGTGGAATCCGGCGAAGAAATCACGGAATCGATAGCTCATGTTATTGATGAATCACCAATCGAAAGGGTTGATATCCGGTCGGTTCTAACCTGTGAATCTAAATTTGGCGTATGCACAAAATGCTACGGCAGAAGTCTTGCCACAGGCCGGTTGGCTCAGAACGGCGATGTTGTTGGAGTTATAGCCGCCCAATCAATCGGTGAACCTGGAACACAGTTGACACTGAGAACTTTCCACGTTGGGGGTACTGCTTCCAACATTGCTACGGAGTCGAGTATCCTGGCCCGTTATAACGGCCGCCTTGAATTTGACGAACTGCGTACGGTCGATTTTAGCGACGCTACGATAAAAGGAAAGGTGGTAATTGGCCGGTTGGCTGAAATGAGGATTGTTGACAAGAACACCGGAATCACTCTGACAACCCATAGCATTCCTTACGGTGCCAAAGTATTCATGGGTGAAGGTGAAGATATTGCAAAAGGTGACCTGTTGTGCGAATGGGATCCGTTCAACGCTGTTATCGTATCGGAAGCAGCCGGTAAGGTTGCATTCGACAGTGTGATTGAGGGTATTACCTATCGTGATGAGTCGGATGAGCAAACTGGTTTCCGCGAAAAGGTTATCATTGAAACAAAAGATAAAACCAAGAACGCTGAGATTAAGATTCTGGCTAAGAACAACGAGCCGCTGAAAATTTATAACCTTCCAGTAGGTTCGCATATCTCTGTTTCCGAAGGTGAAAATGTAAAGGCTGGTGAGATTCTGGTTAAAATTCCAAGATCAGCCAGTAAGGCTGGTGATATCACCGGTGGTTTGCCGAGGGTAACTGAATTATTCGAAGCCCGTAACCCCTCAAATCCGGCTGTAGTTGCTGAAATTGACGGTGAAGTTTCATATGGAAAGGTAAAACGCGGTAACCGGGAAATTGTAATTACTTCGAAAACAGGTGAGATCAAAAAATATCTGGTTTCTCTTTCGAAACAGATTTTGGTTCAGCCTAATGATTATGTACGTGCAGGAATACCACTATCCGACGGATCAATCACACCATCTGATATTTTATCGATTAAAGGCCCGACCGCTGTTCAGGAATATATTGTGAACGAGGTACAGGAGGTTTACCGTATGCAGGGGGTGAAGATCAATGACAAACATTTTGAGGTAATTGTCCGCCAGATGATGCGCAAGGTGGTCATCGAAGATCCGGGCGATACCAAATTCCTCGAAAAACAGATTGTTGACAAGATGGAGGTAATGGAAGAGAACGATTGGATTTATGGCAAGAAAGTTGTTCTCGAAGCCGGAGATTCTCAAACAGTTCGTCCAGGAATGATAGTTTCGGCCCGCAAACTTCGTGACGAAAACTCGCTTCTTAAACGTAAAGATTTACGCACAGTTGAATCGCGTGATGCTGTTCCTGCAACCTCCAGCCAGATCTTACAGGGAATTACCCGTGCTGCATTGCAAACCAGCAGCTGGCTGTCTGCCGCATCTTTCCAGGAAACAACCAAAGTGCTCAATGAAGCTGCCATTCTTGGAAAAGTTGATGAACTGAGGGGATTAAAGGAAAATGTTATTGTTGGTCACCTGATTCCAGCCGGGACCGGCAATCGAAGTTTTGAGAAAATTGTCGTCGGCTCCCTGGATGATTATCAGGCCCTTATGCTTGGGAAATCCACTGAAAATGATTAAATCAAGAAAAGGATAAAAAAATGTCAGATCAAGGAAAAAAGGGAAATCAGATCAATATTGAGCTGAGTGAGGAAATTGCTCAGGGTGTTTACTCAAACCTGGCGATTATTACGCATTCAAGTTCAGAATTTGTTCTTGATTTCGTCAGGATCATGCCGGGTCTACCTAAAGCAAAGGTAAAAAGCCGTGTTATCCTGACTCCTGAGCATGCAAAGCGATTATTGTTTGCCCTTCAGGATAATATCCAGAAATATGAGGCGGTTCATGGGGTAATCAAAAACGTAGAGCGAACAGGTGGTCCGGTCATACCTATGTCCTTTGGGGGACCAACCGCGGAGGCATAAGATTTCAGGCCCTGCCATTTGGCAGGGCTTTTTTTTATATTTGTCGGCTGACATTCAATCAATCATTTATGAAGAGTTTGAAAATCATTGTTTTAGCTAAACAGGTTCCTGATACACGCAACATTGGGAAAGATGCCATGAAGGCTGATGGGACAGTTAACAGGGGTGCACTGGCAGCTATTTTTAATCCGGAGGACCTTAATGCTCTGGAACAAGCCCTGCGAATTAAAGATCGCTACCCGGAAAGTGAGATCGTAGTTCTGACCATGGGGCCGGGCCGTGCTGCAGAGATTATAAGGGAAGCCATATACAGGGGTGCCGATAAAGGGTATCTTCTGACCGACAGAAAGTTTGCCGGATCAGATACACTGGCTACTTCTTATGCACTCTCTATGGCCATCCGTAAAATGGAGCCGTATGCAATGGTTATTGCCGGCCGTCAGGCTATTGACGGCGATACTGCCCAGGTGGGTCCCCAGGTGGCTGAAAAACTCGGACTTCCTCAGGTTACCTATGTAGAAGAAATACAGGAAATAACTGACAACAAAATAGTTATAAAAAGACGTCTGGAAAGGGGTGTCGAAATAGTGAAATCATCACTGCCACTCCTTATTACTGTGCATAATTCTGCTCCTGCTTGTCGCCCCCGGCATGCCAAACGACTGATGAAATTCAAACATGCGCAAACGGTTACAGAAATGCAGGACAACAGTGAGGACTATATCAGCCTTCAGCAAGACCGACCGTACCTGAGAATCGAGGAGTGGAGTGTCGATGACGTAAAAGCTGATGATTCTATGCTTGGGCTGTCAGGCTCGCCGACAAAAGTCAAGAAGATTGATAATGTTGTATTTAAAGCAAAAGAATCCAAGGTGCTGACTGCTCAGAACGGTGATGTCGAATGGTTGGTTAAGGAGCTGATTACCAATAATACCATTGGCTAAACCGACCAATTGTTAAATTCAAAACCGGAATATTGTGAATAATATATTTATATACTGCGAAGTGGAAGAAGGCCTGGTGGCCGAAGTATCTCTTGAGTTACTGACCAAAGGCCGGTCACTAGCCAATCGGTTGAATTGCAAATTAGAAGCAATAGCTATCGGATCCGGGCTCGAAAAAGTGACGGATCAGGTTTTTCCGTATGGAGTGGATGTCATTCATATTGCCGATGATCCAAGATTATCACCTTATACCACAATGCCTCATGCTGCCATTGTAATCGGCATTTTTCGCAAAGAGGAACCTCAGATTGGATTGTTCGGTGCTTCATCCGTTGGCCGTGATCTTGCCCCCCGCGTTGCATCAGCATTGAAGTGCGGATTAACAGCCGATTGTACCCAACTTGAGATTGGCGATCATTATGAAAAGAAAACCGACACCGAGTATAAAAACCTTTTATACCAGATCCGACCAGCTTTCGGCGGAAATATTATTGCCACCATTATAAATCCTGAAACCAAACCCCAGCTCGCAACGGTAAGGGAAGGCGTGATGAAAAAGGAGATCCTTTCTGTATCTCATAAAGGAAAGGTTAAACCGGTTGCCGTGAATGAATTCGTTAACAGCACCGATTTTGCGGTTGAGATCATTGAAAGGCATATGGAGCAAAGGAAAGTCAACATTAAAGCTGCTCCTATCATAGTTGCCGGCGGATATGGTGTCGGGTCAAAAGAGAACTTCGAACTTCTTTTTGAACTGGCTAACCTGCTCGGAGGCGAAGTGGGTGCTTCACGTGCAGCCGTGGATGCCGGATTTGTTGACCATGAACGGCAAGTTGGACAGACAGGTATAACCGTTCGCCCTAAACTTTATATTGCCTGCGGGATATCCGGACAAATTCAGCACAGGGCCGGGATGGAGGAATCTGCAATGATTATTTCCATCAACAGTGATCCGCACGCACCCATCCATAGTATTGCAGATTATGCAATTGTGGGAGAAGTATCCGAAGTGATACCGAAAATGATCAGGTATTACAAAAAAAATTCCAAGTAATTAAAATCAGAACCATGGCAAATTTTTATACAGAAAACCAGGATTTGCAATTCCAACTTTCTCATCCATTGATGAAGAAAATTGTGACTTTAAAAGAATATGGGTTTGCTGACAGGGATAAATTCGATTATGCCCCTCTTGATTATGAGGATGCCGCTGATACCTATCATAAAGTGCTCGAAATTATAGGAGAAATCTGTGAAACAACCATTGCCCCCAATGCCGAATCGGTTGATCATGATGGGCCTCAGTTGATTGATAACGCGGTTCATTATGCCCGGGGAACTCAGGAAAATCTGAAAATGCTCAATCAGGCCGGCCTTATCGGAATGTCACTACCCAGAAAATATGGTGGTCTGAATTTTCCTATAACTCCGTATGTTATTGCAGCAGAGCTTGTTTCAAGAGCCGATGCCGGATTTGCGAATATCTGGGGATTACAGGATTGTGCTGAAACAATCCATGAATTTGGTTCAATTGATGTTAAGAATGAATTCCTTCCGCGATTTCAGTATGGGGCCACCGCAGCCATGGACCTTACCGAGCCGGATGCGGGATCAGATCTGCAATCGGTACAACTGAAAGCCCATTATGATCAGGGGCGCGATATTTGGATACTGAATGGTGTAAAGAGATTTATTACCAACGGTGACGCTGATATTTCCCTGGTTTTAGCCCGTTCTGAAGAGGGCACATCCGATGGGCGCGGTTTATCTCTGTTTGTGTTTGACCGGAAAGACGGGGGACTGGTCGTTCGCCGCATTGAGAACAAGCTTGGTATCAAAGGATCTCCTACCTGTGAACTGGTTTTCAAGAATGCTCCGGCCAAACTGATTGGCGACCGGCGGATGGGCTTGATTAAGTATGTTATGGCCCTGATGAATTCTGCACGATTGGGGATCGGCGCTCAATCGGTTGGAATATCCGAAGCTGCCTACCGCGAAGCTCTGAAATATGCAGGCGAACGGGAACAGTTTGGAAAACCGATTGTCCAGTTTCCGGCAGTTTATGAAATGCTTACGGTTATGAAGGTGAAACTTCAGGCCAGCCGTGCCCTCTTGTATGAAACAGCACGCTTTGTTGATGTATACAAGGCCTACGCTAATCATAGCGAACACCGTAAACTCGAAAAAGAGGAACGGGATGAAATGAAATATTATCAGCGACTTGCTGATGTTTATACACCCTTGATAAAACTGATGGCCAGCGAATACTGCAATCAGATTGCCTATGATGCAATCCAGATTCACGGAGGTACCGGTTTTATGAAGGATTTTCCTGTCGAACGGTTATATCGCGATGCCCGGATAACCTCTATTTATGAGGGAACCAGCCAGTTACAGGTGGTAGCAGCCATCCGCGGGGTAACCACCGGTATTTACCTTTCGAAAATCCGCGAATATGAAAACCTCAAAGTGAGCCCGGACCAGGAATTGCTTAAGAAACGCCTCATCGAGATGACAACCGAATATGAACATGCGATCCTGAAAGCTCAAAAATCAGAAGAAGGAGAATATCTGGATTTTCATGCCCGGAGGTTGGTTGAGATGGCCGCTCATATCATTATGGGTTATTTACTTCTTTTGGATAGTGAAAGAGATCCGGTATACAGGGATTCAGCCAGAATTTTTATTCAACGGGCTCAGTCATGGAACCGCGAAAGAATGCTGTTTATTCACCAATTTGAACCGAATGATCTGGGCCTTTATAAAATGGATGTGATGAAATTGTAATGCCATGTCTTATCGGATCGGTTTTATCGGAGCAGGCAGGGTAGCCTGGCATTTGGCACCTGCATTGAAGAATTCCGGACATCGGATTCTTCAGGTAATCAGTAAGTCAGCCTTATCGGCACAAAAGCTTGGGGATCGGGTAGGATGTGAACATACCGACAAGATCACCAAACTGGACAGGGATATTCAAATTCTGTTCTTAACCGTTGCAGATCATGCACTTGTTGAGTTGATCAATGATATCAGCGATTATCGTGGAATCGTGGTGCATACCAGCGGTACTTTCTCTTCTATGCGTTTTGTCTGCCAGAAATACAAGTATGGAGGAATGTATCCCCTGCAGACATTCTCTATCGGCAAACCTCTGGACTTGTCTAATGTTCCTGTTTTCATTGAAGGATGTGAACCAGCCGTAACGGAAGTCCTGGTAAATTTAGCCTCGGGATTTTCGAGCGAGGTGCATGTGGTTGGACATGAGGAACGCAGGTGGATGCACCTGGCTGCCGTATGGTCCAATAATTTTACCAATCATATGCTGACCAATGCATACGGTATCATGAATGAACATTCCCTTCCGGTGAAATGGCTGGAGCCATTAATCCGTGAAACTTTTAATAAGGCAATTGAATTGGGTCCGCTAAAATCCCAGACCGGACCTGCTGTACGACATGATCAGCAGACCCTCAAAAAGCACGTCGATCTATTATCTTACTCCCAGGAATTACAGGTACTTTATAAACGTTTAAGTGATTCCATTCAGAATGTTTCAACCGCTTCAAAAGGCGATCGATTATGAGTTTTTTTAAGGAAGACCTAAGAAATATCAAAGCATTTGTCTTTGATGTTGATGGTGTTATTTCAACCAATCAGGTGCTCCTGCATGCGTCAGGAGATATGATGCGATCAGTTAATACGAGGGATGGTTTCGCCATAAAAACAGCCATCGAGGCGGGTTTTAAAGTTGGAATCATAACCGGAGCACGGTCAGAATCATTGAAGGGAAGGTTTAAAGACCTGGGAACAGAAGATGTTTTTCTTGGTTCTTTGGATAAAATAGTTGATCTTAAGACTTTTGTAACAAAATACCAGCTGGAATTAAGCCAGGTTCTATATATGGGAGATGATGTCCCGGATCTCAGAGCCATGAAGGAGGTGGGCATGCCCACTTGTCCCAATGATGCAACCAATGAAGTACAGGCAGTTTCCAGGTATATTTCCAACTATCCGGGAGGCCATGGTTGTGTCAGGGATGTAATTGAGCAGGTATTGCGAACCCAGGGATTCTGGAACTACCATTAATGACCGGATATGAGTGTAACAGGAGCATTCAGGATTTTCAGGCTTCCAAATCTTTTGATGGTTGCTGCAACCATGTACCTGATGCGCTGGTCGGTTATAAAACCGCTTCTTGGGGTTTATGGAATTGATCTGCAAATCTCTGAACCAGCGTTTCTCGGATTGGTGTTATCCACTGTTTTAATTACCGCTGCCGGCTATGTGATTAATGATTACCATGATGTCAGGGCCGACCAAATCAATAAACCCAAAAAGGTGGTGGTTGACATACATGTTAGCAGGAGATTGGCATTGTTTCTTCATTGGTTGCTTAATTTTATCGGGGTTTCAGCGGGCGTAACCTTTTCAATAATTTACCATGTTCCCTGGATGATTCTTATTTTTACCGGCGCTCCGCTTTTGCTCTGGTATTATTCCGTCAGACTGAAACATATGTTGCTGGCAGGAAATCTTGCCGTTTCATTGCTGACTGCCACAGTACCCTTGCTGGTTATCCTGTTTGAGTATCCTTTACTGGCCCGGAATTACCGTTTCGACCCTGTGTTTTTTCCGCATGGATTGATTGCAATCCTGATATGGGTAGGTGCATTTGCCTTTTTTGCTTTCATGACCAATCTGATCCGTGAAATAATTAAAGATGCTCAGGATATTGAAGGAGACAGGGAGCTTGATAGCCAGACATTGCCAATTTCATGCGGATTGAAGAAAACCAAAGGAGTAATAATCGTAATTACCGTTTTTACAGCACTGGTTTTGGGATTCTTTTTCCTGACTTACCTGAAAGACTGGATCAGTCTGGCTTACTATATACTGGCACTTTTATTGCCATTTGCCTTCCTAATCATCAGAACCCTGAAATCATCAGATACCAGAGATTTTAATTTTTTAAGTCAGTGGGTTAAGTTGATCATGCTTCTGGGCTTGCTTTATGCCCCGGTGGCACACTGGATCATCAGGAATTATTTAAACCGATGAAGCGATTCAGCGACTATTTGCAGGATTACCGAATCTTTCTGGCTTCACGGTCACCCAGAAGGCAGTCATTGCTAACCCAGGCAGGGATTCCATTTGAGGTTTGGTTAAAAGAGGAAGTGGCCGAAGATTATCCGCCGGATCTGAGTCCATCCGATGTAGCAATTTTCCTTTCAAGGTTGAAAGCCAATGTTTATCGTAATGAACTTGGCCCGAAGGATATCCTGATAACTGCTGACACTATTGTGGTGCTCGGTTCAAGAATCCTGGGAAAGCCTGTTGACCGCACTGATGCGATAAAGATGCTCAGTGAACTGTCGGGAAAGCCGCATGAGGTTATTACCGGTCTTTGTCTGACCTCTTTGGCGAAAGAATCAGCATTTATTGCCAGCACAATCGTATGGTTTGACCACCTTGAACAGTCGGAAATAGAGGAATATGTAGATGAATTCAGCCCATATGATAAAGCTGGTTCTTATGGAATCCAGGAGTGGATCGGTTACATGGGAATTCACCGGATTGAAGGGTCTTACTTCAATGTGATGGGATTGCCGATACAGCGGTTGTACAAAGAACTTCAGAGCTTTACGGGATACAAATCAACAAGAAACAAATAAAATCATCATGAAAAAGTTATCGTTTGTATTAATCATCTTCCTTCTTACAGGATCAATACTGCGATCAGAGGAGGGAATGTGGATACCGCTGCTGCTTAAAAAGTATAAAATTGAGGATATGCAGCGAGCCGGATTTAAACTGACCGCTGAGGATGTCTATTCCGTCAATCAGGCTTGTCTGAAAGATGCGATTGTTATTTTTGGCGGCGGATGTACAGCTGAGTTGATTTCGGGAGAAGGATTGCTCATAACCAATCATCATTGTGGCTATGGGAATATTCAGCGACATAGTACCGTTGAACATGATTATCTGACCGATGGTTTTTGGGCAATGACGAGGGGAGAGGAGTTACCCAATCCAGGATTGAGCGTAACATTCCTGATTCGGATTGAAGATGTTACGGAATCCTCGCTGGCGGGTGTAACTTCAACGATGAACTCATCTGACCGTGAAAAAGCAATTCAGGAAAATATAAAAAAGATCCAGGCGGATACCGTTAAAGGATCAGCGTATTCAGCCAAGGTGGCCCCGTTTTTCGGTGGTAACCAGTATTTTCTTTTTGCTTATGAAGCTTATCAGGATGTACGCCTGGTTGGTGCACCTCCAAGTGCAATCGGTAAATTCGGCGGAGAAACTGATAACTGGATCTGGCCAAGGCACACAGGTGATTTTTCTTTATTCAGGATTTATGCAGGGCCCGATAATCGTCCGGCTCCATATTCCCCAAGCAATGTACCCTATAAGCCAAAGAAATTCTTTCCGATCAGCTTGCGCGGCGTCGAAAAGGGTGATTTCACGATGGTTTTCGGGTACCCTGGCCGTACTACAGAATATATTCCATCCTTCGTGATTGAGAATCAGGTAAACTATTCTATCCCGGCTTCGATTGATCTTAGAACCAAACGGCTTGATGTGATCACTGCAGCTATGGAAAACAGTCCTAAAATCAGGATACAGTATTCGGCAAAGAAATCCGGGATAGCTAATTCCTGGAAAAAAAATCAGGGAGTTTTGCTTGGGTTAAAAAAGGTTGGGGCGATTGACCGGAAAAAGGAATTTGAGATTCGGTTTCAGGAGTGGATAGGGGCGGATGCCGAAAGGCGCGATCAATATGGAGCTTTATTGGGACAATATAAGGACATTGTCACCAAACAGGCTCCTTTTGCATTAGCAATTACTTATGCCCGTGAAGCCGGTGAGGCTGCCGAGATCATTGGTTTTGCCGGCAGGTTTGACTCCCTCATGGACCTTGCAGTTAAAGGAAAGCTTGAAGAAGTTAAAAAACTGGTAGATCGGTTGAAGCCGAGGGTAGTATCGTATTTTAAGGATTACAATGCCCCGACAGACCAAAAATTGCTGGCTGTGATGATGCAAGCTTATGCAAAAGGGATAACTACGGATTTTCAGCCGGACCTGTTAAAGCAAATCCTGGTTGATTTTAAGGGTGATTTTGAAAAATACGCGAAATCAGTATTTGACGAATCTATACTGGACAGCGAGCAAGATGTAAACCTTATGTTGACAAAGTTCAACTCAAAATCGGCAAAAAAACTTTCAAACGATCCGGCATTTTTGATGTTCAAGAGCTTGCAGAAATTGCAGAATGAGTTGATCAATCCTGGTTTAGCTAAGGGTCAGGATCTGTTACCCGAACTGCAAAGGAAATATATGAAAGCACAAATGGAGATGCAACCGGAAAAGCTGTTTTATCCCGATGCTAACTCAACGCTAAGGATAACTTACGGAAAGGTTGATGATTTTATGCCTGCCGATGGTATTCAATACAAACATATTACTACACTTGATGGTATTATGGAGAAGGACAATCCGGAGATTTATGATTACCGTGTGCCTGAAAAGCTTAAACAACTTTATCTGGCGAAAGATTACGGCCAGTATGTTTCTGATCATACCGTACCGGTTTGCTTTATTGCATCCAACCACACATCTGGGGGCAACTCCGGTAGTCCGGTTATAAATGCTGATGGTCAGCTTATTGGAATTAATTTTGATAGAAATTGGGAGGGAACGATGAGCGATATTATGTATGATCCGGATCTGTGCAGGAATATCAGCCTCGATATTCGCTATGCACTTTTCATTATAGATAAATTTGCGGGAGCTACGTACCTGATCAACGAAATGCAGCTTGTCAGATAACCTGCTTACACTAAAAACAAACAAAGGGATGGTTTCAAGCCATCCCTTTGTTTGTTAAATTGAGCCGTTAGTCACTTTTTTTTGATTATTGACCTGTTAATTTTGTTTATTAACAATTTTTTTATTTCTTTGTTAACTTTCTTCCGATTAACGAACTGGCAATAGTTAATCCTGAAAAAGAGCAAAAGGTAACCCGTAATTCGAAAAAAAATCGTAGGGCGGGCTAACAGGTTGAAAAAATGGAAGGTTTGCAAAAGGGAAAAGACTGGTTACGTGGAAATATCAGACGCGTACCAGTTGAATACAGGGAATCATTTTTGCGTGAAACAGGGACAGACAACCTGATCCGATTACGACTCTTATGCATTGTTCTGATTGTCTTGTCCGTTTTGTTTTTTGTGAAACCGGGAGTTCTTGAGGCTGAATCCGCATCGTTGCCTATCTCCCCGTTTATAATGAATCTACTTTTCAGCAGTATTACCGTATTAACTTTAGCAGGTTCACAGGTAATTCTCACAAAACTTAATAGTTGCCCTGTCTGGTTGATTCGTTTACCTGTGATTCTGGTTGCTGTGTGCCAATTATGGTGGGGGTGTTATACCGGAAGTCTTCATCCGTTTGGTTTGACCCCTACGATCTATTTCATGATTTGTTTGTTTGTCGTTTCCTCCGTTTTTATCCTGTCCGTTGCTGAAACCATCGGGATTATGCTAAACGGGCTTCTTGCGTTTTATTGGTTCCATTTCTCTTCAGCCAGCGCAACCGTTATTACGGCGGGGTCATTATCCGGATTATTATTTTTTCTCAGTGTTGCGTTTTTCGTTTCGAGAGTAGTTTATTATAGGCGACTCTCTGCTTTTTTGAATTGGGAGAATATCTCCTCCATGAACAGCACTTTGAAATGGGAAATAAAGAAACATAAGCAAACTCTTCAGGAATTAGAGGCAATTAAGAATGACCTGGACCAGCAGGTAAGCGAAAAAACCAGTTATCTAAGGGATACCAACAAACGATTACAGGAAGAAATTGCTGAAAGGAGCTATGCTGACAAGGTGAGAACTGTTCTATATCGCATTTCGGGTTTTGTAAACCAAAACAGCAGTTTGACAGATATAATCAGAAGTATACATGAGCAATTAAGGCAAATACTTGATGTGACCAATTTTATGGTTGGCACTTATGATTCCGATCGCCTTGTCATTGAGCCTGTTTACCAGGAAAACTCTACCGAGTCATTTGAAAGATATCGACTGGGACGGACATTAAGTTCTTACGTTATCCGTCATAAGAGATCTTTACTAGTCAATAAGAAGGGCATACGGGAATTGGTAGTAGCCGGGGAGGTCGAAATTATAGGTGTTCCTGCCGACAGTTGGCTCGGGGTACCCTTGATGGTTGACGACCGGGTAGTCGGAATAGTTATGGTGCAGAGTTATAAATCAAAAATGATTTACGATCAGTCGGACTTGCAATTGCTGGAATATGTCAGTGAACATCTTGCCCTGGCTATCGATCGTTATGAGGTACAATCCAAGCTGATCAAAGCCAAGGAGCAGGCCGAGGAGAGCGACCGGTTGAAATCAGCTTTTCTATCCAACCTTTCTCATGAGATCCGCACCCCGATGAATGCCATTTTGGGATTTTCAGAAATGATGGCAGAATCTGATACCACAGATATACAGCGGCAACAATATACTTCGCGTGTTCAGGAAAATGGCCACCGTCTTCTGACTACTCTGACCAAGATGATTGAATTGGCAAAACTTCAGGCTCATCAAATGCCCTTCGATATTCAGGATTTGCAGGTTGAACAGGTATTTTCAGTTTTGAGAGACGAAATCAATCCGATTATTTGCTTATTTAAGAAAACGGATTTGGAAATTCGGTTTGTTTGCGATTCGAAGGCGGAAAAATTGTCCTTTTTAGCTGATCCAACACGCTTTAAGCAGTTAGTTCTTTGTCTGGCAGAGAATGCAGTCAAGTTCACTGACCATGGATATATGGAAATTGGGTGCCGGAAATACGACCAGAGACAATTATTGTTTTGGGTTAAGGATTCGGGTATTGGAATGAATAATAGCGATTTAGAACATATTTTCGAATGGTTCATCAAAGGCCAGAAGGCCAGTGAAAACCTCTATGAGGGCACTGGGTTAGGTTTGACCGTTACCAAGCTGATCGTGGAATTAATGAATGGACAGATTTGGGCTGAATCTGAACCAGGTAAAGGTTCCTGTTTCTATTTTACGCTTCCGGCAGTTATGCCAGAATCGATCAAAATGATACCCGAAAGAAGGGATCGCCACGATTCCTTCGGAACCGAACATTCGGTTCATGCCAGCTAAACCGGACCAGATTTTCGGAATCTGATTTTTGTCATACCTTTTACTAATAAACATCATGTTTGCCTTTTTTGTTTTGGTATACTTTTAACAGACTTAATAAGTGCCTGATTATTATTAAGAATAACGCAAAAAATTGAATTTAAAGGAGAACAAAAATGGCTGATGTTCAACAGATTATTAATGATGTTACCAAGGTTTACGGAAAGGAACGAAAGGCATTGATGCCGATTCTTCAAGCCGTAGTAAAAACCAAAAATTACCTGGATGACCAGGATCTCATTTCCATTTCAAAGGCTTTGGATCTTTCCGCTGCCGAAGTTTTCGGGACAGCAAGTTTTTATACATTTCTGGATATAGTTCCCCGAGGGAAAAATGTGATCCGGGTATGTAAAACAATCTCGTGCCACATGGCTGGTAAGGATGAAATTATCCATGCCATCGAAGAGACCTTGAATGTAAAAACCGGAGAAACTACGGTAGATAAAAAATTCACCCTCTTAAATGCCAATTGCCTTGGATGGTGCCATAAGGGTCCGGTCATGCTGATCAATGATAAGATTTTCCCGGATCTGACTGCAGCGAAGGCCATAGAGATTCTGCAAAATTACCAGGAAGAAGAATAGTTTTCAGGAACCAAAAGCAATAGAAAAAAATGGAAAATTCAAGACCGAAACGGGTTGATATTATATTCCTGATGGAAGGGATTGTTCCGATAAAAGTTGTTGAGACGACTATTAAAAAGAGTCCGGATGACATTATACTTGAGATGATCGATTCAGGATTAAAGGGCCGAGGGGGTGCCGGATTTCCAACAGGTTTGAAATGGAAATTTACCCGGAACGAGGACAGCTACGATAAGTATGTGATTTGTAATGCCGACGAAGGGGAACCGGGAACATTTAAAGATCGTGAGATACTTGACCGCGTTCCTGAAAAAGTATTTGCCGGGCTAGCCATTTGCGGTTATACTATAGGCGCCCGTGAGGGGTTTATTTATCTGAGGGGAGAGTATAACTTCCTTCTCCCGACTTTAAATGAAAAACTCATTTTATTTAATGAAGGGTTGAAAAAAATCGGATTAGACTTTTCCATTCAGATGCGTTCAGGGAGTGGAGCCTATATCTGCGGAGAAGAAAGTGCCTTGTTTGAATCGATGGAAGGAAAACGCGGAGAACCACGAAATAAACCTCCATATCCCACCGTAGCCGGATATTTAGGAAAACCTACCGCAATCAATAACGTTGAAACTCTCGTTTATGCGTTCATGATTGCGCGTATCGGACCTGAAAAGTTCAAGGAGATGGGAACAAAAGATTCGAGAGGATCAAAGGTTTTCTCAATTTCCGGGGATACACCGAAAGCTGGTATTTCTGAACTGGAACTGGGTATGACAGTTCAGCAATTTGTCGACGAATTTGGAGATGGAGACACTAAGGCAGTCCAGGTTGGAGGAGCTTCAGGCGGTTGTGTGCCGAGAAAGATGTTTAAGGAAACAATCATTGGTTATGAGGGAATTCCAACGGGAGGTTCCATGATGCTTTTCAACAGCAGCCGGTCCATGTATAATGTTTTGCATGATTTCCTGGAATTCTTCACGGAAGAATCTTGCGGACAATGCACTCCGTGCCGTGTCGGTTGTCAGCAGTTATTAAAGGGTATCGAAGCTGTAAAACGGGGAGAGAAAAGCCCGATTTATCTCGAAGACCTGAAAAAACTGGCGAAAACCATGAAGGTTGCCGCAAAATGTGGGCTTGGCCAATCCGTTGCAAATCCATTTGTATCCATTGTATCCAATTTCAAAGAGGAAATTATTTATTAAGCCAAAATCGGAAGAATCATGAGTAAATATTTGGTAAACCTTTCAGTTAATGATATTCCGGTTTCAGTGCCGGAAGGAACGACCATTCTCGCTGCTGCAAAGAAACTTGATTTCAAAATTCCAACCTTGTGCTACCACGAAGACCTTTGTGTAGCCGGTAATTGCAGAGTTTGTGTTGTTGAACAGGTTGGAGCAAGAGCCCTTGTTGCAGCTTGTGCAACACCTGTTTCCGAAGGCATGCAGATCCATACAAACAGTGCCACCGTGAGAACGGCACGTAAAACGATCATCGAGCTGTTGCTATCGGAGCATAATGCAGACTGCACCAAGTGCTATAAGAATGGAAATTGTGAATTGCAGAGCCTGGCACATGAATATCGGGTTGGTGATCATGTTTTCATTGATCTGGTTAATGGCAAGCGGAGGGTGATTGATGACCTTTCACCATCTATTATAAAGGATGACAGCAAGTGTATCCGTTGCCAGCGCTGTGTCAGAACCTGCGCTGAACTTCAGGGAGTTTCAGCTCTTACCGTTGCATACAAGGGAGACCGTCAGAAAATATCAACCTTTCTGGATCATCCGCTTGTTGAGGTGGTTTGTACCAATTGCGGACAGTGTGTAAATCGCTGCCCGGTTGGAGCATTGATTGAAAAAACCTATGTCGAGGAGGTTTGGGATGCAATTAATAACCCGAACAAGCATGTAGTGGTTCAAACTGCCCCTGCTGTACGTGTTGCTATCGGTGAAGAACTTGGTTATAATCCGGGCGAAAGACTAACCGGAAAGATGGTTACGGCACTTAAAAGGCTTGGGTTTGATTCGGTTCTGGACACTGATTTTACTGCGGATCTGACTATTCTCGAGGAGGGAACTGAATTACTAACCCGTCTTAAGAGAGCTTTGGTTGACAAAGATACCAGCGTAGCTTTGCCGATGACGACCTCGTGCTCACCAGGATGGATCAAGTTTATTGAACATACATTCCCGGAATTTCTGCCGAACGTTTCAACCTGCAAATCGCCGCAGCAAATGTTTGGAGCGTTGGCAAAAACCTATTATGCTCAGAAAAAGGGGTTAAAAGCTCAGGATATCTGTGTCGTGTCAATCATGCCTTGTACAGCAAAAAAATATGAAGCCAACCGTCCGGAAATGCGGTCGAGCGGTTATAAGGATGTAGATTTTGTGCTGACTACCAGAGAGCTGGGAATGATGATCAAACAGGCTGGAATTAATTTCCAGAACCTCGAAGATTCACAATATGATAGCATCATGGGTGAATCTACTGGTGCTGCAGTTATCTTCGGAGTTACCGGTGGTGTAATGGAAGCAGCATTAAGAACGGTATACGAAGTTGTTACGGGCAGGGAAGTGCCTTTCAATAACCTGAACATCCTGCCAGTTCGCGGTATGGAAGGAGTAAAAGAAGCTAAGGTGAAAATAGAAGGCTGTTTGCCGGAATGGAAATTCCTGGATGGAATTGAAGTTTCATGTGCCGTAGCACATGGTCTGGCGAATGCACGGAAACTGATGCAGGCGGTTAAGGAAGGCAGGGTACATTATCATTTCATCGAGATCATGGCTTGTCCGGGTGGTTGCCTTGGTGGCGGAGGTCAGCCGATTCCAACCAATGAAGAAATCCGGGCTAAAAGAGCTGCCGCTATTTATGAAGAAGATGAAGGGCTGCCGCTGCGCAAATCTCATGAGAATCCGGAAATAAAAATGATCTATGAGGAATACCTGGGAGCTCCAAATAGCCATAAATCTCACGCATTGCTGCACACCCATTACTTAGCCAGAAAACGTTACTAAGGTTTGTAAAACTGGTAGAGGAAGCCAAGGAGACTATTTTTGAAATAGTCTCCTTCCGGGAACAGGTTCAATTTTCAGGGTAGTATTGCTTGTTATTATCTGATTATGTAAGTTTGACTAAATTAATTCTGATTATCATGAACTTACCCGAGAAGACGGTCGAAAGACTTAGCGAATACAGGAGAACCTTGCTGGTTTGCCTGAACCAGGGGAAGAGCCATATTTTTTCCCATGAGCTTGCAGCACTTATGCATAATACTGCTGTTCAGGTCCGTCGTGATATGATGCTGATGGATTTTACGAGTATGCAGCGTAAGGGATATGCGATCAAAGAGCTTATTGATGCAATCGGTGAATTGATTGACACAGCCGAAGGATTGAATGTTGCCGTGGTTGGTGCCGGTAATCTCGGCCGGGCTATAACCGGATATTTCCGTGGTAAGCGATCGAAGTTGAATATTGTGGCTACATTTGACATTGATCCTGAAAAGATTGGGCGCATGATTGCAGGAGTTAAGTGCTATTCCCTGGATGATTTTCAGAAACTTGTCAATGAACTGCAGATATCCATTGCAATACTCACAGTGCCGCCCGAGCATTCACGCAATACTGCTGATTTTATAGCTGCTAATGGAATAAAAGGCATTCTTAATTTTACTACGGTTCCGCTGAACATGCCCCCGCATGTCTATCTCGAGGAATATGATATGATAACTTCGTTGGAGAAAATCGCTTATTTTGTAAAACATCATCAGGGATGGTAAATTTCCCTGACTGCTGACTTTACCTCTTCGGATGATCCTTCTGAAGTGCTTACAGATCTGATGATTTGCAGCGGATTATGGTTTAGAAAGATAATCTCCTGACCTAGCTTAACCGCTTCATCGATATCATGTGTCACAAAAATGACCGTTCGGCCGTCTTCCTTCCATATTTTCAGAAATGAATCCAGGATATTGTATTTCAGGGTATTGTCGAGATTCTGGAAGGCTTCATCCATCAGAATAAGGCTGCCTGGGAAGGCAAATGCACGGGCAATTGACACCCGCTGTTTCATGCCGCCGCTTAATTGGTACGGATAAAAAGCTTCCTCATTTTCAAGGCCGACCAGGCGGATAAATTTCCTGGCGGTTTCAATGGCCTTGCTGCGAGGTATTTTGTCAATCAAGGGGAAAAGAACATTGACAAGAACTGTTTTCCACGGCAAAAGGCGGGTTTCCTGGAAGATGAACGAAATATTTTCTTCCGGAAAACCACTGACGGATCCGGAATCCGCCCGGGTGATCCCTCCCATAAGATTAAGCAGAGTCGTTTTACCGCAGCCAGATGGGCCGAACAGACAGGTAATAGAGCCGGGTTTGAATTCCAGGGAGAATTGATCCAGGATGACCCGATCGTTGTAAGATTTTGCAATATTTTCGAGTTTCAGGCTCATTTTTTCCATCTTATCGAACGCTCTTCAACTAACCGGATAATCCATTCAAAAATGGCACTGACGAGAATAGCAATCACCGTCCATGCTATTACCTCCGAAACAAGCAGGTAACTTTGGGCATCCTGCATCATTGCACCGATCCCGTACCGCGGTTGGCTGAGGACTTCGCCGATGATCACTGCCCTCCATCCGAAGCCGATAGCGGTGGACATCCCGCTGTAAAGATAGGGTAGGATCGAAGGCCAATAAATGTCTGTCAAAATCCTCCTCTTTTTAACATGGTACAGATTGGCCATCTGGATAAAGGACGTGTCAGTTTCACGGATTCCCTGACTGATATTGATAGCCAGGATAGGGAACATGGTGAGAAATCCGATAAAGACCGGAACCTGTTCAGCCTTAAACCAGATGAGAGCCAGTAAGATGATCGCTACTACCGGGGTTGAACGCAAGGTAATTAAAACTGGTTTGAATCCGGCTTCGATTCCGGAATTTAACCCGGCGGGGATCCCGATGAGGATGGCTCCGGTAAAGGCGAAAAGGAACCCGATAAGCCCGCGGAAAAGTGTAGATCCTAAAGCTGAAAGGAAATCAGGCTTCCCGGCAATGCTGATCAACGAGGTTACGGTATCGCCGGGACCAGGCAGGATTTGCCGTGAGTTGAACGATCTGGATAGCCATTCCCACCCGATTATCAGGAGCACAATGACACACAGGCTAATAATCCGGTTTCTGACAGATGAATTGTTCATCGGGTAATTTGCCGCCAACGGCGTTCGGATTAAAAGTAAAAAAAACTTGAAGGTACTGTCCAATTTCGGGCCTTATTTCAGAAGCATACCTGAATTTCAGGTTGCATCCGGGGATCGAGTTTACGGCTATTGCAGGATCCGGCAGGATTTTATGGAAAACAATCCTTCCGGCAGCCTGTTCCGGATGTAAATTAACCTGGTCAATCGAACGGTTCCAGGCTTCACAGATTTTTCTGATCCAATCCGGATGATCGCGGATGAAGTCCTTCCTTCCCATCAGGGCAGTTTGGGGCATCGCGGGATTTCCGGGAAAGGCTTTTGCCCATTCAGTATTCAGATCCATTATTTGAAGGATCAAAGGATTCCGGGCCCGGGCCAGACTGATCAGTGGCTCCGAAATTACGGCGAGTTCGGCCTGACCTGCACTGACCGCATTTGCGAGATCGATATGTGTCGGAAAGGAGTAATCCAGTATAACATCCTGGTCTGGTTTAAATCCATGAATTTTAAGCAGATAGCGAAAAAGAATATCGGGAGTGGTTCCTTTGCCCATCAGGAAAATTCTCTTGTTTTTAAGAGACTGCCAGCCGTTTATGCTGGTGTCGGACCCAAAAAGGTAAAGTGTACCCCAAACGGGAATTGCAATAACCTGATAAGGAACCCCTTTGTTGTAGAGAATAGCCCCCATGTTGAGAGGAAGCACGGCCAGTTCCGGCTTGTCTTTTAGTATTCTGGCCCTTACCAGCATAGGCTCATCAAGGATTTCGATATCCAATTTCTCCGGAATGACCTGATCCGGGCTGTCGATCAGGTAAATCATACCCATTGCAGAGGGGCCTTTCAGAGTCAGGAGCGACACACTCTCCTCCTTTACCTGTCCGGAATGGCAACCGGTAAGGATCAGCACCAGAACCAGACAAACAGCGGGTAATCTTTGCATACTATTCCGAAAAAAATCAGATTTTCTGCACCCGGATTGCACTGATTGATTTGTTGGTAACCAGGCGGATCAAATAAATTCCGGGTACCACCGGATTCTGGTTTTCATCATCGCCCGCCCAGGTAAACCGGTTTTCGCCCACAGTAAAGGAACCCTGGTGAAGTACTTTAACCTGTTTGCCCGACATATCATAAGCCGACAGTTCTCCGGTCATGTTCTGATGAAAACTAAACGTTACCTGCAATTGTATACTGAATGGGTTTGGATAGGCTTTAATATCTATCTGACTATAAGCTATTGGATTAGTGCCTTCAGCTGCCGGAAGTGGGATTGTGAACATCGACCTGCCAAAAGTGGCAGCAGTAAGCATGCGGGTAGGCGCATGAAGATAGAGGTCAAGGACCGGAACTTTTGGTAATCCGGTTCCATAGATCTCCCAGGTTAAGCCTTCGTTTTGGGTTATAAACACTCCTCCATCGGTACCAATATACCAGGTGCCTTTACGAACCGGATCCACGACGATGCTGTTTACCGGAAAATCCGGAAGGTTCCCCGAGATGTCTTCCCAGGTCTGACCGTTATTGGTTGTCCGATAAACGTGCGGCAGGTAGGAATCCCAGCGGTATCCTGAAATTGTGACGAATGCCACTGCTATGTCGAAAGGACTGGTCTGAACACAGGTGATCCACCGGTCAGGGAGGTTGGCTGAGATGTTAGTCCAGGTGGTAGCACCATTTAAGGTATTCCAGACGTTTCCATCATCTGTTCCAACATAGATTATATTGGCATCCAGGGGGGATACTGAGATGGTTGTGAGGGTTCCATAATTGACATTAACACCCGGACCATTGGTCAGATCGCTGGATACCGGCCGCCAGGACTGCGCACGGTTGGTTGATTTGTACAAACGGTGTGATCCAAAATAAAGAATCGAGGGATTTTGCGGATCCAGTTCGAGCGGACTTTTCCAGTTCATGCGGTCGCCACCGCTGATTCCCTGAGTGCCACCCAGGAAACTGGATGCGCCATCAATCGACCGTCCTAATCCGCCATATTGATACTGGGCATATACATAATTATTATCGGTGGGATCTACCTTGACCACAAAACCATCACCGCCATAAATCGATTGCCAGCGGTTTATCATCCCGTTAGTCACTCTGATGGTCCCGTTATCCTGGGTTCCGCCGTAATACCGATCCGGATTCATGTAATCCACCTCGCAGGTATAAAATTGGGTAATCGGCAGATTTTCAATATGAAACGAAGTGGTTCCCGCGGATTTGGAAACATATAGCCCTCCATCGCTGCACAGCAATGACAGGGCATTATCCTTTGGATGAACAAACACACCATGCATATCAACATGTGCTGAGCTGAAAGTATTTGCCCAGGAAGTGCCTCCATTTGTAGTTTTATAAGCCTGGAGGCCAGAAACATAAGCGATGTTCGGATTAATCGGATCGACATCTATTTCACTGAACCACCACCAATAGTATGTATTTTCACCTAATTCAGCGGTCCTTGACCAGGTATCTCCACCGTTAATGGTTTTGTATATCCCTTCCAGGTATCCGGTTGAATCTGTGTATGTTGCGTATAATACTGATGGATTTGAATCTGAAATATCGATTCCGATACGGCCAACATCACCTTTCGGCAAACCATTCAGGAGTTCCGACCAGGTATCCCCACCGTCGGCCGACCGCCACAGGCCGCTGGTTTTACCGCCGTAGCTCCGATAGGGTGGGCGCCGGGTTCTTTCCCACATAGCTGCATACAGGATTTTACTGTTTTGCTGATTGATACAGAGATCTGAGGCTCCGGTTGAATCGGTCAGGTAGAGAATCTTTTCCCATGTAGTCCCTCCATCTTTTGTTCGAAAGATTCCCCGTTCTGCATTATAGGAGAAAAGATGACCCATGGCTGCCACATAAACCGTATCAGGATTCAGTGGGTCAATTTTAACCCGGGCGATACTCCCTGCGGAAGTTAGTCCTCTTTGTGTCCAGCTAGCTCCAGCATCGCTGGATTTATATATGCCGTAACCTTCATAAGTATGCGAACCTCCGCCGGCATTGGGTTCACCAGTTCCGACAAAAAGTACATCCGGATTGGTTTTTGAAATATCCATGTCTCCAATGGACAGTGCTACAGCATTATCGAATATTGGTGTCCAGTTTGTCCCAAGGTTTGTCGATTTAAAGATGCCTCCCGATGCAGATCCGAGGTAGATGGTGTTTTTATCATTTGCCGGCATCTCAATATCGGTGATGCGCCCGCCAATATTTACGGGTCCCACAAGTGCCCAACTCTCCTGACCCGATTTTAATCCATTTTTTTCCATGGCCAGGATTTGTTCCATCGCTTTGTAATACAGGTCGGAACGGAGTTCGGTAAATGGATAGGCACGTTGACGGTAAAACCAATCGTTTGGAAACTTGCCAGCCTCTTCATTTTCAATTTTATTATTCTTTTGGCAGCCTGCAAGAAAAATAGTCGCTGCTGCCACCAGAATGATACTCAGCCGGAAAAACGAAGTTTTTTTCATAAAACGGATTTATTACGGCTACAAAAGTAAGCCATTCCGTGTTAGGTTCATGAAAAATCAACCACAATAGGCACATTAGATCACATTAGTATTAGATCAAACCGAAGATACCAATCAAGGTAAAGACCTCTGAATATAAGAGGGACAGCTATTGAACCTCTATTGTTAACTATTGTGCCTAGTGTGGTGAATTGGTTTTTGATTGAATCGGAGTTGTCTTTTTGAAAAAAAATCTATATCTTTGTTATCGAAATAACAATGATCTGAGTGGAAGTTTTTTCGACCACAAGGATATAAATATCAATCTGATCCGGAGGATATACTAATGGAAAAGAGAATCGGAAGTGTTTTAATCCTGCTGCAGGAAAAAGAAGCAGCCCCGCAGGTAAACGCAATTATCTCCAGTCATTCTTCCATTATTATCGGCCGTCAGGGCTTGCCGATTAAAAATTCCATCTCTGGAATTATTTCATTGGTCCTTGAAGGTACAACGGATCAGATCGGTTCTTTAACCGGGCAACTTGGCCGCGTTAAAGGGGTTGAAGTAAAATCGGTTGTACTTAAAATCAAGGATAATTATGAAAAAGATTAAACTCTTATTTGTGTTGCTGTCTGTCGTGGCAGCTTCAGCAGCCGGTCAAAATCTGAGCATTTCCGGGAAGATTACTGATACCGGAACAGGTCAGGGTTTGGCCTATGTGTATATCCAGGTAAAAAATAATTCAACTCTTAGTGTTTTCAGCGGATTAACTGATCAAGACGGGGATTTTATCCTTAAAAACCTGGCTGCAGGAAATTATCTTTTATCCGTCAGCAGCCTGGGCTATTATCCGATAACCAGGGAAGTCCGGGTTGGTGATGCCAGTCAGGGCGCCGTTACGATTGAGCTTAAGCCTGCCCTGATCCCGCTGGGTGAAGTCCAGGTATCGAGTTTGCGATACAATAAGCTGGAAAGGGATGTGGCCCTGCCAGTTACCGTTGTACCGCGTGAATATTTTCCGCGCCAGTCATCTATTACACTTTCCGATGTATTATCCCGTGAGCCCGGCATCTCCCTGTTTCGCGACGGAGGCTGGAGCACATCCATCAATATACGGGGCCTGGGTGAGAACCGGATGGTAAGCCTGGTGGATGGAAACCGTATTGAAACGGCATCAGACCTGGTGGCTGGATTATCTATGTTCGATGTGAATGAGGTCGAACGGGTTGAAATCATCAAAGGGGCCGCATCGTCGATTTATGGCACCGGTGCACTGGGTGGGGTAGTCAACATACTGACTCAAAAGGGGCAATTTTATGACCGGCCCACTATTCACGGCTCAGCTACAGGTGTTTATCAGGCGGTCAATAATCTTCTCGGAACCCATATTGCTGTGGAGTCGGGATCAAAGGCATGGAAAGTACGTTTAAGCGGGGGTTATCGTACGGCAGGAAATTATAATACTCCGGATGGCGTACAGCCAAATTCTCAGTTTACCGATCAGAATGTGAATGCAACTGTGGGAATCAGGCCGCTGGCCAATCATGAACTGGAGATCAATGCCCAGCATTTTCAAGCCTTCAATGTTGGAATACCTGGCGGTGCCCCATTTGGCCCATTGGCAACAGCTACCTACCCGGAGGAAAG
>Ga0265292_1000384_pt1 | contig 67341 bp, 55 predicted proteins | sample Munlanlewell296A_FD_189080 | JGI IMG/M metagenome (GOLD analysis project Ga0265292, IMG submission 189080) | Leachate microbial communities from a municipal landfill in Southern Ontario, Canada - Leachate well 296A | ecosystem: Engineered > Solid waste > Landfill > Unclassified | place: Canada...
GACTAATCCGGCTAAAAGCATATTATATTTAATAATTTCTGCAGGGAAAGCCTCGGTTTGCGAAAAGAGCGCCTTGGAAACCGCTTGAATATTGAGAAAGAAAATCAGGTGTCTGTCCCACGATGAAAGTTAAAACTACAGCAAAGACAGGTATTCAAAAAGCCATTACTAACCAGACGGCCAATGATGCCGGCAGCGACAACGCCGCGGATAACATCGGCACCGGCAGCCAGGACGCGGGCCAGGGTATCACCCAGGGCACCGGCACCGCAGGAGCGGTGGCCAATGTCACGGTTATTACAAAGTTCTATTACGACGGCGCCCGGTGCATAGAGGAGCGGGATGGGTCGGATGTCCTGCTTAGGCAATATGTCTATGGCAACGGCATAGACGAAATCCTGCAGAGGAAGGATTACACTGATGGGGCGGTCAGCGCAACATATTACTTCCACGAGAACAGCTTGGGGAGCATCTATGCGGTTACGGATAACACCGGTATAATTGTTGAGAAATACAGTTACACGGCTTATGGCAAAGTAACGATAAAGGACGCTTTAGAGGTCGTGCATACCACATCCCCAATCTCAAATCGCTTTATGTATACCGGCCGGGAATGGGATGCGGAATCAGGATTGTATTTCTATAGAGCGCGATATTACTCAGCCCAGATGGGGCGGTTCCTGCAGAGGGATCCGGCTGGTAATGACGACTTGGGGAATCTTTACACCTACGTTGGCAATAGTCCAACGAATGCTATAGATCCATCTGGACTTAAGGGAATAGCAGAAAGATATGTTCAATCTTTATTAGATAAGGTTGAAAAAGCACCGGAAAGAGAATCTCGTTTAAATGCTACAAAACAAATGTATATTAGAATAGCCCTTGCGGGAGGATTATTAGGAGGCAAACCTTTAGCGGCTCGTAACTTGTTACATTGGTTGGGTGGGATTGAAGGTATAAAGCAAGGAGATCCTTTAACGGTTTCCTCGGATTATTTTAAAAAGGACTCTCAGGTCCAAGACAAAATAAATTTAATAATGCGTCCTAAATTAGAAGCATCAATTAATCCTAACCAACAAATAGGAAAGTTGTCCGAAATCACGGAGTCAGTGTGTGGCTTATATGGTTCTGACTTATATTATGCACTAGCGGATTTTGATTTAACTGGGAGCGGAGTATATCAAAAGCTCTCGGATAGCGTAATGCTTATTTCTATTATATGGAACGTTGTTGATTTATATACATTCGCAGGGCATTCTGCCCTGAATACTAGTATTGCAGGAGTTTTAATTCCCGAGAAGTATGCTGAAGCTCTTGAAATAGAAAAGATAGCCAAACCGTTTATCCAAACAAGTTCTTGGTCTGAGCAGTATTTGTATGAAATAGGAAGTATTCCTTGTAACATGAGATGATGTAATAGCAGGTATAAAATACTGCAACGTAAGAGAGCGTGATATAGTGATAGGAACGAATATAAGATGGTTAATAGCTATGATGTTACTAATAGGGTTGTTTAGCCTGACTTCATGCAAGCCGAACTCGGATACACCATTCAAACCGAACTCAGAGGGGCCATTGACTAAAGAGATAAATAAGATTGAAAACGTAATTTATTCGTTACCAGATGGGTGTGTTGCCGTTGGGGATAAGGTTGACCCAACCACTAAATTACCGATGATGATAAAATATGTAAAAACTGATTCAGAAATGGTTTTAGTGCCTCCCGGCGAATTTACCATGGGTACGGATGAGCATGATAAAATAAGGGATGATAATAGTCCGGCCCATAAGATATACCTATATGCTTATTATATAGATAAATACGAAACAACTAACGCGCAATATAAGAGATTTGTTGATGCCATCAAGCAGGAGGGACATAAGTGGTGTTATCCAAATGAGTATAATAACCTGCCGGCGATATACATCAATCTTGTTCTTAAAAGAGGCCATGTTCCTGATGACGGTTCTCATGATGATAGAAGATATGATTGGGGGGGGGGAAGCTTTCCTCAAGGTAAGGATAATTGCCCAGTTTGGTTTGTTGATTGGTATGACGCTTATGCCTATGCCAATTGGGCCGGGAAAAGGTTACCGACCGAAGCTGAATGGGAAAAGGCCGCCCGGGGTACGGATGGGCGCTTATATCCCTGGGGTAATACATGGGATGAGAAATATATAACCATTGAGGGCGCGAAACTTACGGCTACCATACCGGTGGGTAGCACAAAAGATATTAGCCCCTACGGTTGTTATGATATGGCGTCAAACGTTGCCGAGTGGTGTTGGGACTGGTATGATGAGGATTATTATAAAAATAGCCCATACAAAAACCCTCAGGGGCTTACTACTGGCGAATCTCGCGTCCAACGCGGAGGAACATGGGTTTTTGCTTTGGATTTTTTTGGTAAGTCTTTTGGAAAGGTCGTTTTTCGTGGCAGTTTTGCTCCATGGTATGGCAGTCATAGTTCCGGTTTTCGCTGCGTTTTATCCCCGGTGATTAATATCAATGGCAAAGTGGTATCTATGGATTACCAGCCAAAAGAAGAACCGCGGAAGAAAATAGAGGACGAGCAAGAGCCGTATCCTTTTAAGAATTTTTTCGGGACTTCGAATTCACTGGCAGGAACAGATGACAATAGTAATGTTAAATTTGTAATAATTGATAAACAGCCGAGCGTTGGTAGGAGTAGCCCGAGTATAAGTTTGGGGCATGATAAAGACGGGTACTACCCCTTATTGCCTGGTACTAATGAAAAAAATAGGATAAGATTTAACGATAAAAAATGTCTTTTAATACTTTTGAGTAAAGACGGGGTTATTCATACTTCTTATATTGATATATCACTTAATGAAGTTAAGCAGTTATTTAAAGAATTTAAGGTTCTTCTTTTCACTGATCCATGTTTCCAACTAACTATCGAGATATTAGGCAAAGATAGATTTGATACAGACACATTGAATTTTTTATCTACTTACTAGTAATGGGAACACATCATATCCTTTTATCTGTTCAGGTCCGGTGACACAGAGCCTACCGGCCTCCCTTAGGGACACCTGATTTTGCTTGTCCTGAGTATTCGTAGGATAATGCGCTAAATACTTGATTTGTAGGGCACTGTTTTAGGTGAGCATCCTCGAACGAGGATAGGTGAGCATCCTCGAACGAGGATAGGTGAGCATCCTCGAACGAGGATTAGAATCCAGGCTTACCATCGCCCAAATAAATTGACTAATCCGGCTAAAAGCATATTATATTTAATAATTTCTGCAGGGAAAGCCTCGGTTTGCGAAAAGAGCGCCTTGGAAACCGCTTGAATATTGAGAAAGAAAATCAGGTGTCTGTCCCACGATGAATAGAGGGGCAAAGAATGCTAGAGAAAAAGATGCTTACAAATATGCAAATGATAATGATTAAGGAGGTTGTTATATGAAAAATAGAACCAAAATAATTGTTGTTCTGGGGGCTTGTTTAATAGGCGGGGCGCTATATGGGTTTTATTCGCAAATGAACAATAAGCCTGTGGCATATTGCCGGCAAGATATGAGTGCTCCTCTTTATACCAAAGAAGAAGGAGTTGTTAACCAGATGTGGGAGTCGGCAAAAACACCCCAAGAAAAGGAACTTGCGATTAGTAAACTTATTCAGATGGTTAAAGATAACAAAGAAGATATTTTACTAAGAGCGCACGCAATAAGAAAACTTGGGAAAATTGGAGTCTTAGAGGTTCAGGACATAGCAAAAGATATCTCTGATACCGGGGTGTGGAGGAATAAAGTATCTGATATGGAGCACGACATCATAGGAGAGATTATTCAGGAAAAGATGAAGGTTCAAGGTATTGTTGGTGATGAGCGGAATGAAAAGTATCATGAAGTTCATCGCGACCTGTATGTTAACGGCGAAATTTATAAATTGGGAATCTCTACGGAAAAGTTAATCCAGCTTGTTTTGGAAAAGGAAACTGATATTGATAAACGGAATGACGCGAAGCGTAAGTTAGAGAATATTGGTTTGAAACATCTTGATATTAGAGGTTGGTACGATAAAGTCGCATCTTTTATAGATGCCGCTAATGAAACGTACCACCGCTTGAGATATCTTCGGGAAACAGACCCTGAGAAAAAATATCAATTATTATTGGATGTGGTAAAAAATAGTGGCGGTGAGGCTCAGGGCTGGGCAGAGGAACAACTTATTCTGAGCGGTGAAGAACGAGCATTGCCTGATATAATTGAAGTGTTAAAACGTGCCTATGGGGACACGGAAGAAGAATATATTAAACGGGAAATAAAAACTTATAGGGCCAAGTTTGCCGTGGTCAAGGCCGCAAAAAACGACCCCACTGTATACGAAAAGATAGTAAATGGCAAATACTCTTTTCTTTATAGCGATGACGAGGAGATACGAGATTCTGTAACGTGGTGGGTTGCGAAAATAGGCGGGTTTAAAACAGACGAAATTATTCTTGGCACAGAAAACGAAGACAAAGACAAAGATAAGGATAAAGAGCAAAAAGACAAAGAACACGGAGACGATAAGGACGGTGGCAAGGACGACAAATCCGGCCAGCCGGACAAGAAGTAGAGTCTAATGGCCTTAGCGAAGCATCCCTTTAGGGATAATGTTAGGGGGAAATAGCCAGAAAGCAGGTTAATCATATGGCTTATAAGTCATTCAATAGCGCGCATCGCTGGCAGGCGTTCGGCGAGAAGCCCGTCATCAGCATCCTGTGCACCGGTGTAGGGTGCTACACACATCAGAGACGGTAAAAATTGTTCTTATAGGATGCTTCGCTGTCAGTTTCTGTCCCTAAAACGAATATAACGCACTTTCAGGCATGGGGGGATACCCCCCCAGACTAGGGGGGGATACCCCCCCTCACTACTACTACCCCCGTATTACACCTCTACCCGTTCGGTAATACACCTCTATCCGTTGGGTATTATACCTCTATCCGTTGGGTATTATACCTCTACCCGTTGGGTAATACACCTCTATCCGTTCGGTAATACACCTCTATCCGTTGGGTATTATACCTCTATCCGTTCGGTATTATACCTCTACCCGTTGGGTAATACACCTCTATCCGTTCGGTAATACACCTCTATCCGTTCGGTAATACACCTCTATCCGTTGGGTATTATACCTCTATCCGTCCGGTATTACACCTCTACTTGTTGGGTAATACACCTCTACCCGTTCGGTATTATACCTCTACCCGTTGGGTAATACACCTCTATCCGTTCGGTAATACACCTCTATCCGTTCGGTAATACACCTCTACCTGTTTGGTAATACACCTAGACTTGTTTGGAATTGCACCTCTACTTTCCCGGCCCCGCTAAAGCGGGATAACGTGCCAGTACGTCACTTTGTTCCTACTGGCACTAACCCCGCTAAAGCGGGATAAGACCCAGTCCCTAAAAATTTACTGCGTTTGCCCTCGCTTGCTTCAGGCAGGGGTAGGTGCTGTAGACAGGTTCTAACAGCTGAGCTATAAATCAGGGTTCAGGACGCTTTTTGTGCCCCTACGCACCATGTTCTACAGGGCCTGTGGCTCTGTTACTTACGGGGACTACTTCTGCCATCTTCGGGTGCTATTCCTGCCATTTTCAGGGACTAGAAGAGTGGGTGTAAGGGGTAGGGGGGAGGGGTACGGTATCTGTTACTCACTTTGAATAAAAAACATAACATTTTGCTTAAATAACTATTATAATGCATATTCGGTAGGGGGGGGGATACCTACCCCCTCCCCACTTAACCTCTACCCCCTATATCGATAACCCCTATAGGGAGTATGGATAACTCCCATAGGTGGTGTCAGTTATCCCTATATGCGGTATAGATAACCTCTATTAGGTGTGTGAATTACTACTATAGGGCGTACTAATAATCCCCATAGGCGGTATCAATAACCCCTATATGGGGTGTGGATGACTACTATGGGACATATGGATAATACCTATAAGCAGTATCGATAACCCCTATAGGATATGTCGTAAACCGGTATTAGGGATGTTGATAATTAGTATTAGGGGTATCGATAACCGGGACTGGGCGTATCGTAAACCAGGATTAGGGATATTGATAACCGGTATTAGGAATGTCGATAACGGGTACTAGAGGTGCCGATAACCGACATTAGAAGTGTCGATAATCTCTATAGGGTGTATCGTAAACGGGTCCCAGGGATATCGTAAACCGGTACTAGAGGTATCAATAACCCCTACCACTGTAAAAAAAATATGTGATGGCTACTGCCGTATTGCCGGGAATACAATTTATTCCAGCGGGGGTAGGCAGAGCTTTTCTTAAGGTCTTAGGCAATCACGCCGATAAAAGTATTTTACAGGAGAATATATGCGTATCCTCAATGTCGTCGGGGCCAGGCCTAATTTCATCAAGATTGCCCCGTTCCTGCACGCCGCCAAAAAGTATCGCAGCCTGGATATGGTCCTGGTCCATACCGGCCAGCATTACGACTACAATATGTCGCAGGTGTTCTTCAATGATTTGTGCCTGCCCAAGCCGGATATCCATTTAGGCATAGGGTCGGGCAGCCACGCCGGGCAGACCGGCCGGATAATGATGGCTCTGGATAAGGCAATCGAGCGGATAAAGCCGTCTTTGGTAGTGGTGGTGGGCGATGTTAACTCGACCCTGGCCGGTGCGCTGGTGGCGGCCAAGCTCCATATACCAATTGCCCATATCGAGGCCGGTGTTCGGAGTTTTGACAAGCGCATGCCCGAAGAGGTCAACCGGGTGGTAACCGATTCGGTGTCCGATTACCTGTTCGCGCCTTCGGATACGGCCCGTCGTAACCTGATAAATGAGGACGCCAGCCCGGCGAATATCTTCGTGGTCGGCAACATAATGATAGATGCGCTCAAGTTCTATTACCGGCCGACTGATTTTACGGGCAGGCACAAACTGGCGCCAAAGGGCTACGCTATGGTTACTCTTCACCGGCCGGCCAATGTGGATGATAAATCCGTTCTGAGCGGTATCATAAAGGCGTTGATAGCCATCAGCCGCGACGTACCGGTATTTTTCCCGGTCCATCCCCGGACCAGGAAACAACTGGATAAATTTAATTTATTGAAGGACATTAAGCGCGCCGGCAATATCATAACGTCCGAGCCGCTGGGTTATATCGATTCGCTTAACGCTATAAAGAATGCGCGGTTGGTGCTGACCGATTCGGGCGGGGTGCAGGAAGAGGCCGTGGCATTCCGGGTGCCGTGCTTGACCTTGCGCCAGACAACCGAATGGGTCGAGACCATTGGAAAAGGCAACAGCCTGGCCGGCAATAAGCCGGGGTTGATTATCAAGCTGGCTCAGGGCATATTGCGCAAAGGGGTGAAGGTTTCGTCCGGGGCAAGCATACCTCTCTGGGACGGCCGGGCGTCAGAGCGGATGATGGGTGTTATTTCTCGGAGACTTTCCCGGAGCTGATACGGCATTCCTTGTCTTGTTCAACCAATCGGTCATATTCTTCGGAGTCTTTGGTCTGCTCGATCTTGACTGATTTAGGGACAGCTATGCCGGCCCATTCGCCGCAGTGATTGCAGACCACGAAAGGATTGGGGATTTCCTGGCCGTTCCTGATGATGTAATCATCCACCAGATTGACGCCGCAGTTCATACAGAAAATAGCCATAGCAAGCCTCCTCTCAGAGCCGGTTGTTCCCGGGACAATCAGTTATTTCGTTTTCGTCATGGCCAGTTTTATGACCATTGTTTTCAGCGCCAGTTCTTCGGACATCCGGCCTGTTTTTATGGCCAGGTCGGTTTCCAGCAGTTTGGCATATCTTTCCCGGAGCGTATTGTAACCGGGTTCGCGGCTGAAGAACGAGCGCAGGTATCCGAGAATCCTGGGCCAGGCTTCTCCTTCGCTGAGCATTTTATCCAGTATCTCGACGGCCTTGCCGGCATTCCGGTTTACGATTGCCAAGGCTAGCTGCTTGATATCATAATCAGCATCTTTATCAACTAAATTCTGAATAATTTCCAGGGGGATTTCCGGCTTGTTGCCTGAGGCCAGCGACAGTTTTTCGACCAGGGCGCTTATTTTGGACAGGTTATTCCCGGTGCCGTCTATTATCAGCTTGGCGTTCTCGCGCGAGATGTTTTTGCCCAGGCGTTTGAACTCGGCCGCTATCCAGCGGGGCAGGTCGTATTCCGGGATAGGGGAGCATTCGACCAGCCAGCCGTGCTTTTCGGCCAGCTTGGTTATCTTGCCTTCAGCGCCTTTGCCGGTCAGCGCCGGCGCCAGTATGGCCAGCACCGCGAATGTCTTTTTCTCGGACAGGAATTTGTCCAGGTTTTCCGACAGGGAACCGAACAGCTGGATATTTTTGATGTCAAGCGCGATGATGCGCTTTTTGCCGTCGAACGGCACCATATAGATTTCATCCCAGAACGCGGCTTCCTTGAAATCACGCGATGAGAACCGTTTCATATCCGAGCCCAGGCATTCCCGGATTAATTTCAATCCCTGTTCCTTAAGGAAATCCTCTTCGCCGGACAGCAGGTAAAGCGGCATCAGGCTTTTGGCCGAGGCCAGGCGGGACACGAAATCTTTGAATAGCATATCAGATAAGTTTTTCTTCCTTGAAGCTCAGGCATTTATTCCGGTTGCGGGTGATTATTATGTGGTCAAGCACTTCTATATTGAGGAGTTTTCCGCCGGCCACCAGCTTGCGGGTGATATTGATGTCCTCGGCTGACGGGGTCGGGTCGCCTGAGGGATGGTTATGTGCGAAAATCACGGCCGCGGCATTGGATTTTATGGCCAGGCTAAAAACCTCGCGCGGCTCGACGATGCTGGCGTTCAGGCTTCCTTTGGAGATGTTTTCTTTATTGATGATTTGGTTGCGGCTGTCAATGGTGACGATGTAAAAATATTCCTGTTTCTTGTCATACAGTTCCGGATAGAGGAAATCAATAATCCGGGCCGGGTTGGCGATGATGTCGGTTTTATTGGGGGCTTCAAAGCTGATAAGGCGCCGGCCCAGTTCCATAGCCGCCTTGATTTCGGCGGCTTTGGCCGGCCCGATGCCGGATACCCTTGACAGTTCTTCCACCGGTGCGTCGGCCAGCCCCTGGATGTTCTTGAATTCTCCCAGGAGCCGCTGGGCCAGCATGGTAACCGGCTCGCCCTTTTTGCCGCTGCGCAGGATGATGGCCAGGAGTTCTGGGGCCGAGAGCTTGTCCGCGCCCAGCGCCCGGAGCCGTTCCCTGGGCCGTTCAGAAGGCGGCGTGTCGTGCATGGTGAAAGATTTAGTGGCAGGTTTTTTATAAGTAGCCATATTTTTCAGTATGCGGATTCAGCTGATTAAACTGATAATAATCCATACCAACGCAAGAATATCAGGAAGGGGTATCAGGGGATTTGGATATAAATTCCCTGATTCTCTGATCATCTTTTACACTGTTATTCGTGTTCGTTCCTGCCGTCCAGTCGGCGGGCAGGGGCGTCTTCAATCACGCGCGGGACGCGGAAGAAATTCAACTTCTTGTCCGGCGCGTTCTGCAGGGCCTTATCCGTCGGCAAGCAGGGCTTTATCACGTCGTCACGCAGGATGTTCCCGGCAGAGTCGGCCTGTATTAATGGTCCTGCTTTGGTCACGTTGAGTTCCTTGAGTTCATCAACATGGTCGAGTATCTTCTTGAGATGGTTTTTCAGGGATTCCTTTTCGTCATCCTTGAGTTTTAATCTGGACAGATAAGCCAGGTGCTCGATTAAGTTATTGTCTATATCCATGCGGGTAAGATATTATAGACCGAGTATAAAGTCAATAAATTCTATTACCTCTTGTACCTGCGACAGATATTAGGGACGGGGGAAATTGGCAGTTCTTAGGATAAAAACTAATAGATTCGTTCCTCACTACAAGTTTAAACGCACTTTTAGCCCGGACACCAGTGGGGGTATATACACCTCACCGTATACCCTCATCCCAAAGAGCGTATCCGCCCGTTTCCGTAAGCGTATCTGCCAATTCCGTTAAGCCGTGCTTGTCTTGAGTATTTCCGAAGGGCTTAACTGGATCTAAGTGCCAGTACGTTTTATATTTCTACCGGCACCAAGAAAGAACGGCCAGTTTTGCTCTGCTAATGTATGAATGTATGGTTGAAAGGATACATAGAATAGACATGAGTCCTTCGGGAATTATTTCCAAAATATTGTGGATATTCCTCGTTATTTATTGACGAAAATATTATAAAGACTAATATCATCAAAAGAACCGTGATATTGTCCGGAAACGAACAAGCCGTTCCTGGGAACGTAAAATAGGTTGTATGAAAATACTGTTGGTAGATGACAGCCTGGTCATCCGCACTTTCGTTAAAGAGGCTTTAACCAAGGATGGGCACAAGGTGGTTGAAGCCGTCAACGGTACCGAAGGGATAGCCATGTACGGGCCAGAACAGCCGGATTTCGTAATACTTGATTATGAAATGCCTGATTTTACCGGGCTGGAAACCTTCAAACGAATAAAACAATCACATCCGAAAGCCAAGGGCGTTTTATTGACCGCTTTTTTGCCGTCATCCGAAGAGCTGTCAGCGTTGAAGAAAGAGGCCGAAGAGGCCGGTATCGTTCAGTTCCTGCATAAAGGCGGAGGGACCGCAAATGTCATTGCCATGCTGAAAAAGATAATTCCCTCGCTGCAACTGCGGGTGCATACTGTCTTGATGGCCGAAGAAAACACCTCCCTCGTTACCGAGGTTAAAAACTTCCTGGCTTCCAAGAACTTTATAATCATTCAAGTGGTCAATATGGCTGATATTTTGGCTAAGATGGGTTCAACCAGTCCGTCCGTCATAGTCTTGAACAGTATTCTCAACAATGAGAATGGGTTTATTATCCTGAAGAAAATACGTGATATAGATAAAACAATGAAAGTAGTAATGACAATAAGCACCAAGCAGGAAGAGCAATTAGCCCAGGCCGCACTGAAAATGCCCCAACTGGGGTTGACTAATTACTTGTCAAAACCGTACACGCCCCAGGCTATGTTAGACGTCCTTTCCAAGGTGGTCTGATATTTCAGCATGTCTGATGTGAAGATAAGTTACCCGGTCTGGACTCGAACCAGAAATAAGAGAACCAAAATCTCTTGTGTTACCAATTACACCACCGGGTAATAAGCCACTGATAGTCTAGAGATTTATTTTAACTTGTCAAGTTTCAGTGATACCCATCGCAAGCTGATAAGTTATGATGCCGGCCATTATTGGAAGATGGATAAAATTGCCCGTAAGGGCACTTTGTGTTTTTGTGCGGCTTTGCGGCAGTCTTCGTATTCAGGCACCAGTAATGTGGGTTTGCCCCGCATAAGTGCTGGACTGCCTGCGGGCTTGCCGTCCAATGAGCCGACCTTGCATCGAATGGGGCCGTAAGGGGTTTTGATGCTTCCAGCTTCGCGGTAAAGCTTGGTGCGTTGGACCTGGTAACGCCTGATGCCCAGGGTGGGTGTTTCGGCGAATATTATCCGTTCCATCCGGTTGACGTTGTCCGGGTCGCAGAGCACCTGGACCAGCGTGCCGGGCCGTGACTTTTTCATCTGGACTGGGATAGCCACCGCGTCCAGCGCGCCGGCCGCCAGTAATCGCTCCATCAGGTAGCCGATGACCTGGCCGGTGGCGTTGTCTATATTGGTTTCCAGCACCCAGGCCGTGTCCGAATCGGTTTTAGGCGCGGCTTCACCGATGAGCACCCGGAGCATATTGGGCTGGTTGGGTATTTCCGTCGTGCCGGCGCCGTAGCCGGCCCGTTCTATCTTCATATTAGGCATTCGTTCGGCTGGGCGTCCCAGGGTGGTCAGTATGGCCGCGCCGGTGGGCGTGACCAGTTCGGACTGCAACGGGCTGCGGAATACCTCAAATCCTTTGAGGAGTTCCATGGCGGCCGGGCCGGGCACTGGATAGATGCCGTGATGGTTTTTGATGGTGCCGCCGGAAAGGGGCAAGGGCGACAGGTAAATCTTATCAATGCCCAATGATTCCATTCCCGAAACCGCGCCGGTGATGTCGACGATGGTGTCGATACTGCCCAGTTCGGCGAATTCTATGATTCCTTTGTGCGAGCCGTGATGGACGCGCTTTTCGGCGGCCATCAGCCGGGCCATTATTTTCAGGCTGTCGGACTTGATACGGGAGCTGAGAGCGCTTCGCTTGATGATAGAGGTCATTTGGTTGTATGAAAGGTGCTTGTCGGCCGCGGCCAGGCTGAACCCGGTGCCCATCAGCCCGCAGCGTTCTGTCTTGGAGCGGCGGATTTTTATGGTCGGTTTTAGATGCAGTTTTTTCAGGGATTTCTGGAGTGCGGGAAAAGGCATCCCGGCGTCCAGAAGCGCGCCGATAATCATATCGCCGCTGGCGCCGGAGAAACAGTCGAAATATGCGATTTTCATAGCATTAAGTACACGGATTCAGCTGATTAAGCCGAGGTCTTCTAATGAATAATTTTTCTATCTGTTTAATCTGCTTACATAATTTTGGCTGCTCTGTCAAAATAATATTGACAATGGGTCGGCGAACTATAGCATATCGCTTATGTCTGTATTATTCGAGCCTGTCCGTATAAGCAATATCGAGGTCAAGAACCGGATAGTCCGTTCGGCCACGGCCGAGCGGATGGTGGATAAGGACGGCATCGCCACCGAACAGCTCGTAAAGCTCTACAAGATGTTGGCCGGCGGTGAAATCGGAACCATTATCACCGGTCATACTTCGGTTGATATCCGCGGCCGGGCCGGCTGGCAGATGACCTCGTTGGAAAGCGATGCGGCCATCGGCCCGTTGAAACTTTTGACCGGTGCGGTGCATAAATACGAGTCCAGGATACTGGCCCAGATAAGTCACTGCGGCCGGTACGCGCCCGGAGCCATTATCGAACAGCGGCCTCTGGCCGTCTGTCTCGACCCCAACGAAGAACAGCGCGGGCAATACCCGCCTCAGGAAGCCGGTCCGGCTGATATCACGTATTTGATAAATGCATTTGCCAACGCTGCGGTCCGGGCCCAGGAGGCCGGCTTCGACGGTATTCAGCTGCACTCAGCGCACGGATACCTGTGTTCCCAGTTTCTGTCGCCGCTGTTCAACCGGCGCACAGATGAATGGGGCGGTTCGGTTGAAAACAGGGCCAGGTTTTTGGTGGAGGTGGTAAAACTTATCAGGCATCGCACCGGGTCTGGTTTCGCCATCTGGGCCAAAATGAATTGTGAAGATTTCGTACTTCGGCAGTTGGAGCAAAGCGACTTACTGCCGAGTATGGTCGGCTGTAACTCATTACATTCTAACAGCCGATCCATCGAGGGCGGTATGACCGTGGAGGAAAGCATTGCCACGGCCAAGTTACTGAAAGCGGCCGGACTGGATGCTCTGGAGATAAGTGGGGGAGTCACATTTGATACGGTTATTCGCAAAGGAGTTCCGGACAAGGCGCCCGAGGCGTATTTCCTGGCCCAGGCCGAGCGGTTCCGGAAAGAGTTGCCTGGCTTCCCGCTGGCCCTGGTGGGCGGAATGCGTTCCTGCGCGGTGATGGAAAAAGTCGTTTCCGGCAAGGGCATCAACCTGGTCTCGATGAGCCGTCCGTTCATCATCAACCCGCAGTTCGCGCTGGAACTTAAGAAGGCGAAATCAACATCGACCTGCATTTCCTGCAACCTGTGCCTGGGCAAGAAGGGCGAGCCGGTCAAATGCCGGGCCTTGCCGAAAATACTTCCAATCGCTTAAGGTAAATAATATTCCTATTATTTCTTGACAATTATTTATATTAATATATAGCTATGCGTATATGCGAATATGATATTATATGAAGGAGTGATAAATGGATAATATTACTGCTTTCGGCAAACTGATTTCGGACCAGACCCGCCTTAAAATTATCAAGCTTCTGTCGATCCGGCCGTTGTGCGTATGCGAGATGATGGATATTCTCCGCTTGAACCAGCCCTGTATCTCTCAGCACCTGGCTATCCTGAAATACCACAACCTGCTCAAGTCGAGGCGCGATGGCAAGTGGATTGTTTACGCGGTGGATAAAAAGGTGCTTGGCCGATACCTGAATAAAATCAGCCATTTCCTGGAAGGTTCTATGAGCCACGTGGCAGAGTTACAGAAAGAGCATAAACGCCTGAAGGAACTTAAGAGTCGTGTGGTGCTATGCAAGAAGTGCAGGTAAATTATGAGTGAGCGCACTAAACTATTGCTGATACTGGCGATATTCCTGCTGTTTTATTTCGTGCCCTTTGGGCAGGTCCGGATGCAGAACGCGCTGATGGAGGCGTTTTATATGCTCCAGGACTACGCCCGCCTGCACGTGATTCTGTGCCTGGTGCCGGCCTTCTTCATCGCCGGCGCGATTAGTAATTTTGTCAGCCAAGCCGCGGTGATGAAATACTTCGGGGCCAGGGCCAACAAGTTTCTGGCTTATTCGGTGGCTTCCGTTTCCGGCACAATCCTGGCCGTTTGCTCTTGCACAGTTTTGCCAATCTTTGCAAGTATTTACCAGCGCGGGGCCGGTATCGGTCCGGCTACGGCTTTCCTTTATTCCGGTCCGGCCATAAATGTTTTGGCGATTATCCTGACCGCGCGGGTCTTAGGCCTGGAATTGGGAGTTACCCGGGCGGTTGGTGCAATTGCTTTCTCGGTCATTATCGGGTTATTGATGCATTTCATATTCCGCAAGGAAGAACTGAACAAGCAAAACAGTCAGGATATAGTGATTCCTGAAGAAGCCAAAGGAAGCCGTTCATTATTAAAGAATACCATCTACTTTGCCGTGATGTGCGGGATTTTGGTATTTGCCAATTGGGGGAAGGATGAGTCCATTCTATTATGGCAGAGTATTTATAATGTAAAGTGGTTCATCTCGGGCGGGTTAATAGTTATCCTGGCATTTATCCTGACAAAATGGTTCCGCAGGAGTGAGCTGGGTTTCTGGGTGGATTCCAGCTGGGGATTTGCCAAGCAGATATTTCCTCTGCTTTTTGCCGGGGTATTTGTTTCGGGATTGCTGTTGGGTCGGCCCGGGCATCAGGCTCTTATCCCGAGCGAGTGGATTCAGTATTTGGTCGGTGGCAATAGCCTCTGGTCTAATTTCTTTGCTTCATTTGCCGGTGCGTTGATGTATTTTGCCACCCTGACCGAGATACCGATTCTGCAAGGATTAATCGGTTCCGGTATGGGCAAAGGTCCGGCTTTGGCGCTGTTGTTGGCCGGTCCGGCCCTGTCTTTGCCCAGTATGCTGGTCTTAAGGAGCATTATGGGCACCAAGAAGACGCTGGTTTATGTCGGGCTGGTGGTGATAATGGCCACAATCACCGGAATGATTTACGGGGCGTGGATTTAGTGACGGTTCGAGTATAACGAGTTATACTCCAGCAGTTTGAACGTTAGTGAATTACTGCTGAGTATCCTCGGCTGATAACTCATTACATTCTAACAGCCGATGGACCGGCACCTTATCCAGTGTAAATCACAGTGGTAATGATAGTTGTACTGGAGGCTAGGCTCTCCCGACTATTGAGCCGCAGCGAAATCCAGCACTTATGCAGGATTCCGTCGGGGTTAAGGTTACAGATAAACAAAAGGATTTAAAATGCCTTACTTGAACGAGATAAAACTGGTTCAGACGATGCCCTGCATCGCAATGCCGGAGCGGATAAGGTTTGTGTCCGAGCTGGACCGCGATATTTCGGAGATGATGCCTTACATAAATGCAGTGGTGGAGGAGTCCATTTATAACCACGACGGTCCGTGCATTACTATGAAGCGTGATGGCCGGCTGATAGGGGTCCAGCCGCGGCAGCTGGCGGCTGGCAAGGTAGTTGACCTAAAAGAAGCCACCGAGTTGATGGCTTGGTTTAAGGATGTGGTCAATGATTGCTACAACCGGCGCGATTCAATTAAGCCGAACTATGAACGGCGCAACAAGCTTACACCGCTGGATGTCTATAAGCTTTTGCCTGGAACTAATTGCCAAAAGTGCGGACAGCCGTCCTGCCTGGCGTTCGGGGTGAAGGCGGCGGCTGAAGAAATCGGCATAATGAACTGTCCGGAACTATTTTCCGGCAGGTATGACGACAAGCGGAATTTGCTGGTCAAGCTGCTCAAATCGTGCGGTTACAGCGTTCCTGCGCCGTTTAGTGAAAAATAAAGGAGGTAGCTATGAAGATAGAGATTTTGGGTACCGGTTGCCCCAAGTGCAAGAAACTGACCGAGTTAACCAATGAAGTAGTTAAGGAATTGGGCGTTGAGGCAGAGGTGGTCAAGGTGGAAAAGATAACTGACATAATGAAATACGGAGTGATGATGACCCCGGCGCTGGTTATAGACGGCCAGGTTAAGTCATCCGGCAAACTTCCCAGCAAAGCCGAGATTACCTCAATTGTTACCACAGAACTATCAAAGCATTAAGATATAAAGAAAAGAGGTTGTATGAGCTATGATAATAGGCGAAAACATTCTGCTGTAATCATTGTGTTTGTGTTGATTATTGCGGCTATCGCCGGCATAAAGTGCGATACTGAAGCCAAGCCGCCGGTTTCGGATAAGCCGGTTGTGATTGAGGTAAAAACGGCCGTTAATAATCCTTTGGAGTCGGCGCTTAAGACCGGCCGTCCGGTGGTGGCTGATTTCGGCCGGGGCACCTGTATTCCCTGCAAGATGATGAAGCCGATACTGGATGAACTGGCCGCGACGTATAAAGGCCGGGCGGAAATATTTATTTTTAGCATTGATGATTATCGGGACTTGACCGAGCAATACCGTATCCAGTTGATACCGACCCAGATATTCTTTGACAAGTCTGGTAAAGAGGTTTGGCGACACGAAGGGTTTTTGGATAAGGATAAAATTATTAGCAAGTTAGTTGAATTAGGTGTGAAATAATGATGCAGGAAGTATTTGCTAAATTAACGCAATGTTTTGATGCGGCGCCGTATATGGCTATCGTGGCGGCTTTTATCTGGGGTATCTTGAGCATTCTCTTGAGCCCGTGCCATTTAGCCAGCATCCCGCTTATCGTCGGGTTTATCAGCGGCCAGCGTGATAGCTCCGGGCGCAAGGCCTTTGGCTTGTCGCTTCTTTTCGCTACAGGTATCCTGATTACGGTTGGGATAATCGGACTGATTACAGCCGGTCTGGGCCGGATAGCCGGTGATGTCGAGCCGTATGGCAATTACCTGGTGGCCGTGATATTTTTCCTGGTTGGGTTGCATCTTGTCGGCGTCATACCGATGCCCTGGTCCGGTTTTTCCGGTCAGGGTAAGTGCAAGGGCTGGATGGCGGCGTTTTTATTGGGGTTAATCTTCGGCATTGCCCTGGGCCCCTGCACCTTTGCTTATATGGCGCCGGTCCTGGCTATGACATTTAAGATAGCGCCGACTAATTTCGTATATGCGGCCGGATTGCTTTTGGCCTATGGGTTAGGCCACTGTTCTGTTATCGTGGCTGCCGGGACCAGTTCCGGGATGGTGCAATCGTATTTAAATTGGAGCGAGTCATCCAAGGCGACGATGATTATTAAAAAGATATGCGGGATACTCGTTATCCTGGGCGGGCTTTATTTGATATGGATTGCTTGATTGTACGGGAAGGAGTAACATTATGAGTAATGGCACGACTAAAAGGTTATCATTTTTAGACCGTTTCCTGACGCTCTGGATATTCCTGGCTATGGGCATCGGCGTGGCTATGGGGTATTTTATCCCTTCTATTGTCCAGTTCTGGGACCAGTTCAATTCAGGCACGACCAATATCCCCATTGCCATCGGGTTAATCCTGATGATGTATCCGCCGCTGGCCAAGGTCAAATACGAGGAACTGGGCGATGTATTCAAAAATGTCAAGGTGCTTCTGCTGTCGTTGGTCCAGAACTGGATAATCGGTCCTATCCTGATGTTCGCGCTGGCTGTCATATTCCTGCCGGACAAGCCGGAGTATATGGTTGGCCTGATAATGATAGGCCTGGCTCGGTGCATCGCCATGGTCATAGTTTGGAACGAACTGGCCAAAGGCGACAGCGAATACGCCGCGGCGCTGGTGGCTTTCAATTCCATATTTCAGGTGCTGTTCTTCTCGGTCTACGCCTGGGTTTTTATCACCATACTGCCGGGCTGGTTCGGACTAAAAGGCATCGAGGTGAATATCACCATTGGGCAGATTGCCAAGAGCGTTTTTATATATCTGGGCATACCGTTCCTGGCCGGGATGATTACCAGATTCACTTTGATAAAACTTGTTAATAAAGATTGGTATCAGACAAAATTCATCCCGCGCATCAGTCCGATTACCCTGATAGCCTTGCTGTTTACGATTATCGTGATGTTCTCCCTGAAAGGGGAGTATATCGTCAAGATACCGCTGGACGTGGTCCGGATTGCCATCCCTCTGCTTATATACTTTGTAGTTATGTTCCTGGTATCGTTCTATATGGGCCGGAAGGTAGGGGCCGATTATTCCAAGACCGTGACGCTGTCATTCACGGCGGCCAGTAACAACTTTGAGCTGGCCATAGCCGTAGCCGTGGCTGTGTTCGGGATAAACTCCGGAGCTGCCTTCGCCGCCGTTATAGGCCCGCTGGTCGAGGTGCCGGTGATGATAGGGCTGGTCAACGTGGCGTTCTGGTTTCAGAGAAAATATTATTAGCCACAGAGACGCAGAGAATTCTGAAATACTGTTATAGTGTCATTGGTAAATGATTTGACTTACTTGGTGCGATTCGATATATTCTGAACTAAGGAATTAGTTCCTGTGATATTGGATGTTATAAGAGGGTAACTTTATGTCAAAACGAATATTTATATATCCGGTTTTATTATTATGTATCATTTCAATTTGTTGTAGTTCATCTGGGGCAAAACCGGCAACAAATATAGGGGCATTAGCACAAGAACCGTTATCGTTAGAGTGTTTTGATGAGGCCATTGAAGGCTCCCCTTTAAAAAATGGGATGGTAAGGGTGAAATGTACTTGGTATGATTTGTTCTATCAAACCGAAATACAACCGGCGAGTATTAAGGTGAAAAATACGGGTAGATTATATTTTATTTCAAGTGGTGGAGCTCCTGCCGTTGCTTTGCATGAAGATTCAAGTAGAAATTTTGCCCTTATATATGATGTTAAATCAATAGCTGAAAATTTGATTACGTTAAATTTAAAAGGAACACTATCTTATGTTAAAGAGAATTTTTTTGTAGAATCTTTATGGGAAGGCACTGTGAAAAATGGCGAGGAGCAAGCTTTCAGTAAAGTATTCACAGACCCTATCAGTAAAGAAAATCGGTTGCTGTTAATTATAATTAAAGCTAATAATAAAAATGACAGCACAGATCCAGTTGACGAATACCGCAAAATGCATCCCTTTCTGAAAGAGCCTGACAAATCCAAAGAGCAACCTAAATAGGGGGTAAGGGACATCATTATGTACTATAAATGAATTAATTGGCGCCAGAGGTGTTTCGCAGTGCAGCCTGCCTTGCCGTCAGGCAGGGGTAATCAACGATTCATAGCATGCTGGGGAAGATTTGCAGCATGCTGGGGAAGATTTGCAGCATGCAGGGGAAGATTTTCAGCACGCTGAGGAAGTTTTCAAGCATGCTGGGAAAGTTTTCAAGCACGCTGGGGAAGATTTACAGCATGATGGGGAATATTTACAGCATGCTCGGAATGGTTTATAGCACGCTCGGAATGGTTTATAGCACGCTCGGGAACGATTCACTCCAGGGTGTGAACGACTTGTTCGAATAACTTAGCGGGTTTGCCGTATGACTGAGGCGGCCTGAAAAGTGATTACTACGGGCGTAAAACGGACAAAAACTGTCACTTTGAGGGGCTAAAACGAATTAAACGCGGAATCAGGAGGGTAGGGATAGGGTATGGGGAGGGGGTAGATACCCTACTCAGACGTAGGGGGTACGGTTATCGTATACCCCCATTTGGTAAATATAGGTATACGGCTTGGTAAATCAAGGCTCACGGCTTGGCAAATAGAGGTATACGGCTTAGTAAATCCAGGCGCACGGCTTGGTAAATAGAGGTATACGGCTTAGTAAATCCAGGTGCACGGCTTGGTAAATAGAGCTATACGGTTTAGTAAATCCAGGTGCACGGCTTGGCAAATAGAGCTATACGGTTTAGTAAATCCAGGCGCACGACTTGGCAAATACTGGAGATGTATCTAAAAAACCAAAAGAGGCGTTATTTTCCTTGTGTTTTAATGAAGATTTGCTTAAGATATTCACGAACCGGCAATATTATTATTCCAAAATCTGCCGGGCGCTAAGAGCGGCAGAGTAAGGAGTTGTTCTATGTCGCAGAATTGGTGGAAATATGCAGGATTATTCCTGCTTTTAGGGGCGGTGGTAATACTGAGCCAGGGCGGATGCGGCAGTAGCGGCGGTGATGATAATGAGGATGGTGATAGTGGACCTTTATTTCCTGGATATTCCGGTAATCTGACCACAACCGGCGGCGTGATATATGACGGCGGAAATATGGATTGGGGTTCTGACATTGCCGTGGACAGCACCATAACCGCCAGTCCGGTGGTTTACGTGTTGGGCGCGGCTTTTGCTTCGCCGACCGGCAACGGAGACGCGGTTATTTCTAAATTCAACAGCAGCGGCGATATCACCGCAGCTGCCAGGTTTAACGGTACGGGCGGCACGGCGCTTGCCGTAAACCAGAACGGCGTTTATATGACCGGTCAGCGTCCAAGCCCGAGCGCTTATGTCACCGCTAAGTATGACCTGAACCTTAACCTGATAACCTCGACCGCTTTGGCCGGCGATGCCAGCGCCCGGGCTATGGCTCTGGATAATTCCGGCAATGTTTATGTCATCGGTTCGGACGGGACGATCAACGCTTATAATTATAAAATAGTCAAATACGATGCCGATTTGGTCCAACAGGGTAGTCCGGTTATTTATGATAGCGGCTATAACGATGAGGGAAGCGGCATCGCGGTTGATAATTCCGGTAATATCTTTGTGACCGGTATGAAGATATCCGGCACCGGTTACAGCATCGTAACGTTGAAGTATAATTCTTCTCTGGTTCTTCAGAATACGGTCGAGTACAGCACCAATGTTTATTATAGCACCAGTTATGGTTTATATCCAAGAATTGCGGTGGACAAGAACTCGGGCAGCGTCTATGTATCCGGGACTATATTAGGTACGGCCGGGCCGGGAGACCCGTTCAGGGACATTTTATTGATTAAGTATGACGCCAGCCTTAATCAGGTTGCCACCGCTATTTATGCGGATGGGCTTGAAGGCACGAATCTGGCGGTTGATGCCAGCGGTAATGTATATGTCAACGGCAACTATTATAACGGTGTTGTGCAGGATGCCTGGCTGGTGGTGAAGTATAATTCTTCCCTGGTTTACCAGTCTTATTTCACGGATAAATCAGCAACCAATTCGATGGACGAGCCGGGCGGGATAGCGCTGGACAGCGCCGGTAACGTGTATCTGAGCGGCATAACTGCGCCGACTTATGTCTCGGGGGATTGGTCTAATTTTAATATCCGGGCTAAACGGTTTCCGCCGATGGGGCCGTAATAATTAATTTTAAACCACGAATTAACACGAATATACACTAATTTATTCTCGTGGTTATACTTCGGCAGTTGATGCAAAGCGACAGCATCTTTTCTTTGACACTTTAGGGCTATCAGGGTATAACTACGCCCGATGAAACCAGCTGATATTCATAATCCCGCTCCGCTGCGCTTCGGGGATAAGGTCCTTTCAGGAGGCTGCGCACTGCCACTAACTCGTTATACTCGAAGTGGCACTAAACCGGGTATTGCACTGGTGATGGTGCTTTTGGTCCTGCTGGTTCTGATGTTCCTGGGCATACCGTTTGTCGCCTCGATGCTTCTTAAAGAGAAAACTAATAAGAATTCGCTGTTTTTGGCCAAGAGCCGCATTGCTGCGGTCAGCGCCCGCAATTATGCCATCGCTTCGCTCGTTCGTGGATGCCTGAGCGAGGAACGTAAGGATACGGCGCTTGACCCGTTCAATACCCCGGATTATGACGTCGGAGTCGAGTTTGCCTCGAGGGAGATGACTTATACCGATGTGGCTGACCCCAAGGGTGTTATCTGGTCCACCCGGGTAATCGATGAACAATCCAAGATTAATATCGGAGAAATCGCCAAGGCGGCTGAAAACCATCATACCTTGATGAATAACCTGATTTCCCAGATGAAGCCGGCCGACAAGCTGGATGATTACATTACCGAGCACAGTTACCGCGCCACGCCCTGGGTGGACGCGCAGATGTTGGGCGGATATATGCTATACCAGGATTATAAAGATATCATGCGCACGGCGCTTTACCTGAAGAATTCATATTGGTACAGCGAGACCGGCGTCCGGGTCCGGTTGACTGCCGGTAACAGGGAGTTTATCTCTACGGCCAGTTACCAGCCCTGCGGACAGGGGCTTTGCCTTGATGCTAATTCCATTAAGGTTGTTCCGCTGGAATACAGTCCGCATATACAACACCCGCATAAAAAGCCGCCTTTCCCTTTGAATCAAGAAATATGGCGGACCGTAGCGGCCGGAGGATACACCTGGCTTTACATTGACCGAAACGTGCCGCCAGAGTTCCTGACGCCGGATACTATTTTCGAGGTGGAACAGCCGCACGCGGTGAATATAAACACCGCACCCAAGGAATTGGTCACGGCCTTATTGTGGGAATTGGGCCGGCGGTATTATGACCCGATTTTTAGCAGGCAGGTTGACGAGCGCATCAGTCTGGGCCAGGCCCAGATGCTGGCCACAATGATAAAATCACGTGACTTCGCTAATCCAACCGACTGGCTGGGTTTCCTGCTCGATGTCAATGACAGCCGGATTATCACGGGGACGCACGTATCGGCCTTGTGGACTAATTCGCGCCATCCCCGGTCATCGGCTTTTTACGATATTATCGACGAGCGGTTTACCGGGACATTGCCGTTCTGCTACCGCAGTTATGATACCTATAATATTAAGTCCACCGGCGTGGTTAATTATCCTTCAGGGTTGGAAGCGGCTCGGACGGTATTCAATGATATTGTGGAAGTTGCTCCGGCCCAGACTGCTACATTCCTTCTTGAGTCGCAATACGATTTTGATGAACAGTTTAATATGTTGTTGGGTAACCCCAGGCGATTCAGCACATTTCCTAACGTATCTACTTTAAGGGTGGATAATTACATTGTCGGTTCGACTGAATACGTTGAGCCGGATTATTTGCGTTCAACCCAGCCGGAGATTGGGGAACTAAAGCTGAAGACGGCTGAAGATGACCGGGGAATAGACGTGATTTATAAGGATTCTTTTGAAGACACCCAGGAAGGGGAGCAGTTGGCCGGGACAGCTTTGACCTATCAGAGCGATGATACGTTTGTTTTTCCGCCGGACCCGGCGAATAAGCCGGATATTTATCCGGGCGGAATCGAGCTCTGGGTGAAATTTTCTGCCAGCCCGTCGGGGTATATCGCTGATATTCGCCAGAGCGAATACGAGAACCGGATAAGCATTTCTTACGAGAATAACGAGTTGATATTGACGGTTTGTGACGCGGGCATAGAGCGAAAATCGGCGCGGGTGGTGGCGCCGGTACAGTTGAGGGAAAATATCTGGTATCACATCGGCGCTTATTTTGAAGGCACCAAGCATTCCGGATTGGCTTTATTCCTGGACGGCAAACCGGTGGGCAGTTTTGCTCACTACGACGATATGGACCGGGCTATTATTACGGAGTTGATGGCTGATGTGCCGGATACGGTTACAGTCGCACCCGGGACTGACCTGATAATTCCGGTTAAGGATACCTCTTGTTTCCCGGGATCCGGTGTTATCCAGGTTGGAGAAGAAGCCATTGAATATTCCGAAATCGTCGGCGGCGGGTTCAAAGTCCCGGTTTTTTGGAATATGTCGAATACCCCTCCGACTCCGGTGGGGAACGGCCGGGGACAGCGCGGCACGGTGCTTATGGCGCATCCGGCCGGCGCTAAGGTAACGCCCTTTGGCTATTCTAACTTATTCGTCAGCAATGTTGATGTAACTGGTCCCGGTTTTCCTGCACCGGTCCGGATAGATTATCAGCCCCTGCCGAAAGGCGGCGCTACTTTAGTTGAAAGCATTCTTGACACCTTGCCGCAGACAACTATTAACTGGCCTTTAGGTATTGATGCGGCAGATACGGTTATTACCGTTACTTCGGTAACTAATTTTCCTAATGAGGGATACGTCAGGCTGGGCAATAATGAAGTTATTTTTTATTTAGGTAAGGATGACAACTCCAAAACGCTGTTGAATTGCCGACGCGGTTTGTTGGGCACTGTCGGCCGTGACCACAGCAGCGGCGAGGCCGTGGATATGTATTCCATAAAGGTCTCCGACAATACCGAATATCCGTCGCCGGGTATGATTCAGATTGACGACGAATGGATAGGGTTGGTCCAGAAAGGGGAAACGCCCGAATACTTTACAGGCGTGGTTAACGGTACTACTCCGGTTGATTTTATGAGAGGTGTCTACGGACAAAGGACGCCTCATATGTCCGGAGCCTTGATTATTCCGGTGCTGGCGGCTGATGAACCTACTTGCGGCAAGGGCGATGTGGTGACTATTGTCGAAGATGACCATGTGACTGACAGCAAAGAAATGAAAACCATCCGTAACGCAATGCGTTACAATGACGCGCAGACCGGAGAACCGAAATGTTTGCTGGCTTTTTTTGATAATCTTAGCAGGAATTATGATGTTGACGGAATAACAAGGATGCTTAAATTTCCTTCGGATGAACTGCCTTCTTACTTGCCGGGCAATTTTTATATCGGCGGGGATGAGGCAGGTGGGTCTATACTGGGAATGGTGGATGAATTAAAGTGCTACAGCGGGGACCAGATAAATCGCCCGCTTTCGGACACATTGTATTCCGATACGCACAATGACCGGATCAGGGTACTGAATCTTAATGGCATGTCACCTTCAGGCGGGGTTATCAAAATAGGGGATGAGATTATCGGGTATGGCGGTATCGATTACCTGGCCGGCGAAATTACCGGGTGCGTACGCGGATATCTCAATTCTACGCCGCAAACGCACGACTATCGGGAGAGGATATTCTATATTCCTTATTTGCCGGTGGCTGCATTAAAAAATAATCTTAGCCCGACTGATTTTTCCGTGCCGGTCAGTACTATGAATGGTTTTTCGACGGACGCGGCTTATTTGTTGGTTGGTAATGACTTCAGCCAATCGGAGATGATCGGGTATCTTTGGCGAGATACCGGTAATGGACAGTTTCTGATGCCTTCTGATCGGACCGGTACGGGAATGTTCCGGGGGGCATTTGGGACTCCGGTTGGTTCATTTATACAGGGGACGCTGGTTTACGCCATGCCGTTCCGTTACTGGCATTTGGAAAAACGCCAGGCGTTTCATCATGAAATGGCCTATTTCCATACGGCTCATTTTTCACGGGATGCCACATGGCAGAAGGTGCGCTGGACTGAGCGGCACGATCCGGCAGACGATGGGCTGGTCCAGTGGAGATTCTTAGTTCGGTTTGATAGCGGGCCGCACTGGGCCGATACGCCAACGAACCGCAAGGACGGTTTGTTTGAGTTCTTTTCACGGAATAGGGAGCAGGTTCTTAACATCGTTGCTAACCAGATAGAACTGCTGGCATTTGTCCAGTACCAGCCTGGCGCATTTCTTACGGATTCCTGGAAACGCGCCCCAGCTTTGACTAATCTATACATTGATTATTCTAAACCTTCAGATATTATTTCCCACCAGGAAGAATAATTCGGGTTGAGCGCAACAATAGACCGAAAATATATAAGGGCTTGGTAAGGTTTTTAGTTGACAAATCAACCAGTTTGTCATATACTATACACAAGATATATGAAAAGAACGTTTCAATTATTAATAGTGGTAATCATTGTTCTGGGCGGTTATATTGTTCTTGATTTTGTCCAGAGCAGGGCAGATGAGAAGCTTTTTCAGAAACAGTTGGAGACTTCAGTTACTGGACCTGCGATATCAAATGAAACTATAAACCGCGGTATTGCTAAAGAGATTCTTGTGAAGATGCCCTGGCCCAGTTTCGAAGGTACAAATGTCGGCAAGCCTGTTTCTCAGGCTGATGTTGTTGTCAAGTCACAGTTAAGGCTTAATGGCATAATTATTGAGCCGGGCCGCCCGGCTACGGCTTTTATTGAGGATCTGATTTCCAAGCAGTCTGGCTGGTATATCGAAAATGAGCGTTTGAACGAGTGGATTATTGTCAAGATAACAGAGGATGAAGTAACGCTTCGCAACAATGCCGGTGAAATTTCCCGATTGACTATAGAGCGCACTTGGGGAGCGGCCATAACCAATAGCGTGGTGGATTTGGTCAAAGGAGCTCAGAATATTGTTAATATGGCGTCGCCGGCTAATATGGCTGATATGGCCAAGATAATTGAGCCTATGCTTAAAAAGGATGTACCCATAGAGCAGCTTCGGCCTCAGATTCAGGCGATTATTAATACTTTACCGCGCAAGGTTATCGAAGATCAGCTTCAGACATTGGGGATTGCGCCTTCAGAGATACCGCCGGATACAAACCTGACCGATTATGCGATAAAATTACTGGCTATTGGGCGTAATGAACAGGTTACTATTAGTGGGGCAGTCGTTGATATGCTGTTTTCACTTCAGGTTAATAAGGACAATAGCCCAATGACGCCGACAAAGATATTACCGATTGGTAAATACCGGATTTATGCTTGTTTCCCCAATAAGGATGCGTTAAAAGGGATATCTAAAGCAATTATTCGTTGGAATAACCAGACATCGGGGGAAACAGTAAGCATGAAACTTCATTCACTTGATCCTAATGCGCCCAACAATTTTATCTGGTTGGAGGCGAAGGAAGGTTGGACCAGGGGTACCTACGAGGTGGAACTTTTCAGGGTTAATACAGCCGAAAAGGTGGCTAGCGGAATATATAGAGTGGAGTGAATTTATGAAATATAAGATTCTTGTCATGTGTTTATTGATGATGGCTCCGGTGTTTGCCCAAGAGCCTGCGACGCCTTCCACGCCCACAGGAGGTGTGGTAAAATATAATGGTCCGGTTAAGCTGAGTGAACTTCTTGGGTACATAGGGAACCGCGAGCAGAGGACCATTATTTATGCCGATGCGGCTATCCCGCAGGAAACCATATTTGTTATTACGCCCAAGGAAGGCATCTCTGTGGATAATTTCCTTAATATGATAGATACATTGCTTAGGTTGAAGAATGTAGTGGCTATTAGAACGGAAACCACGCTTAAGGTGATGAGGACAGGTGATGCCCGCGACATTACGCCGGTTAGGCCGCCTGCTGATATAGGGAGTCTGCCCGATACCGACCAGCTTATTACCCAAACTATCCCATTGAAGTATCTTGATGCCAATACGGCTAATCAGATAGTTCAGCAGATGAGGGGCAAGGATACTCAGAGTATTGCTTCGATGGATGGCAACAGTATTATTGTTGTCGATTATGCATCCAACATCAAGAGGTTTTACGAGATATTAAAACAGCTTGATATTGAGCAGACGCCCTATCTGAGCGAGGTAAGGATATTGAAGAACGCATCTTCCACCGCAGTCAAAACTGCGCTGGATAGTTATGTTCAGGGTACGGCGCAGTTCATTAAGCAAAAGGCCGGAGTGCCTCCGGCCCGTCCTTTTATCACGGTTGATGAACGTACCAGCACTATAATGATATTTGCCTTAGAGAAAGATATGCCACAGCTTTTAAAGCTGGTTGAAATGCTTGACAAGGAAGCGGCGCAGAAGGATACGTCGGTTTATATTTACAAGTTGGTCAATACCACAGCGGATGATATCGCGAAAATAGTTTTGGATGCTTACAGCAAACAACAGTTCCAACCGCCGGCCCGCCGGACTATGGAAATTATCAGCGTCACTGCAGAAAAGAGCACTAACTCACTGATTATTGTTGCTCCGCCTAGAATTTATGAAGAGATGGTTGAGTTGATAAAAAAACTAGATGTCCGTAAATTGCAGGTGAACATTGAGGCGGCTATTGGTGAGTTTTCTTACGACAAGATGCTGGAACTTGGTATCGAACTCGCCGCATTCAGCCAGCCGACTGTTGCGGGTACTAATGCGACGAATGTTAGTGGTGCGCCGCTTCCCGGTGTTATTGCCGGAACTACTTTTGGTTTGTCGCAAATAAAGCCGGATGGGGGAAAAGTACCTATTCCGCCGACATATGGTGGTTTGACAATGGGTTTATGGGCCGGGAAACAAGACAGCATTCCTTTTTTGCTCAGGGCGGCTAAAACAGATGGAGACGTTAATGTCAAGGCCGCGCCTTCTATTGTGGTTAATGATAATTCAGAGGCAACGATTACTATCGGGGAAAAGATTCCTTATGATACGAAAACAGTCGGGCCGGATGGTACGGTTACTGGCATTACTTTCGGCGGATATCTGGAAGCAGCTATTAAGCTTAAGATAATTCCTCATATCAGCGAGGATGATTATCTGCGGCTTGAAATAGACCAGACAGTTGATGAATTTATGGAAACATCGTATTCAGATACAAGGCCGGGTACGACCTCGCGTTCGGCCAAGACCATGGTGACTATTCCGAATAAGAATACAGTTGCTATCGGCGGGATGAAGAAAGAGTATAAAACTTACACTGTGTCCAAGGTTCCTTTTTTAGGTGATATACCGATATTTGGGTTTTTCTTTAGCAAGACCAAGGAGGTTGTGCGGGAGAAATACCTGTGGATATTCATCAAGCCGGAGATTATAAAGAATTTTCAGGATTTGATTGAGAAGACCAAGCAGGATCAGAAAACGCTGGAAGGTGTTCAGAATAATAAAGAGGGTATTAAGGATAAGGACTACATAGAAACACCTGTTAATAAATAAGTTCTGTTGAAATAAAATGTGCTTATAGAGCGTTATATAAGAAGAGGAGATTTTGTGATGGTGGAGTTTATAGTGTTAAAATATAAACGAAATGCTTGACAATTATGTATGGGAGAGTATTTTGCCATATAAAAATAGGGGAAGTTAGTATATAGGCATCAAATTTTAACTCGGAAAGGAGTTAAGATATGAAAAATTGGCAATGGTTGGTGTTGATTAGTGTCCCATTTTTTGCATTTATACTTGCAGGTTGTCCTTGGGCTGGTGAGGATGATTACGAAACAGGCGCCAGCGGAGTTATTTCAGGAGTTGTGGGTGGAGTCGGTTCTTGGGAATTGATAGCGCCTTGGCTCAGTCCGGGCGGAAGAAACCAGCCTCCGGTGGGAACGCCTCTGGTTGCGGCCCGTGAACAGCATACTATGGTATGGACATGGCCCGGTACTCCTAGATTTATTATCTGGGGTGGTCGTGGCGTAGGCGGTTATTTGACTTCTGGCGCATTGTGGAGACAAAGTACCAGGGTTTGGTCTGCTACACCGGCCGTATTTACCGGCGGTTGGTATGGCGGTGGTTTGCCTCCCCGAACCGGACATACCGCCGTTTGGGATGGACAGGAAAAGATTGTTTTTGGCGGTCAGGGTTCAGACGGTACCATATATAACAGTGGGGCAATGTATGACCCGGCCGGTGCGACCTGGATATATATGAGTCCTCCTTCCTCGGTCTATACCAGAATCGGACATACTGCTAATTGGAACGGTACCAGGATGCTCGTATTCGGTGGATATGGTAGTGCTTCCTATTCCTATTACTGGTGGTGGACGTATACTCCGGCCACATTCTTAGCTAGCTTGCAGATATTTAATCCGACGCTTAATACCTGGACTAATGGTTCAACCAGTGGCGAGGCAACACCGCGTTGGAATCATACGTCAATCTGGACAGGCACAGAACTTATTGTTTGGGGCGGTTCGTCCGCTTCTTATCTTAATAACGGCCGCAGATATAATTTTTCTACAGACAGTTGGAGTGAAATGACTCTTAGCCGTGCACCTTCGGCGCGAGAAAACCATACAGCGGTGTTTACCGGGAACGGCACCAATGCTTGGAATAATAAGATGATTATCTGGGGCGGAGGCAGTCCGCGGCCTACGAACTCTGGTGGTATCTATGATATTGCGCTTGATCAATGGTTGCCGGTAACAGATGGTATCACGGCACCGATATCTAGGACAAATCATACGGCGTTATGGACTAATCCTGGTGTTGATGATGATACCATTAGATTTAAGAGAATGATTGTTTGGGGCGGGACTGATACGGATGGTAACCAGTTGAACTCGGGAGGCATTTATGACCCGTTGACTAATACTTGGCAGGCAACGCAACAGAGTGCCAATCCTCCTCCGGTTAGAAGGCGTCATACGGCAGTCTGGACCGGGACTCAAATGGTAATATTTGGGGGTTATAACGGTGAGGATTATCTTAGTGATGCTTGGATATATACTCCGCCGGCAAGATAATTTATTAGAAAGTGTGATGATATGCGTGACAAGGTAGAAGCAGTACTTAATAAGATTCGTCCTATGCTGGTTGCGGATGGCGGTAATATAGAGCTCGTGGACGTTAAGGACGGGGAAGTTTCTGTAAGATTAACCGGGGCATGTGGTTGTTGCCCGATGTCTCAGATGACCTTAAAGATGAGTGTGGAAGAAGCACTCAAAAAAGAAATTCCTCAGATTAAGAAAGTCAAGGCAGTCTAGCCGGTAAATAACTTGAGAGAACAATTCTGGCGTAGAATTCCTGTACCTAAGACACTTCTTTTTTATCTAGAGTATATATTAACTCGGGTAATTTTCTGTCTGTTGCTTGCGTTGCCGTTGCAACTGGCCAGGGTGTTGATAACTAGTTTTATTTATGTGTTATCAGCTTTTGCTAAGCGGCAGATTGCCGTTATGATTGATAATCTCCATTTTGCCGGAATCAACATCAAGCCGATTTCGGTATTAAGTCATTTCGCAGAAACTATTCTTGATTTAGCTCGATCAATGCGCCTGATCCGGAGAGCAACATTTCAAAAGTATTTTTCGTTTGAGAATGAAGCGGTTTTGGGAAAAGCTGTTAATTCTAATAATGGTGTGATATTAGTTTCCGGTCATTTAGGTAACTGGGAGATGGGGGTGGCGGCATTAGCGTTGGCGGGGTATTCCGTTAATCTTGTAGCTTTTAAGCAAATAAACCCATATCTTGATGGACTGATTAACCACTACCGGGTTAAATATGGCGTTAAGGTGATGTATTCCAAAGGGGCTATTAGCCGATGTGTCGAAGTACTGAATAAGCATGAAATTGTAGTGATGCTCATAGATCAAACCGGAAGAGATGACGGTGTTATGGTTGATTTCTTCGGACGGACGGTTCCGGCTATGTGGGGTCCGGCTAACCTGGCGCTTAAAACTGCTTCGCCTATAATTCCATTTGCTTGCGTCAAAAGCAAACCTAATGAGATGCGATATTTGATAACCTTTTTGCCGGAGGTCCAGTGCCAGCGGACTGGAGATAAAGATCGGGATATCCAACTTATAACTCAGTTCTACATTAAGAATCTCGAGTTTTTAATCAGGAAATATCCCGAACAATGGATATGGTTTCATCGAAGATGGAAACAGTACATACCCGCAGAAAACAAGCAAAATTCTTGACATTGTATACACAAACCGATAATATCCAAAATAGTATTATTATAACCAATAAAAGGAGTGTGTTATGACTAAAAGAATAGGCCTTATTGTTCTGGTGGGTTTTCTGGGTATTTTGGGGTCGGGATGCATTTCGAGCAAATATCGCTCTCAGATAAAAGAGTTGCAGCGCCAGAATGAAGAACTGGAGCTGAGGAATGCCAAACTAGAATCATACTACAAAGAATTAAACCAGAGAAATGAACTCTTGGCAAAAAAACTTCAGGAAACTGAGAACGACGAAGAGTATTATGCCCAACCGGTCAAAAATGTTGACACCGTGCTTATTCGCAAGCTTGAATCTAAGGGACTTGAAGTAATTGATCGTGAAGGTAATCCGGCAATTATTGGGACGGGCCTTTTCAATCCCGGCTCGGCCACAATTTCAGCTGATGGTAAAGATAAGCTGGATAAGATATTAAAAGTTATCAAAGAGGAAACCCCAGCTGCGACTATATCTATAGACGGATACACCGATGATCAGCCTGTTAAAGAATCAAAATATAAGACTAATGAGAAGCTTTCGTTGGTTCGGGCTGAGGCGGTTAAAACATACTTTGTTGAGCATAAGATATCCGAAAAACGCATTTCCACCCGCGGTTTAGGTGCGGTTAATCCAATAGCAGATAACAAAACTCCAGAAGGTAAGCAAAAAAACAGGCGTGTAGAAATCGTATTGTTGGTAAATAAATAGACCAAAACTGCGGTTTCGGCTAACCTTAGATGTCCTAGAATCTCTGTACGAAGAGAGGAATTTAAAATGAAGCCTAGCGAAATAAGAAATGTTTCTTTTATCGGCCATGGCGACGGTGGTAAGACTTCTTTGGTGGAGGCGATGCTCCATAAAGCTGGTGCTACCAACCGTTTGGGTGATGTTGGTGAAGGCTCGGCCGTATGCGATTTTGAACCGGACGAAAAAGAACGTAAGAACTCTTTGGATTGCGGCATCGTTTACTGCAATTGGAAGGGGTTACTGTTTAATTTGATTGATACTCCAGGCTACCCGGACTTTATTGGAGAGGCGATTTCGGGGCTTAGCGCTTCAGACATGTCTTTTCTGGCTATTAATGCTTCATCGGGGGTGATGGTGAATACCCGGAAAATGTGGGAACAGGCCGTAAAGAAAGAGATGCCCAGGGCTATTGTCATTAACAAAATGGATATGGAGAATATTAAATTCGATGAGTTAATGGCATCTATTCAGGAAAGTTTCGGCGATCGATGTATGCCGGTATTCCTGCCTTTAACAGATTCTGGTATCGGTGGCGGTTCAGCCATGAAAAGGATTATCAGTATTACTGATGAGCGCCCGAAAGATATTAAGGATGTGGCTACTTACTACGAGAAATTATTAGAGGCAGTGGTAGAGATAGATGATGCCTTGCTTAATAAATACTTGGATGGCAAGGAAGTAACTGAATCTGAATTCCAGGCTGCTTTTAAGGAATCCATACTTAAAGCCAAAGTGATTCCGGTTCTGGTAACATCTTACCGCAGAAATCTTGGAATCCAGGAGTTTTTGGATTTTGTGGCAAAATATGTGCCGTCTCCGGCCGATATGCCGTCTAAAACTGCGTTGGATCAGGCCGGTAAGGATGTTAAAGTTGAGGCTAACGAGGCAGGCCCGTTGGTTGGGTTTGTCTTTAAGGTTATCAGCGACCCGTTTGTCGGGAAGATTACTTATATCCGTTTATATTCGGGCACTATTACTGCGGACAGTTCAATTTATAACGCGCGGACAAAGAAAAGCGAGCGCTATGGTAAGATATTTAAGGTATTTGGCAAGGAGCAGCGGTCAGTTGATAAAGCTATTGCCGGCGATATCATAATAATACCTAAGCTCGAGGATTCGCAGATATGCGATACTCTCTGCCAGCAGAATAACCTGGTCAAAATGCCGGATATAAAATTCCCGACCCCGATGGTGTCGCTGTCGGTTGAACCCAAATCGAAAGGTGATGAACAAAGATTGAGTACTTCCTTAGCTAAAATGGTAGCCTCGGATCCGGCTTTCAAGGTTGTGCGTGATCATCAAACGAGTGAAATGGTTATCACCGGTATGAGCAACCTGCATCTGGATATTATCATGGGGCGGCTCAAACGCAAATTTGATGTCCAAATTAATACCAAGCAGCCCAAGATCCCTTACAAAGAGACGATAGCTCAGCCGTCTGAAGGTCATCATAAGCATAAAAAGCAATCCGGTGGCCGGGGACAATATGGCGAAGTATATCTTAAATTAGAGCCGCTTACCCGCGGGGCCGGATTTGAGTTCGCTAACGAGTTATTTGGCGGTTCCGTGCCATCGCAATATGTTCCGGCCGTGGAAAAAGGAATTAAAGAGGTCCTCGAACGAGGTGTTATTGCCGGTTATCACGTGGTGGATGTGAAAGTGACTATATTTGATGGTTCCTACCACGATGTTGACTCATCTGAAGCTTCATTTAAAATCGCCGGCTCCAAGGCATTCAAGACGGGATTCATGGCGGCTAAACCGTCTCTTCTAGAGCCGATAGTTAATATCGAAATAACGGTGCCGTCCAAATATATGGGCGATATCACGGGCGATTTGAACTCCCGCCGCGGCCGGATTACTGGTATGGATACAGTCTCCGGACAGCAGGTCATAAAAGCCACTGTTCCACTGGGGGAAATAGCAAGTTATTCCACCGAACTTCGTTCAATCACGGCCGGAGAGGGGCATTACTCTATAGAGTTTTCCCATTACGACCTGGTGCCTTTCAAGATTCAGGAAGCAATTATCGCGAAGAACAAACCCAAGGAAGAAAAAGAAGACGAATAAATTACGCATATTCATTGGGGCGTGATTAATCCCAGCCTGATGCGTAATGCCACATACCTTTATTGAATTATGCTCAACGGATTGTTTAACCCCTCGTCAATAGCGGTTATTGGCGCCTCACGCCATAAGGGTAAACTCGGGCATACCACGCTTTATAATATTATTAAAAGCGGCTACAAGGGTAAAATATTCCCGGTTAATCAAAGCGCTCGTTCGGTGCTGGGTCTGAAATGCTATCCGGATATTTTAAGTATAAAAGAGGCGGTTGATTTGCTGGTATTTGTTATTCCGGCGCCATTTGTCCTGGCTAATTTCCAGGCTGTGGTTAAAGCCGGCAAGCGGATAAAGGCGGCCGTAATTATTACGGCTGGATTTAAGGAGACCGGACCTGAAGGCGCGGCTTGGGAAAGCGAGATTGCCAAGCTTGCAAAGAAACATAATATCAGCGTGATTGGGCCGAACTGCATCGGGATGATTGATACTCATACGCCGCTTAATGCGACATTCTCAACTACTGCCAAGATACCGCCGCGCGGAAAAATATCTTTCTTTTCCCAGTCCGGCGCTCTTTCCATGGCAATTCTGGACTGGGCCATAAAAGAGAAAATAGGAATTTCCAAACTGATTTCCTTGGGTAATAAAGTCGATGTCGATGAAGCCGATCTGATAGAATATTTAGCCAAAGACAAAAACACATCGGTGATACTGGCGTATTTAGAGGGTATTCGCGACGGCCGGAGATTTATGGATGTAGCCCGGCGGGTCAGCCGTCAAAAACCGATACTGATACTTAAGGGCGGCACCACCGCGGCTGGCGCTCGGGCGGTTTCATCGCACACCGGCTCTTTAGCCGGGAAGGACATTGCTTATCAGTGCGCCTTTAGGCAGAGCGGCGTTATCAGGGCAAACAATATCGCCGAGATGTTTGATATTGCTAAAGCGCTGGCTAATAAATCGTTGCCTTTGTTAAAAGGTCCGCGCATTGCGATTATAACTAATTCCGGAGGTCCGGCCGTGCTGGCCGCGGACAGGATAGAAAAGTCAGGGCAGACTGATGGGTTGAAGATGGCTTATTTTACCGAGGCAACCATAAATAAGCTGCGTGAAACTCTGCCCAAAGGCGCTGGTATTTACAACCCGGTTGATGTCATTGCCGATGCCAATATGGCCCGTTACAAAATAGCGCTTCAGGTAGCGGTGGATGATAAGAACGTGGACGGCATACTGGTTATTTATACTCCGGCCACAAAGGAACAGCCGGATTTTATAGCGTCTGCTACGATTGATGTATACAAAAAGTCGCCCAAGCCGATAATTACCAGTTTTATGGGCGGCGAGATTGCCGGTAAAGGGGTGCGCGCGTTGGAGATTGCCGGATTGCCGCACTATTCCGCCCCTGAGGATGCTATCGCTGTTTTCGAGGGGGTCTTTAAGTATCAGATGATGAAGGCGTCAACAGCGCTGGCGGCTCAATCAAAAGTGCAGGTTATGCGCAAGCCTTCGGTCAAGCAGATTCTGGCCCGCTATAATGAAGGTGAAAATATTTCTCTGGAAGATTCGATGAATATCCTGGATGCTTACGGTATTCATATTCCGCAATCAATCCTTGCCGGGTCGCTGGCCGAAGCCCAGAAGGCGGCGGAAAAAGTCGGTTATCCCGTCGCCCTGAAGATTGTTTCTCCGGAAATCAGCCATAAAACCGATGTCGGCGGGGTGCGCTTGAACATATATACCCAGGCGGACCTTAATAAGGCATATCAGGATATCATTGATAAAGCCCGGATGATGAGCGGAGTTCACATCAAGGGGGTTATCGTCCAACAAATGATTCTTGGTGGGAAAGAGATTATTATCGGCGTCAATAAAGACCCGCAATTCGGGCATCTGGTGATGTTTGGGCTTGGCGGTATATACGTCGAAGTATTGAAGGACGTGTCGTTCAGGCTGGCGCCGCTGTCGCTTCAGGATGTTGATGCTATGATACGTGAAATACGTTCATACCAGCTCCTATCCGGCATCAGGGGTGAAGAGCCTTCGGATATAAACGCCATTAGGGACGTGTTGTTGAAGATTTCTCAATTGGTCACAGATTTCCCTGAAATAACGGAACTGGATATCAACCCGTTCAAGGTGTTTGCCAAGGGCGGGGTTGCTCTGGATACCAGATTTAGAATATAATTACTGATTCAGAATTATGGAGGTGCTATGAAGACGCTATTTATTACTTCAGCTGCCGATGCGGCCGGCAAGAATATGCTTATGCTTGGCCTGGGCAGCCAGATGCAGCAGGACAAATATCGAGTCGGGTTTTTTAAGCCTATCGGGAACAAGCCGATACGCCACGAACGCATCCTGACGGATGAGGACATCGTTTTCTTTCACCAATCCTTGGGGCTTAATGAATCCGTCAATAATCTATGCCCGCTAGTGCTGAGCGACGAGATTACCGAGGAGGTTATCAGCGGCAAGTCTATGCCTCAGCCGGTTATGGACTTGAACGGGAAAATCGCGAAGTTGATGGAGCGGATATCACAGGACAAGGATGTAATGTTGGTGAAGGGCCTGGGCAGATTCTATCGCGGCGCTATGTTTGGCTTGACCGAGTCTAATTTGATCAAGGATTTTAACTGGAAAACTATTCTGGTTGATGGGTATCGGGCCGGCCGGTTGGCTTTGCCGATTGATACCCTGGACGGATTCATTACCGCCAAGAAGTTGTTCGGAAACCTGCTCATCGGCGTGGTAATAAATAACGTGCCGGATTCCCAGCTGGACTACTTGAAGAAAAAGGTTGTGCCTTACCTGCGCGATAGGCATCAAATAGATGTGCTGGGCATAATACCGCAGACGGATGCCCTTAGGGCCGTTTCGGTCAAGGAACTGTGCCAGGCATTGGGCGGTGAAATCATCTGCGCCAAGGATAAAGAGGATACGCTGGTCGAACGGTTCTGCATGAGCACTATGAACGTCGAAAATGACCTGCGCTATTTCAGGCAGGAAAAATGCAAGGCGGTTGTCTGCAGCGGCGACCGGACCGATATCCACCTGGCCGCGCTGGAAACGCCGACTCAGTGCCTGGTCCTGACCGGACGTCTTTACCCGGCAGATATTATTCTTTCCAAGGCCGAAGAACAGGGCGTTCCGGTGATAGTCGTCCGGGATGATACGCTCAAGACCATGGGCAAGATCGACCGGCTTTCCAAGCATCTGGGGGTGTTTACGCCTTCAAAGGTCAACGCCGCCATCAAGATAGTCAAACAGCACGTTAATATCAAAGCCATATACAAGAGGATATAACTCTATATGGATTTACTATTCGGCACGGCCGGGGTGCCCAGGAGCAGTCAGGCATCTGATACGCTGTCCGGAATGGAGCGAATCAAAGAGCTTGGCCTGGGATTTATGGAGCTCGAGTTCGTCCAGGGCGTCCGGATGGGCAAGGAAACGGCGCAGAAGGTCGCCTTGAAAAGGGCAGAGCTGGGCATAGAGCTGACGGTGCACGGGCCGTATTTCATCAACCTGAATGCCAAGGAAGAGGCCAAGATAGAGGCCAGCAAGAAAAGAATCTACGACAGCGCCTATATCGGCGCGCTCTGCGGCGCCCAAAGCGTTACCTTTCACGCCGGTTTCTATCTGGGCGATTCGCCCAAGCAGGCCTATAGCAAGATAAAGAAGAATCTGGCGGATGTGGTTAAGCAACTGTGGAAAGATAAGATAAACATCAGGCTTTCGCCCGAGCTTACCGGCAAGCCCAGCCAATTCGGTTCGTTAGAGGAGCTGTTGGAACTTTCCCGCGAGATAGAAGGCATCAGCCCGTGCATAGATTTCTCGCATCATCACGCCCGGAGCGGGGGAGCTAATAATACTTACCAGGAGTTTGCGTCAGCGCTGGATAAGGTTCAGAAAATGCTAGGTTCTAGCGCATTAAAGCAGATGCATTTCCATACATCGGGAATCAAGTATTCAGCCAAGGGGGAGTTGAAGCACCTTGACCTGCCGGATTCTGATATGAACTATAAGGATTTACTCAAGGCGCTTAAGGATTATCAGGCCGGCGGTTTCCTGGTCTGCGAAAGCCCGAACCTGGAAACAGATGCACTGTTGATGCGGGACTTTTATAATAGTTTATAAATACCTTTCATTTACCACGAAACCGCGAAAATATAAAATCGCAAAAAAATACTCCTGATTTAAAATCGAGGTGCCGCAGCCTATCCCGCCTTTAGCGGGGCTCTAACTGGCACTAAGGCGCGTATTTGGCGCACGGGTCGCTGTATGGACCCTGTCCGGCCGCGCCCACCCCGGCTACCCGGAACCAGAATTTGCCTCCGCTGGCCAGCCCGGTGATGGTGGCGGATGATTCAGTCACATTCGTTTTATGCTTCCAACTGGTAGGCACATTGGCGTCTGTGGTTATCTCAACCACGTAACTCCGGGCGCCGCGTACCGGTTTCCAGTTAAGGTCAATCTCGCCGTCATTATAGCCGGCTTTGGCGGATAACTTCTTCGGCGCTTGTAGTTCCCCAATCGGAGCGGCGATATGCCTGATATTCATTCCGGCCGAGGATATTTTCTGGTCATCGCCGACTGATTCATTTTCAACGTAAAGCGATTCTAACATTAACGAACGGTCCAGTTCCTTTTCATCATTAGTCATCAAATCAGTCGCGGCCTTGGCCTGAGCGCGCTTAGATAATGCGTCATTATAAGATGTGCGCAAGGCGGTTGTTTTGGCCGTAATATCGGCCAGTGCCGGATTAGGCGTGGTGAAATTCGCATTGCCGGTCATCGCAGTGACAATCCGGGTAGCCAATGCAATCTTATCAGGAATTGGCATGCCCTTGAGACCTAACTTAACTTTTCCCATAGTTACGCCTTTTTTTCTTAGAGTCTGTTAATCCATACAGCGTTATGGCGCCGAAGCGCCATGGTCCCGAAAGCATTCGGGGCCACTTCCCACAACTTCATAGATTATTAATCTTACATAACATCAAACTGCTCCAATGTCTCATAGGACTGCTCCAATCCTATGTCAAATTATTATAATTGCTCATAGGACTGCTCTAATCCTATGACAAATCACTCCAACATCTCACAGGATTGTTCAAATCCCTCAAGGGATTACTATAATCCCTCGCAGGATTACCACAATCCCTTGAAGGACTACTATAATCCTTTATCGGATTGCTATAATCCCTCATAGGATTGCTAAAATCCTTCAAAGAATCACCATAATTATGTGAATATTATACCATCAGCCAAAGGCTGATCCGCCTCAGGTGGAAAGTACCGTTACTTTGTCAACTCCATTAGATGTTTTATCTAGCATATTTTTAACTATCTTACCAGTTTTATTCATCAACGGATAACATAGTCATCCAGCGGGGTCAATAATTGAGTGTTGAATATCTATAATTAGTGTCTCGTTAGTAGGTAGGTGCGGCAGGCAGGTTCCCAGAAATCTAAATTGTGAAGTACCCCTATCTTATTATTTTTTTGATGCGGCTTACAGGCCAATATATTTTGCAGGTCTTCCCAATAATCTTTTCTTTTGGGATGGGGCCGTATTGGCGGCTGTCTTTGCTATTAGTTAAATTGTCGCCAATAACAAAATAGGTATTATTAGGAACCAGGTAAGGACCATAAGGCTCGGTATTTATTTGCTCTTCAAGCTGAGGGTATTCTTTGAATAATTTACCGTTGACATAAGCTTTATTGCCTTTGACTTCAACGGTTTGGCTACCGTTGGCAATTATGCGTCTGATAAGTACCTTTTGGGGATCTTCCGGTGATTCAAACGTAATAATGTCGCCGGGTTCAGGATTGGAAAACCTATAAGTCAGTTTTTCTACAATAATCCTGTCTTTCTCCATAATTGCCGGCTCCATTCCTTTTGTTGGAATGCGATATGTAACCAAAAGACTGGTAAGTAAGACATAAATAAAAACTTTATATAATAGCAAAAGAACTAAGAAGGTTATCAGTGTTTTCTTTGGTTCTTTTTGCGGTCTTTGCGCAGAAACAAAAGCATCGTAACAAACTATAAGACGGTATAATAATGCTAGAAGTAATGATACCCACCTATGTTGAAATGTAATTTCATCAAGAAGAGCAAAGCCAATAATAAAAATAATGCCTTTTACCCATCTTTTACAATAAAGCTGGCCTACGCCCGGGAGTATATAAGAAAGAAAAACCGCCAACCAGGTGTTTTTCTGCGGCTGGTCGGCCGGAATGTCAGGCGGCAAGGAGGCGTTGTGATTGCGGACCAGTTTATGCGCATTAAATAAATTCCAAATAGCCAATAAGACAGATAGCGTAAAAAAAAGGGCCGCCCAATGGAAAACTATCATTGGGCTGACCATCGAGTAAAATAAAGCAACTAACAATGAAAGATAGACAAACAGGATAGTTATTCCAATGGAGTTTCTTTTGGCGTATAGTTGGCCTGTGCCCGGTAAAATCCATGATAAACATACCGCCAGCCAGGGGTTTTTTACTTTTGCATTTTTCATATTTTCTTTTTTGTTCGGGGAGACTAAGACCGCTACAACTTTCCTTTCGCCTATCTTCCTCAAATTCCGGTGACACCATATGAGCGCCACTCAATTCACTCGCTCTAATCACGACGGAATAGTCGGGATAACGTGCCAGTAATTCATTTCGTTCAAACTGGCACTAACCGTCGCTGGCGGAGAATATGAGCCATATTAGTTGCCTTCCAAGCTTATAATAGGGTAGTATACTTTCAGGTTTGGTCAATATAATATAATATGTATATTGTAGTATTCGTTACCGTTCCATCAGCTAAGATAGCCGGCGTTATTGCCACCGCCGTAGTCCAGGCCAAGTTAGCCGCCTGCGTTAATATCATTCTGTCCATAAGGTCGGTATATAAATGGAAGGGCAAGCTTTGCCGGGATAAGGAAGCGCTTATGGTCATCAAAACTAAAAAGACCTTGTTCCCTAAATTAGCCGATAAAATAAGGGTTATGCACCCGTATCAGGTCCCGGAAATAATAGGGTTGCCCATAATCGCTGGTAATAAGCCTTATTTGAAATGGCTGAATGCCGCTGTTAAGACGCGATAATTGTTTTATTCTTGACAAATGAGAATTTATAGGCTATATTAACGCTAGGAGGATATGAAAATATGAGAAATTATGCATTGCTTGTACTGGTATTGGCATGTTTTATTTTTGTGCTGCCTTGGGAACAGAATAGCGAAGCCTGGTGTCCAAACCCGCCCAAGACTATGGGCAGTGAAGCCGCGCCGCCGTCTGTTAACCCAACGCCTGTCCTGGTTTCTCGTCCGGCTCTGAGCATAGGTTTGATGCCGCGCATCCAGGCGATGAGAACGCCGGTTGGGCCGACTTTGGACGGTGTGGCTGAGACTTGGGAGGTTTGGTGGACTCTCAACCGCGATAAATTCTTCAGCTTCAAGCAGCCGATCGAATGGGTCAGCATCAAGAAGACCGACGGCGGTACCACCTCAATAACCAAACATCCGATATACGAAGAACTTCTTAAACTCTTAAGGACCGCTTTAACCGAGAAGGATCAGACCGTTGCCTGGAACGCGGCGCTGGCTTTGGGCCGGAGCGGCGAACCAACGGTTTTGCCGGATTTACAGAAAGCGTTCAAGGAGAATAAGCAGATCCTGGTCAAGGACTACTCCATCCTGGGGCAGGGCTGGCTTAGAAGCAACGAAGCCCTGGAAATGTTGAAATCAGTCGCGCTCGATAATAAGGAACAGGAAGTCCTGCGCAGTCATGCGGTAGCGGCTTTGGGATACCTGTCCGACCCGGCCGTATTCGGGATACTGAAAAGCATTATTGAAGACAAGGAAAACAAGAAATTCACGGACCTGCGAGCCGCTGCGGCGATAGCCATGGGTTTTACCAAGGATAAGGACGCGGTAACCACGCTGGCTGGTTTGCTCAATAGCGCCGAGAAGGTGAATCCTAAAATCCGCAGTTATGCGGCTATGGGCCTGGGCCGAATCGGCAATGAAGGTGCTTTCAATGAACTTAAGAAGGTTATGGCCGATCGTGACAACAGTGTCAGGGTATCCGCAGCCATCGCTTTGGGTATGATGAGTGTCGGCCCGGTTGGTTCAGCCAATGAGCCGAAAAAGATTCAGGATGAGCTGATCAGCCTTCTGAAAGACAAGCAGGGTATTATCCGCGGTCTGGCGGCCATATCACTGGCTCAGATCACGGTTAAAAATAAGGAAGTAATGGATACAAAAACCATCGTTCCGGCTCTATCCAAGGCTTTGAAGGATACCAAAACCGCCGATGGCGACGGCTTGATTGTCCTGGCCATGGGCATCCTCGGTGACGAATCATACAAGGCCGAATTCAAGAGCATAATGGAGGACCGTAAGAAGCGCCAGCTTCTCAAGGCGGCCGTAGTTATGGCTACTGGCTTGATGAAAGATAAAAGCCAGGCGCCGACCTTTATCGCTATGCTTAAGAAACAGTCCGATGACCCAATTATGTCTCCGTATCTGATAATGTCGTTAGGCATGATCGGCGACGAAAAAGCACTCGAAGCCATCGAACCGATTTGGGCCAAGGTCGATAAAAATGTCACTTCATTAGCCTATACCAATATGGCTGTGGCCATGTCCATGCTGGGCAAGAGAAGCGAAATCGTTGCTCAATTAATCCAACATACCAAGAGCAATAATGATGCGCTTAAGCAGTATGCTTGCCACACGCTGGGTATGCTGGGCGACCGGGATTCGGCCAAGACTTTCGTGGAAAATTACAACAGCGAGAAGAGCGATACCAATAAAGCGTTTATCATCACCGGTATCGGATTTCTGATGGAAAAGGCGTCTTCACCTATAGTAGCTGAGTGGACAGGTAATAATAACACCGAGATCTCGACGTTGATTATCGACCATTTATTGCCATTGCCCACCTGGTAAAGGAGGGTCTAATGAAGCGATTTCAAATCCTGGTTAGTGTTGGTGCAATTGTCCTGGCCATTCTATTCCTGACCGACAGCTTTATCTTCGGCTCCTGCCCGGGTTCGATGTTTTTCCGGCGCTCGCAAGCCAATCCTGAACCGGCCCAACCTAATAACGATACTACTGAGACTAAGAAGGAAGAGCCTAAAAAGACGCCCGAGGTGGCCGCCGAGCCCAAGAAGGAAGAGCCTAAACAAGAATCCTCGACTGAAGCCACGCCGACTGCCATCAGCGCCGTCCGGCCGCCTTTAGGCAGCGGATTACAGCCGCGCATCACCAGCCTGCGCACCTTAGCCAACTCCGATGGCCAGATTATGACTCTGGCCGGCATGGTCGAACCCTGGGAGGTATGGTGGACGCTTAACCGCGACAAATTCCTCAACTTCAGACAGCCGATTACGTGGGTTACTGTCAAGGAGTCGGAGGGCAGCAGGTCAGTCATCATACTGCCCATATACAAGGAACTTTTAGAAATATTAAAATCAGCCCTTAACGAAAGGGATTATACCCTGGTTTGGAATGCCGCCCTGGCTTTGGGCCGTTGCGGCGACCCCGAGGCGATACCTTTACTTCAGAAGGCGTTTAACGATACCGAGCACCCGCTGGTCAAGAATTATACACTGGTTAGCCTGGGTTGGATAAGAGACCCGTCTGCGGTGGATTTCCTTGCCGGCAAGCTTACTGACAAGAAAACACAGGAAATCGTCCGGAGCCACGCCGCGGTCGGCCTGGCCTATATCAACGAGCCGGGTTCGCTCAAGGCTCTGAATGAAACCATCAACGAAAAGGAATACCGCAAACAGGCAGACGTTGTTTGCGCCGCCGCCTACGCGTTGGGATTGCTTAAGGATAATTCTGCCGTCAAGACTCTGGCTGCTTACCTGAGCGGCGAGCTGAAATCAGATACCCGCATCCGTTCCTACGCGGCTTTGGCCCTGGGACACATCGGCTCCAAGGATGCCTTCCAGGAGCTGAAGAAGTCCGCCGGCGATAAGGACAGGGGAGTGCGCACATCAGTGGCCATTGCCCTGGGTTTGATGGAAGAACCCAAGGCCAAGGATGAGCTGCTTAATATGCTTCAGGACAAGGACGAGGTCATCCGGGGCATGGCGGCCCTGGCCCTGGCCGAGTCAACCCTGAAATATCCCGATAAGGCGCACAGCCAGAAGATGGTGTCAGACAACATTCTTAAATGCTTTGGTAATTGCAAGCGCGATGGACAGGGCTTGACCATAATTGCCCTGGGCATCCTGGGTGAATCTAAGATAAAACCGGAATTGCGCAAAATGCTCGAGGAAAAGCGGAAACCGCGCGCCGTCAAGGGCGCGGCCATAATGGCTTATGGTCTGCTGAAAGACAAGGAAGCCGTGCCGTTGCTGATGGATCTGCTTAAGACCACACCCGACGACCCGATACTGGCGCCTTATGCCATACTGGCCCTGGGCATGATCGGCGACGAAAAGGCCGTGGCATCAATCCAACCGCTCTGGGACCGGGTCGACAAAAACGTCAGCGCTGTGGCCTATTCCAATATGGCCGTATCGCTGTCCATGCTCGGCAAACGCAAGGAAGTGCTGGATCAACTGGTCAAGCATTCGGTCAAAGGGCAGAGCGACACCTTGAGACAATATTCATTGCATACGCTCGGCCTGCTGGCTGACAAGGAAGCGGCCCAGGCCTTTGTGGAGGCCTATAAAGAAGGCGATACCAACGCCAAGGCCAACGCCGTGGTTGGCATCGGACTGCTTATGGAAAAGAACTCCATACCGCTGGTGACCCAATGGCTGGCCGACAATAATACCGACATATTTACCTGGATAATCGACCATCTTCTGCCGATTCCGACGTGGTGATAAGTATTTTTAATGAAATGGTTCCGATATTGGCTGTTCCTGCTTGTCCTGGGACTTTACCCGCCTGATGCCTCGGCGCACCACGCCGGGCTTACCGGCATCCAGAAGGAACTAATTGCCGCCAACGCGCATCTGCCGCATACCAGCCTCAACGCTATTTATAAGGATTACAGCCTTTTCGTGACTATTCTGGACCGGGCGCCGGATACGGTTGACCTGATGTTATATCTTGAGGACAATCTTAAGCGCCCGATATTCGGCAAGAGGGCGGTGGTCATCGAGGATGCGGACGGCAAGCCGGTCTTCAGCAGTTTTCTGGAGCCTGACGATACCGGCATCTTTTACCTGCGGTATTCGTATGACCGTCCGCTCAAAGGACGGCTCAAGGTGTCTTATGAACCGGTTGGTGGTTCAGGCACTCCGGCCCAATGGCTCCAGACCGATATCCAGCTCGGTTCGCCGGCGCCGAGCATAACTTTCCTGATAGTGATTGGTCTGGTCTTGCTGGCAACCATAGTGGCAGTTAAGATGAGACGCGGAGAAATAACCTGATGAATATCTTAGGTAACCGGCTAAAGCGGATGATTATCAGTCCTTATCTGATATTTATCTTCCAGCTTGTCTTTGTTGGATTCCTGCTTCTGATTATCATCAGCGGACTGTTCGGCAACGTTTATCGTAACATCAATACCTGGCTGACCGGACTGGGCTGGATGGTCTTCATCACTCTGATGATACTCGTCAGCGGCAAGAGCTGGTGCCTGGTCTGTCCCTGGAACACTATGGCCCTCTGGCTCCGGCGGCTGAGATTATGGGGAGTCTCGGCCCAGGTCTTTTCGCTCAACCTTAAATGGTTCAGCCCGCTGCGCAATATCTGGATAGCCTCGATATTGCTCGGCGCCATCATCGGGCTGGAGTATGTCTTCAATATGACCGACAGCCCGCGCCTGACCGCCTACATCGCCCTGATAATCCTGATAGCGACCGTTATCTCGGCCTTGCTGTTAGAGCGCCAGTCGTTCTGCCGCTATGTCTGCCCGGTCGGCGCCGTGTCCGGCGTTTACAGTATGCTGGCTCCGCTGGAACTGCGCAGCGCCGACAAGGATGTTTGCCAAAAATGTGCTACCAAGGACTGCATCAAGGGTAATGCCCGCGGCTATGCCTGCCCGGTCTTTGAATATCCGGGCAATATGGATACCAGCCTTTATTGCATCCTCTGCACCGAGTGCATCCGGACCTGTCCCAACAATAATATCGCCGTCAATGTCCGTTCGCCATTCAGCGAGCTGTCCGGCCTGAGCCGGAACGCGGAATTCCCGCTGGCCCGCAATCGGAGCGAAATATGGATGATTGTCCTGCTCCTGTCAATGACGCTCTTCGGAGCCGTGTCGCTCAGCCCGCGCTACCAGGCCATCACCGTGCAGATGGGGCAGTGGCTCGGTTTTAACGTGGGCATATCGCTGATATTCAGCCTGAGCGTTCTCCTGGGCATCATACTATTTATCATTGCCAACTACGGATTCCGGCGTGGCGTTTACGCCGTCATTCCGTTGACCTTGTTCTTCCATCTGGCCAATACCATGAAGCTGGTCGACCTTAGGGCATCCGAGATAGTGGCGCTGATATCCGACCCCTTTGGTCTGCGCTGGAACCTCTTCGGTACGGCCGGGCATCTGCCCGCACCGCTAATGGCGCCGGCCACGCTCTGGTCAATCAACACCGCATTGATAGGGCTGGGCATAGTTGCCACTCTCTGGCTGGCATTGAGGATGCGCATAAAAGTGCCCGGTATCCTGGTTCTGCTGATATTTGCTTTAATTGCTGGATATTTCCATTGGATTTTACTATGAATAGAAATATGAAGTATAGACTGCTCGGTTTGCTCATGGTCTTGATGCTGCTGGCCGGCGGGCTGGCCCAGGCGCACGACATCTCCGACCGCCAGGTTCAGGGCATCACCAACAGCGTCCAGCTCAGCGTCTGGCAGGACCTGATATTCATCGATTATTGGATTGCCATCGGCAACCTAGAGGCCGTCAACTACTTACCCATCATTGATGTCGACAAGGATGGCGAGATAACCGATGATGAGAAACTGGCCTATCTCGAAGTCATCCGTCAGAAGGTGGCCAACTCGGCCTTCTCGCTGACCATCGACGAGGCGCGTAACCTGCCGTTCAAGCAATGGAAGCCTGGCACCATCACGGTGGACGAAAGCAAAGACGCGGCCGTGCCCATAAAAATCGGGCTGGAGTTCGTGCTCGATTTCGAGACATTACCCGCTACAGCGGGATGGCGCTCTGCGTTCACAACCCACCCCATAACCAAGGCGCAGGAGCACAACCTGACCTTCTTCATCGGCAATGTCATGGACAAGAAGGTGCTTACCAAGGTTTATGTTAACCAGGACGAATGGATTGGCATCAACTGGACGCCCGAAGACTACCGGCACTGCCTGGGCCTGAGCAGCGGCATCTATCTCAAGCCCTACGAATCCAGCTGGGCCAAGTTCGCATTTTCCCTGCTGGACAAGCCGGCCGGGGCGCCGTCGCCTTTTGCTTTTAATATGACCCCGGTCAAGCCGTCCAGCCAGCAGAACCTCAAGGTCGAAGGCCTGCTGTCAGGCGACCTGACCTTCCTGATAATCCTGGGCGCGCTGGCGGCCGCATTCATCTACGGGGCCGGGCACGCCCTGGCGCCCGGACACGGCAAGACCCTGGTGGCCGCCTACCTCATCGGCTCCCGCGGCACGGTCTGGCAGGCCATACTCCTGGGCCTGATTGTCACCTTTACCCACATATTTACCGTAGTAGTGGCCGGTGTGATTGCCCTGGGCGCATCCAGCTATGTCCATCAGGCTGCACTGAGCACCTACCTGGGCGTCGTATCCGGCCTGATTATCGTCATCCTGGGCGTGTGGATATTCGTGTCGCGTGCCTTCGGCAAGGGCGATGGGCATCATCATGGACATGACCACGAACATGAACACGGTCATGACCATGATAACGAGCATGAGCATACCGAACATTCGCACGAACATAGTTTGCCTCAGCCGATTACCGGAGAGAAAATAAAGCTCAAACATCTTATCGGCCTGGGCATCAGCGGTGGGTTGGTTCCTTGCCCGACCGCCATATTCATACTCCTGCTGGCCGTTAACTTCAAGAAGACAGTATGGGGACTGGTACTCATCGGCGCCTTCAGCCTGGGCCTGGCCGCGGTGCTGATTGCCATCGGCATCCTGATGGTCACCGGTTCGTCCCTGGTCAATCGCTTCTCGGCCGGAAGCAAGGTAATCAAGATTCTTGGCATCATCAGCCCGATAATAATTACCGTTATCGGCTTGGCCATCGTTTTCAAGACCTTTATTGATGCCGGCATAATAATAATCAATCTCCAGGCAATGCCTTAAATATGTTCAAGCTTTCTAAAATCTGCGGTATTCTCTGTGTTCTCTGTACATTCGCTACGCTCAGTATAAACGTCTCAGTGGCAAATATTTACGCTGATCAGAACACGGACGCCCTGATTCAGAAGCTGTCAGCCAAGGACATCAAAACCCGCCAAGAGGCCGTGCAGGAAATAGGCAGGCTTAACAACATCACCGGCGCGCGGCTGCTCCTGACCGCGGCCGACGACCGAGAGCTCCAGCCGGCCATCATCCAATCGCTGTCCCTGTTTACCGACACAGCCGTGGTCAGGTTCTTGCAGTCCGAGGCGCTGGTTTTTCCCAACAACAACATCCGCCTGATTGCTGCCGGCGCTTTGGCCGGGGCCGACCTCAAGGGTGACGAGTATTACCGGCAGGTAATCATCCCGCTGTTCAAGTCATTGACCGATTCCTTCGTCGAGGTGCGCCTGGCCGTGCTTGAAGCCGTCAGCAACTATATTTCGCCCCGGCACACACCCCAGCGGATAGATAAGGACAACGGCATCTTTCCTATGCTGTTCCGGGCGCTGGATGATTCGGACTATCCCCAGGTGCGCGAGGGGGCTGTCTATGTCTTAATCAGGTTCATCGCCAACCAGGATATACTCAACCGGTTGCTGGAACGTTACCGGTTCGAGGACAACCTGACCGTGCTATGGACCATCGAAGAACTGCTGGTCGAGAAATCCGGCCCGCAGACGCTTGAATACCTGGCCGATGCCGGGTTAAGCCATAACTCCATGCTCATCCGGGCGCTGTCCGCCAGGATTCTGGGCCGGCTCCGGGCTGATAAATACCTGGAACGGCTCCAGCCCGATTCGTCCGACAGCCGCGACGTTATTGCCGACAAGGCCTGGGCGCGGACCCAGATAAAACCGGCCACCAGCTGGCTCGCAATATCCGGCACGGCATTCACCTATGCTAAACTGCCGCCCATCCTGGGGTTGCGGATGAACGAGGCCAAGGAAAAGGCCTTGCGCGCCCGCGGCGCCTTGCTCCAGACCGAGCAGGCCGTGGCCAAGGGGCTCGACTGGTTGGTCCGGAACCAGGAAGACAACGGCTCCTGGAGCTGTGCCCGTCATAACCCCAGCCACGGCAACCTGTCACTGCCCGGGTTTACCTTTGACGAGGACGAACTGCTCGACCCGTCCGTGACCGGACTGGCTCTGTTGGCATTAATGGCATCGGGTAATACTCACCGCTACGGCCCGCATCACGATGCCGTGGAAAAGGGTATGAACTACCTGATTTACTGCCAGGACAAGGCCGGATGCATCAACCTGGCCAAGGACCACGTCCACGACAAACGCTGTCTTCGGAGCGGCGATGACCACGGCGTGCTGGTCCGGCGTTACAACCACAACATCGGCACCATGGCGCTGGTGGAATTATACGCCATGACCGGTGACTCGGCGTTGAAACCCTACGCCCAGCAGGCGCTCGACCACTCGAGAGAATATGTCCTGCCCGAGTTCGGCTGGTCGTTCTACCTGGAGCCGACCGACATCGGCCCGAGCATATTTTATATCTTCGCCCTGAGGATGGCCGGTGAAACCGACCTGATGGTCTCGCCGGACGACCTGACACGGGCTAAAAAATATATCAAGACCCTGACCGACCCGAAGACCGGCCGGATTCTGCATATCTGTCCCATACCGGTCTGCTACGGCGGGTTCGACAGCACCGCTAGCGGCATCGTCGCCCGGTTTTTGATATCGCCTTATGACCAAACCGAGCTTAAGGATGTCCAGTCAAAGGCGCGCGAATTCCTTAAAGGCCATCCGCCGGTCTGGCGGCCGATGTACCAACTGCCGTCCGATATGTGGGCCAGCCAGTTCATCCGGGGCGATATTCTCAACGAGTGGTACTGGTATTACGCCACGCTGGGGTTGCTGGCGATGACTTGTAGTGAGAGTAGCGAATCTAACGGACCCGAATGGCAGTCCTGGAACCGGACGATGCAGTCGTTGTTATTGAAGCACCAGCGGCAGGGCGGCGACTGGGACGGCTCCTGGGACCCGGACGGGCCCTGGGCCAACGTCGGCGGACGGGTCTATTCCACCGCCTTTGCGGTGATGACATTACAGGCGTATTATAGCTATGATTTAGTGCCAGTGCGAACGAAGTGAGCTTACTGGGACTTATCCCCGAAGCCGTTAGGCGGAGTGGGATAATTTTAACCGCTGATTATGCGTATTAATGCGGATAATATGAAGATAGTTAATATTATAATTATCGTCGCGATAGGGGTGATGATGTCTTCGTGCCGGAAGGTGGATGATGTTCCGGTGGCGGGCTATATCACCAACCAGCCGGGCCTATCGGCCTACAGCGACCCGTCCGGGCTGACCGAAGAGTACCGGCTCTGGCTTGACTCCGCGCCTTTGATAAACTATTCAGAAAATCTTAAATATGGCATCGTGGTCATCAACGGGTTCCTGGCCCAGGGCGATGATGCGGTTATGACCAAGAAACTGTCCATTACGGTCAATCTGGCGGATATCAGGGATGACGGCGTCAAGAAGGTCGAACTGATGTCCGGGTATAAGTTGAAAGGCGTCCGGCACCGGCTCTCGGTGACTTTAAGCTTTATGGATTACAGCACCATCACGCCCGCCGGCGCTCCCGGCGCTACCAAGGATATAACTCTGCCGGTGTATGTATACTAAACATAGCAGCTTGCTTAAGAAAACAGTGCCTTGGAACCCGCTCAAATAAAGGGAAAGAAAATGTGGTGTCCTTATCCCTAAAGGGAGGCTTACGCTCCAGGAGGCCGGTAGGCTCTGTTTCCAGCCCCAACGATTATTTTTAAAGCAATAATTTTCTTGACTTATTTAGTATTTTAGTGGATACTAAAATACATGAATAAAGCTTCGGGCATCCAGGAAATCACGAAAATATGCAAAGCCCTCTCGGTCGACAAGCGGGTGCGTATTATTCAGGTGCTGATGGGACGTTGTCTGTGCGTCGGCGCTATCTCATCGCAATTCGGAATATCGGCAGGGGCGGTATCGCAGCATCTCCGCATTCTCAAAGAAGCCGGTTTGATAGAAGCGGAAAAACGCGGTTATTACGTCCATTATCGCATTAGAACCGGTACGCTGTCTAAATGGCGTTCCAGCATCGGGAAACTGATTGGAAAACCTATAGCCCCATTTAAAAATGTCAAGATGCAACGATGCACGATGTCTAAAATAAAATGAGCGCCAATAGAATATTCGCGGTGACGTTTTCCTGGCTCTTGGCCATGAGCTATTTCGGCTGCGCCAGCCAGCCGGTCACCGGACCGGATTACAAGTCCTTGAACTCAAATCCCAAGTCGGCCCCGATGCCTAGTTCCGTCCGTGGCGGCATAGCCCGTGGAAAATTGACATTGGATGATTGCCTGAGAATCGCCCTGGAGAACCATCCCAAATTGAAAATATACCAGACCAAAATCAAACAGCGTCAAGAATCGTACAATTCAGCAAAGGCGTTGGATTACCCGGTATTAAGTCTATCCACGAGTTACGACCGTTTATCCTACGTCTCGCCGGTCAAAAGGCAATTCCTGGGCGATTCGAACAATGATTACCAGGTCAGCCTGAACATTGAATCCCCGATATTCACCGGCGGCAGAATCACGGCCGAAAAGGAACAGGCTAGGTACTCGATAAACGGCGCCCGAGAGGATTATCGCGGCACCGAACTCGAAGTGATTCACGGCGTCAAATCGGTCTATTATAAATTATCCGTGGCCGAAGAAATGGTTGCCATCCGGCAGGATTTATCGGCCAAGCTGAACGCTTTCTGGGAAATCGCCAAAGAGCTCAACCAGCGGATGAAAACGCCCCGGGAAGAAGTGCTCCTGCGGATTGAAGTGCAAGTTAACAACGCCGAGCAGGAATTAATCAATGCCCAAACCAACGTCAGGATACTAAAAGAACTCCTGCTCAATGCCATGGGTTTGAACCCCGGCGGGCAAACGCAGATGGAAATACAGGCTATTGATATGTCCCGGCAATTACCCGGCGACCCAAGCCAGGAGAATATGGATTTGAACGCAGGCAATAATCCCGACCTTTTTAAGCTGGAGCAGGAGCTGAAAAGGGCTCAGGAATCGGTCAGCCTGGCCCGGAGCGAGTATTTCCCGCAAGTCAAGTTGCGCGGTTCGTACGGCTACGAATGGGCGACGCTCCCGCCCGAAAGGGATACTTGGAGTTTCGGGCTGGTAATGAACCTGCCGCTTTGGGATTGGGGGCGTGTTAATTCCAAGGTCAAACAGGCCAACGCCTATCTGGAAGAAATAAACGCGACCAAGGAGTTCACGGAGCAAAAAGTATCACTCGAAGTCAAAAGCGCTTTCCTTGACTACCAATCAAGCCGGCAAAGGGCCCGGATTGCATATGACAGTTTGAGCAAGTCCAGCAAGAGCCTGGACATCTTCGAACAAAGGTATAAAGACAACACCGTGACCAGCCTGGACGTTCTGGATGCCTACCAGTCCTACGCCACGGCCCGGTCGAATCACGCCCAGGCGGTATTGTCGATGTATTTATCCCAGGCCGCGCTCGAACGGCTTTTAGGTAAAACCAAATGAACATAAGTGATCTGTCCATAAAAAGGCCCATCGGCGTCTTGGTGCTTACATTAACGGTGGTGATATTGGGACTTTTCTTCCTGAGCACGATTTCGGTCGACCTCCTGCCCCGGATAACCTATCCGATGGTCAGGATTGTGATTGACTGGAAAGGCGCCAGCCCCGAAGAAGTCGAAGAGAACATCACCAAGAAGGTCGAGGCCAGCGTCGCCACCACGGAAGACGCGGTCATGGTCATTTCCAACTCCATCGAGGGCAATACTTCGTTAGAGGTTTCGTTCGAGTTCGGCAAGGATATGGATATCGCCCTCCAGGATACCCGGGCAAAGCTGGACCTGATAAAGAAAGAACTGCCCAAAGACGCTGACGAACCCAAGATTTTCAAGGCCGACCCTTCGAACCTGCCTATTGTGGACGTGGCGGTCTTCTCCGAAACCAGGGACGAAAGATACCTGCGTCAATGGGTGGAGAATGATTTAAGCAATTATTTTCTGGGCATCACCGGCCTGGGCTCGATCGTCACCAGCGGCGGGAAAATACGGGAAATACAAATCGTATTCAACCAGGAGAAAATCCAGCGCTACGAGATTTCCACCGATCAGGTATTGGCCGCGCTCAAAGCTGGGAATATAGAATTACCCACCGGCCGGATAACCGCCGGCGAAAAGGAATACACCGTTAGGCTTTTAGCCAAGTTCAATAATATGGAAGAGATTAAAAATACCATCGTGGCTAACCGTGAAGGGTGGCTGATAAAGGTGGCCGATGTCGCCGAAGTGACCGATTCTTACGAAGAACAACGGGTGCTGACCAGGTTCAACAACCAGCCCTGCGTGCTGATGAGCTTCTTCAAACAGCCCAATGCCAACACCGTCAGGATAGTATCGGGCATAGAGAAAAAGGCCAAAGAGCTCAAAAGAAAGAAGATCATCCCCGACGACATAAACTACGCCGTGGCCTCAAGCCAGGCCTATTACATCGTCAACTCCATCAATAACGTCAGCTCTTCGGCCATCATAGGCAGCATATTGGCCATTCTCGCCATATGGTTTTTCCTGCACGACATAAAAAGGACTTTGATTATCGGCATCGCCGTGCCGGTCAGCATCCTGGGCACATTCATCCTGATGGGGTTCTTCGACCTGACGCTCAACATATTCTCGTTGGGAGGATTGGTCCTGGCCGTCGGCATGCTGGTGGACAATGCCATCGTCATGCTTGAGAATATCACCAGGCACCAGAAAGACTCGGACGACCCCAAAGAGGGCGCCCGGTCCGGCAGCCGCGAGGTGATCAGCGCCCTGGCCGCATCCACCCTCACCAACGTCGCGGCCATCGTCCCCTTTTTCCTGATAACCGGGCTATCCGCACTGCTCTTCAGGGATTTTGTCATCACCATTACCGTGGCTTTTGTCATCTCATTATTGGTCAGCCTGACGGTCGTGCCGGCGCTCTCGGCCCACCTCATCAAACCCATAAACCCCAATGCCGCCCAGACCCTGTCCATGCGATTTCTCGACGGTCTGACGATATTTTATAAACGGCTGCTCCAGAGCGCATTGAAACACCGGGTAATATTGTTTGGCTCTGTCCTGATGATGCTGGCGTTCAGCCTGTTCCTGATCGGACGCATTGGCCGCGAGTTCCTGCCGCCCATGGATGACGGCAAGGTCACGGTCAAGCTCAAGATGCCCATCGGCACGGCCCTGGAAAAGACCAACCAGGTCACCAAAAAAATAGAAGAGCTGATTAAGTCCATGCCCGGCGTGGAGAAATTCTATACTCAGGCCGGCGGGTATTGGTACCGCAAGAACATCTACGAAAAGGCCAACGAGTCTGAACTGCAAATCCAGCTTCTGCCTAAGGCCAAACGCCCCTTAGCCACCAACGAATTCGTCAAGAAACTGCAGAAGAAAATAAAGGACCAATCCATTCCCAAGGCGAAAATCAAGGTGATGCGCACGCCCCTCAAAGGGATAAGAACCACCTCGACCTCGGATATCGACGTCCGGGTCAAAGGCTATAACCTTGATAAACTATACGGCATCGCCAGGGACATCCAGGACAAGATAAAGGATGTCGCCGGATTAAGCAACCTGGATATATCGATAGATTTATCCAAGCCGGAACTGCATATAATATTGGACCGGGAAAAGATGAGTTATTTCGGCCTGACCGCTAATAATGTCTCGGAGATGCTCAAAGCGGCGGTGGATGGCGCGGTTAACACCCAATTCACGGACAAAGAGTTGAACGTTGATTACGATATTCGGCTACTGGTCAACCCGCTGGCCTTGAACAGCAAAGACACGGTCGAAAATATCATCTTGTATCCGCCCAATAAAGCCGAGATACGGCTGAAAGAAATAGGCCGGGTGGAAATATCCGAAGGTCCGGTCCAGATAGACCGGGAAAACCAGGTCCGGCTGGTGGAAATAACCGGAGACGCCACCGGCAGAAACGTCGGCCTGATAACCAGTGATGTCAAGTCCCGGCTCGGCGCCTTAACACTGCCCCAGGGATACACCATAAACTACGGCGGCGAAGCAGAATCCATCAGCCAGTCCAACAATCAGCTAATCATCGTCATTATCCTGGCCATATTCCTGGTCTTTGTGGTCATGGCCGTCCAGTACGAATCCTTGATAGACCCGCTGGTCATAATGATTACCCTGCCGCTGACCCTGATAGGCGCGGCTGTTTTTATGGCCGCCACCGGAACCACCTTCGGGGCCACGGCCTTTTTAGGGCTGATTCTGCTGGTTGGCATAGTCGTCAACAACGCCATCATCCTGGTCGAATACATCAATATCCTGCGCCGGGAGCAGGGGCGGAACATTCACGACGCGGTCTTAGAGGCGCCGCCCATAAGGTTGCGCCCGATTCTTATGACTAACCTGACCACCATAGTCGGGCTGTTGCCGATTGTCTTGGGCTGGGGCGAAGGACTGGAAATGCTCCAGCCATTAGCCATAGTCATCATCGGCGGCCTGGGGTTCGGTATGGTGCTGACGCTTTTTGTGATTCCGGCAGTTTACCTGACGCTTCATAAACATTAGAAAAGGAGAGGCTATGAAAATAGGAGTGGTAATTTCGAGTAATGATGCCGAGACCTGCTGGAATGCGCTGAGATACGCCAACTATTGCATCGGGCAGAAGGATGAAGTCAGGGTATTCCTTATGGGTAAAGGAGTCGAATACCAGAAGGTCAGCACCGACAAATTCAACAACATCGAGCAAGCCGCTAAAATCATCAAATCAGGCGGCAAGGTTTTCGCCTGCGGAACGTGCATCAAATCCCGGGAGCAGGAAAGCTCGGAAATGTGCCCGATGTCGACCATGAAGGATATGTACGAGATTGTCAAAGAGAGCGACAAGGTCGTGACTTTCTGATTTATTTCGACGGTCAAGCGAGACACCTGCCTGCGGCGCACAGGCAGAGACCAGAGCCTACCGGCTCGCATGTTATTCCACCATCAACACTTCGAGAAATATTAATATTCCCCCATTCCCATACCTTCCCCGGGTAGTATGGGTAACTTCCCCCGGTAGTATAGGCAACCTCTCCGGGTAGTATAGGTAACCTCCCCGCCTAGTATAGGTAACTACCCCCGGTAGTATAGGTAATATCCCCCCGTAGTATAGGTAATATCCCCGTGAACGCTAGGGACACATCCCATCCCCGGTAACGCACTAACCAGGCCCCTTCCAGGCCGTACTTTTCTCGGTTTCCGCTCAAATCCTTATTTAATTCGAGATAGAGGGGGGGGGAGATACCTACCCCCCTCCCCCCTAACCTCTACTTCCTATATCTATAACCCCTATATAGAGTATGGATAACTCCCATAGGTGGTGTCAGTAATTCCCATAGGCGGTATAGATAACCTCTATGAGGTGTGTGAATTACTGCTATAGTGAGTACTAATAATTCCCATAGGCGATATCAATAACCCCTGTAAGGGGTGTGGATGACTACTATGGGACATCTGGGTAATACCTATAAGCAGTATCGATAATCCCTATAGGATATGTTGTAAACTGGTATTAGGTGTATCGAAAACTGGGACTAGGCATATCGAAAACGGGGATAGATGATATCGGAAACGGGGATAGGGTGTATCGGAAACCGGGACTAGGCATATCGAAAACGGGGATAGATGATATCGGAAACGGGGATAGGTGATATCTAAAACGGGGATAGGGTGTATCGAAAACGGGTAATAGGTGTATCGAAAACGGGGATAGGGTGTATCGAAAACCGGTAGTGGGTGTGTCGAAAATGGGGATTGGGCGTATCGAAAACCGGGGCTAGGTGTATCGAAAACGGGGATAGGTGATATCTAAAATGGGGATAGGTGATATCGAAAACGGGGATTGAGCGTATCGAAAACCGGTAGCGGGTGTATCGAAAACCCATACTACCATCAAAAAAATAAGTGATAATAAGATGGTAGTGGATGGGGTTCTACTTCGGAAGCGGCACATCCGGCGCTAACTGCTTGACCTTGGTTGCCATATCCGCGGCCTCTTTGAGCCGGCCTTTTAACCTGTAGAAGTTCATCAGGTTATAATAGCCCAGATAGTCGTTGGGCTTATACTTTACGAGCATCTGGTTGGTGCGCTCGAACATTAGCTCCTGGTTGGGGTCGCGCATTACTTCCTGCCCGCTCTTGTGCACTAAAGCGGCCTTATAATAGTTTTCCACCGCTTCGTTGATTTTACCCTGGTCTAGGTAGATGTCGCCCAGATGGGCGAAGGTCTCGGAGAATTCGGGGTCTATCCGGGCGGCCGCCTGGTATCGCTCGATGGCATTGGCCAGGTCGCGCTGTTCGTAATAGGTCTCGCCCCATTCGTTCATCAGCGAGGGGTTGTGCGGGCTGAGCTTGCAGGCGGCCCAGTAATACTTGTGCGATTGGTCGTAGCGCTCCTGCCGCTCGGCCGGATTGTTTGCCGCCTGCGCCCAGACCCGGTAGAACCTGCCGATGTTGGCGTTGCGGGTGGGGCTGAGCCGTTCGTATTCGATGGACTTCATCAGGTACTTGTTGCATTCGGCCAGCAGTTCGGCCCGCTTGCGGGCGTCTTTTTCGATGTAGTATTTTTCCAGGTAGACCCGGGCGATGGACGCGGCGTAGTAGCTGTTGTCCATCGAATGCTTGACCGCCTCCTGGTAGTGGTAAAGGACCGTGTCCCATTGCCGGGACTTCTCGTGCGACACGCCTATCTTATAGAGGATGTTGCCCCGGATGGGGTCGATGTTGGTATAGAATATGAATATCAGCCCGGCCAGGATGCCGACGACAGAGATGCCAATCGTGGACGACTTTATGAATGTTGCGCCGGATGTTTGTCCCGGCAGCGCCCAGGCCAGGGTGATGATGCCTATCAGGAGCCAGACGCTCAGGAAGGTGATGGTGTCTATGGGCGAATTGAACGGCGGCAGGAACGAGAAGAGTATGAATACGAATATGCCGGCGCCGACAGCCGCGCCGATGGCGGCCGTGATAATCGAGCCCAGCTTGGCTCCGATCGTGAAATACCAGACCGTAGCCAACGCCAGCCAGCTCAGGCCGAGCAGTACAATCGCCCGGGTTATCGGGCCGGAGGTCTCAACCGAGTACTGGAAGAAGAACAGGTCAAAGGCGAAGAGGGAGAGAATCAGGACCAGAATAATGATGAATGTCCCTCGGGAATACTCGGGATAAATTGAATTATGGGTGCTGAATGATGGATTAATATTGCTGCTTTTTTCTTGCGGAGTTTGTTCATTCTGCATTCCGAATTCTACATTCCGAATTAGGACGGCCAGGAATATCCAGAAATATGTCCGCGAGGCGGTCAGGTCGATGCCGAACTGTGTCTCGACGAAGTGGCCGATGATAGCGCTGAAAATCCCGATTTGCCAAATAGGTACTGAGAGTTTATTATCTATGATCTCCGTGTGCTCAGTGCCTCTGCGGCTAACTAAATAATAGAAAAGGTAGAGCACGGCGCCCATGACCAGTCCGATGGGTACGCCGATGGAGGAATAGATGAACGAGCCTTGGACCAGGTGCGGGATGGCCAGCCCGCTCAGTCCGCCCAGGGCCAGTAAGATTATCAGAATCAGTGACTGGGGCTTGGACGCAACCAGTTTGAGATACCGGAAGAACCAGAAGATAATCCCGGCGAAGAGGAGCAGGTAGAGCGTTGCGCCTATGAGCCCGTTGGTGATGAGCGTGTCGAAGAGCTCGTTATGCGCCCGGTCAGGGAAGGCTATCTTATGCTCGCTGCGCACCAGCTCGGGCGGAGCATATTTGTGGTAGGGAATGAACATATTCTCCGGCCCGTAGCCGACCAGCGCCCGGTTGGTGTCGGACCTGGCCATATTGGTGACGCCTTCCCAGATGAGCAGCCTGACTTTGGCGGCCGGCTCTTTGGATTCGAATATCTGGCCGAACCGGCCGAACATCGGCTTGATGCCGGACAGCGGCGAGTTGGGCACGTTGAGCAACAGCAGGAACCCGACCAGCAGACCGGCTCCGGCATAGGTAACATAGGCCAGCCATTTCCGGCCGTAGACGGCGGCGCTTAAGGTGATAAAGAAGAACAGCCCGGTCATCAGGCCCAGGAACGGGCCGCGGCTCTGGGTCAGCCACAGGCTGAGCATTTGCAGGACCAATAATGCGGCCAGGACGATATGCCTGGCTCGGATGGGTAGTCTGAACTCGTAGAGCAGACTGGCTATTGTCACGGGGATGACCATAATCAGGTAAGAGCCCAGGAAGATGGGGTTGCCCAGGGTCGAGCCGATACGGCGCGAGAAGTCGGTGTCCCAGGTGAGCGGGTCGAGCTTGAGCTTCTGGGCGAAGCCGTATAATATTATGGGGATGCTGGTCAGGAGCACGGCGGTGATGATGCGTTTTATTTGTTCGGCGGACTTGAGCGATGACAGGGTAATGATGAATACGACGAAATAGCCCAGCAGGGTGTAGGTTCCCTGTCCGCGTGAGTAGCTTCCCCACCAGCTGGTATGGAAGGCCACGCCGATGATGCTGGAAAACAGGTAGCTGGCGAAGAGCAATATGGCCGTGACGGGGATGAAACCGCGCCAGGCGGAGTCGCCGGGGCCGGACTCGGCCCGCCTGATGGCGTAGGCCGCCAGCATAATCACGGCGATGGAGCGGATCAGGGTGCTTTTGTCCGGGTCGAATACGGTGTTAGAATGGTAGTTAAAGAAGAGCGGAGCGATTATCAGGGCCAGCAGCCAGCAGGCCTCGATGACCTTGTCGCAGAATAAGCCGACCTTAGACATAAATTAATATTACCACGAAGGCACGAAATAACAAAAACACGAAGTTTAGAGTCTTCTTAATTTAGTGTTTTCGTGGTATTCTAATAGTCTTTTTTTTTCCTAACTATCTTATTCCTTTTCCTTATTTTTCCCTTTCGAGCTTTCGTGGTAAAGGTATTCTTGTTGTTTATTTCAGGAGCGCCTCTATTTTGGACCTGAGCACCGATTCTTCCTGGTAGCCGACCAGGTATTCGCGCACCTTGCCTTCCTTGTCGATGATAACCAGTGTCGGGAAGGCCGTGATACGGTAGCTCCGGCAGGCCGAGCCGTCGTCGGTTAAGGTGGTGAACGAATATTTGTTCTCCTTAACGAACTGGATGGGTTTCTCGGGCGGTTCGTTATTGACGCCGAATACGGCCAGGCCTTTGGCCTTGAGCTCGTCGTTAAGTTTCTGGATATGGGGCAGTTCTTTGCGGCAGGGCGGGCACCAGGTGGCCCAGAAATCCAGCAGGACGACCTTGCCCCGGTAATCCTTGAGCGATACCTTGGCGCCTTCGAGCGAGACCAGCGCTAGGTCCGGAGCCGGCTGGCCGACCAGGTCGCCGCCTTCTTCCTTTTTAAACTCCTTGACCAGCTTGGCGTCCTTGGGTGGGCTGAAGGCGAACGCGTTAGCCGCTATGGGTTGGTTGACCTGGCGGTTTGAATAGGTGATGTCTATGGTCACGCGCTGGCTGATTGGACGGCCGTTGCTGTCGGTCGTATCTTTAAGCATATTGGTCAGGTAACGGTGCAGCAGGCTGTCTTCCTTGCCCAGCCAGATGCGGGCGGTCACTCGGTCCCAGGCCTCGGGCGATTTCTCGATTTGGTCTTCGACCTCGATGACGTCTAATTCCTTGCCGTCAATCTTGTCGGTGCCGGAGTACCTGAGCGATTTGGTCACTTTGATAAATTCGCCGTAGTAGTTCTCGGTAAAGATATGCTCCACGGACGGGTCCAGGCTGGCCCACTGCTTGATGTCGCTCATATTTATCTGGGCCGGCGCGGGCTCGACCGTATACTGGCCGTAATCGGAGATGTATTTCAGGAGCGTCTTGCCGTCCGAGACGAACTCGGTCCGGCCCGAATCGTTGGCCCGGGTCAGCCGGACCATATTGGGGCGGCTGATGATGGCGTTGTTGGTTACCTTGTCGGTGCGCTTCTGGCCGGACTGCTCCTGGGTTATTTGCACCGTGGCCGTGCCCTGGTATGATTTCAGCTCACGGTAGGTCTGGAACATCTTCTTGAGGATGGCGTCGGCCTTGGGGTCGATGTTCGGCTTGGCGTCTTCGGCCTGAACCATAGCGGCGATGAAACACACGGCCAATAGCGCGGCTACCAGCAGTTTCTTCATATAATTTCCTCTCTAATCAGCGTAATACTATTTCTTTAACTCGGCGCACACCTTTTCCAGCGAGCGCGAGATGACCTTGTGTCCGGAGAGGGCGGGCATGAAGTTGGTGTCGCCCTGCCAGCGGGGCACCAGGTGGATATGCACGTGCGAGAGCAGCCCGGCGCCGGCGTCGGCCCCGATGTTGATGCCGATGTTGAACCCGTCCGGCTTCATGCATTTCTTTATCCGTTTTTTCATCTCCACGGTCAGCGCCATCATCTCGCTGATTTCGGCCGGGGTAAGGTTGTCGATGTCGGGCTTATGGGCGATGGGGCAGATGAGCAGGTGCCCGGCGTTATAAGGGAACTTGTTCATTATGACGAAGGCCAGCTTGCCTTTCTTGATGACTAGATTCTTCTTGTCCGTTTTCTTGATGGCATCGCACAGGAAACAGCGGGTGCGGTGCGCCGGTTTGACGTTGATGTAGCCGCTGCGCCAGGGCGCCCAGAGGTGTTTCATATCTGACTCCTTATCCGCAAGACGAACAACTGCCCGAGCCGCAGGAACCGCAGGAGGACTTGCCGTGTCCGCCTGAGGACGGTACCGCAGACGAATCACCCGAACCGCCCATCCTGAAGCTTGATAATTGCTTGGTCACCTTATGGTTTTTGCAGTGCGGGCAGGCCAGGTTCTTTTCATCGGCCGGCGAGCGGATGAGCAACTCGAATATCTTCTTGCACTTGGCGCATTCAAATTCGTATAATGGCATATATTATGGCAGATAGCTCATGGGGTTGACCGGTTGTTCATTGTGAAACAGCCGGAAGTGCAGTTCGGGCGTTTCAGCCCGGCCGGTCTGTCCGGCCTTGGCGATGATGTCTCCCTGCTTGACTACCTGGTTTAGCTGGACCAGTATTTCCGAGTTATAGGCGTAGACCGAGACGAAACCGTCCGTGTGTTTGATATTGATGATTTTGCCGTAGCCCTCAAAACGCTCGGAGACGAAACTGACCACGCCGCTTTTGACGGCCTTGACCGGCTCGCCGGCCTTGGCCTTGATGTTGATGCCGCCCGTGCCCATGTTGTTCAGTACCGTATTCTTTATGGGCCAGATGAATCCGGATTCCGAGACCAGGTTTTCGGGAATCTTGATTTCGGTATCGTCCGGGTTGGCGCTGGCCGGTTTGGTGCTGATGATGGATTCGAGTTCGCTGTTCAGGCGCGCTTCCTCATCGCCGGGCAGGCGGGGAACGGTGGCGCAACCGGTCAGCACCAGGATGGATATTGCAACGGTCAACATACGGATATTACGCATAATTTCTTTCCGATCCTTCTGCGCCATCGGCGCCATCAGGATCTAACTGCCGGTAATTCACTTCGTTCAAACCGGCAGTAAAGAGAGCGGGCGATGGGATTCGAACCCACGGCGACCAGCTTGGGAAGCTAGCATTCTACCGCTGAATTACGCCCGCCTGTTCCACCAGGCCAGAATATGTAATCAGCGCCCATTTGTCAATAATTTGTTGACAGGAAATATAATTTTCATATAGTCAATAGGTTGGTATTTAACCGATTTCTAATAATTAGTATAGGAGGAAACAATGACTGATGTCTTATTGAAGGATTTAGTGGAAAGCGGGGCGCATTTTGGGCATAAAGTAAGCCTGTGGAACCCCAAGATGAAGCAATATATTTACGGTTCCAAGAAGCGGATTCATATCATCGACGTGCGCGAGACCGTCAAGGGCATGGTCAATGCGGCGCATCTGTTGAAACGGATAGTCCAGAAGGGCGGCGAGGCCATTATTGTTGGAATCAAGCGCCAGGCCCAGCATATCGTAAAAAGCGAAGCCACCCGTTGCGGGATGCATTACGCCAGCGACCGCTGGATCGGCGGAACGCTTACTAATTTCGATACCATCAGGCTGCAGATCAGGAAGCTGTTTGAGATGGAGAAGAAAGCGACGGACGGCACTTTATCGCTTTATAAGAAGAAAGAACAGGTCGTATTCCGCCGTGAGCTGGAAAGGCTTAGGATTAATCTGGGCGGTATCCGGAATATAACCAGGCTGCCGGCCGTGCTGGTAGCCGTTGATTATAAGAAGAGCAAGCTGGCCATCAAGGAGGCTCAGAAGATAGGTATCCCGTCAATCTGCCTGATAGATACCGACGGCGATCCTTCTGATGTGACGCTGGCTATTCCGATAAATGACGACGGCACCAGGAGCATTCAGATAGTCATATCCTACCTGGCTAACGCCATCATTGAGGCCAAGAGCAAGATGGAAGTCAAGCCGTTGGAAGGCAAGAACGCACCGGTAAAGGCGGTCAAGGTGATTGCCAAGGCCCATACCGCTGCTAAGCCGGAAAAAGCAAAAGGCTAAATTCACAGGGTGCGGGATTGAGTTTGAGTATTAGAAAGAATGAGAGGATATCATGCCAGAGAATATCAGCACAAAAGATGTCAAAGAACTGAGGGATAAAACCGGCGCCGGTATCATGGAATGCAATAACGCTTTGCGCGAGTGCAAAGGCGATGTGACCAAGGCTTCTGAGTGGCTTAAAAGGAAGGGCTTGGTCAATGCCGATAAGAAAAAAGACCGGGTTACCAAATCAGGATATATCGGGTCTTATATCCACGCTAACGGTAAAATCGGAGTCCTGATTGAAGTCGCCTGTGAATCTGATTTCGTGGCCAAGAACGAGAAGTTCCAGGAAATGATAAAAGAGCTTTGCCTGCAGATCACGGCCATGTCGCCGGTGGTTGTTTCCCGCGAGGATTTATCCCAGGAGATGCTCCAGAAGGAGCGTGAGTTCTACGCCCAGGAAATGAAAGGCAAGCCGCCGCAAATGGTGGAGAAGATAGTCGAAGGGAAATTGGAAAAGCTTTTCTATAACCAGAAATGTCTTTTGGAGCAGCCTTACGTCAAGGACGATAAGATAAAGATAATCGACCTTGTTAAGAACTGCATTTCGCAGTTCGGGGAAAATATTGTTGTTAAACGTTTTGTCCGCTTTGAACTTGGCAAATACGAATAATGCAAAAAGTCAAATACCAGCGGGTTGTTCTTAAGATCAGCGGCGAGAGCTTTTGCCGGCCCAACGTCGGTGGTATTGATGTCGGTGTTTCCGGATTCATAGCGGATGAGATCAAGGCCGCGGCCCAGTTGGGCACCCAGTTGGCCGTGGTTGTGGGCGGCGGCAATATCGTCCGGGGCAAGCAATTCGAGAAGTTAGGCATTAACATCGCCACGGCTGATTATATGGGCATGGTAGCCACGGTCGTCAACGCTCTGGCCCTTCAGGATATTCTTGAAAAGAAGGGCGCTCAAACCAGATTGATGACGGCTATCCCGATGGAAGCGGTGGCCGAACCTTTTATCCGCCGCAAGTGCATCCGCCATCTGGAAAAGGGGCGGGTGGTCATTCTGGCGGCCGGCACCGGCAATCCGCATTTCACCACGGATACGGCTGCGGCGCTCAGGTCAATCGAGATTAATGCCCAGGCACTTCTCAAAGCCACTAAGGTTGACGGGGTTTATTCGGCCGACCCTAACATCAATAAGTCAGCCAGGAAATATACTCATCTTAATTACATGCAGGTTATAAAGAGCAAGTTACAGGTTATGGATTCCACCGCGGTGACCATGTGCATGGAAACCAAGATACCGGTGATAGTATTTAACCTTAAGAAAAAGGGGAATATCGTTCAGGCCATCAGGGGTGATAACGTCGGCACGATTATTTCCTGATAGGAGCATTTTTATGGTCTCTCAGCAGATTATGCAAAGCAATGAGCAGAAGATGGCCAAGGCTATCGAAGTGATGAGTAACGACTTTAAGGGCATCCGCAGCGGCCGGGCGACTCCGGCGCTAGTCGAGAATATCCGGGTTGATTATTACGGCGCGCCGACGCCGCTGAAGCAACTGGCCAATATTTCTATTCCTGAGGCGCGGTTGGTAATAATAAAACCGTATGACGCCTCGGTTCTCCAGACTGTGGAGAAAGCCATCCTTAAGTCAGATATCGGGATTACCCCGGCCAATGACGGGAAGATGATCCGGTTAGCCATCCCGCACCTGAGCGAGGATCGCCGGAAACAGCTGGGTAAGATGGCTAAGGATGCTTCGGAGAAAACTAAGATTAGCGTACGAAATGTCAGGCGCGAAGCTCTTCATCAGGTTGAAGAGGAAGAAAAGAAGAAGACTCTTACCGAGGATGATAAGTTTAGATTGAAGGAAGACCTCCAGAAGCTTACCGATAAGTACGAGAAGCAGATTGACGAGTTGTTAAGCAAGAAGACCAAGGAAATAATGGAAGTATGACACAGCTGCAGATGGCCAATGCCAGCAAGATTACGGCTCAGATGGAAGCGGTAGCTAAAATCGAGTCGGTGGCGCCGTCTTATATCAGGGATAAAATAAAAGAGGGGCATATCGTTCTTCTTTCCAATAATCTTCGTTGGACCGGAAAATCAAACATTCCTCAAAGGATAATCTGCGGTGTTGGTGAAGGCCTGCGCACCAAAGTAAACGCTAATATCGGCACGTCTTCGCATGGCATTGACGAGAAGGCGGAAATAAAGAAGCTTAAAGCATCCGAGGAATCCGGCGCCGATACGGTTATGGATCTTTCAACCGGCGGGGATCTTAAGAAGATTAGGGAATCCGTGATCAGGTCTAGTCGAATACCGGTCGGTACCGTGCCGGTTTACGAAGCGGTGGTAAGACGGGCATCAAACAAAGACCGAAAGGACCTGCTAGGCAAAATGACCGCGGACGATATATTTGACGCGGTTGAAGCGCATCTTAAATCAGGCGTTGATTTTATAACGGTTCACTGTGGCGTGACTCGTGATGTGGTTAAAGACTTGTCCGAAGACGGCCGGGTCGGCGGCATGGTTAGCCGGGGTGGTACTATGCTGACCGAGTGGATGAGGTTGCACCAGTCTGAAAATCCGCTCTATGCTGAATTTGACCGTTTACTGGATCTTACCAAAGCGTACGATGCGACGTTGAGCTTGGGTGACGGACTCAGGCCTGGTGCGCTGGCTGATGCATTTGACCGGGCTCAGGTTCATGAGCTGATGGTTCTGGCCGGATTGGCCCGACGGGCCCGTGCGGCCGGAGTTCAGGTCATGATTGAAGGTCCGGGTCATGTGCCGCTTGATCAGATTCAGGCCCAGGTAAAACTGCAAAAGGAATTGTGCGATGGTGCGCCTTTTTACGTGCTCGGGCCGTTGGTTGTTGACAATGCTCCGGGTTATGACCATATAACTTCAGCCATAGGCGCCGCCTTAGCCGGATGGGCCGGTGCGGACTTTATCTGTTACGTGACGCCGAT
>Ga0265292_1000385_pt1 | contig 67235 bp, 69 predicted proteins | sample Munlanlewell296A_FD_189080 | JGI IMG/M metagenome (GOLD analysis project Ga0265292, IMG submission 189080) | Leachate microbial communities from a municipal landfill in Southern Ontario, Canada - Leachate well 296A | ecosystem: Engineered > Solid waste > Landfill > Unclassified | place: Canada...
GAGGTCTTAATCCACTACTTAGGGGGCAATCTTGATTAGCGGTATTCACGATTTTTAAATCGCTGTTTTTGGTTTGTATCAACCAAGTCCAGCCACTGCCAAAAAGTTTGGTAGCGGATTCGGTAAAAAGTTTTTGAAAGTCAGCAAAGGAGACAAAAGCCCTATTAATTTCCTCCATTAAAACACCGTCAGTTAAAGAGTTTCCGTTGGGAGTTAGGTTTTCCCAATACAGGTTGTGGTTATAGTATCCGCCTCCATTATTTGTTGCCGCCTGAATAACATCTTGCGGAAGCGTGTTTAAGTTGGTTAGGATGCTTTCAATACCGGAAGTTTGGAATTGAGGATATTTTTCCAATGTCTTGTTTAAATTGTTGCAGTAATTTTGATGATGCTTTGAGTAGTGTGTTTCTACGGTTAAAGCATCGATGTATGGTTCCAATGCGTTGTATTCGAATTTTAAAGCGGACATTTCAAACATGCAAATATTTTAGCTGATATACTTGCCTTATGCAAAAAAGGTGGGCACTTGCTGTTTTATTTGTAGTAGCGGGGTTTCTACGACTTTATAATTTAGGCTATTCAGATTACCAGGGTGATGAAATTAAGGCGCTTTACAATTCCAAAGAAGCTACCTCGGTTAAATTTTTTCTGGAACAAAGAAAAGGCCCCATGCAATTTTTAGTCACTGCGGGGCTTAATAGTATTTCACGCGATTATCGAAACCGCGCGCTAGTTAGGCTTCCATTTGCTTTGGCAGGATTGGGGTCAGTTATCGTTTTCTATTATCTATCAAAGTCAATTCTTAATGAGAAAATCGCTTTTTATTCATCTATATTCTTTGCTACAAATGGTTTCTTGATAGCCTTCTCCCGTATCGTCCAGTATCAGTCATTAGTAATATTCTTTGGACTTTTATCTGTCTATCTAACCAGAAAGTATATCGATTCTCTCCATTCGCGTCTTCTCGTCCTAGCATCAATTTCGCTAGCCATTTCAATTTTGTCCCACTATGATGGAGTTTTCTTTATTCCTATCATTCTAGGTTTACTTTACCCATCGTTTCGTCAGGACCAAAGGCACGTTCTTAAACTGTTTATCATTCCTACCTTACTTTTTTTAGCACTTACCTGCGTTTTTTATATCCCGTTTGCTCTAAATATTGCTCAGAGTACCGCTGATTATTGGGTGGGACGAATTTCCGGAGATGTCTCAAGCAAAATTTCCAGTTCGCGCTATCTTTTTTCCGTCTACCAGCCCATTTATGTCCTGCATATTTACACTATACTTGGCATTGTAGGATTTGGATTTATTACCCTAGTCACACTTTATAAAATCTTTCCAAAAATGCTGGGTAAGTTGCTTTCACATATCTATCAGCTCGATGTCTTTAAAGGCGCCCACTCCCCTTTTAGCTTGTCGACCCTGGTTTCCGTGTTCGCTTGGTTTCTCATTCCGTTTATTTTGCTAGAAGTCTTTATCTACATTCCCGGAACCCATATCTACGCCTATTTAATTCCCACCTTTTTGTTTATGGGCTTTGCTATTTTTTATGCCGATTTGGTAGGACGCAAAATTCTAAATAAACTACCTTTTTCCATCGTAGTAACTTCCGTCACGATGGTGGCCGTTTGGGTACTTTTTATCTTTCTGACACTTCAGTCGTATTATGTTTTTGTTGACCACGATTACGAATACCCATGGGAGAATAAAAAGTTTTTAATTTGGACTCTCCCCAAGCCCACGCCAATTTTTCATTTAAGCATGTTTGGGTTTCCTTACTATAGACATTGGGACGAAATCGGTGACTATATTAGGTTGGATAAAAAATCACAATTTTACACTACTAACGAGCGGGTTAGTATTTCGCGCTATCACATCGTCCTTGAAAAAGCCGGCGGGAAAGTGGGTTACTATGTTTATATTAAAAACCCTCAAACCTTCACTAATGAAGTTACCAATACAAGGATTAACGCTTGGATGCAGAACAGCTCACCGGTCATGCAATATAAAAACCAAGACCGTGTAGTTTCCGAAATTTATCTCGTCAACTCCCCTTTCATTTTATAAACCTTTGTTAGTGTCTCACCGTCTTTAACATACTTATATACCAATTTAGACTTTTTAGTTCCCGCATATATGGCGTCTTGTGCTTTGGTATAGAAAGGTCTTTTAATTACGACAACATAGCAGCATTTCTCATTATATCCATATGATGCCTTAACATAAATTTGACTTATCCCCTTACTCTCATTAGTTATATACTGACATTGGGGATCGATGTATTTATTTACCTCCTTCCAACCCCTATTGTGCGGAAATCCAAAAGTGATTATTTCCTCATCATAGAGAACAGGATTTAAATGCCACAGAATTTTTTTCTCGTCAAAGGGATACTCTTTTTTATGATCAACAAATATTAAATAAGATTGAAAGATTAATAAACCTATTAGAATCGTTAGCATTAATAAAAATATTGGAATAGCAAGCTTTACTCTGCTTTTCAACCAAACACAAAAATAATAAAAGCCGAGCGAGGAGGTAATGACGGCAGGAATAACATAATTGTAAATGTGTGTCTTGGGTGTAACCATAAAAAACTTTATTAAAAGTAGGTTAAACATGAACCAGAGAAGAAACAGACCTGTTCTTTTTATAAACAAGACAGCACTTAGCAAACCAACTATGTAAAGCCATAAAGCTACCTCGGGGTTGTATAATTCAAAGATGTACTTATGTCGCAGAAAGGAACTTCCTGCAGTACCGATTCTTTTAAAAAAATAGTCAATATTTCCGGTTTGGTTGGACGACAGATCTAGAAGATAGGCAATAATAAAGGGAAAAACAATTATCGCAAATGTAATAAAACTTATGAACAAACAAACCAGTTTTTCTTTTTTAGTAACATTTTTATGTAGTACAAAGGTAATGAAAAAGTAAAGAGTAGGTACTATATAAAAGATTGCATCCCAATGCGACAACAAAGACAAAGATGCAAAAATAGTTCCTAGCAAGATCGGTAAGCGAAATCCCCGATCTCTGTATTTTAAATCGGCAAAATAATATAAGGAAAGAAAAGAGAAAAGTAAATTTAAACTTTGGTACTGTGCTATACGAGAAAATCCAACAACAAAACCATTTACGGAATAAATGGACGAAGCAATAAGTGAAGCTCCATGACTTTTGGTTATTTTGTATATTAAGGCATACAGCACAAAAACCGAAATTAGGTTTGATGTTGTAAATGGTAGCCTTACGGCAAGTTCGTTCACTTCACCTTTAAGGCTAAAAATCGAAAAGGGAATCTGGGCTACTAAAAACTGCATCGGACCCTTTCTTTGCCTCAGCAAAAATTCTATAAGTCTTTCGTTTTCAAAAAGTCTAATTTGAGCCTTTTTTTCATCATCCTGAAATTCCGAATATGAAAGGTTACTAAATCTTAAACAAGAGGAAATTATAAGTAGTAAAAATAACCCTATATAATGTAGCTTAAATTTTTTCACCTACTTAATTCTACGGTAAATATATACATTGGAAAGCGGAATTAGATTAGGTTTGGAAAGTTCAAAGGATTTTATGCGGATAAATCTCCTTGGATCGTTGAGCGATTCTTCAAACCGAAGCCATTTCGAAGCGTAATAGGGATACTTGTTAACGATCTCTGAATTTTTAGTCCACAACATAGGTCGAGAAGAAATTATTATATAGTCGTACAATAACGGATCTGGAGGATAAATTAAGTGTGCTCCTTCCGATTCGTAAACATTAAACTGCCAAATTGTTGCCGTTGGAAGCTTGTTTAATGGATCTAAACCTTCCTCTGTAATTCCAAATTTTGTTGTCAAGGGAGGCAGATTTTCTTTTGCCCAAATATACGAGGCTGATTTTGGGGTGTTTCTTTGAAATTGCCTCAATAGTAATGCGGGGAAGTATAGGTAATACAGAGTAGCACCTCCAATAAAGACTATGGCGATAAGTTTAAAGGCGGGCTTTTTAATAACATTAAGAAGATAATTTAGAGCAACAAGAGAAAACAGCATTAAATTAGGAATAATTGGGAGCATCCACCTATCAACCCGCCGGCTTTGAACAGAGAAAAATACCACATAAAAGACGACTTGTAGAGCCATGACGAGATAAAATCCGCCATCCTTAATACCCCCGTCACCCTTTACCGGCCCGTTATCCCTAACCGTTAAGGATTTTACGATCCCCGGTAACGAAAGTATTAACACCGGCAAAGCTAAAATCCAAGATAAAGCCTCGATATATTTAAACGGACTATAATTAACCGAGTCAAAAACCATGCCTCCTTCTTTAATCCGCATTTCCAAAAGTCGTCCAAAAAAGTCTCCCATAAATATCCATGCAAAAGGATTGGTGACTATAAAAACTCCCGTGATAATAAATAAAGTTGCGACGAGGTTCTTAAAATCTTTATATATGAAAAAGACCACAAGATAGATGGGGAAAGTAAGTAAAACTGTTATCTTAGTTGACACCGCTAGTCCAAAACATAAGGCAAAGAGGGCTGTGTTGATTGTATCGTCGGGTTTTTTTAACGTGTGTCGGTGTTGGAGATATTGATAAAAGAACAGATTAGCGAGTAAAATTAATAAGGTAATAATAATGTCGTGATTTAAATAATGTGCGTGAACGATTAGTTTCCAATTGAAAGCCACTAAAGAAATACCTGCGATAGAAATAAATGATCGCCCAGTTAAGCCCAGCCTTTTCATGAGAAGATAAAACACGGGAATAAGTGCAAAACTAATTAACGCATTAATTACACGCATAAAAACATAAAGATCCATTTTTGTAAATTCGATTCTAAGAATTCCCAGCGTTTTACTAAAAATCATGGTTAGTATCGTGTAAAAATAAACGGGAAATGTGCCGTAAACATAGGATTGCGGAACAAGTTTGTAGATGTCGTTATTTCTAAGAATATTTTTTATCTCATAAGTGTACTTAATTGCCTGTTCCCCTATCTCTGGTTCGTCGGCATACCAGCTGTGAGGAAGTCCAAAGTTTATATTCCAAAGTCGCAATAAAATTCCTAGGAATAGAATAACGATAGTCAAAAGCTTTGTGATTTTTTTTATACTATTTTTTAGCATAAGTTTAGTGCTTTTGATTTTCTTTTGATTACAGACGCGTCCATCGAAAGTTGCATAGGCTTATTGTACAATAATGACGCATGAAAAAGGTTGCCACGGTATTATTTTATCTAACTTTAGTGTACTTCGCCTTTTTTTGGCCTACTTTAAAAAGTAACACTGTGCTTGAATTCGGAAACGACGCACGCAGATTTGGGTATCCAGTAAGAGTGTATTTGTGGGAAAAACTTCACGACGGAAAATTTCCTTTTTGGACGGAAAGAATGCTTTCCGGATACCCTATTTACGCCGACATAGAGACAGGGTATTTAAACCCAATAAATTTAGCATTGGTTTATTTATTTGGACCGTACACATCGTATAAGTTACTTCATTTTTTATCGTATTTGCTGGGCTCTATAGGTTTTATTCTTTTCCTAAAACTGCGGTTAAAATCTCGTGTTGGCATACTAGTAGCCCACTTTGTTTATTTCTTTAGTTTTTTTAGCCTTTATCATCAGCAACATTTCGTTATTACTTTTGCCTACTATTTATTTCCCTGCTTTCTTTATTTGCTTGAAAGATACATACAAAACCAAAAAACGCGATATTTATTCCTTTATTTATTGTTACTTCTAAACCTTTTATACTTTGGCTCTTTTCAAATGTCATTCATAGTAATCGTGGCGTCGATCACCTATATACTATCATTTAAAGCTTTAACAAAGGATTTTATATCTCGATCCGTCTTCCCTTGTCTTGTATTTTTATGCTTACTGATGCCCTTAATTGTCTCATATCTTGGGCTTTATACTGCATCAGAAAGGTTTTCTACACACAGTTTATGGTTAGAAGGATCGTTTTCTCCTCAGGTCGCTCTAAACTTGTTGTACCCCTTTAATTATAGGTTTGGCGACTCTTACATGGGCGTAATCCTCAATCGCGACTTTTTAATGCATGAAGTTTACATTTATTTAGGAGTTTCCGGATTAATTTTGGCGATTTTGGGGGTAGTCTTTTCTAAATTGGATCGGCAAACAAACAGGTTACTGTTGCTTTTTATAGCAACGTTTCTAATTTTAGGTTTTGCTAAATCCAACCCTCTTTTGTCAACGGTCGATCCGCCATTCTTTTCACTGTTTAGATACTGGGGTCGCCTTGTTTTCCTTTTGATCTTTTCCTTGAGTGTCTATTGTGGGCATTTTGTTGACCAATTAAGCCAGTTATCTTGGAAATCGACGGTTAGAAAAGTAAACCTGCGCTTTCTTTCTGTATCGATGGTTTACCTGGCGATCTTAGAGCTTATCAAGTTTCCAAATTTTAATGTCTTTTCTTTGTTTAGACTTTGGATGCGTCAGGATTATAAGTTTGACTATATTTATGTTTATCTGGGCTTTTTTTTAACGTTTATCGTTTTTCTATGCTTAACCTTACTACTTAAAAAGTCTACATATATTAAATACGCACTTTTTGCGATGCCCGTTTTAGAACTGGCAGTTTTTGGTAACTTGGTTTTGAGAGACGCTTTTATAAATGTCGACCAGACTAAAGCAAATCTCAGTAGCATTGAGTCGACTTATGCAAACCAAAGAATAATTGTTACCGATGCTGATGTAATAGGAAACAAAACGTTATATTATAAATTTTGGAGTCCTTTTGGGTATGTTTCTTCGTTAAATAAATACTACGACGGTAGAATTAAAAGTTTAGGTTTTGAGTCCGTCAGGCGACCTGTACTTACGAGTTTGGTAAAAGATGGATTTAATGATACAAACCTTCAATACGGGCTTAAAAACATCGGCGTTAATACGATTACCGACTCTAAAAGTAAAATCTATTACCGAAACACAACAAACTCCATGTTTTACTTAGATAGCTTTGGCATACCCGCCTATTTAGAGGAGTTAGAAAGATCAGAAGAACAACATAAATTAAAGATTTATGCTATAGGCGATGTTAAGATAAATTCCTATCTTCGTTATGATTCAGGTTGGAAAGTGGTTTTAAACAATCAGCCTATTAAAGTTAATAAGGATGAACTGTTTTTGAGTTTCAACTTGCCGGCAGGTACTAACATGGCGGAAGTAAAATACCTCCCGCACACTTTTTACATTAGCCTTGTTGTGACTGTCATCGGTATTGTTTTCTTTTTAGCTCTGAGACGCCTTGTAGAAACTCGTCCGACCCTTAAATTTTATATTCTCGTGGCCTTAATTTTCCTTGTTTTGCGCCTTCCCGGATTAGGTAGCGACGTGTTAAACAGTGATGGGGCAAGATGGCACAGGAGAAGCGAAAGGTTTTTACAGGCCATTAAAACGGGGGATTTTGCGTCAACCTACCAACACTATCAGCCGGGGGTAACTTTAATGTGGATCAACTCCGTCACTAAAAAGGCAGTTTGGGAAACGCAGGATTTGTTTAAAATCCCAAGATGGACTCTGGAAAATTCCCAAGATTTTCCCAAAATTCACGCCGTGTCCAAAAGCGTCCTCGTGATAATTTTGTCTATCTTATTAATCTATCAAATGTTTATAATAACCAAAATATCTAGTCTAAAAGTCGCGTTAATTTATGGTTTTTTTGTGTCAACCGAGCCGTACCTAATTGGAATAGACCGCTGGTTTCATTTAACCTCATTGGAATCATATTTTGCCTTTTCTGCCTATCTAACTTATTTCTACTCTCTCGCGCGACGGAGTAGGTTATCGGTTCTTGCCACAGGCGCCCTGGTAGCTCTATCCACCTTGTCAAAACTTACAGGGATCATTGTTTTACCGCTCATTACAGTTACAGAAATCATCAGAGGTTACTACGCCAAAAATATCAAACGATCACTTATTTCCTTGGGTATAATAGTCGCCAGTTTTAGTTTAGTTGTTTTTGTACTCTTTCCGGCACTTTGGGTAGACTTTTTAAATGTCGTGCAAAAACTCTTTGGGGCGGTGGTTTCTGCGATGGATAATGATACGCGAGCCCAGTACTTTAAACCTCCATTTTCCTATATATATTATTTAGTAATTCTCGCCTATAAACTTTCTCCCATTACGCTTTTTATTTTCCTAGCGTCGTTAGTAGTATTTGTTCGACAATTAGAACGCAAAGAACCTGTCCAAGGTAGATTTGTTTTAGCCTATTTTTTAACTTTCTTTCTCGTCTTAACCATGTCGACTAAAAAAATTGACCGGTACGCTTTGGCCTTAATACAACCTATATTACTATTTGCATCGATCTATTTAGCTAAACTTAAACATAAAACCTTCGTATTTGTTATCGCTATTCAGTTAATCGCATCGACCTTTATTTATTTTAGACACTTTCCCGTATTGTCGAGCTATTACTCCCCTATTTTTGGTGGCGCTAAAACTGCCTTAAATATGGGCGTGTATGAAAATAGTGGAGAATATTTTGCTCAAGCGGCGTTTTATCTAAATAACACGGGTCGTGCGGATGTTTATGCGCCGGACAATTACGAGTCATTTAAATATTTTTATCATGGGAATACTTTGCGCGACTTTGCTCCGTCGGCTAAATATGTGATAACCTCCATTGATTTTGATAGGAAAACGCCAAGAAATATCAAAGGGTGTGAAACATTGAAAAAAGAATTTGGTCCGAAAAGTTTTATTCCTTTAGTATATATCTATGCGTGCAAAAATTAATAAACACATCTTATTTATCGTATTTTCAATGTTTTACCTAACCTTTTCCTTGTTTACTTATAAAGACTACGGAATAACTTCCGACGAACAGGTAAACTACAGAGCCGGAGGAGTTTATGTTAATTATCTTTTTTTAGGTCCGGGAAGACGCCAGGAAATTGAGCAAAAAGCTTCACCAAAAGATGATCCTCAAAAGTATCCTGCTTTTAGGTTGTACCCTGGGCTAGTATCTATAATTAACCTCCTCTCCTGTTATGAAAGCGCCCATTTAATAAACCTGCTTTTTGGCTACTTTGGGTTTTTGATAATTTACCTGTTGGTATTTGATATTACGCACTCAAGATTCTCGATACTCGCGCCTCTGCTACTTTTTCTAAACCCGCACTATTTTGGCCATATTCCAGCCAATCCAAAAGACATCCCTTTTTCTACTTTGTATCTGTTTTGTGTTTATTTACTAATTAAATTGCGCACAGATAAAGTAACCAACTTTGTTGTTTTGGGGATCTTCCTTGGATTACTTACGGCAACAAGATTTGTAGGCGGTGTTTTATTCTTATTTTTAATTCTTAAAGTCTTGTTCGGTTTAAATAACCACGGTAAGATGGACAAAAGAATACTGTATCTAATAATCACTGTTTCGGTTTCTTTTATCCTCCTTTATGCAATTTGGCCATACCTTTGGCACAACCCTATTAGCAAACTCCTTATGTTGGCAAGAAACGCAGATGAATTTTCTTTTTGGGATAGAAAGATTTTGTTTGAAGGTATTTTGATAACCAAAACCGAACGCCCGTGGTACTACCTCTTTACCTACATCTTCTACAAAACTCCCCTTCTGATTTTGGTTGGATTGCTTGGGTCGCTGTTTGGAAAATATCATAAAACGATATTTATTACCTCTATTGCCCTTTTTAATTTACTTTTATATCTCTTATTTCAGCCCGTCATATATAACGAAATGCGCCATTTTTTGTATTTAATTCCAGTGTTTACAGTTTTGTCCTCCATCTTATTTATCGACCTTTTAACCAATGAAACGGCACTGATTTATAAAACCGTCTTTATTGTAATCGTGTTAGGATTATTAAAAATGTCGTACGACTTTGTTTTGTTACACCCGTACCAATATGTGTATTTTAACGAGTTTGCTGGAAAAATGGTCGATATTACTAAAAAATACGAAGTTGATTATTGGTCGGCGTCTTATAAAGAGTCCAGTGAGTATTTAAGAAACCTGTCGTTAAAAAGTCCTACCCCAATAAAAGTTTATCCGTGCAACTTGGACTTTGGGGTCGACTATTACTCACATAAAGATTTTGTAGTTGTAAACAAGCCGGAAGAAGCCGACTATGTAATATGCGATAATCTAAACGCTTTAAAAAAAGATCTTGACCTAGAGAATAAGATTATTTTTAGGGTGGTCAGAAAAGGAGCCACCCTTTCTTATGTGGCTAAAACGATTAAATAAGAAACACATTTTATTTATTGTATTCTCGTTGTTTTACCTGATACTTTCTTTGGTAACTTATAAAGACTATGGAATAACTTCCGACGAGCAGCTAGAGTATCGGGCGGGAAAAACTTATTTTAACTACCTTTTCTCAAACACCTCTAAACGCCAAGAAATAGTAACAAAAGTGTCGCCCAGGGAAAATCCTCAAGATTTTCCCTATTTTAGGCTTTATCCTGGCTTGGTGTCGCTTATTAACTACCAATCCTATTACGAGTGGGCGCACTTGATAGATTTACTTTTTGGATATTTAGGTTTTCTTGTTATATACCTGCTTGTTTTTGACATTACCCGTTCAAAACTATCGATCCTCGCACCACTGCTATTATTTCTAAATCCCTATTACTTTGGCCATATTCCCGCCAATCCAAAGGACATCCCTTTTTCTACACTCTATCTATTTTGCGTGTATTTAATAATCAAACTCGACACTAACAGAATTAAACCCTTTATAATTTTAGGGATTTTCCTTGGATTACTTACAGGAATGAGGTTTGTAGGACTTACTTTATTTTGTTTTCTGGCAATTAAACTTCTGACTTCTGTAAAAAACCGTAACGACTTATTTAAGATAGCTTTGCGTTTTACAGCTACAGTATTAATCTTATCAATTATACTTTACTTAATCTGGCCATATCTTTGGCACGATCCCGTTAACCAACTCCTATCGTTAGCAAGAGACGCGCAAGATTTTTCCTTTTGGGACAGAGATACTTTATTTGGCGGGCAGTTGATTACTAAGGATACGCGTCCGTGGTATTACCTTTTTACTTATATTTTCTATAAAACACCACCTTTAATTTTGCTTGGGTTACTTGGATCTTTATTTGTAAAATCTCGTAAAATACTGTTTATTCTAGTTATCGTAGTTTTTAATCTCGTCCTGTACCTTATCTTACAGCCCACCATTTACAATGAAATGCGCCACTTTCTGTATTTAGTTCCGTTATTTACCGTTTTGTCAGCAATTTTGTTTATCAACCTTTTAGGGAGTAGAAAAACATTAGTTTTCCGAACCATACTTGTTGTTATTTTGTGTGGGTTACTAAAGATGTCGTACGACTTTGTTTTACTTCACCCCTATCAGTATGTATATTTTAACGAGTTTGCTGGAAAAATGGTCTATATTACTAAAAAATACGAAGTTGATTATTGGTCGGCGTCTTATAAAGAGTCCAGTGAGTATTTAAGAAACCTATCGTTACAGAGTCCTACCCCAATAAAAGTTTATCCCTGCAACCTGGCTTTTGGAGTCGACTATTATTCTCATAAAAGCTTTGTACTTGTAAATAAATCAAAAGACGCGGATTATATAATTTGCGACTATCAGAACGCTTTAATAAATAATTTTGACTTAGAGGGCAGAATTGTGTTTAAAGTAGTTAGAAAAGGAGCAACGCTTTCTTATGTGGCTAAAACGGATAGATAAAGGCTTAATAGTATCGGTTATATTGTTTTTGATTGCCTTACCTCTAATTTGGCAGATTAATTTTCCCCAAAACGACGATTGGGTTTACTACAAAATGGTTAAAAACTTTATGAGTGGGAATTTTAAACTCGACCCTATTTCCGCACCCACCTTTTATTTTCAGGGAATTTTAGGCGCGGTTTTTTCTTTGATTTTTGAATTAAAGCGACTTCCCATTCTTACCTTACTTGTGAGCGTGGTAAATTTCTATCTGCTGTTTAAAATCCTCTCGAATTCAACCAAGCTCGGTACAAATATATCGATTGTTGTTGCCCTCATATGGTTTTTTAACCCGTTAAATGTCTATTCTTCATTAGGGTTTATGACAGAAAACTACCTGCTGTTGTGCATTTTGGCAAGTTTATACTTTTTTAACTTGTATATCGTCGACATGAAACCCCGGAACTTTTTACTATTTAATTTGTTCCTGTTCTTTGGACTCATGACTAAACAGTCGGCACTAGCTTTGGCGACATGTTATCCCGCGTATTTTCTGGTCAACAAAAAATGGCGACTTCTTGGCATACAAGCAATAATTTCCGTACTTCTTTTTATGTTTTATTTTCTAATCTTCCCAAAAACTGTGGAAATGTTTGAAAAACCTTTACAGTTTCATCATTTATACGACTTCGACTACCTAAAACAATTGACGCGGGCGCTGATTATTTATATATCAGCTTTTTGTTTTCCATTATTGATTCTTTTGTTGTGTGGCCGCGATGTAATTAAAAAGCGCAAAAATCTCATCGTCACAATTCTCATTATCACAGTATCCTTGGCCTTCTATTTTTTCGTTTTTAAAAACTTTAAACCCAACCGACTTGGATGGCAAGAGTTTTTTTACCTTGACAACATTTTAGAAAGAACCGGATTTTACCCGCGGGGAATTATGGGAACCAAGTTTTATTTTAAAGGCATTTACGATCTTTATAGATATTGGGACATTACCGCTAAATTTTTTTCTGGGTTTGTACTTATTGGACTGTTTATGGCGTTAAGGAAAGTAAAAACTCACGCCCATTTGTTGATATTTATTTTTACCTACTCTGTATTAATGCTTTTGGCAGAAAAAGTGTATGACCGGTATCTTCCCCCATTATTCTTAGTGTTTATCCTCTTGATGGCGTCCAACTTTAATCCGCTGTTCCAAAATAGAAACTTACGACGATTTTTATTTATCTTTTTATCGTCATTCCTAGCCTTCTTAATTTTCTATTCTTACCAATTCTCTATGGATTTTGTTTTGATCAATAAACATATCTGGAATCGCTCTCTCCAAATTGTCGAGCAAGAAAAAATTCCGCCAAAGCTTATTAAGGGAACAAACGCGTGGAAACTTTCCGAGTTTAATATTGAAAGAAATTATCTGTACGACTTTACATTCGACAATATTAAAGTCAACAAAAGGTACGACGAGCAGTACGACTTAATTGAAAGGCATCGAGTTGATTTTCCTGGTTCGCTTTTTGTGAATCCTTACATCTATTTATATAAAAAGAAGAATCTTGTTGATATAGTAATATAGCAGTACGACTTTATGAAAAAATTGGCGATAATTATTGTTAACTATAATACCAAAGATATTTTGCGTGACTGCCTAAAGAATCTTGAGCGACTTAATCTGCAAGATGTGCAAATCGTAGTTGTAGATAACGGATCAAAGGATGGTTCCGCGGATATGATGGGGGCGGAATTTAAAAATGTCGATCTCATTAGAACGGAAAATAAAGGTTTAGCTGTGGGGTATAACCTCGGGATGACGCGAGCTACGGATGCCGATTACTATCTTTTTATGGGTACAGATGCCTTTCCAAAGCCGGGTTGTATTGAAGGTGTGATCGATTTCATTGAGGCTCGTAGCGAGGTTGGGATTGCTACGGCAAAATTGGTTTTGCGTAGCGGAGCGTTGGATATGGACGCACACAGAGGTTTTCCCATCCCATGGACGGCTTTAACACACTTTGCAGGACTGGATCGGCTGTTTCCCAAGTCACACATTTTTAATAAATACTTCTTAGGTTGGCACGACATGAGTAAGCCCCACGAAATTGATCTGTGTATAAGCCATTTTATGATGGTTAAAAAAGAGGTTTTTGATAAGGTTGAACCTTGGGATGAGGATTTTTTTGTGTATGGTGAGGATGTGGACTTTTGTTGGCGAGTTAAACAAGGTGGTTTCAAAATCTTCTATTTACCACAATTTGAATGTTTGCATTATAAAGGTGTTAGCGTGGGTATTAGAAAAGAAACTTCTGATGTAACTAAAGCCGACGATGCAACAAAGTCGCGAATGAAATCAGAAACTACCCACGCCATGCGACTCTTTTACCAAAAACACATGTATAGAAAATATCCTTGGATTATAAATAAAGTTGTCGAGCTCGGAATCACCGCCATTTCGTCGTCACGAAAATAACGTCATACGAGACCGGTTCTTCTCGTCACTCCGCATTCCTCGCAGTATATGCTTCGATAATTGCCACCACATCTCTTGCTATATATGGATTAAGCACATTACCAGACGGCGATACATACTCAACTTTTTCATCGTCAAATCTTGCACCATCAACAATAGGTTTCAGAAAAGCTACTAGTTGTTTTAATTCTTCTTTCGATGGGTATTTCGTCATTAGATTATCTGCCCTTTCAGCCACCTTCTGAAATACCGCACTTTCCGGCTCTGCATAAGGTAATTCTTTCGCCTCCGCTTCAGTAATACCAAGCGCATCTGCAACAACTTTTGGACCTAGATTTTCATTGGATAGTCTTTCCTCTTTCATAATATCCTTTCTTAAATTAACACTAAATATAGTTAATCAAATAGCGCTTATTTAGTCAATCGCAGAGTCATCTAGCTCTAAGGTTTTCTGTTTTCCTGTATTAAGGTTTTTTACAGTCATCACGCCTTTTTCTAGTTCCTCCTCACCTATTATTACTACTTGAGGAATCCCTTTTTTGTCTGCGTATTTTAATTGTTTTTCCAGTTTGGTGCCAGTATCCAACCAGCAGACTACATTTTTTCCTTGCGCTCTTAGCTTCTCAGCAACTTCAAGTGACTTAAGGAGAAATTTTGAGTCGTCAGAAGGCCAAACGGTTACTAAATAATCAACTTCGCTTTTAAACTGGGGCAATAAATTCCAACCCGTTAAAAACTCCAAAAGCGTGTAATCCCCCATAGCAAAGCCTGTGGAAGGAAGTTCGTAGTCGCCAAAAATATTTATTAGCTTATCAAATCTCTCACCTCCAAAAATTGAGCGGCGATTATTAGGATTATTGTCAAAAACCTCGTAAACCAAGCCGTCGCTATAATCAAAACCTCTGATGATGGCTGCGTCAAATTTAACTGATCCGTCAATTCCCACATCCTTTAAATATCCAAATAACTTTTGGAGTGCCTGGTACCCCGCGTTACCTTTAGGAATATTTAGACCTTCAAAATCGCTGGACATAAACTGCTCGACTTCTCTAATTTGCGACTCACTTAACCCCAAATCCGTAAGACTGGCCGTAAAATCTTCGGCCGACAATTTTTCCCGCTTATCCATCAGTCGTCTAACTTTTGATTGGACTTCGGTATTGAGCTTAAGGACTTCATTAAGGAGCGCGTTTACCAAGCGTCGATCGCTTACCTTAATTTGATACATCTCCTCCTTGGCGCTAAAAGCCCTCATTATCGCCACAATTAGCTGGAAAATCTCAAAATCCGCTTCCACACCACTCACGCCAAATATATTAGCCTCCAGCTGGTAAAACTCTCGACCTCTGCCCGTTTGGGGCTTTTCATAGCGCCAATTATTACCGATCATAAACCATTTAATAGGCTGGGGTGTTTCCTTATACTTTTGTGCAATCATTCTAACTGTTCCTGGTGTTAACTCGGGTCGGATAGCGATCTTGCGACCCCCTTTGTCCTCAAAAGAATACAACTGCTCGTTAACAATCTCCTCACCTGTTTTGGACGCAAAAATCTCAAACGGTTCTATAATGGGAAAGCTGTACTCCTCAAAGCCAAAGCTCTTGCAAACCTTACGCCAAGTGTCAAAAATATAATTCTCCACCTGCATGTCCTGCGGGTAAAAATCTCTGGCTCCTTTATATGGCTGTGTTAATAATTTATTCTGCAGCATACATCAAGTATACTATCTAGCCAAGACTTCGTAAAACTTTTTAGCCTGTTTTACCACATCACACTCAAATTCAATCTTACGCTTAGCTCTCTGTAGAATCTCGTCGATATTAATTCTTCCCGTAGAAAGTTTTTCCCTATATCGCGTTTTTTCGCGGATCGCCGTAGTTACAATGTTTCTCGTATTACAATATAAATCGCTTTACTGGGAGACCCGCTATTACACAGGGTCGTAAATTTTTATACTTTTACAGATTTCACAAAAATCGAAGGTCCAAAGTTTATGAAACCAAAAGGCTTCTGCAATAGATTTTCTAGAATCAGCAGTGATTCTTTGGATAATGTTTTCTTCACCGCGTCGTTCCTAAAATTAGAAACCGAAAGCTTTTCCACCACTCTAAAACTATTACTTTTTAAGGACTTCTCCACAAAATCCGGATGAAAATTCAAAAATGTTACATCTTTGCTAGCGCGACTTATCGAGTCAGTTTTAAAATAGCCAAAATTAAACTTAGCAACATTTTTAACTGCCGACTTAATGTGCATTTTATTAGCAAACTCCAAGATAAACACTCCGCCAGGTAAAAGTAGCTCGCTAATTTCATGAAAAGCTTTTCCCAAGTCGTCCAAATGGTGCGCAACTCTTACCATAACCACACAGTCAAACTTATCCAGCCCATATTGTGAAAGCTTGTAAAGGTTGCCTTCCTGCGTTTTTATGGCAACTCCTAGAGATTTGGCGCGATTTCGCGCCTGTGAAAGTATCTTGTTTGACTGGTCAAAAATCACGATTTCTTCAAACCGTCCCTTATACACAGGAATAAGCCTTCCAAAGCCCCCACCCGCGTCCAGAATTCGTTTCCCTTTGTTTGGTAGCATCTTTGCCAGGGCGGTAATTTCACTGGCGTTTTCGTAATCGCGACCCTCCCAGTATTTAATGTAGTCATAAGTTTTATCGTTGTAATCAGGTCTTTGCATAGTATTTGGTGCGCCTGGAGGGACTTGAACCCCCACATAACCTTGTTCCGAAGACAAGTGCCCTATCCATTAGGCCACAGGCGCGCAATTTAATCGCCAACTACTACCTTCTTTTTGTGTTTTTTTTCTATGACAATTTGCACACCTAACCTCACATTTTGACATCTCTTCCGCCAACCTCTCGTGCGGTACACTTTTCTTAATAAGATCACTGATACTAAATTCCTTCTTATGTTTATCCTTGTGATCAAACTCTAATACTAACACGTCCTTTTCACCGCAATCGATGCAAGGATTAGATCTCAGGAAAGACTCTACAAATTTAAAATGCTTTTGTCTAATCCCTAACCTACTTTTTCTAGCCTTATCCAGATAGTACCTCTTATTCTTTAGATAGTGCTCTTTTATATAATCGCGAGAGCACCTCCTGCAATAGTAGGCTCGCTTCACATCTCTAATTTTCCAATTAAAATCTGTATCCTCTAATAACTGTTTACAACGAGTACATCTCCTCATTGCTAGCAATGATACACAACATGTTCTTCGAAATCAATTCCAGATACCGAAGCGAAGCGCTCTAATCCGCTGAGTTACGAAAGCACACCTTACGTCCCATTTTATCACGAATTGTGTGTTAGAATTTATAGGTGAATACATTTGTAAACATAAAAAGTCGCAAAATACCAATATCGACAGTGTTAAAAGTCGCTTATTTAATTTTCTTGGTAACAACAATTTTTTATGTAAAAAGCGTTTTGGATGTAGATTCTTTTAAAGCTACGGAAAAAGCCGTTGAAAAACCCACCGTTAAAGTAAAAAATGTGTCAGTAAATTTGCTATTAGAAGTCGAGCAGGAAACAAAAGAATACAAAGCAGAACTAAGAAATATTGACACCGTGGAAGACTTCTTGAAGGAGTTACGGAATAAACAGGGTCTATACTATGAAAAAGATATTTATACCTACGGAGTGGAAATTGTAAGTGTTTTTGACAAAGAACCTGTTGGCGATAAAAAGTGGGCGGTTTTGTTGGATGACAAGAATATAACAAATAAGATTTCGGATGAATATTTGGTCGACGGTGCTATTTACACATTAAAACAGGTTGCTTTGGTTGCTAACGCCTCCTCGCAATGACGGTTTTAGCTATAGCGATGAATTATTCGTAACGGAGCGCAACAATAGGATCCAAGCGAGAGGCGCGAATAGCGGGAGCCACGCCAAAGACCACCCCAATAAAAGCAGAAACCGCAAAAGAAAGCCCAACAAAGAAACTCCAGAAAAACTTTATGCCTTCCTCCTGCGACTTAACCGAAAATTCATCTTTTTTCATTTGTCTAAGAAGCGTTCTTTCTATGTCGCGTTGAACTTTTTTTAATACTGTCGTATCTTGAGTTTTTACTAAAATATATGTAGGTCGATCGATTTGAAATCGCTGTTTGATTATACCTTTAAGCTGTGTATTATATAAGCGTGGGAAGATTAATTTCAAGTCATCATCCTAAGCGACAATTAAAAAGCTTTAAGTACGCCCTACGAGGAATTTTACACGCTACTGTTAATGAGGCAAATTTCAGAACCCAATTGGCAATTGCTTTAGTTTCTATTATCGCGGGTTTTTTTTATCGAATTCAGCTTGTGGAGTGGATCGCCTTAATAGTGGTTTGCGGAATGCTTCTTTCTGCCGAACTTATCAATACGGCTATTGAGGAATTTATCGACCATTTAATTCACGAACATCACGAAGGCGCGCGGGTGATAAAAGACTTATCTGCTGGTTATGTTTTAACTACGGCGATTTGTGCTTTAGCGGTTTTTTTGCTAGTCTTTGTACCAAAAATCTTTCAACGTATATAACAGCGCCAAGATAAAGTAGCCCGAACAGATAACCAGACACCACATCTTTAACAAAATGCGCACCAAGTAAAATACGGGATATTCCAATAAAAACAATCATAAAGGCGAAAAAAAACCGCGTTACGTGCCGAGTAACTTTATCGACACCCTTTAATTTAAACGATAGATAAAGCAAGTAACCAAAAAATGCCGTGTATAAAACCGTGTGGGTGCTGGGAAATGAATAAATCTCCGATTTTAATACCCGCTCCCAAGGAATAAACCCATCCGATATATATCCTATCGGCCTCTGCTCATTAAAAAGATATTTCAGGAGAGAGCTGTATAACCCTGATGCTAGGCTAAGTGCTAAAGCAAGTAATCGCAAATAGTCCTGTCGAATAATTAAAAAAAGAGCAACAAAAAACGCCATAACAAATATAATCGGCGAACTTCCCACCACGCTCACTTCTTTAATCGATCCAATTAGAATATCCATGACAAGATTATAGCAAGTAAGTTCCGTCGTGATGGTTTAACAATAAAATATCACAAGTTGGTTCATGGCGCGGGTTACAGCTACGTAATTCTTTTTGGCTTCAAAAAGATCTGCGGGGTTTTTGTTCATGCCTACAACATAAACCTTGGCGAATTCCAATCCCTTGCAGTTCTCAAACATGGTCAAATAAACACCTTTGGGAGTATAAAAAATACGATCCTTGGGATCTAAAACAATCAACCTTTCTTTTAATGTTTCGCGGTAATTTTTCTCTAAAAGATCTTGTATCGTTAGAAAATCCTTCTGGTCGTAGCAAATAATGCCAATACTCTTATCTAAAAACTTTAATTCCTGCGACAAGTGAGAATATACCTCGTCGATTATGTTATCTGCGGCTGCGTCTATCTCAACCACTTCCACGCCTTTTCTGTTTATCGACTGGGGCAAAAAATTTGAACTATATTTAGAGATAATGTTACAAGCAAAATCAATGATGGGTTTGGTGCTCCTGTAGTTAGTAGTAAGCTCAAACTTTTTGCGTTCCTTGGCATCTGTTATAACCTCCTCCACCTCTTCCCAATCATTCAAACCTGCTTTTATGTAAGACTGATTTAAGTCGCCTAAAATGCAAAAACGGCCTCGTAGTACAAGCTTATTTAAAACCAAATATTCAAGCAAAGAAAAATCCTGACCTTCATCAACCACGCAATATTCAAACTTCTTAAATTTGGGAATTCCAAGAACATTAGCATACAGATACACAAATTTAAGTGCATCCACATAATCTAATTTCTGCTTTAAATTAATGTCAAACGACTTTAGGAATGATGGGAAGACGGCAACCCTTAAGTTATTAAGAATCTTTCTAACTCCCCTTAGGAGGCACTTAAGTGCCTTAATATTATTTAAGCATTTAACCTCAAACGACCCCGTTGCCCCCGCGTCAAGTTTTTCCTTTTGATACTTGATTTCCTCCTCTAAATCTTCTACCAACATAAGCAAATTTTCCTGGGCCGACATATCCGAATCATATATAAAGCTAAAGTACGACGAATAAACCGGATTTTGTGCTAACAGCTCAGTTTGTTCCTCCACGCCTTTTCTTATTTCCTCTACCGAAGCTTGCAGATTACCAATTACCTTGCTGTCGATTCTCTCCATACCGCTTTCGTCGCTCAAATTCAAATTAACCTTTATCTCATGCGCAAAAACTATCCTAATAAGCAGGTCTTTTAAAGTACCGTAATTTAGGTCAAAAATGCCTAGTTTAGGAAAAAGTGTAGAGAGATAGCCCACCAAAATCTGATTTCTAGCTACCAAAAGCGAATTTTGCGGACGGATAATGCCCGCGTAATTAAAAAATATGTGTGACAGCTTATGAATAGCCACGGTGGATTTCCCGCTACCCACACAACCCTGAACCACGCAAACGCCCCGCGGATCGTGTTCGATAATCTCCATCTGGCTTTCTTGAATGGTGGCAACAATGTCTTCTAAAACCCCGCCCGAGCGTTTAGAAATTTTTTCGCTAATAATCTCGTTTTCATCCAATTGGATGTCGTTATTGTAAAATTTAAGAAGTCCCCCGTTATCAAATTCAAAAGTTCTTTTTAAGTGCAGATCCCTTGTAACCTGCTCGTCTTCCGTGTCGTACTTAACATTTTTTTGCGGATATCTATATTTATAGTAAATGGAGGCAATTTTTGCCCGCCAGTCCGTGATTAGACCCGGTACACCAAATTTCCCAATATAAATCTTATCGCTGTGGTTATCTGTAGGACTACAGAGATCGATCCTGGAAAAATACGGCTCGGCAAGCAGATACCCAAACTCCTCTAACTGCGTAAATTTGTCCTTAAAATTAAAGGCTTGATTTTGCGCGTGCAAATTCTCAATAAACATAAAAAGGTCGGTGGGGTTGGCTTCCGCGTTGTCGCGCAGGTCTTTTAGTTTACGTAAATTCTCCTCGCCCATGTAGTTTAGGGCTTTTTCCAATCGCACCTTTATTTCTTTTATTTGACTTAAAGTAAAGTTAGCGCGACTTTTCTCTTCTAAAAACTCGCTTTGGTATTGTTGTAGCGGATCAACTAAATTTTGTGCCATCGTAACCGTTTATTATAGCATCTTGGAAATCAAAACCGTGTATTCGCCTCTAATTTTTTGGGTCGACATTTTATGGAGCAACTCGCTTACCCTTCCGCGTTCAAATTTTTCAAACATTTTGGTAATTTCGCACGCCAAACAAACTTCCCTGTCGCCTAGAGTATCCAAAATTTCTTGCAGTAGTTTTACGACTCTAAACGGCGATTCGTAAATTACCAAGGTTGAATCCAGCTTTCCAAATTCCTTTAATATTTCCGTTCTTTTGCCTTGCGACTTGGGGAGAAAACCCACAAAGGAAAACTTATCCGTGGGCAGTCCTGATGCGGATAATGATGCGGTTACTGCAGATGGACCAGGAATCGGAATCACGGAGTAACCGGCGTTGATGACTGACCTCACCAGCTTATAACCGGGATCAGATATCAAGGGCGTACCCGAATCGGATACAAGAGCAATTGTTTTACTTTGGCGCAGTATGTCCAAAATTTCCTGCAACGCGCGGTCATGATTTTGGTCGCGATAGGATTTTAACAGCGTAGTAATTTGATACCGGTCAAAAAGTTTTTTACTTTGGCGCGTGTCCTCACTGAAGACCGTATCCGCGGTCTTTAAAACAGAAACCGCCCTGTATGTTATGTCCTCCAAATTTCCAATTGGAGTTGCAACCACATACAAAGCGTTTGTTTTTTCCATTTTTAGTTTTTATTTGACTTTGTTATATGCAGCTTCTACCTCACTAAGTGGAACGGCTCCAGCGAGTTTTTCCGCAATTTTCTTGCTGGTGTTAATGATTACAGCTCCTGGAGTCCCGTATCCTCCACCTTCATTTATAGCACTTAGGAACTGTTTACCGCCATCACTAGTGTCATTAATCTTCTTATCAAATTCAGTTGACTTTATGCATGAAGCAAAAGCAGCGCTGTTTAGACCAAGCTGTGTGCCGACTTGCACTAAATCAACGTTATTTAAGTCAGTCGCTCCAAAAACTATGTCCGCATAGGTCCAGAACATATCCGTTCCACCCAGTTTAACTGCACATTCACCGGCTTTAGCCCTCTCAACAGCAAACTGGTGAAAATCTAAAGGTAAGGCTCTAAACACGTAGGCTACGTCAGGATATTTTGAAAGAAATTCCTTAGTAGTTGGATGAAATCTTGCGCAAAAGGGGCACTGAAAATCTGAGTATTCGATTAAGACAATTTTTGCGTTTTTGTCACCTTTCACATGATCGGTGTCAGTAATTTTAGGAAGAAGATCGTAAATTTCTTTTGCCGACTTAGCTTTTACTGCAGTTGGCCGTGTTCCTGTAGCGGTTCCCGTACCTGTTCCAGTATTTATTGGTCGAGCACTAAAATATCCTTTGGCAAAAAAACCTGCTGCAATGGCTACAACTAAAATAAAAAACGAAATTCCCATAGCAACAAAGTTACTTAAATAGACGCCATCTTTTTTAATTTCTTTTTCTTTTGACTCCATTTTTACTCCTTTTAGAAACTAAATTTATAAACTAAAAAATTTACTGAGTGATTGTAACATATTTGTCAGATAGTACTTTGCATACGGTAGTGGATATTCCACGATATTCCCTCCAAACTGCATTTTATAGTCGCTATAATTCCTCCATCTCTTTGTTTGACCTTTTAAACGATCGTCAGAAAGCCCCTCCATATCCATGGTGGTATAGCTTCGCTGTTTAAAACACTTAATACATTCCCACATAAGTTGGTAATTTCCACAGCTTTTTTCACCCGGTTTTGTTATTCCTGAATACATGTACCAAACACAACCGTTAAAGCCTAAAAACATTTTTGCCCCCAAAACCTCTCCTCTCTTGCTATACGCAGTACAAATGAACGACTCTTGCCCAAAACATTTGATCTTTTCTACATGGTCTAAAAACGATAGCGTGTAAAATTGTGTTTTCTGGCTTCGTTCTTTTATTACTTTATAATATTTTTCTATCTGCTCTTTGCTGGGGTTTTGAATTATTTCTACTCGATTGTTATTCCTGCACGACTTATTAATACAGTACCTACAGTCTTTTGTTAGATTTTTCCAAAGTACATTTTCATTCAGTTGTAAATCTATAAAAGCAGTCCTTGGCGGAAGATCTATCCCTCCCCTTCTCTTGTAACCAAAACTATCTAGAACAGTTAAGTCCTGGTTTACAGAGGGCGATATTTTTATATAAACTACTTTATTTACCCTGCAGATACGTTCGATTTCTTCTAAGTCATTAGTTGTTAAACAATATGCTCGATGAATTTTCGCAATGCTAAAAAATGGAAATTTAGCGACGCGTACTATCCCACCGCCGTGAAGGGCATACGACGTCCAGCTATACATTTTTAAGTAATTTGACCAGGCGTCGCTCTGTCTTACATCTACAATATTCATTTATTCCGTAGAATAATCTATTTCCGGATAATTAGCCCGAATTTTTTCCCAAAACCTGTTCGCCAAATTAACGGAAAAATTTGAAAAATGAGTGCTTTCTGTTTTTGAACAAAGAGCGTCTTCGTTGCGATGAATCACACGCAAAGCTTTACGTTGAACTTCTTTAAAATCTTCGGACTTAAGATTGCTGCTTTTTAGCTTTAGTTCCTCAAACGCTTCTTTGTTGTTTTCTAGCATTTCTTTATATTGTTTTTCAAACTTTGGAGTTGACATGTGTTGTATTGTAATCCAGAACAATGAGTTATGTAAACGCTGAACATACGGTATTTACTTTCAATTAGAGTTGGACACGGAATTTAATGTATGGGTACACCTAAAATTAACCAAGCAACTCACGATCAAGTCAATTAGCCTGGACCGAACGACAAAATCTTTTTCTACCCTAAGGAATACTAGGTCCATTTACAATGTACTAATCCTAATCTAAACCAAATTATTAAAGAAATCCAAATTTTAATAAATGTAATAAAACACGGTTCAATATCTTTAAGTTATACGATCCAATATTAAATTCAATGCTTCTTTTTTTAAATCGCCTACTAGGACATCATCTTTTAATGAATTAAAAGTATACACTTCACCGTTTGCTGCTATAAAGCAATAAGACTCGGGATTACTTCTCATTTTACGAATTCGAATAGTTAAATTAGGAAATAACTTGACCATTTTTTTAGAGATAGTGTCAAAAGATCTTTCAGTTAAATAGAACTTATCCTTGTAAATTTTACCTCTGTTTATAGGGTTAAACTCCAATAGTGACCAGTATTTAAGAGGCTTTCCGGTTAAAGCTTTTCCTATGCTCTCAATATCCTTGCAATTTACTTTGGTAACTAATGTTTTGACATTTACTTCTACGCGCAGTGATTTAAAAAGATCCATTAATTCTAATGTATGGCTCACATAGGATATGTTTTTCGCATTGCGCACCCCATTTGTTTATTTGATCCATCCAAAGATAAACTTACTCTCGATACCAACGGGGAAATCTTTTGTGCCATCGGTGCATCAATTCGTAAGCCATTAGTATGCAAAACTACCTCTATACCGGCCGACTTTATTAACTTGAGAATCTTTAATAGATGCTTTGAGATAGTTGGCTCTCCGCCACTTAGTGTTACTTTTTTTATACCTGACTTTATGATTTCTTCAACAATTCTCTTGGACAATCCCAGCTTTGGAGACACCATTCTTTTGTCCCAGAAACAGAAATCGCAGTTTAAGTTACAAGAGTTACCAAATAGGTAGTGGATTTCGTCCATATCGTAATTATATAGGTTCTGTGCAAATATCGAGAACGTTTGAAGTAATGTGCTAATTCTGAATTGGTTCGATTAACTGTTAGGAAATACTCAAAAGGTGTTGTAACAACAACCTAAATTTTTGGGGTGGCCTATAGTGCGTTAATCGAACTAATGGATACCAAAAAGACGTCTGAACTTCTCGACTAATGATCGAGTTGTTGAAACGCCTTTTGGGCAGAAATCTCACCTACCACTCCTTGAGTTTTGGATGCTGCTTCGAGGGATCGCCCACCCTCCTCTCAAGTGAATCATGAACGACGCGCCGTTGGGATATGCAGATTCAAATTTGATCTTTCCGTCCTCCAACCGAAGGTTCTTTATGACCCCACACATGCCGTTGGCACCTCCCTTAACCAAAACCCAATTGTCCCGGTCCTTGTCATAACGAGCAGTCCACTGGCACGCGATATCAATCTTTTCTCCTGTTCGCGTGATGTTTACGATAGGACCAACGTAGCGACCATTTGTGCAGTTCGTCTCCAGGTACCCTCCCACCGTATCCGTCCGCCCAAACAAACCGTTCCAAGTTAGGTTCATGCGTTCCTCCTATTGGACATCTGGCTCGTGAATCTTAGGCAATTATATCAAAATGGATTGGTTAAGAAAATATAGGTTATTGGGGTGGCCTACGGGGATCGAACCCGTGACATCCGCCTCCACAGGGCGGCGTTCTGCCGCTGAACTAAGGCCACCATAGAAAATTTGATTGTCGCGATGATTTTACCTTAAAAGGACCAGTTATTAAAGTCTAAGAATCTATCCGCCAAAGTAAAAGTATACTTATCACCCATCCCCTTAATTTTGTTGCTAACGTAGTAATTCATATACGGATGATGTAAAAATATCGTAGGAGTATTCTCACTCACAACTTTTTGGAATTCGTTGTAGTGTTTAAGCCTCATATCAACATCTAATTCTTTACGACCTTCCTCTAAAGCCCTGTCCCCACGAGTACTGTTAAAACCGCTAAGATTAAGCCCTGGAGTTTCTGATTGAGTGGAATGCCAATTAACATATCTGTCAGGATCTCTGCCCACTTCCTGTCCATAAAGTAAGATGTCAAAATTCCTAGCCTCAATAATCTTTTCCTTTATTTCGTCGGAGGTATGTTTTGCTATAGTAACATTAGCGTTTAACTTGTCCTCCCAATTGGATTTTATTTTGTTGGCTATCTCCAAAAGCGCCGGCGTATTAGGAACGTCAATCTTAATTGCCTTTCCCAAAAGGTCGTACGATACGGTCTTATCATAATTGCTTACTTTGTACTTTTCACCGGTATAAAAACTTCTACTTATAGGTCCCTCCACGGGAATCCCCTGCCCAAAAATTACCTCATCCACATTTAAAGATTTTTCAAATTGATTTCTAAGCTCCAAATCTTTAAACGACTCATTTCTTAAGTTAAAAAATAACGCATAATAAACACTTTGAACAGGATATTGTTTGAGCGATAAAGTTTTATCTACCTTAAAGCCGGCTGTATCCTTTAACAAAAAGGCGTGAATTTCCCCCATTTTATAGGCAATAGTAAGCTCTTCCTCGTTAGGATAAAATCTAAACACCAGCTGTTTAATATTTGGCGATTTTGTATCCAGCAAAATCACCCGTTTAACAAGCTCGCCCTTCTTTTTTACACTAGCGACTCTAAAAGGACCGCTTGTGGGGATGTAAAAACCTTGATATTTTTCGTCAGACTGATTTTTCATAACCCCAACAGTGAGTAAACTCAAAAAGGGTGAAAATTTGTTGGGAAGTGTGTAACGAACAGTCAAGTCGTCTATCTTATCCGTAGCTACACCACTTAAATTAGGGGTTTTGTAAGAAGTGTATAAAAGATCGTTGGCATTTATTTTTGAACCGTCACTCCAGAACTGATTGTCCTTAATAGTAACTGTATAAATAAGTCCTTCATTTGAGACTTCCCATGTTTCTGCCAGATCGGGAATGAGTGTTCCAAAGTTGTCGTATTTAAAAAGACCTCTATACAGAAGTTTGGAAATGGTTTTATCAATCTCGGTTTGGGTTCTACTTGGTAAAAACGACGCGGGCTGACCCACAAATCCTTCTACATAAGATTTAAATGGAATTAGTAAATACACGAGTGATAAGAAATATAATATTATTAATTGTATTATATGCATTGCAATTGTACTTTATGGTGACCCCGGCGGGATTCGAACCCGCGATATTTGGCATGAAAAGCCAACGTCCTAGCCGCTAGACGACGGGGCCGCAGCAAGAGTACCCAAAAGTCTACCAGTCTTGACAAAATATTACAACTTAGACACAATGGAAGTATGAGTTATTTTGGTGATAGTGATGCGCAGTTTGCTATCAAAAAATTACTAAGCGCTTTGGCCAAGCCGGCCGCTATTATATTGGCTTTTGTGGCTTTAGTGCTTTTTTTAATGAAAGCCGTTTCTGGCATTAGCGCAAGATAGAACTTCCAATAAAATGTGTTAAAATTCTGACGTCACAACGGTTAAATCCTTGTGGGGGCGTAGCTCAGTGGCAGAGCAGAGGACTCTTAATCCTTTTGTCGTGGGTTCAAATCCCACCGCCCTCACCAAATTTAAAGCCCGCCGGAGTGGAGGAATGGCAGACTCGCTGTCTTCAGGAGGCAGTTTCCGCAAGGAAGTGCGGGTTCAAGTCCCGCCTCCGGCACCAAATATGCCTCAAGGTCAAGGTAAAGCACAAGTTTTTTATCCAATAGCATTAGTCGGAGTTATATTAATTCTGTCTCTGGTTCTTACTAAGTCCCCACAACAATTAAAACTTCCCTGGTTTCAATTAAAAGAAGCAGAAACAAAACCTATTAGAATCCTGTTTCCAAAGTCGACCAAGAAAGCCAAGATACCTATACTTCTGTATCATTATGTGGAAATTGTTACAGATAAAAACGACTTTTTACGCACAAAACTTGCCATCACACCTCAAAATTTTGAAAATCAGCTTGTAGCATTAAAAAAGTCGGGCTACACTTTTTGTTTTATGAAAGACATAGGCACAATTTTAGATGGCAATGGAAAAAACAAACCCGTTATTATTACTTTTGACGATGGATACAGAGATTTTTATACTGACGCTTTCCCCATTTTGAAACGTCAAAACGCAAAGGCTACAGTTTTCATAAATTCCGGCTTAATGGGTCGACCTAATTATATGACACAAGATCAAGTAATAGAGGTACTTAATAGCGGCTTGGTGGAGATTGGAGGGCACGGGTTTTCACATCAAAATTTAACCAGCATAGACCTTGAATTAGCAAAAAAAATAGTGAGCGACGATGTTGCTAATATCAAGAAGACATATAAAGTAACCCCCGTGAGTTTCTCTTACCCTTACGGAAGCTATAACGACAGTATTAAAAAAGTGGTTAGCGACGCGGGCTATAAATACGCGGTAACTGTGGAAAAAGGCTGGACTGTACAAAACACCACTCTTTTTCAAATCCCTAGAATTCGTCCAGGCTTGGCTGGAAGTGAAAATTTGGGCGACTTTTTAGACTCGCTGCAATAAGATAATGTATAATCTATGTGTTGCTGAATTTGGGCGAGTGGCGGAATGGCATACGCGCAACGCTAAGGACGTTGTGGGGCAACCCATGCAGGTTCAAGTCCTGTCTCGCCCACCACAAGATGCAAAACTTTAGAATTAAACTGCCTACAAACGCCTCTCTACCAAAGTTGGTCCCGTTAATAGTTCCCTTAGTTGTACTGATGCTTTCTGACTCAATTATCGCCTATTCGGTACCTATTTACGCTCAAAACCTTTTTTCCAACGACTTTTTTACCGGACTTGTGATATCTTTCTCTTCCTTAGTCGGACTGGTTTTTGACTTTCTAAGTAAACGGCTTTTTGGTAGTAAAAACTTTTCATTTTTCATTAAGTTCACCTTTATTTTGTTGATAATAGTTTCTTATTCCTTGGGGCTTTCTTTTATTAATAAATACATCTTTATATTCGCAATGGCTATTTGGGGTATTTACTATGAAACTCTGGCCTTTTCCAACTTTAAGTATCTTAAAAATTTCGTGAATTCTAATGACTACACATTTTCCTGGGGATTCATCAGCATGCTAAGAGCGCTCATTTACGGAATCGGTCCTTTAATTGCCACGGTATTGATTTCCAAACAGCTCCAATTACCCGCGTATCTTTGCGGAACCTTTGTTTTGCTCGCGTTCTTTTTATATCTTGCATTATTTAATAAAGAATCAAAAGCCCCGGCACAAGCTACTAATACTACGGAGTCAAAGCAGGAGTTAAAGGTATGGTTTATGTTGTTTAAGAAGATTTATCCCATTTGGGTACTGAATCTGACTCTCGTCCTTATCGATTCAGGATTTTGGACTATCGGTATACTTATGTCCGAAAATTTGGGAAAAGCGTCTCCGTTAGCTAAACTTATTATTCCTTTATATATGCTTCCGGCTGTAATATTTTCCCCTCTTTCTCAAACAATCTCTAGTAAATTCGGCAAAAAGAAAACTGCAATTGTCACGTCATTTATTGGTGCATTTTTCTTGGTTTTTACGGGACTAGCTGTCAACATCGAGCTTATTCTTCTTGCGATATTTGCATATTCAGTTTTCACATCTGTGGCCTTTCCTGCTATTTGCGCTACTTTTGAGGATTATGTCAGTCGACTTGGAAACTTTGATACGGATCTTATTGGACTTGAGCAGTCGTCCGGCAACTTTGCATATATTATTGGCCCGGTATTAGCTGGTTTTATTGCTTTACACCTTACCGAACAAAAAGTATTTTTAATCTTTGGACTTTTGCTTGCACTCATCTCCTTCCTTGCCCTTATCATTACGCCACGTAAGATAAAGATGCCGCTAAGTAAACTTTTAAAAATATCATGATTATGGTATAAAAGTAGGGCGTTTGCGAGAGTAGTTCAGTGGTAGAATGCTTCCTTGCCAAGGAAGAGGTCGCGGGTTCGAACCCCGTCTCTCGCTCCATATTAACCAAAAAAAAAATGTATATCCTCTCATGACCTTACGAACACTCTGATATATTAAATTTATGGAAAAAATCATACAAAATGATCCACGAGCTCGGCTCAGGCTTAGGTGGATTGAGCACTACGAGCACTTTGGTAGGAAGGTTGCACCTACCTGTAGATACTTTGGTATATCCAGGGGTACCTTTTATGTCTGGTACTACCGGTACCTTAGCCTTGGGGAGGCGGGGCTTAGAAACAAGTCCTCAAGGCCGCATAAGATTAAACGTTGGCTACCTAAGGATATCAGGGAAACTATTATTCAATTAAGACTTCAGCGCAAATACGGTCCAGACCGTATGTCTTACTACCTCAAACAAAAGTACAATTGGTTCGTATCTAAAAACACGGTTTGGCGCCTTTACAAAGAACACGGTTTAAACCGGCTTAAATACAAAAAGACCTGGCAAAGATACCCCCAACGGTACAGCAAGCCGCTCCCTGGCGACCGTGTGCAGGTAGATGTAAAGTTTTTGGATAAACTGGAAGGATCTGATAAGAGGTATTATCAATTTACAGCAATTGATGACTGCACAAGGTTTAGAGTGCTAAGAATCTACGATCACAACACCGTTACCAATGCCACCGATTTTATTAACGAAGTCAAAAAGGTGTTGCCTTTTGCTATAAAGCAAATCCAGACCGATAACGGCAGTGAGTTTTCCCAAACATTTAGTTGGCATCTGGATGATCTTGGTATACAGCATAGAAAAACAAGGATTTGTTCCCCTGAAGAAAACGGTAAGGTGGAGCGTAGCCACCGCACCGATGAGGCCGAGTTTTACAGCATTAATCGTTTCGTATCCATCCAGCACTGTATGAGGCTTCTAAAACAATGGGAAACGGAATACAATGAGCAAAGACCTCATATGGCCTTGGGAGGTAAAACTCCTAAGGAGTATTTGGAAGAAAAGTTGAAAAATCATGTTTCTAGCCAAGTATTAATTTCACCTATGAAAAGTGTTCAGGAGGTGTGGTAGATATCACACACACACACACAGTCGCATAACAAAAAGATCTCTGCTTCACTCCGGCTCCACTGATATTAGACTTAATCGTCTTATATATCACTGATGAGGTCACAATAAGACCGAATGGAGATTTCGCCTCAGAAAGTATGTCGTCAAACCAAAGGTTATGCTATATAATGGGTGGACGTTATGGGGCGGTAGCCAAGGTGGTCAAGGCACCGGTCTGAAAAACCGGCTATGTGGGTCCGACTCCCACCCTCCCCACCAAACTAATACCGGGATATGCATAAAGTCTGTGTTGAAAAAGTTTTAGATACAATTAAGTATCAGGAAAACGGCTTACCCGCAAAAGGAGATCCTTCCGTACCTTGGGTTCTAGAAAAATTAGATCCCAGTGCTATAGCATCCAGAACTTTAGTTAAATCTTTTGGTGTAATTTCTAAAGGTTTGGTAGATAATATTCAAAGACACGAGGCAAAAAGGGGAAGACTTTTTCCAAATATTTACGAAAAGATGTTAAATAATCATGACCTTTCACTTAGGGGACAAAGGGTTTTAGAAGTAGGAGCAGGTCCTGGAGCCGTGTGTTTAGGTCTTCAAGAAATGGGTGCTAAGGTTGTTAGTTTGGACATGTGGGATGGCAGGATTTTTTATGACGAAGAAATTCCATTTTTAGTAGCAAGTGGCACGGCTTTACCATTTACCGACAAGAGTTTTGATCTTCTTTCTTTGACTTCGGTCTTACATCATCTGCCGGTAGAGTATAGAGAAACAATATTAAAAGAAGCTTTTAGAGTGGCAAATTTAGTGTTGATTCAGGAAGATTGTTTAGCATCAAATCCAGTTACTAATGCTGCTATGAGGTTGGTAGACGATGGGGTGAGCGGAGAAATAGGTACTCATCAAGCTGAATCTCATATGACAAAACAGGGATGGCTTGAGTATTTCAAAGAAATGGGTTTAAAGGTATTAGATAGTGAAGATTATCATCCCAAATGGTTGGGGGTTGGTATACAAAAAACATTTTTCGTAGTAACAAAAAATGAAAATCAGAATTAACAAATATTTAGCAAACGCGGGCGTTGGTTCACGCAGAAACAACGAGCAGGACATTAGGGACGACAAAGTAACTATAAACGGCCGAAAGGCAGAATTGGGCGAGTTTATTGACCCAAATAAAGACGTTATAAAAATTGGTGACAAAAGAGTCTCACAGAATGCTAGACCCGTGTATTTTGCATTGAATAAACCTTTGGGCATCATTTCATCAGTAAAGGACGAACACGGCAGAAAAACCGTTGTGGACATTGTTAAATGTAAAGAACGGATTTTTCCAGTGGGAAGGCTTGACTACAATTCCACAGGGCTAATTATTTTAACCAACGATGGTGATTTAATGCTAAAACTCACTCATCCTCGTTACCATTTGCCCAAAAAATATTTTGTAGAAGTCAAGGAGTCGTTGCAACAAAACCAAATTGAAGCCATGCAAAAAGGGATTCGGCTTGAAGATCAAGTAACCTTGCCCGCGGAAGTTAAACGACTTGGAAGAAATAAGTTTGAAATTGTTCTATACCAAGGCATAAAGCGTCAAATTAGAGAGATGTGCATAGCCTTAGGCTTAACGGTGGTAACTATTCACCGAACCGATATAGGCCCCCTTAATATTGGCGATTTAAAATCCGGAGCTTTTAGAAACTTGACCAATAAAGAAGTTGCCATGTTAAAATCTAAGTATGACAAATAATTGGCTTTTTTATTTCTTGGCCCTCAAGAATGGCAAAGCGTCGCAAATTGTACCCATCGACAGATTAAGCGTTGTCTTTACCATAATCCTAGCTTTTATAATTTTGAGTGAAAAAGTGTCGATCAAAACCATAATCGGCGGAGTAACTATAGTTATAGGTGCAATCTTAGTTGCCTTGGGCTAAACGGCAGTATAGGATATAATATCCCAAAGTGAGGGCGATTAGCTCAGCTGGTTAGAGCGCTTGGTTTACATCCATGAGGTCATAGGTTCGATCCCTATATCGCCCACCATGTTCGTGATATTATAAACCCATGACGCCTGCCCGACAACTAGCCTATGCGGTTAAACTCTTGGGCAAGATCTTTGCCTTAAAAGTCGTTCAATTAATACTTACGGGAATAATTCTAGCGATTACCCTGCCGGCAGTTTTCTTCTACATTGTTCGGCCTAAACCAGCCACACAGATAAATTACGGAATAAATTTTAGCCAAAAGTACGTCACGGAACTTGGTTTAGATTGGAAGAAGTCGTATATACAAATTTTAGACGACTTAAAACCTAAGTACGCTCGCTTGGTGGTTTATTGGGACATTTCAGAGCCTCAAGTTGGAAAGTATAATTATAGCGACATTTTATGGCAGCTTGACAAAGCCAGGAAGCGTAATGTTAAAGTAATTTTAACTATGGGAAGAAGGGTGCTGCGCTATCCAGAGTGTCACGAACCCTCCTGGTGGAAAAATAGTACAGACGAAAAATTTAAGGAAGAAGCACTCCTAAAATACATTGGAAATACTACCAACCAGCTTAAAGTCTACGACAATATAATCATGTGGCAGGTAGAAAATGAACCAATGTTCCCTTTTGGCGACTGTCAAAAACAAACAAAAGAGACAGTAGAAAAAGAAATAGCTTTGGTGAAAAGCTTGGATACACGTCCGATTTTGGTGCAGGACAGCGGTGAGGGCGGTTTTTGGCGTCCAATTTATTTAATGGGCGACTATCTGGGGATTTCCATGTACCGCAGAACTTGGTTTAATTTTTGGAAAGAGGCTGTTGGGACTTCGTTTTATGTGGAGTATCCGCTAGCTCACTGGACTTATAAAATAAAGTCGGTGCTGACGGGAGTTCCTGCAGATAAGATTATCGTAACAGAACTGCAAGGCGAACCGTGGGGCCCGGATATAAATTCAAAGTTAACGGAAGAAGAAAAACAAAAAACCATGTCAAAACAACAATTCATTGAAACCATAAGCTACGCTCAAAAAAGCGGATTTAAAGACCTTTACTTTTGGGGCGTGGAGTGGTGGCTGTGGGAAAAAGAAGTTAATAACAACCCGTTTTATTGGGAAACCGCAAAAGCTATCATCCAAAACTGACATTTTTCCTTTTTAAAGCTATAATTCGCCTGTTTGAAAAGTAAATACTGGGGAGTCGTCTAATGGCAGGACGCTGCCCTTTGAAGGCAGATACTCTAGGTTCGAGTCCTAGCTCCCCAGCCAAAAATTTTAAATATTCGCCTTAAAATGTTTTACGCCAAAGATATTCTAAGTTTCCAGGAAACGTGTGAAATAGACCGTAGTCTATGGGGCTGCAGTTGTTTCTACCAAGAAAAGTGCTATATTCACTGTATGAAAAATGTGATTATATTAGGCTCTGGGATCCAAGGAATATGCGCTGCTTTTGCACTAAATAAAAAAGGCTACAGTGTCACTGTTGTTGAAAAAGAAAGTAGCGTTATTAATAAAACGAGCAAAAATCAAGAAGGAAGGGTGCATTTAGGCTTTACTTATGCTTTAGATAAATCGGGAATGACCGGCAATATCGTGTTGAATAACTCTCTACACTTTTCCCTTTTGCTCGAAGAGTGGTTGGGAAAAATTCAATGGGCTAAGTACCTCATGCCGAAAGGCTATTACTTGGTACATAAAGATTCCCTGCTCACGGAAAGTGAATTAATTGATTATTATGAAAAACTCGATAAAACGTACCTTAATTTCCTAAAAAGAGATTCTAAACTATCATATTTCGGAAAGAGACCAGAAACACTATTTAAAGTCTTAAAAGATATCCCAAATTCTATGTCACGCTGTAAGATATCAGCTGTGATTAAGACGGAAGAGAGAATTGTTGAAATGTTCTACCTAAGAGACTTAATTTTAGATAGTTTGAAAAAGACCACAATTAAGATAATGACTGATACAGAAGTACAACAAGTAATAAGAGAAGATAAAGGATTTACAATCATAGCTAAATCTAAAAATAATGAGGAAGTAAGATTAAAAAGTGATATAGTCGCAAACTGTCTGTGGAATAATAGAATACTTATTGATAAAACTCTTGGTATTACAACTTTGAAAGACCCTTTATACAGGTTTAAATGTGGAATATTAGGAACTGTAGATCGCCCTGTGCCCACATGCTCAATTGTTACTGGAGTTTTTGGCAACATTAGTCCTAGGCTAGACCATCGTCATGCTTATATTTCATGGCACTCTGAATGTATGCAGGGTATTACAACAGATGGTACCACACCAGCTAAATGGGAAGATTCATTTAATGAAAATTTAACAACAGATTTAAATAGCAGCTGGATCAAAAACACAATAAGCAATTTAAGTGAATTTGTACCCTCACTAAAGACGTTTAAGCCAATAAAATTACTTCCCGGTATTATATGCTCTGCAGGTAAAACAGATATCGGAGATAAAGATAGTAAAGTACATTCTAGAGGTTCACATATCGGAGTGCACTCTTTTGATGGTTATTTTTCAGTAGATACAGGAAAATTTTGCTCTGCGCCGTTTTTTGCAAACGAACTAGTTAAAAAAGTAGAAGAACTTTAGCAATGTTAGATCTTAAATAAAATGAAACAGGTGGATAAACACTCGACAAATAAAACATCAAAACTTTTACTTTTTGGTGGTACGGGTAAATTAGGTAAGGAGCTATCTGCGCAGGCTTCATCTGATATAGAGTTATTTACGCCTAGTCACAATGAATGCGATATCACTAAATTAAACAATGTTATTACGACAATAAGAAATATAAAACCTGACACGATAATTAATGCTGCAGCCATTGTTGGGGTAAACGAGTGTGAAAAAAATAGGCTTAATGCCTGGAATACAAACGTTATTGGTACACTAAATATCGCAAAGGCATGCGCCGAGAAAAATATTAGATTAATATTTATTTCTTCCGCAGTAATATTCGACGGAATTAAAGGAAATTACACAGAAACTGATCCGCCTGCCCCAACCAATTACTATGCACTTACAAAAGTAGCTGCTGAACAGGCTGTTTCTGTAGTACCTAATAGTGCGATAATTCGACTCGACTTTTTTCCTTTAAATAAATTAAAGTATAATCAAATTTTTATAGACCATTTTACAAGTAAAATTCCAGTCACGGAGGCTGCGTATCAAATACTAAAAATCGTTAAGAGTAAGTTTGTCGGAATAATAAATATTGGACAGGGACGGAATAGTCTGTATAACATATTGAAGCCATATTTTCCTGGAATTATTCCGAGTAAAATAGAAGAATCGACTTTACCGAGCTTTCCAAAGGATATATCTCTGGATTTGACTAAATGGAGAAATATTTTTGAATGAGTACAAAAATAACAGATAGTCTCTATTTTACATCATAAATATCCTAGCGAATGCTGTGAGTTCTGGACCTGTATGCCCAACCAAGTAAAATTGTAAACAGAATTATCAAGTCACATTGTCCAGAACTTTGTTTGTCGAGGCAATATAGCAAGATCACCTTTTGCTGAAGAAGTAATCAAAAAGGAAATTCGTAAACGAGGTATTGACAACAAGTATTTATCAATTTCGAGGGGTGTACAGGGTACTTCTGTTGATCCACAACCAGTGAAGTCTCCAAACATTACATACTATGAAACCCTATACAAAGAAACTAGACCGGTACTAAAACGGTTTGATATTGATTTATCATCCCACATGTCGGCTCCAATCGATAAAGATATTACAGGAAAACAAAACAGGCCCTATTGACACTTTTTCCTTACGAAGCGAACAAAGTTCACATGTTTTCTGAACTTATAAATGAAGATCGAGAAATCGTAGATCCAAAGGGAGTAAGTGGAAAGAAAAAACAGGAGCAAATTTTTACGGACTGATTAAGAATATATGCTATCTGATTTGTCTCACTTTATTTCCCATCCTGGAAAGTAAAATAGGTTCTAGACCGACATATTCAGCTACGGGTTTCATCCTGTTGTTACGGCATTTCTACTCCTAAAAGGCGAGAATACACGTTGAACCTCCCAGTTTACCTTGAGCAAATGTTTATTGAGTTTTTAGCCACAATATGTAATAATCCCCGAATAACCTACTAAAGGAAGCACAAGTTCCAATCTTTCCTATCTCCATATGCTAAAATAAAGTCATATATCCAACAAAACCAACTAGAGCGGTATGTATTATGTTAAAAGGTAATAAAGTACTCCTAATGCGTAGATTAAAAAGTGGAAAAGAATATTGGACATTTCCCGGAGGTGGGGTAAATGCAGGAGAAACCATTGAGCAAGCAGTTACAAGAGAGATACAAGAGGAAACATCTATGCCGACAACTATTGAGAGTTTACTTTACGAACATCATTATGAAACAAGTGACCAATATTACTACCTATGCAAGTACATTTCGGGAAAACCAATTTTAGGAGACGCTATTGAAAAAGCACTAATGAAAAAATCTTCAAGTGATATCTATGATCCTAAATGGGTAAAAATCAACGAACTTAAGGGTTTATTATTATACCCATTAGAAATAAGAGATTGGTTAATAGAAGATTTAAGTACTGGTTTTAAAGACGAGGTAAGGGTAGCTAACTTAAAATTTTCAGAACTCAGGCAGAGTCTATAGAAAACTGACGAGATCCATTTCACTTTGTTTTGATATATAATCAAAATATGAAAAATAATAAATCGATTTTAATAGTATTCTCTATTTTAATTTTATTTCTTTTAGTTTTCGTGGGGTGGAAATTAACAAGTAAAAAACCCGCGCAGGACATGTCGTCCTCACAAAATCAGCAAACACAGAAACCCAACGAGGAAAACACCACTAGTTCTGTAAACGGAAATGTTTTCGACTTAATAAAACTTGGAAAAATCTTAAAATGCACGTACAGCATGGATGCAGAGGGAGTATCAATATCGGGAATTTCGTACGTGTCAGGAAAGAATATGAGAGGAGATTTTGAAAATACAGATCCAACAGGCAGTAAAATGCAAAGTCACATGATTTCCGACGGCGCGTGGGTTTACACCTGGACATCAGCTTCCCCGCAAGGGTTTAAAATGAACGTAAGCGACGCTGAGTCAAAAACTCCTACAGCTGACACAGGCAGCTCAGCGAATGGTCAAAACTTGGATAATTTCAAGAATAACCTGGACTTTAAATGCAATCCGTGGGTTGAAGACACGTCTCTATTTCAAGTACCTTCGGATATCAAGTTTACAGACTTTTCGGAGTCGATGAAAAATATTAATTCGGGCAGCAAAGACACTATGTGCGCCGCGTGCGATTACGCACAAAGCGAAGAAGATAAAGCTGCCTGCAAAAAACAGCTGGGGTGTCAATAAAACTCAGAAGAAGAACGTCTCATAGTTTTACCAAACTGACTTCTTGATATATAATCCGCGTGTCTAGCGAATCAGTGACGTGGGGGTGTAACGATGTTGCCCAACCGCAAGAAAAAGCTTGTTCTTGTCCAAAGGAAAATCTATCGTGTTGTCAATTCCAAAGGCGTTAGCGGCCTCACGCCGAGGAATAGAACGATAGGAGTCCCAGTTAGAACTAACTTGGTTTACATAACGACTCTGAGTAAGTGTTACTTCAGGTTCGTTGTAAGAGGGACTAAAATCATCATTGACTTGAGGCGAAGGGATCTAGAGAAACTTGAGGAGGCGTGACTACCAACCAAAAGGCGTTCTGGTGTGTGAGCAATCACAACTTATACACCAGAACGCCTAAGGACAAAGAATTATTTACTGACTAAATACTCACAAGTCCTACGTTAATAGCTCTGCTGGCTTCTGACAGAGCCGTGTATTTTTTCCCATCGGGGTCAATTTCCTTTAAAGCTAGAGCCACGGGTTCAATATTATGCTGCATCCTTGCTTTCAAGAAATTCTCCAATCCCATATACTCTATGATTTCCTTAACGGTAGTGTATGAAGTCATATAATCCTGAGTAATCTCAGGAAGTGCCGCCCCCGTGCCTTTTTGTAACTGAAAATATACCGCCCACCCTTCCTCAATTGCTGATCGAGAAAATGACTCATTTACCCTAAGTAATTTATGATTTGTTAGATCCATAACATCCTCTCTAAACCCCATTCTCACTAATTTCACAATATTGCTCGTTCTTCCCTCAGATGGAAGGTCCAGCAGTCCCAACTCGTCGATTAAATGGGCTGCTTCATGTCGCTGAGCAGAGCTCGCTCTAGCTAAAGAAGGTAAAACGCGCACGACTCCATCCACAAAAGTTAGGTCCGTGTCCATAATCGTTACTGCACAGCTTTCTCCTAAAGTGTTCGGAAAGGTTCTCATTCCCCCAAACCCAACCTCCAAAGTGGCCTTCTGCATTAACTGCCTATGTGAAGCTCCAGTCTCCGAGTCTGCCGCAAGAATTTCTTTATCCAAAATTGTCGGCGCAATTGTTAGCCACTCTTCTCGCGAAACAGCAATCATACTTCCAACAATATTTCTCATTGCCAATCTACAGTCCTCAGGTACTAAATCCAGCAACTCGTTGTTTAAAGCCTCTAGCTCTCCTTCCAATTGTGATCTAGCATTTAGGAAATCTTGTCTCACGCCTTTAGCCCAAGCAATTTGAGTTTCAGCATCTGCGTTAACCAAACCAATAAAGAAATCTTTAGCTGGAAAAAAAATCGTTTGCTTACGCCCCATGCCCCGGCTTAATAACGATGGACCGAACCTTTCATCACCCAATAGATCGCATACCTCTATGTAATGTTTTGCGGTCTCATTGAATAATCCCGGTAGGACAACCCCTAAATCTTCATCAGCAATATCGTGCGTGGCGAGTGCCTCAAAGAACGACCTTACAGGTGTAAGGCTTCTCTCCCGAGAGTAGTCGAATATTTTGTTCAATTCCTCAGGATGCCACGTTGAATGGAGCGTCTCCAAAGCATCTTTTATTTCCTGACGAATTCCCTCTTTCTGCCAATACTCCTGTCCCTGAAATGTTTCATCTCTACTCACATCATCAATATTATCAGATTGAGTAAAAATTCTCTTGACAGTTTTCTTATATCCGCTTATTGTAAATGTGTGATGAGAAGTAATGAAACATCTCTTAGTATTCGAGAAGTCCCTGCTGAAGCTGTTACTCCGGAAGTAAGGCGAGAATTTGAAGTAATTAACATTGCAGCCGCTGGCAGCTTTATGGGTCGACTTAGGGAAATTTCCAATGATGAAGAGGCAAAAGCAGCTTTAGCGGCGTGTGCGAGAATCCCTGTTAACGCAGCTCTAGCGGCTTTGGACGCTTTTCCTATAATTGGGGAGGCGGTAAGTATGAGTAATCTAGGCATGAAAGGGTTGCGTGTAATAGCTCCGTTCTTAAAAAAAGTTGATCCTACACCTGATGTTGGCCTTGTCTCTACGGGACTTATGGAAGCAGGATTAGCCCCTGTCGAGTTGGCGACGGGTGGAATGTTTCCGTCCTTTTTAGTGAACGGCCTCAGACAAGCCCAGATAGATTTTAAGAGAGGGCATTTTGATAACGCTGGAAAGGTTCTTGGCTATTTATTTACAGGTAACGAACGTTATAGACAAGAGCTGCAGGATAAAGGTCTGCTTTTGAACAGTGCAGCGAACGTTTTCTTACTAGGAAAGGAGTCGCACGACTAAAGAAGAAAGACAAATAAAAGTAGAGGCGCTTCTAACACTTATGGAGTATTCTCTGATCGTTGCACCAGATCTAAAAGAGGCCATCAAAACTAATATAAATGATATTACTGACACAGAACTTAGTGGTTTAGGCACACTTCTTGCACTTGAGCATAAACACCGGGACAAGCTAGATGCAACAATGGTCACAACATTTTTTGAAACGTTGGAAAAGTACAAACCTCAGGAAGCAAAATAGGCTACTATTAACCTCAACCAACTATTTTTCTGTTAGTATAAATGTATGTTTAGATTCATTAATGGAATTGGGTTTCATGAAAACAAAGATTTAAAGGCTTTATATCTAATTAACGGCATATTTATTTTTGCCAGTTCCCTGCTTGGACCTTTATATGCTTTGTACGTTGGTGGCATCAAATCAGGACCTTTGGCTGTTAGCTTTTCGTGGGCAGTTTTTGTTTTAGCAGCCTCCTTATTTCTAGCTATACTATCCGCATATGGCGACAGACTAAAGAATAGAGCTTTGGCCGTGTGTATAAGCTTTCTAATAAGAAGCGTTGCGTGGTTTGGCATGGCTTTTATTACTACATTTATACAGCTCTTAGTGATTCAAATCGTTCTTGCGTTAGGTGACGCCTTAGGAGGACCCACGTTTGATGCGCTTCTGGCAGAACACCTGGATCGAAACAAGCATGTTCATGACTATGCCGACTGGAGAATCTTAGCATACCTAGCTATAGGAGTGGGAACACTGGCTGGGGGTTACTTAATGGATATCTATGGGTTTAGAATTTTATTTATATCGATGTCAGTTTTAGCACTCTTACCGACTGTTGTTATTTACTTTAAAATGGTTAAAAAGTGATTGTTGAGTGTATAATACGTGCTAGCTAGCGATTCGATCAGTAAAGTGCAGAGGAGGAAATTATGTGGAAAGTCAAAAGTCTGCAGATCCCGGCGGCCGGGTCCGGCAGAGCAATCAGGGAGTTTTGGACGCTGGTGGATGAGAAAACTCAAAGGTACATGAAACGAGGTCCTCTCTCGGGCATCTTTGCTCCTGGTTCCCTGAGTAAGCCTATCGCGACAACCGATAGGGCGACAGATGCCCACGTCTGGGGAAGTTTTTCCGAGTTAACCTCGTGGGCCCGGGGCAGAAACATACCCTTTCGTGTCTGACCGTTAGGTCAAAGAGGCGCTTTGCGCAGCGATCTATTTTTTGCTGTACCAAGCGCCCTCTTTACGTATATTAACCCAAATTCTAATAGTACTTGTTTCTCTCTTCTTTTTGGTGTAAAATGATTAAGTCCAGTAGCCCAACCAAATGAGGAGGTCGACATGTCAGATCCAAATGCCCCCAAAAGGGGCAAAGCTTTTGTCATCGCGTTCCCTTGGGCAAAATCCGCAAAGAAGCAGAAGCGAGTCTGCGAAACGTGCGGAAAGCCGGTGGCTAAAGCCGCCACCAGATGTGGGAACTGCGGATCCATCGAATTGAAGCTCGTGGACGAGGACTAACCGCAGAAAAGGACCAGTTCGAATAGCTACCAAGGGGGTTACATTGAAAGGCATCAACCATTCCTTTTAATTAACCCCCCAGATTTTTCATAAAAACTTTTTCCCCTTACCACCTGTTTCATTTATTTCACGACCTATTAATTCATTGAGTAGTTTACATAAAAGGCGATGGCGGTTACTCTTGTTTCAAATGTGGAAACAAGCTTAACCGCCTGCAGTTCAACCACTCAAGTCCTTCTCTTTTTGAAGACCAGTTTGCACGGCTGGATTGTGTCTCCGAGCGTCAGTCTCAACTGAATCCCCCAACTTATGCCCACAATCCACACAATACCATCGTGGCAAATTAATCGCTTATGACACACACAACAGCAAGGTATATAATGCATATCAGAAGAAGGTCTAGGCTCGCGGCAGGAGGACGCCATGCTCATTATCAAATGGACGGGAGTTTTCGAAAAGCACGGGAAGAAACGCATACACCGTCAAACCTTTTGGTGTAAAAGCCAAAAGTTGTGGGAAAGCAAGAGAAGGCAAGATGCCGTTAGGAGAATGATAAAAACCATTGAAGAACAGGGATTCCACTTTGAACGTGCAGCTGTCACAATCTCCACGATCTCAGAGAAGTAGCACCGGGCCAGGGATATCTTGGGGGACAACATCAGGTCGCGCATATGCCGATCTCTGAAGTCCCCCAACATCTACCCAAGTATTGCGAAATACCTTCTAGAACTAATATAATCTCTTGTGCCAAATTTTTGGAAAACACTCAAAACACCAATAACCGCCCTTGCGCCCATGGATGACGTTACAGACTTTGTCTTTAGAGAAATTGTGGCAACCACTGCAAAGCCCAATGTACTATTTACGGAATTTACCAGCACGGATGGACTCTTTTCCAAGGGACACGATAAAGTAGCTAGAAGGTTGTTGTTTTCGGAAGTTCAGCGCCCAGTAATCGCTCAAATTTGGGGAGCGACACCCGAAAATTATGAAAAAGCCGCTAAATTTATTGAGGAACTCGGCTTTGACGGAATCGATATCAACATGGGCTGTCCCGATAAAGGTGTGATGAAGAAAAATTCTGGCGCTTCTCTAATAAATAACAAGCAACTAGTTTCAGAAATAATCAACGCAGTAAGAGCGGGCTCGCCGAACATACCGCTTAGCGTAAAAACAAGGCTGGATACAGATCAGGAATTAACCAAAGAATGGATATCATTTCTTTTGTCGAGAAACATTGACACTCTGATAATTCACGGAAGAAAAGCCGAGGCTATGTCCAAAGAAAAAGCAAATTGGGAAGAAATTGCTAAAGCTGTGAAACTTAGAGATAAAATTAATCCGGAAATTCTTATAATCGGAAACGGGGATGTCAGCAGTTACAAAGAGGTCTTAGAGAAACGAAATAATTACGGTGTGGACGGAGTAATGATTGGGAGAGGGATATTTCACAATCCTTGGATTTTTGAAAAGAGTAAAAATCCTTTAAAACACACTAAGAAAGAATACATCGACCTGTTAAAACGTCACGTTGATTTGTTTAATGACACATGGGGCAAGACAAAAAACTTTGAACTTATGAAAAAGTTTTTCAAGATCTACGTTAAGGAATTTAAAGGCGCAGACGACCTGAGACAAAAATTAATGGAGTGCCGAAGTTATGAGGAGGTAGGCTGCGTGATCAACGCAAATCAGTCCCTTTGACATCACACGATTATTTATGCAGACTGTGCTTATGAAAAGACCTGAGAACGGACATGTTGTACTAAAGTTATTTCTTGCTATGTTTGTGGTCCTGTTCCTTTCCGTAACAGCTTCTTTAATTATTACCAAGGAACAAGTTTTCAGAAATCATAGAGCTGACTCAAACCCAAGCAAAGTGCCAGAATCCACTACGTCCGCGAAAATCGAAGAACCTATTGAATCCACCCCAGCAGCAGAGCTTGCAGTACTCGCTGCAGAGCAAAAGCCCACCGAATCCAGCAAATCTACGAAAGTACTAGGAACAGAGGATGCCAGCGGTCAGGTCTTTTATAGTCGAACAACTGCAAATAACAAAGTGGGCATGTACGTTCACAATATTACCGACGATATTAAAGCTGCAGCCAAACTTATCAACAGCGGTGGGGGTAAATGGGGCTACGTACTCTTAACAATGGATATCAAAGATGGTAACGAATCGTATTGGCAAGAACTCTTTGATGCCGCATCAAAAAGTCAACTGATTCCCATTGTACAGATTTCTAATAACAATGTGTGCAAGCCGGATAAGATGGACTTTGAAGAACTAGCCAAAACTTTAAATAGCGTAAAATGGCCCAGCAAACATCGTTACATTACTGTTTTTAACGAAATGAATTCCAAGGACTACTGGTGCCAAAAAATCGCGCCGGAAGAATACGCCCAAGCCTTAGATAAAGCTATCAAGGCCTTTAAAAAGAAAAGCGATAGATTTTTTATCATGCCTGGGGCATTTAACAGTAGCGCGCGAACACAGGATAGGTACTTGAGTGAAGACGCGTATCTTTCCAGAATGGATAAAGCGGTTCCGGGAATTTTTAAAAAGATCGACGGCTGGGCAACTCATTCTTATCCTCACCCCAATTTTAGCGGAGATATAAATAACTTACCCGCCGGTTACAGTGCTCGTGACACAATAAATAACTACACATGGGAATTAGGTCTACTTAAAAAGTATTTTGGCGTGGGACCTTTGCCGGTATTTATTACTGAAACGGGCTGGTTACATAAAGAAGGGCAAAACGGCTGTGTTCAATATTCTCAAAGTAATCTTTTATCGACAGAAACCGTGTCTAAAAGATATAAAGATGCCTTTGTAAATTATTGGTTAAATGATGTAAGAATAGTGGCTGTTACCCCGTTTATTTTTAGAAGCAGCGATCCGTGCGCTTCAGGATTTGCCTGGCAAAAATCGGACGGAAGCTGGTATCCACAAGCAAAGATGCTTATGGCAATTCCAAAGACCGCGGGAAGCCCCGATTAAAACCAAAAGATCAGACTATTTTTTTGGAAGAGCGGTGTCTTAAATTAGGATCCAGGATTCTTTTTCTAAGTCGTAAGTTCAAAGGAGTAACTTCTAAAAGCTCGTCGTCCTCCAAAAAATCTAGACACTGTTCCAAACTCATTTCAACGTGCGGAGGTAAAACTATTCCCTCCTCTCCTACTGAGCGATTATTGGTAAGCTGCTTTTCTTTGCAAACATTTACCTCCATATCTTCATCACGTGCGTTAAGCCCCACAATCATTCCCTGATAAACCATAGTTTGGGGTGGAATAAAAACAGGACCTTTGTCGTGCGCCACTACAAGACCGTAAGCAACCGCTTTTCCTGTGGAGGAGGCAATAATAACGCCTTTTCTAAGTTTAGATATTGGCGCACCAGCCTTTTCGTGTCGCAAAAATACCGAATTAACCACCGCTGTACCTTTAGAAAGGGTAAGTAAAGCTCCCCGCAAACCCAAAATTCCGCGGGTGGTAATTTCAAAAATTAGTCGTGTGGAAGTTTCTGTGAGGTCTTCTTGTAAAATTAAAACGCCCCGCCTTCTACCAAGTTCGCTTTTTACTGCTCCAAGGTATGTATTTTCCACATCCACACAAAGCTCCTCCACAGGCTCCATTTCCATGCCATCTACCGTTTTTGTTATGACTTTAGGCTTTCCCACACTTAACTCAAAACCTTCGCGTCTTAAAGTTTCCAAAAACACGCTTAAATGCAACTCGCCACGACCTGATAACATATACTGCCCGTCCTCTGTAATTTTAAACCTCATAGCAATATTTGTTTGGACTTCTTTTTCAATCCGTTCCAAAACTTGTCGACCTGTTAAAAACTTGCCTTCTTTACCCATAAATGGTGAGGTGTTTGGACCAATTGAGATGCTTAAAGTTGGTTCTTCTACAGAAATTGTAGGCAAGGCAACGGGATCTTTGGGATCGGCGATAGTATCTCCTATGGAAGCATTTTTAATACCGGTTAATGAAACAATGTCTCCGGCTATCCCCTCTTCTGTTTCCATCCTTTTAAGACCTTGATTAACAAAGACTTTTTCTATTACGACTTTCTCCTTTGCACCATTACTTTTAATTAAAACTGCCTGTGATTCTGCCCTAACAACACCGCGGGTAATTCGGCCAATGGCGTATTTTCCTTTGAAATTATCCCAATCCAATGTTGAAATCAGCATCTGAAAAGGCTCGTCGATGTTTGATGATGGAGCCGGAACGTACTGCAAAATAGCATCAAAAATCGGTGCAAAATCCACGCGTGCATCGTCAACCTCTTTCCAAGCTTTGCCGTCCCGTCCAATGGCGTAAAGGATCGGGATTTCTAATTGCGACTCGTGTGTTGCCAACTCCAGAAAAAGGTTATGGATCTTTTTTAACGTCTCTTCAACCCGAGCATCTTTTTTGTCGATTTTGTTTATTACCACAATAATCTTTAGTCCTAAATCAAGTGCTTTTTTAAGAACAAACCGAGTTTGTGGCATAGGTCCCTCCTGCGCATCCACAACCAAAAGCGCACCATCTGCCATATTCAAGGTGCGCTCTACTTCTCCACCAAAGTCTGCGTGCCCGGGCGTGTCAATAATATTGATTTTTACATCTTTGTAATTTACAGCTGTATTTTTGGCTAAAATCGTAATTCCGCGCTCGCGTTCCTGGTCGTTGGAATCCATTATTAAATCCTGCGACATATAAAGCTCGTTTTCCCTAAAAGTTTTGGACTGTTTTAAAAGTCCGTCCACAATAGTGGTTTTACCGTGATCTACATGCGCAATTATTGCAATATTTCGTATGTTCATAGCGTCATCCTTAAGCAAACCGTTATTATACACTTTTTTAGCATAAAATATTATTTTTGGCGTAAAGTCGGCGTTGCTGATATTATTTAGAACTTCGCTGTTTGAAGCGCGCTAAAGCGTTTGTAATAAACTTCATAGTATTTATTTGCACTAATTATGTTGTTATGAAATCTACTGGACTTTGAACCGGAATACAGATACACCCCGTATTGGTTTTCTTTTATCGCGTTCTCGACAAATTCGTTGCCCCCACTTTTTAGGTAAGCACCCTTCCCATTAAACGCAATGTAATTGTTTTTAACCTGGTTTTCTTGGGCGTTGTCGTAAAAATAAAAACCATATTCTGAATTACTTGTTACATTATTATTCACAAACACATTACTCTGAGAGTTTTGGTTAACTCTCAACAGTACTACCACCAAACCTGCTAAACTTTTTACAACCAAATCCTTAAATTTTTTGGTATTCACAAACGAATTATATTATACTTTTGAGATGAAAGAAAAAACGATAAAAACTATCATTTCAATTATTGGACTGGCTTTAGGTGTACTGCTTCTATTTTTTGTAGCTAAAAATATTCGTGACGCAGAAAACATTATTTTAAAAGCGGGGGTGGCGGGGCCCGCAGTAGCAATTTTATTGTATGCGCTCTTTGCTCCTACCCCAGTGCCAACCGATTCTCTGACCCTCATTTGCGGAGCTATATACGGTCCGTTCTATGGAACCGCTATAGCTTGGATGGGCAACAATATAGCTGCCTTGGTTGAATACTTTATAGGCGCGCGCATCCGTCAAGATATAGATTTTGAAAAAGAAAGAAAGAAACTCCCTTTTGGGCTTGGCAAACTGCCCATAGACTCTATTCCTGTTTTGACTTTGGGAAGAATGTTACCATTTTACGGATCCAAGGTCATCAGCATTATGGCCGGAATGTACGGAGTTCCTTACAAACGCTATATATGGACGTCAGCGCTGGTTAACTTAACAGGCGCTATAATGCTTTCTTTAGGCGGTCACGAGCTATTTTATTTATTGCGACATTAAACTGCTTATTATAGTACTCAAAACAACAAAAAAGATCCCGCATGAGCGGGATCTTTTTAAATAACCATTAACCGGTTATTTCTTTTTCTTCTTTCCAGCTTTTTTCTTTTTTGCTGCGGGCACTACAAACACCCCCTCAGGGCAGAGCTTAGAAGCATAACGAAATTATACTTTTTTAGCCCACAAATTATTACCTAGTTTTATTAAAGATGATTTTTTCAATAAGTCAATACTTTATTGCACGATGTCATCAAAATTGTCCACCAACTCTTCTCCACCAAAAACCGCATCTAAACTAGTCTCATCTTGCTTTCCTGATGGAATAAGTCCGCCTTCTTTAACCTCGCCAGAAACCATATTTGTGACCTTACGTGCCTTACTTACAACCAAACCGTTACTAATATAAAGAAGTGTGGCACTTAAGACTAATGCAATTCCAACAATAATCAAAATAGCAATTTTTTTCATTTTTACTCCTCCTCCGTTCCATCAATTTTCTTTTCGACCAGTAATTGCGCTCTTAATTCCTCCAAGTGGACTTTAACTGTATTGCGGTAATAATCTCTAATGGTATCCGCTTTTTGTTTCACAGCCAACCATTGATCCTTGGCCTCTTTTAATTTAGGCAAGAATTGACCCTCATAATTTGCGCACGGTATAATTTTTGCACCCTCCAGCAAATCTAAAAACTCTACGTACGCAGTTTTGTAGTCGCTAACCAAAGAGGTAAGCGCCACCAAATCCAACTCCAGATTACTAACATCCAAGCCTTTGCCTTTGTAAAATTCTATTCTCTTTTCCAAAACCTTTAAACCTTTATCCATATTCTCCACCCGATCCGTCCTTCTTGCGTAATATTTATTCCATCTTTCATTCACCCGATCCTGCGTGTTTTTGCAGATCTTATCGCGCCTTTCTTTTATTGCATTGGTACGCTCTTCAAGGTCAATCGGAAGATTCTCTCCTCCCTTAAGTTTTTCTCTCAGCCTATGTGTCTGTTCTGCCCATCTATCTATAGTTGCTGTAACTTTTTTTACCGCGGCGCTCCCTATAGCGGTTCCTTGTCTATCTACAGCGTACGTGGTCTGAGAGATAAAAACTAAAATCGATAAAGCTGGAATTATTGATAAATATTTTTTATTCATACTTAATATAGTACGACTTTTTATATGTAAGTCAAATTAAGTCTCTTACATTATTCCCGCAAACCATTATTTAATTTGTGAAGATACTACCTAAAACTCTATTGTCGTGCTTTAATACTTGGTGTGAACGAAATGCAAAATAACCCCCAACCTTTAAAAGATTTAGTTTTTAAGGGCGCTTTTTTTGTAATTTTGGTTTATCTTTTGGTACTTGCTTACAACACGGGGGTTTTTAGTCGACTTTTTAATCGATGACAATTATTCAAACACTTATTCTTTCTATAGTTGAGGGGTTAACGGAATTTTTGCCAGTTTCGTCAACCGCGCATTTAGTTTTAGCGTTGCAAATTTTAGGCGTAGCGCAAACGGATTTTGTAAAAAGTTTTGAGGTAATTATCCAACTAGGCGCAATTCTTGCCGTAGTGGTGCTATATTTTAAGGAACTCGTTAAAAATGTAGGACTCTGGTTTAAGATAATTATAGCCTTTCTGCCCTCCGCAATCTTGGGTTTTTTGCTGTATGACTTTATAAAGATGCGACTATTGGGAAACGGGCTTGTTACAGCGTTAGCTCTTATCGTTGGCGGTGTTGTTTTTATATTTATCGATAAAATTAAGTCTGCGCCTCAAAAAATCCCCAACCGACAGGTTGGCTTTAACGAGATTTCAACCGTGAGGCTTTTAGCCATAGGCTTGTCACAAAGCTTAGCTATGATCCCAGGGGTTTCCAGATCGGCGGCAAGCATTTTTGGCGGAATGCTTACAGGCTTAAACAAAAACGATGCTGTTAAGTTTTCCTTTTTTTTAGCCATCCCCACAATGCTTGCCGCCACAACCCTCGATTTGTACAAATCGAGCTTTAGCTTCTCCAAAAGCGAAATTTTGCTGCTGTCGTTTGGGTTCATCGGAGCCTTTTTAACAGCCGTTGTAGCCATTAAGTCATTTATAAAATTCGTTCAAAAACATACCTTTTTGCCATTTGGAATTTACAGAATCGCCGTTGGGCTTTTTTGGCTTCTTGCTATAATCAAACTATGAAAGTCTTAAAATTTGGCGCAGTCTGGTGCTCTGGTTGTTTAGTTATGAAACCCAGATGGAGAGAAATCGAGGCAGAAAATCCTTGGCTGGAAACCCGCTATTTTGAGTATGACAATTCGCAGGAGATGGTTAACAAATGGAAAGTGGGAAAGCATTTACCTGTTTTCATCTTTTTAGACAAGAACAACAACGAAATCACCCGTTTAACCGGCGAACCCTTCAAAGTCGAGCTACTTAAGATAATTAACGAACACAAAGATAATTAAATTCGTGTAAAATAGATCGATGCGCTTCCACAAATCACTTTTTATTTTATCGATCCTTTTTATTTTGACGGGCTTTTTTCTAACATCGTCGACAAAGCCGGTCCACGCACAGGAAAATAACGTGACACTCTACTTCTTTTGGGGAAACGGATGCCCACACTGCGCAGCAGAAGAAAAATTTCTTAAAACAATCGAAAAAGAATTCCCAACCCTGACTATTAGAAAATTTGAAGTTTGGGGAAGCGCAAAAAACCGTGAGATCTTTAAGAATGTTGGACAGAAATTGGGCGCGGACGTTAAGGGCGTACCTTTTACTGTGGTTGGAGATAAATATATAGGAGGTTATTATACAGACGACACCACAGGAGCAGAGATTCGCAGTTATATAAAGTCGTGCCTGCAAAACGAATGTGTGGATGTAGTGTCAAACTTGGCCCCTCTTCCACCGGAAAAAAAATCCGATGTTCCAAAAGAAAACCCCTGGAAAGACGTCAATTTCCCAATCATCGGAAAAATTAATTTAACCACCCTCTCCCTGCCAATTATTACCGTGGTTATAGGGACTTTAGATGGATTTAACCCTTGCGCCATGTGGGTTTTGCTCTTCCTGATAAGTCTTTTGTTAAATTTGCAGGATAAAAAAAGGCGCTGGTTTCTAGGATCGACTTTTATTATCGCATCAGGTTTAGTTTATTTCTTTTTCATGTCAGCCTGGCTTAACATTCTTCTCTTCATTGGATTCGTAGTTTGGGTGCGATTGGCTATTGCCGTTTTTGCTCTTGGTGCAGGGGCTTTTAGTTTAAACAAATATTGGCAACATCGTACCGGATGTGTTGTGGAGGATGATGAAAAACGTAAAAAAACTTTTGATAAACTAAAAAAAATAACTTACGACAAAAACTTACTAATAGCACTTTTTGGAATTATTGCCTTAGCTTTTGCGGTAAATTTGGTGGAGCTTTTATGTTCAGCAGGATTTCCGGCAATGTTCACGCAGATTTTGGCCTTAAATCAACTTCCTTCTATTCAATACTACCTTTACATTTTGCTCTATATTTTCTTTTTTATGCTGGACGACATAATCATCTTTGTTATTGCCATGAAAACTTTGGAGGCCACGGGGATTTCCACTAAATATGCCAGATACTCGCATCTAATTGGCGGGCTTTTAATGGTTATCATTGGCGCGCTGCTGATTGTTAAACCTGAGTACTTAATGTTCAACTTTTAGAACTACTCTAAGTAGTTTTCAACCTTAACTTTGGCTTGCAACTCGGTGAACCATCTGTTTATCTCCTCGCCAAGTTTTTGCTCTGTTAGGACTTTTTTAGCGGAAACACGCTTTTCTGCATCCGTTGTACCTTCTAAAGCCGCTCCAGCTGATTTCACATACGCATCAATATCCGCGTCGGCGATTACAACCTTGCCGCTTAAAAGCTTTTTCATACCCACTTGCAAGGAAATGTCTTTTCTAAAATCGCTTAAGGTTCTTCCCTGTTGCTGCAATAGAGTTTCTAAGCTTTGCCCAACCAACTGTTTTTCAATAATAGCGATTTCCGCATTAACCTCCTCCTCGGAGACAGTAATTCCAGCTTTCTTTAGCTCACCTCTAACAATATAGATGTCAATCAATTCGCTTGCTGCGTTCTTGCCGTACCGCGACTTAAGTATCTTTTCCCACTCTTCTCTAGAAATCCCCACTCCGTTGACCTTAGCTACATACAAAAGCTTGTTAACAGGTGTTAAAATACCCTTATATCCACCGGAAACAAAGCCTTTTATATTAGAAAAAAAGTAACCCACCAATATTCCCAAAGGAATAATTAGCAAAAATACTGTTGGGCCAAGTTTTATTTTGGGTAACTTCATAATTGTGTTCATAAATGTAACCTTTCATCAAAAATTTAGCAGTTGCAAGATTTTATCACAACTAGTTCCAAACTTTAAATTTTTTAATAAAATGCGCTTTTAACCTGTCGACAAGACTCATGTAAACGATCACAACAATTATTAAAAACACAAAATACTGAGGACTTAATACACCAAATCCAAATGAAGTTCGTATGGGAGATATTGTCAAAAGCAATGCCGTAACCAACACCGCAATAGATGAGATTATTAATGGTTTGGAAGGTCTAGACTTAAAGAAAGGGAACTTAGCTGTTCGTATTACAAAAATTACTAAAGTTTGAGTTACAAGCGATTCTAAAAACCAACCCGCTTGAAATTGACCAGATGTTGCCCTAAAAATCCACATTAAACTGAAAAAAGTTATAAAGTCAAAAAGAGAACTAATTGGCCCAAAAAAGATCATATACTTTCTAATAAAACCAATGTCCCAATGGCGTGGTTTTACAAGTGACTCTTTATCTACATTGTCGGTGGGAATCGTGAGTTGGGAAAAATCATAGAGCGTGTTGTTTAAAAGAATTTGCACCGGTGTCATAGGCAAAAACGGTAGAAAGAATGACGCAAAAGCTGCTGAAAACATATTACCAAAATTGGAACTTGTTCCCATTAAAATATATTTAACTGTGTTATTAAAAATTCTACGACCCTCCATTACACCCTCCGCCACCACATCCAATCCTTTTACCATTAAAACTACGCTAGCAGACTCTTTTGCCACGTCAGCACCTCCGTTCACACTTATCCCCACATCAGCCGTATGCAGAGCAGGCGCATCATTTATCCCGTCGCCTAAAAAACCCACCGCGTGACCCGCAACCTGCAAAGCCTTAATTATATCCAATTTATTCTCCGGTGTTACTCTGGCAAAAATATTGTTTTTAGACACCGCACTCCCAAACTCCGCTGGCGACAACTTATCCAGCTGCTCACCTAAAATTACACCTTTTACTCCAAGCCCAACCTCCGCACACACTTTAAGCGCTACAATTTCGTTGTCGCCCGTTAATAATTTTAGGTCAATGTTTAACTTCTCAAGTCGCTCCACTGACTTTTTAGCATCCTTTTTAGGAGCATCGGAAAAAACCAAAATTCCGTACATAGTTAAATCTGTTGCCTCGTCCCACTGATACTCCTTACGCTCTTTTTGCAGAATCTTTCCCGCCAGTGCTACCACCCTAAAACCTCGCATACTTAACTCATCAACCCTTTTTTGCATAAATTTAATGTCGACACTGGAGGAACACATTTTTACCACATCGTTAAAAACACCCTTAACTAAAAAGTGAATTTCGCTCTCAAACTTAACCACGTTAAAGGATGCTTTTTTGTTGTAATCAAAAGATTCTGTATCCAAATAATTAATAACACCTAAGCTTTTTGTTACACCAATTTTTTCTGACGCGTTAATAATAGCGCGATCAATTGAGTTTATAGCTACACCCATATGCAGGACTTTAGGTGTACTCAAAAACCCTCTTTCTAAAACCTGCCTACTCCTTTGTCCCCCAGTGTCAAGAAAATCCGTTAGTTCAATCTTGCCCTCAGTTAAAGTACCAGTTTTGTCACAACATAAAATGTCCATATTCCCTAAATTTTCCACCGCTACCAACTGCTTAACCACCACATGCTTTTTAGATAATTTCCCAGCGCCGTGTGACAAACTTAAAGTAACCACCACAGGTAAAAGCTCGGGCGTTAAACCAACTGCGATAGCTAAGGCAAACATTAAACTAGAAAGCATGTCTTTACCCAACGCAGAATTTACCAAAAAAATCCCCGCCGCTAAAATAAAAATCACCCGCACAAGTAAATTTCCAAAACCCCTTAAACCTAACTGAAAGGACGTTTCAGGTTTTAAGAAGTTAATGTTTTTAGCTATCTGACCATACCTTGTCTGCCGACCAACCTTTGTAATCACACCCACCCCGTGTCCGCTTTCCACATTTGTCCCCATATAAATGGCATCATCCACCATCTTAAAAACCGGCTCGCTCTCCCCCGTTAAAACGCTTTCATTAACCTCTAAATTTTCTGCCTGTAAAACTTGAAGATCTGCCGGAATTACACTACCGGTAGAAAAGAGAACTATATCGCCAACCGCAATTTGCGTTATTAAAAGCTCCACAACTTCACCGTCCCGCTTTACCAAAACCTTTGGCGTTATGCGTTTTAAAAGTCCGTCTACCGTTTTTTGGGCGGAGTACTCATTCCAAAAACCCAGTCCCGAACTTACAAAAATCATGATAAAGATGTATATGGAGCTTGCTCTTTCTCCCAGAAAGAAGGACACCACAGTACATACGATTAAGATATAAACAAGGTAATTGCCTTTAAATTGTCGAACAAATATTTTAAAAGCAGATAACTTTTGTGAATCTAAAATGTTGGCGCCATACTTTTTTATATTTTCCAACGCTTGCGTGGTTGTTAAACCCACATCTTTTTGAACTTCTTGGGCAGTCATACAAGAGAATTATATATTCTTGCGACTTGAAATAACAGGGCAGTTTCAATATAATGGGCGGGTTGATATGAGGGGGCGTAACTCAGTGGTAGAGTGACGGCCTTTTAAGCCGTTCGTCGCGGGTCCGATTCCCGCCGCCCTCACCAGAGTATGGAAGAAGACATAAAATACTTAAAACTAGCGTTGGAAAACTCTAAAAAGTCTATGGAGGAAGGAAACTTTCCAGCAGGGGCTGTGGTTGTTAAGGACGGAAAAGTTATAGCTTCGGAGGTAAGCTCGCCTTATCCAGGTCTCTTCCATGCCGATTCTAAGGCGGTCACATCTGCTTTTAAAAAGACGGGAGTGTTAAAAGGGGCGACTCTATATATAGGTCTTCAGTCTTGCTTAATGTGTACGGGTGTCGCTTACTGGTCTGGAATAAGAAGAGTGGTTTACGCTGTTCCAAAATCATTAGTTTCTAGTGATTATTACGAAACTCCAATAGACACGATGCCACTTTTTGATACCTTTAACGATAGAATTGAGTTTGTACATGTGCCAGAGCTTCAAGAAAAGGCTCTATCTGTAATAAGACACTGGGAAAAGGAGCATTACAACACAAAATAATATGAACCAGAATACATTCAGAATACAAAAGATAAAAACTCAGGTGGACATGGATGAATTCGTAGCTTTCCTAGACCTAAAAAGTCCTAAAGTAATTGTTAAACCTAATTGGGTTAGCTATCAAAAAGGAACTTATACTGACGCAAGGGTTTTAGACATGTTCCTAACAGCCGTAAAGAGACCAACAATCCTTGCTGAAAGCTACACATTTTGGAGGACTGATAAGAAAGTTAGGGGTGAGGGCGATTACTTCTCGTCCAAAGAGGCAAACCTAAAAACAGGAAAAGACCATTGGGACTTTTTCAAAAAGCAGGATGGTATATTTCTAAATGAGACGGGTATAGGAAAGGTTCTGAAAAAGCACAACGCTGAATACTTAAATATTACTAATGAAGTCTGGGGAGGTAAAACAGCTTCTCCACACGAGGTAAAAACTATAGTTGAGTCTAAATATGCTCCCGTAAGTGCAGAAGATTTATACTCCTACATCCCAAATAAAATATATGAACTTAAAGGTTATGACATGATAAGTTTCTCAAAAGCAAAGATAGACTCGTCGTACGGAGCTTCGCTGTCTATTAAAAACTTGTTTGGATTAATACCGGACCCTACAAGGTACGAGAAATATCATGGAGGTGACACGGAGCACCTACTCACTCAAAGCATTATAGACGCTAATAAAATATATCGGTCTCTTTTTAATACAAAGTTTGTTGTGGAGGGTGTATTTGAACATTGCAGTATAAATTGGGATACGGAAATCGCTACCCCTATTTTAGACTGGGGTGTAATAATTGGAGGTAGCGATGCCTTAGAAGTTGATACGATAGCTAACAAATTACTAAAGACCAATTTTGCAGGCGCTATAAAGGACCTTTCTGAAAGATACAAACGAATAATTAACGGAAATGATAGTGTGGATATTACTAAATACAGCGAATACTTAATATAAGTATGAAAGTTCGACTTTACTCGCAATGACAGAGGAACTTGGGGAATTATTGGGAAGATGGCTGGCTGAAAATCCAGGTTATAAAAAGTTGATCAAAGATACCGACCCTATCCCCGAGGAAGTAGGCGATTTGCTAAATCTTATCCTTGCTTTCTGCAATACACAAAATTTAAACTTTGAGGAATGTGTTAGAAATACCATCAAAAAGACGTCTAAACAAGGGTGACAGTGTGAAGAAAATAGTTGTAGCATCAAAAAATCCGGTCAAAATACAAACTACCTTGGCGGGATTTAAGAGGATGTTTCCAAACGAAACTTTTGAAATCGAGGGAATTACCGTCAAGTCGGATGTATTAGATCAGCCGATGTCGGAAAAAGAAACCCTGGAAGGTGCAATAAATCGGGCAAATAATGCGTCGATTGCTAAATCTGATGGCGATTATTGGGTTGGAATTGAGGGCGGCATTCAAGAAACGGAAGGAGAGCTGCTAACCTTTGCGTGGATTGTTATTAAGTCAAAAGAAGGAAAATTTGGTAAGGGCAAAACCGGATCTTTTTTCTTACCTAATAAAGTCGCGCAGTTGATAAAACAAGGAAAAGAGCTGGGAGAAGCGGACGATATTGTTTTTAACAAACAAAACTCCAAACAAGCAAATGGCGCAGTTGGAATATTAACGGGCGATATTTTAACCCGAACATCTTTTTACGAACCGGCAGTTATTCTGGCTTTAATTCCCTTTAAAATTCCCGGTCTTTACTAATCTGGTTGTGAAAGTGTAGTATATAAACTAGTGAAACGATTACTTACTGTCGCATTATTAATAATTATTCCGGCTGTTCTTTTAAATCCTGTAATTAATTACTTAAACAGACAGAGTCCTATTGACCCAAACAACATATCTTCTAACTACAACACAAAACTATTAACAGCGCAATTTCACGGAAACAAAATCTCAACTCCCCTGTATCCGGAAAACAACGTTTTAAGTTCTAAATCCAGCGACAACAAAGAAAAACGCATAGAAATTGACCTTACAAACCAAAAACTATACGCGTTTGAAGATAACAAAAAAGTATACAGCTTTTTAGTGTCCACGGGCAAATGGGGCTTAACGCCCACCGGCGAGTTCCATATTTGGACTAAGCTGGAATACACACTCATGACCGGCGGATCTAAGGCCTTAAACACATACTACTATCTGCCAAATGTTCCTTATACCATGTACTTTTACAGCAACAGCGTGTCAAAATTTAAGGGGTTCGGAATACATGGCGCTTACTGGCATAACAATTTTGGGCACCCCATGAGCCACGGCTGTATCAACATGAAGATTGAGGACGCAAAAGAGCTTTTTAACTGGGCCACTTCCGAACAGGAAAACGGTACGGGGACAAAAGTTGTGATATACGGAACCACGCCAAAGGACTAACCTAATCCTCAACAATCTCAACCGAATTTATAACCATAGGAGTCAGCGGACGATCGTTTTGATCAACAGGTGTTTTTCCAATCTTCTCTACCACATCCATCCCACTTGTAACCTTTCCAAAAACCGTATGCTTGGTATCTAAATAATTGTTGGCAACCAAATTTATAAAAAATTGGCTCCCATTAGTGTTTAGACCGGAATTCGCCATCGCAATAGTACCTTTACTGTTAGAGTTGGGTGCAGTTAGCTCATCAGCAAACTTATAAGCAGGACCACCAATGCCCGTACCTAAAGGGTCACCGCCTTGAATCATAAACCCATCAATCACGCGGTGGAAAATAACATCGTCATAAAAACCTAAACGAGCGAGGTAAACAAAATTGTTTACGGTTTGCGGTCGATTTTTTACATTCAATTCAATTACAATGTCGCCCAAACTGATATCCCCCGTATATATTTTTAAAGTTGCCGTGTAATTTTTGCTCGCGTCGATCATCTCCACGGGAGCTTTTACCGCAATTTTCTGCTCAACTGTCATTTTTTGGTTCTCCTTTTTATCTAAATTTGGTTCTTGGGGCAACTCTTTTTGAGCACCCTTAACATTGTCGGTTGGAATATCTGAGACGACTGGTTTGGTCGTGGTGTTATTTTGCGCTACATAAGAACTATCGCCCCCTGGTTTTCCAAAAGCTTTAATTAAAATCACTAATAGTGCTACAAACACAACCCCACCAACAAAAAGCGCAATCTGTTTTAAAGTCGACCCTTTTTCCATGCCGCCTATTGTCGCATTCTAAAAAACCAAAATCCACCAAAATCGGCTGGTGTTACCCAGCCGATAATGTTTCTGCTAATGCAGAATGGTGAGGAGATTAGTATCGATTCCTAAATCCACCACCGCCACTTCCACCTCTTCTGTCTCCACCTCTGTCGCCACCAAAGCCACCTCTGCTACCACCGCCACCAAAATCTCTTTTTGGTCTTTCGGTCATTGGTCTGGCCTCGTTTACAACAAGAGCTCTACCTTCTAAATCCTTTCCGTTCATTTCCGCAATAGCATTTTGTGCCATTTCCTCGGAAACCTCTACAAATCCAAAGCCTTTGCTCCTCCCGGTCATTCTATCAATAATTACTGTTGCAACAACATCTCCGTAAGCAGCAAACAACTGCTTTAACGCATCATCATTGTAACTATAAGGCATATTGCCCACGTATAGTTTTGTCATTTTTTTCTAGTATTCACCACCTTCTATAAAAATTATTTATTTTTCTAAAATCTGGGAAAAACAAAAAGATTTGGAAACCCTCGCTTTCTTGCATTTTAGAGCGGGTTTATTATAGCACACATCGTTGTGAGATAATTGCAAGCGTGGACGAGAAGTGATTATTCGGACTTGGCACTCTTGTTGGCCGATGCTGTTTCCTGTGCTTTTTCCTCTGCAGGCTTCGCGGTGACGATACTTTCTTCCTCTGTTACTGGTGATTCCGGAATAGCGACAGTGCCACCAAAACGCTCTTTAACCTTAGTAGCCTGTCTGCCGACCTTCTGACGAAGGTAATAAAGCTTGGCGCGTCTAACTTTTCCGGTCTTTTCCACCACCAATTTTTCAATATTTGGCGAGGCTAAAGGAAAAATTCTTTCTACGCCAACGCCATTAGCCCCAATGCGTCGCACCATAAAAGTTTTAGAAACACCCTCACCTCTTTTAGAAATAACTATACCGGTAAAGGGCTGCGTTCTAACTTTGTTGCCCTCAATAATTTTGTAATGAACGGTAACCGTGTCACCCGCCCTAAAATCAGGTATTTTCATAACTTGGGAATAGTATCAAAAATCCGCTTGTTGCACAACTGCTTTCTCTTTAACCGCCACTTTTATCTCATCTCCGTCCATAATTACATCTATGTCATCACCTTCTACCGCGTCACCCCCGATGATCATCTGGGATAGCTTATCCTCAACTTCCTTTTGAATAAGCCTTTTTAACGGACGTGCGCCATATTCGTCGCTATAACCCTCCTTAGCAAGCCAGTCTAAAACCGCATCTCCCACGCTTAAACTAACCTTTTTCTCTGTAAGCATTTTTTTAACTTTTTCCATTTCCAACGCCACAATTTTTCTTAAATCCTCCTTTGACAAACTAACAAACATAACCATTTCATCTATTCTATTTAGGAATTCAGGCTTAAAGGTGTCTTTGAGCGACTCTTTAATCTTTCTTTCCATTTCTTCCTTTTTGCTCTGGGACGATTCGCCTAACACCGCCCTTCCAAATCCAATGTCCGACTTTTTAAGAAGCTCGCTACCTACATTGGAGGTCATTATTAAAATAGTGTTCTTAAAGTCCACCACGCGGCCTTTACTGTCTGTAAGCCTGCCGTCCTCCATAATTTGCAAAAGAGAGTTAAATACATCCGGATGGGCTTTTTCCACTTCGTCAAGCAAAATTACGCTATAGGGCTTTCTTCTCACAATTTCCGTTAGTTGGCCGCCTTCTCCATAACCAACGTATCCCGGAGGCGCGCCAATCATTTTGCTCACAGTATGTTTTTCCATATACTCGCTCATATCAAGCCGCACTAGAGCGCTTTCGTTGCCATATAAAACTTCCGCCAAACTCTTGGCCAATTCTGTTTTGCCAACTCCCGTTGGCCCCATAAACATAAAAACGCCTATTGGTCTTTTCATATCGCGCAGTCCTGCCCGCGCTCGTCTTATGGCAGAACTTACTACTTTAACTGCCTCGTTTTGATTAACCATACGCGCATGAATTAGCTCTTCCATTTTCATAAGTCGCTCTTTTTCTGCTAACGAGACTTCCTCCACCGGAATACCGGTCATCCTTGCCACCACCCTTGCTACAGCCTCCCGCTCCACCGTAGGTATTTCCTCTAGCTTGGTTTGCATCCAAATTTCCACTAGTTCTCCTTTAACTCTTTCCAGCCCTTCCACCTGTTTTTTAACTTTTTGCGACTCCTCTTCTGAAAGCTGGGTTTTTTGCAGGTCTTTTAGATCTTTAAGCTGTTGTTCTACGATTTTTAGGTTTTCCGGCTCCTTAACTTGGGAAAGACGCACTTGCGCGCACGCTTCGTCTATTACATCAATGGCTTTATCGGGTAAAAAGCGGTCAGAAATGTACCGGGACGCAAGTTTTACTGCGTATTCCAGTGCTGGATCACTGATTTTTACCCTATGATGTTGCTCGTACCTTTCCCGCAAACCTTTAACAATTTCTAAAGTATCTTCTTGGGAAGGTTCTTTTACTAAAATCGGCTGGAAACGCCTTTCTAAAGCGCCGTCCCTTTCAATGTATCTACGATATTCATCTAGTGTGGTAGCACCAACCAATTGAAGTTCCCCGCGAGCTAACGAGGGTTTTAAAATATTGGCGGCATCCATAGCCTCCGTGCTACCGCTTGCTCCCGCACCAACCACCTGATGCAATTCATCAATAAACATAATAATTTGACCTTGTGCCTTAATTACTTCGCTTATAATATTCTTAAGTCGCTCTTCAAACATTCCTCTATGATTGGTTCCAGCAATTATCGCCGTTAAATCCAAAGCAAAAATGCGTTTTCCGCGCAAAGGCTCCGGCACCTGTCCGCTAACAATTCTTTGTGCTAAACCTTCCACTATGGCGGTTTTTCCTACTCCCGGGTCACCAATTAGTACAGGATTATTTTTGGTACGACGACATAAAATGTGAACAAGTCGCTCAATTTCTTCTTTTCGACCAATTACCGGGTCAAGTCGGTCCATTTTTGCCTGATTTGTAAGGTCACGGCCAAATTTGTCAAGCAATGTTGCCGAACCTGACGACACTTGGGAAAGCTCAAAATTACACGCCTCACAAAGGGCTAAATAGACCTGTTTGCCGTCGATTAATTTATATGAAGTTATTGTAGCGGGATTTTGCCCGCATCTTTGACAAATAACCATATTTTTAACTTAGCACATTCTTAGCACTTGTGCAACCCGTTTGCTAATGTTACCAAACATAACTAATGCTCCCAAACATCACCCACCATGGGGTCAGAGACCACGGGAACTTTTTTAATAATAAGCTCCCCAGCCCGCACCATTTCTTCTTGCTGACATATTGCCCAACGCTCCGCCTGATCCGCGCGAACCTCGGTTACCACCTCATCGTGTACTGTATGCGTAATAGCGCCTTCAATACCCTCTTTTTTCATTCTCTCGCTTATAAAAACCAAGGCATACTTTATAACATCGGCATTAGTTCCCTGAATAGGGTGATTTTTAGCCTCCCGTTGAATTTGTCCAATTTTCTTTCTATAATCCGGGTCGCTAGGATCCGGTTTAGTATACCAGCGTTTTCTGCCTGCCGGAGTAATACTCCATCCTTTTGCCACCGCATCATTAGCCACTTTATCTAAGAAATTTCGCACGTTGGGGTAAGAAGCAAAATATTTATTCATATAATCCGCACCTTCTTCTTTAGACACGGGCTTGCCGGTTTCTTGCTCAAGTCTTTTAGCTAAGCCCATGGGACCCATTCCGTACATCAAACCAAAACCAATAGGCTTGGCAATCTGGCGAAGCTCCGGAAATTTCTTTTTAAAGTCGGACGTATACTCCTTATTAAACATCAAAGCTGCGGTATAAGAATGAATATCCAGGTTATTTTTTAAAGCGTCTATCATTTTCGCGTCGCCTGAAAGATCAGCCAAAATTCTCATCTCCATGGAAGAATAATCCGTTACTACTAATTTATAACCCGGAGCGGGTGTAAAACACCGTCTAAATGGTGCTTCCTCGGAATTTCTAGGAATCTGCTGTAAGTTGGGGTTAGAACAGGCAAAACGCCCCGTGGCAGCACCAAGCTGCATAAAGTCGGGATGTAGTCGACCGGTTTTCTTGTTAACTTTAGCGAGTAAGCTGTCACCAAAAGCACTGATGAGTTTTTCATAAGCTCTGTAGTCGCGCAATATTTTTGCTACGGGATGACTTAAGCTCATTAAGATTTCGTCGCCCGTGGATGGAATCCCCAAATGAAGTTTGTTATTAAAAAGGTCTAGCAATTGCTGATTACTGTTTGTATTTATAACATCGGCGTGTTTTCCAAAAAGATCAATTTGGGTTGACTGGTATAAAGGTCGTACCGCTTCCTGAAAGTTATTTAGAAATTCTATTCTCTTTTTTCTAAGAACGGCTATAATGTCTCTCCATTTAGGCACATCAATATATATTCCATGTAACTCCATCTCCGCCACCACTGTAGTAACCGCAAACTCCAATTTAGCAATATTTATTAAATTCTCTTCCTGAAGTCGTTTGTACTGCGCTGTAAAAATTGGAAAAAGCACCAAAGTGTCTAAAGCGGAATATTTTAATTGTGACTCAGAGATTTGAGTTTTTAACTCCTCAAAAGACTTTCTGGTTGACTTATCAAGGCGTGTTTCTAAATATTGTTCCGACAAATTTGCTAAGGATTGCGGGCGCTTTAATCCCGCTGTTAAAACACCTTCCGCCAGCATGGTGTCGTAAATATTATTGGCTTTTGCCCCCACTTGAAGTTTTATAAATCCATAGTCAAATTTTCCGTTATGCATAATTTTTATTATCTTGGGATTTTCCAAAAGCTTAATTAGCGGTTCTACACCGTAAAGTGGCATAACTTGAGCGTCAAAAATATAACTTACTTCATCCGTGCCAATTTGCAAAAGTAGTAGCTTATCCGTGTAAGGATCCAAGCCCGTGCCCTCAATGTCAACCCCAATCATTTGTTGTTTTTCCAAAACTTCTACCGCCTTAGCCAGTTGATCCATGTTGGTAATGTGTTCGTATTTAGGGTCGTTAAAACTAAACTTGAGTTCCATGAGAGGATTATAGCATCACATGTATCCGTCATCCCGATACTTTACCTTCACCCTGAGTTTGGTTGGGAGAAATCGATGATACCGGACTTTTTAAGCATGGACAAAGAAATATACTGTGTAGAAGTAGCACTAACAGTTAGCGAAACGCTACGAAATTTCTCAAAAGCCATGTAATTAAATTGTGTAAGATGAAAATCTGACCAGCACCGCTTCACGCCGTGGTAGAAATTACTTCCGTCAAAGAGTACTGTTGCGCGATCATTCATCTCAAATAAGGCAGGATAAATAAAGGCCCCTAGTTCCTGTTACAGAGCTAGGGGGGGTTTAGCAAGTTAACACATACATAATTACAAAGAAAATCGCTTTTGTCAAGACGACAATCTATGTTATTTAAGAATTTCAGTAAGTTTTTGTCGGAGCGCCACAACATCGGGCTTTATAGATGCCAATCTCATTATCTGACCCAATAAAAACTCCAAGGAATTTTGCTTTCCGGCTTTATAGCTTTGCATCGCGGATTCGTTTTCTGCCAATACTTTTTTAATAATGTTATTGATGTCAACATCCTGCGTGGGTACTTTATCGGTGCTTTTCACCACGACGGATAAAAGATCGTCAACAGACATTTCTCTGTATCCTGGTTTATTTATTATCAAATTAGCGACTTTTTGCGGGTCGCCTGCCTTTTTAGCAACCGCCTCAAACTTTTTACTAAGGTTAATCCCGTTACCAGTGGAAAAAAAGTCGGCAGAGGCAGCATTCAATCCGTAGTCCTTTATCAACCGATTCTTTAACTGGTAAGGCAGTTCTGGGAGACGTTTTCTTAAGTCGGCAAAATAATTGTTATCAAAGACCATGGGCGGAATATCCGGATCCGGAAAATACCTGTAATCGTGGGCTTCCTCTTTGTCGCGCTGAGAAATCGTGGCTCCCTTGCGTTCGTCCCAACCTCTATTTTCCTGTCTAAGCGTTTCGCCCGCATTCAATAAGTCATTCTGCCTTTTAACCTCATACAAAACCGCCTTTTCCATAAACCTAAAGGAGTTAATATTCTTAACTTCAATTTTGTATTTTGCCAGCTCGCCCTTTTGCTCCATTTCCGCTGTCCTTAAGGAAATATTTGCCTCCAAGCGCATGTTGCCCTTTTCCATATCTGCCTCACTGACCTCCAAAACACGTGTAATGTCCTGAATCTTTTTACAGAAATCCACCGCATCCGCTACATTCGTAAAGCACGGCGTGGTTACTATTTCGATAAGTGAAATGCCGGACTTATTAAAATCGATTAAAGTTTTGTTACTTTTATGAAATGACTTTGCTGTGTCCTCCTCTAAATGAATTCGCTCGATAATTGCCCTCTTACCGCTCTTTAAGTCCAAAAAACCCTCTCCGCACAACGGTTCTTTGTATTGACTAATTTGGTAACCTTTTGGAAGATCGGGATAAAAATAGTGTTTTCGGTCAAAATGGCTGCTTTGGTTTAACTGACAGTTTAGCGCCAAACCCAGTAACTGTGCCTTCTGCACCGACTCAAAATTTGGCACGGGAAGCGCGCCCGGAAGGCCTAAACATGTAGGACACGTGTGGGTGTTTGGTTCTGCTTGCCATATATTAGCGTCGCATCCACAAAACATCTTTTTGATTGAATTGACCTGAATATGAATTTCTAGGCCTAATGTTAATTTATAATTCAACATCATGTTGCAATTCATAGCTTTATTCCTAATTCTTTTAAACCGCTCCGAAAATTTTCTGTCAACGATTTCAACATAAAACTCTGCACTTCAAACCCGCTTTCATGAACTAAAGAATTTCTTAGCTTATGCGCCTGCCAAATTTTTTCGTAGGTTTGGGAGCGAAAAAGATTTTTAGCATTTCTTAGTCGTTCGCCCATAGTTTCCCCTGCTACTAAATCCTTAAGCGCAGAATCCAAGGATCTGTCTCCAACAATTAATGCTTGTTTTAATTGACTGGGAATACCGCCTTTTAACAAATTCTCAATTTCCTGCCAGTCTCGCGTTACCATTGCCGTAACGCGCTCACTTACAAACTTTTTGCCGGTCAGAAAATTTAGAATCTTTTCGATAATTTCTACTACTTGCATAGTTCCTCCGCACAACTTGCCACGTCAACAATTCTCTTCTCGCTAAATTGTGGACCAATAAATTGCACACCAATAGGTAGATTCTTATCGTCAACACCAAAGGGCAGGGATATGGCAGGTAATCCCGCTATAGAGCTGGGCTCTGATAAAACATCCATGAGTTCTCCGAAAATAGGAGACCTTTGACTTTCTCCAATTTTTAAAGCTGTGCTAGGCATGGATGGGGCGACTACGAGGTCAACCTTGGAAAGAGCGTTTTTAAAGTCGTCAACAATTAGCGTTCTGACTTTTTGCGCCTTGGCATAGTACTCATCGTAATAACCCACACTTAAAGTGTATGCACCAAGCATCATTCTGTTTTTAGCTTCCGCACCAAAATTGGTTCTGTTGTTTCCATATCTAATTCCATCGAGTCGTGCTAAATTTGAGGAAACTTCTGATCTTTGCAAAACAGTGTATACGGCAATGGAGTATTTGGGTGACAATAAATCAACATCTACAATCTCTGCTCCGGAATTTTTTAATAAGTTAATAAAGTTTTCCGCATTTTTTTTAACCTCGGGCTCGAGATCAACTTCAAAGTAACTTTTGGGTCTGCCGATTCTTATACCTTGGAGGGATTTAAATGCGTTAGGTAAATAGTCAACGAGAGCCGCTGGCGAGGTTGTAGCATCCAAGGTATCTTTTCCAGCGATCACTTTTAAAACGTATGCTCCGTCGTAAACTGTCTTTGTAAGCGGACCTGGAGAGTCTGTAGATGACGCCATAGCTATAAGTCCATAACGGCTTACGCGACCATATGTAGGTTTAAGTCCTACGATCCCACACCAACTGGCCGGCCCTCGTAAACTCCCTGCAGTTTCTGATCCAATAGCAAAAACGCACATGTTCGACGCTACCGCGCATGCTGAACCACCGGAAGAACCCCCCGGCGACCTTGTTTGATCGTGAGGGTTCTTTGTCCTAAAAAAGTCGGAGGTCTCTGTAGATGAGCCGTGGGCAAAGGCGTCCATGTTGGTTTTTCCCAAAAGCACGGCTCCTGCTTCCTTTAATTTTTTTGTAACGGTAGATTCAAAAGGCGGAATATAATTTTCTAACATTTTTGAAGATGCAGTAGTTTTTATCCCCTTGGTGGAAAAATTATCTTTGCAGGCATAAGGAATTCCCAACAAGGGTTGGGTATCAAAAGCTTTCGAACCTACGCGATCAATAACCTTGTCCGCTACTTTTGCTTGCTCTAGTGCTTCTTCTTTCAGAACAGTAATAAAGGCTTTGAGTTCGGTATCAACAGCATCGATTTGTGCTAAACAAGCGTTTGTGAGGCCGTAGGAGGTGAAAGCTTTGGACTTTAACCCATCAATCGCCTCTTTAATTGTGACTTCATTCAAAGTCTTCATGGTCGATCAAAAACCGCTTTAG
>Ga0265292_1000386_pt1 | contig 67172 bp, 56 predicted proteins | sample Munlanlewell296A_FD_189080 | JGI IMG/M metagenome (GOLD analysis project Ga0265292, IMG submission 189080) | Leachate microbial communities from a municipal landfill in Southern Ontario, Canada - Leachate well 296A | ecosystem: Engineered > Solid waste > Landfill > Unclassified | place: Canada...
AAACGATCTCGGTGATCAGGGCGCCGCCCAGCAGCACTCCCAGGTCGATGCCAAGGATGGTCACAACCGGCCCCAGGGCATTGCGCATGGCATGAGATCTCATGGCCTGGCTCCGGGACAGTCCCCGGGAGCGCGCCGCCAGGATATACGGCTTTCGCATCTCATCAGTCAGTGAGGATTTCATGACAGCGGCGATGACGACGGACTGTGCCGCGGCGAGCGACAGGGCCGGAAGAACAAGGTTGAGCGGGCTCCATCCGCCAAGACCGGAAATCGGCAGAAGGTGTAACTTGCTGGCAAAAATATACTGAAGGACGATACCCAGAAAGAAGACCGGCACTGAAAGCAGGATCGCGCTCGTAATTGTTGACACGCTTTTTAGCCCGGAAGATCTATTCATAGTTAGATGCATCCCCCATCCGATGCCGAAAACTGTTTCCAGCAGAAGGGCACCGCCAGCCAGATATGCTGTTGCCGGGAGATAGTCCGCGATGACATCCGTTACGCTACGGTTCAGATCGTAGGAAGTACCGAGATCGAGGTGAATCACACGCCAGAGATACAATCCATACTGTTTCCATAAGGGCTGATCGAGGCCCAGATGGTTCCGCAGGGATTCGACCGATTCAGCTGACGCGTGGTTTCCCAGGGATACCTGGGCGGCATCGCCCGGGACAAGAAGGTATAGAACGACAAATAATATCGTGATGGCACCCAGTAGCACCACCACCATCTGCAGCAGGCGGTAAAGGATGAAGCGAAAGACAGGCATCTTTTCCCCTGGCCGCCCCCGTAAGGTTTTAGTGGGGCTCCCGGTTGGAGAGCCCCACGGATCAACCTGGATGACTACTTTTCAGATACTTCGATCTCGTTCAGCGCAAGGTCGCCCAGGGGTGTGCCGACGAACTTTGTCACCCTGGGGGAATATGCCATCACATCAACACTGAACGAAACCGGAGCGAGCGGCGCGTCGGCAAGAATCTTGCGCTCTGCTTCGTTGTAAGTCCCGGTTCGCTTGCTTTCATCTCTGGTTGAGCGGGCATTGTCCAGTAATCCGTCAACTTCCGGGTTTGAATACTGAAATACGTTCTGGGCTCCGATATTAGCGGAGTGGAACAGCGTATAGAGGAACGTATCGACAGACGGATAATCGGCAACCCATGAAATCAGGAAGAATGACAGTTTGCCGGCAATCATCTCATCCAGAAATCCGCCCATCTCCATGCCGTTTATTTCAACCGGGATACCAGCCGCCTTCAACTGTGCCTGCATGGCCTGCGCTACATCAGCCGCCAGCCCTTCGTTCGGGTATGTCAGCACGATTGGCGGCAGACCGTTTCCTTCAGGATAGCCGGCGTCCGCGAGTAATTGCTTCGCCTTTTCGGGATCATACTTGTATGGCATGGCGTCATTCTGATGCCCCTTCATGCCGGCGGGCACGATACCGTCTGCCGGTGCTTCCTGCCCCTGAAGAACCTTGCCGGCGATAGTATCCCGGTCGATGGCATAGTTGATTGCTTGCCTTAGTTTGTCATTGTCCTTCCAGGGCGCCTCGGTCAGATTAAATCCCGCAAACCTCAAGGCATCGACCTTGCCGTCGTATATTTTCACGGAGCTGTCGCTGCGTAGCGCCTGGATTTGGCCCGGCGGAACGATTTTCACAATGTCCACATTACCGGCCTTCAGCTCGGCGATCGATGTGGAGGGATTGGGAATGAACTTTACGGTCACCTGTCCCACTTTAGCCTTGTCCCCGTAATAGTCGTCATTTCTTTCAAGCAATACGGACTCACCCTTTTTCCATTCCGTCAGCTTGAATGCTCCATTGCCGACAGGCTTCTCGGAATAGTTCTGATCCGCGCGTCCTGCTTCTTCGGCAGGAACGGGGGCGCATACGGGATGACCGAGGAAAGTGACGAATTCAGCCTGGGGATAATTGAGTGTGACTTTCAGGGTTGAATCATCAACGGCTTCCACGCCCGCAAGTTTGTTCGTCTCACCATTAGAGAGCTCCCCCGCTCCCTTGACAGGCTCCAGGATTGTCGATGCCATCGAAGACTTTGTGGCTGGGTCCAGCGCCCTCGTCCAGGCGTATACAAAGTCTTCTGCCTTTACAGCACGGCCATTCGTGAAATTAACTCCCTTGCGGAGATGAAAAGTTACAACCGTCGCATCTTCATTAAAGTCCCAGCTTTCAGCAACAGCCGGTTTAACCTCACCGGTGGTTGAGTCATAAGACACGAGCCCGTCAAAAAGATAACGCGCGATGTTTCCCCCGACCGATTCGTCGATCAGGGCGGGGTCCAACGCTGAGGGATCAGATGCTTCGGCGTAAGAAAAACTAAGGTTCGCCCCGTCTTTGCCGCCTGACGTCTTGTCTGTGGAATCATCTCCACAGCCGTTCAGCGCGCTCATGGCGATGAGGCTGAGTATTGCGGCCAGCAATACCGTCAAAAAATTAATCGATCTTCCAGATTTCCACATACTGAATATTCGCAAGATTCCTCCTACCGTATGATTTCGAGGACGAGCCGGGGATCAGCCCGGAACGCTGAGTGGTCCATGACGCAGAGAACCCAACACAGCGCGAAAATCCTGGTTACCTCCTAACCACGCTCTAATTAGACAAAAAGACCTCCAAATCCTTCTATCAGAACGGGGTTGGTAGAGTTTGGTTCTTACCGTCCGAATGGATGGCCAACAAAGATTATTCGCCGTCCCCGGGTCATCATCCTGCAAGCTCGTATATTGAAAGTGAAGGATTTTAGCGCGGCGGCTGGAAATTATTGTAAACATGAGACGGTTGAGGTAAACATTGAATCCCGTGATTACCGGGCAAGATCGCACCAAAAGCATACCAATGCAGACTCAACTAACCCTTTACCTGACGATTGTAATAGGTATACCACCATAGTAAAATTGCTCGTACCCTGCATCCATTTCCGCAAAAAGAGGTGACACCTTCTTGCCAGCTGCAGCAGACCATATTCAGGAATATATGCTTTTGAAGCGCCGTTTTCAGGTTGTCTCCCGCGACCTTCCTGATTGAGCGGATCAGGTCTTGGAACATCTCCCCCTCGAAGAATTTCTATCATCCGCCCAGGATATGGACTCCCCCGGGGCTCAACTTTACCTTTATCGTATCCTGCACATGCTGGCCAATTCCGATTCGTCCGGGCAGGACGCCCGTCCTCTTTCCTATCAGAATGCCAGGAGGCTGGCCACACGGTTGGGGCTGGACAAGCCCGAGAAACTGGCTTCGCTCTTCCGCGACCTGGGACTGGGAAAGCTGCAGCTGGATATCGGCGCCGATCATATCCAGGTTGGCGTCACTCCTGAGATAGCGCCGGCAAAAGCGATATCAGGACAGGGTGGTTGTGAACTCGAACATGGTCTTATCGATGGAGCTCTGGAGCTTATCGTCGGCCATCAGGTTACGACAATCGAAACTAAATGCTGGACACGGGGTGACAGATCGTGCCAATTCGAAGCCCGGAGAGATGATTTTGCTGAGACGCCAAGATTTGTGCCGCTGTCGACATCAAGCCGCCCCACGATGGCGCCGTCAAGATCGCTTGACGCGAAGACGGGCATGAATCAATCCAGCCTCCGGTCCTGGTTCATGGACTTGGCGGGCCGCGAGCTTGCGAGGACAAAAAGGCACGGCCGGTCGCTGACAGTACTTTATGTGGACCTCGACGATCTGGGAGAGATCAATATCGTTCACGGGAGAGACGCCGGCGATCAGGTCATAAGTGCCGTCGCGGCGGCACTCAGCAGGGGTTGCCGCACCGAAGACTATCTCTGGCACAACGGAGAGGATGAATTCGCGGTCGTTTTATCTGAGACGGACGCCAGCGGCGCGGATATCGTCGCCCGCCGGCTATCGACCGAGATCCTGTCGGCAGCCGAATATGTGGACGTGCCCGCCACGGTCTCGGCAAGCATAGGTTATTCGACGTTTCCCGCCCATGGAGAAAACCTTACGGGACTCTTTACAAGTGCCCGCTCCGCAGTCTATATGGCAAAATCACTCGGAAAAGGCAGAGCCCAGGTAGCTGTGCCTTTTGTTGGGGACTCCGGCAAAAACCCTGTCCGCGGAAGCGGTGTGATTGATAACGCACGGGATGGAGCAGCCAGAACTTCCCGGAACCGCGATAGTGGAGGTAATAATGCTTCCGGTGAAAGGGACAATCGTCGGGGCGCGGGTGATTTCATTTCGCCATCCGGGACCGATGCCGGGACAACTGCTGTTTCATCCGGTACCGATTCCAGTCGTGATGATGCGGCACCAGACGAGCACCATACAGCAGGGATTCAGCCGGCAAGCGTAATTATCGCCTCTCTGGGACCCATGCTGATTGCGGGCATGAAGCAGGTTCTAGCGGAATCTGAGAGTATGACAATCGTGCATGAACTTACCAATCCGACCAGATTCACCGCTGCCGTAATTGACAAAAGGCCGGATATCATCTTCGCCGATCTGCAGATGGTAAACGCAAACGACCACGAGATGCTCAGAATGCTGGAGAGGGATAACCTGCCCTGCAAGTGTGTCATCTTTGTCACTGAAGTAGACCAGGATATCATCAAGCTGGTGGCGGACTTCCGTGTCGATGGCGTGATACTGCAGGACTCCACGGCATCAAAGATAGTCAGTTCACTGGAAACAGTATATAAGGGACGGGCCGTCATGCCCGCTGAGGTCCAGGCGGCGATAAGTGAGCTGGAAGGCAATCGGCGCCTGCTTGGGGAACTGTCTGACCGTGAAATCGAGGTTCTAAGGCTGATTGCAGAAGGAAAATCCAATTCCCAGATATCCGAGGACCTCTTTATCACGGTAAACACGGTTCGCTTTCACCTTGCAAATATCTACCAGAAGTTGAGTGTTTCCAACCGCACCGAGGCCGCGAACTACTACTTGAGGCAGGATCTTGCAGGTCCTGACGGGCAGACAAAACTGCTCTAGGTTGCAGGTGTGAGTCCAGCTTTGAGACGTGAACGGCTTTATGCTTTTTTGCCCTGACTCATTCCCATCCGGACAGAGGGGCGAATACTCACAAGCGAATTATTTGAACCGCATACTCCCCACCGCACTGATTATTACAGGATCATCCCCGTCTGAAGTACAGGTTTAATCTTTCCCGAATAACCCTGGGTTCAGATCTACGGTTCCAGAATGCCTCTATCAGAGGGTTTACGTACGTTTCAGAGCTGTATCGCGGGGCCACCCTCAAACCGTCCTTTACCCTCCCCCTTAACTATCACTTCATATGTACACAACCTTTCCAACCTTCTTTAGACTCTTTCCACCCTTCCCATCAGGGCCACATGGCCGTGATGGGCAGGGAGTCCAGATCGGGGGTCTGGAAATTGCGGCGGGTGGGGTACCCACACTTTTTATCCCGCTGCTGAAACTGTCAGGGTTTCCAAACACGGTAGGAGGTGAGCGGGATGAAAACGAAAATCTTTGCGATAGTGAGTATGCTTGCAACACTTATTGCAGCTGGTGGCGGCAGGTGGGGTCACTAATATAAGTTACATAACTAATTAAAGTAATTTGCCTTCCGGTCTTATTCAAAGACTGTTATAATGCGTCGCACTCCGTGCTGGCGCATTATAATTTGTGGATAAACCACAAAGACAGTGTATCGGGAGGCATCGGTGGACAAAGGCTTTACTTCAAAGAATAAAGCGCCACTAATTCTGGTTGCACTGTTGAGCGTTGCCAGCGGTGCATTATTTGTCTTCTTTTTTTCTCAGACAACCTGGGATAGAACCATTGTATTACGAACCCTCCTGCTGATTGCTATTGCCTGGGCGGCAGAAGGTTTGGCGGTTCAGTTTTCCAAACGAGTCCACGTCAGTAGTGCAAACCTACCCATACTGCTAGGCATCTTTTTCCTGGGCCCCGCACCGGCCGGATTGATAGCAAGCATTAGTACACTGGCACAAAGCCGTAATAAAAATCCCCTCAGGGTTCTTTTCAACTTCTCACTTAACGCAGTACCGGCAATGCTTGTGGCTTACCTCTTTATTTATTTACAAGACTTATTTAACTTTAGCGGCCCTATAACCTCGGTTAGTATTGAGTTTGTGCTTCTTGGAATTGTTGCCGGCCTTGCCTGGGAGTTGTCAAATTTTTTCCTGGTTTCTTTAGGCATAAGTCTCGCCTACAAACAACGTCTGACCGCTTTATGGAAAAATAATTTCCTTCCGGCCTTGCCAACACAATTAATAATATTGGGAGTCGGCCTTGCAATAAGTGCTATTTATATAAAAGCCGGCATAGCCACAACTGTGTTATTTTTCGTCCCCATCTTTGCTGGTCAGCATGTCTATAAATTGCTGGTTCAGCAAAAAGAACTTCTTGTCGAGCAAACAACGATGTCAGAAGATTTGATGGATATGAACATCGGACTCGCGGGTGCCCTCATCATGCTTCTGGATAGCAAAGACCACTATACCGCCAGTCATTCTGCCGGCGTTGCCATGTATTGTCGCGATATGGCTCGAATGATGGGCATGTCAGAAGATGAACAGCGTATTGCCCACATGGCTGGACTGCTTCACGATCTAGGCAAAGTTGGTACCCCTGATGCAGTGCTTAAAAAAGAGGGGGAACTCACGGCACGCGAGTGGGAACAGATCAAGGAACATCCTACAACCGCGGCCGATGTTCTCTCACAGCTGGCAACACATCAAGAGATCGCCGATATCATAAGGCACCATCAGGAACATTTTGATGGTACCGGTTATCCCTATGGCATCAGCGGCGATGAAATACCCGAGCTGAGTCGCATGCTAGCCGTTGCTGACACCTATCACGCTCTGACTTCTGATCGACCTTATAGGGCGGCAAAAAGTCCATTCGAAGCCTTGATCATATTACGCCGCGTTGCCGGCACACAGCTTGATCCTAAATATGTTGAGGTAATGGCACAGGTGCTGAAGAATGAGGATCTCAGTTACAGGGAGGGAAGCAAGGCCGACTTTCTGAGTGAATTCAGAAAAGGTCGGCCCGCCCTCAGGTTAGATGCGCTCCGCGCTCGCGCAAAAGAACATTAGATACGCCCCGGTTGAACTACTATCTCCCACTCCTCATTTCACTTCCGCTATGTTGATCGTTTCCCACTCTCACCATTTAACCGCTGCAGAAGCGTAGATCAACCTACCCTGAGACTCCAGAACATGCTGGGCATGATGTTACCTGGAATGCCTCAAACCCGCTTACCCTCTCGTATCTTGATTCTACCCTACCTCCCATTGTCTTGATTGCTGGACAGCCGACGAACCAGCAACTTCAACTAATGGAATACTATCAAGCCAAACTATGTATTAAATCATCCTGTGGTTGTATTTTTATTTTTGAAAAGTAGCATTTTCCCCACATTCTTTCATTTGTTGAAAATAAAGTACTGCTTCCAATCGTTTGCTGATTCCCAGCTTGCGAAAAATCTTGTTAACGTGGGTCTTTACAGTTGGCTCCGAAATGAACAGCAACTCGGCAATCTGGCGATTTGATGCCCCTGTCGCAAGTACTTCAAGCACTTCCATCTCTCTTGATGTCAGAATATCTGAAGGTAGCTTCTTCTCGTGTCGTAAATTCGCCAAAATAGCTTTTGCTGAACTGCGGACTTTCTGTTCTTCGTCTTTTAGGGCTCTGTGAAGAAGAGTCGCGGCATTTCTGCCACCAATGCGTCCGATTAGCTTCGTGATCCTTATTCGTTGCTCCTCTGAAGGAGAAGAAAGAAGCGGTTCTAATGCAAACAGCGCGGGCTCACCAATCATTTCAAGAATCATACTCACATAATCAAACTCGATATCATTTAATAGGGCAGTTGTAAATAATGGTAGTGATATCTTTCCTTCCTGGATCATAAAGTGATTATGTTGATATTTTTTTGCCCTTTTTAAAGATGTTATTAAGTATTTCTTTTCATTCTTATTATCTGATACAAGATGCGCTGCCCAAGCGCGGTGAAAATCAATATTTGTTAAAACATAATTTAAACCATGTTCCGTTGATATCTTTTGGGCTAGATGTAGTTCTTTTTCTCCATCATTCAAGACACCTGATCGTATATAGTCTGCTCCAAGATTTGCTAAACCCATCGCATAATCATACTTATTGTTATTAACTCGTGCATGGTCTATGCATTTTTTGTGTTCCTCAATAGCTTTCAAAAATTCACTATTACGCCTATTCCATGTCCCAAGATGACATAACAGCCGACCATTTTCTAAAATTGCATCGTCTTTAAGCATTGAAATAGCTTCGCTTATATAACTGCTGCCATCTGGTTTTCCCTGAGCCAACAAAATGCACCCGTAAGTATCTTGGAATAGAGGTAATAAACTTAGCTCTCGTTGCAACCTTGCGGTGTCCAAACAAAAGGTGGCGTGCTCAAATGCATCATTGTATTTTCCTAGTAGCAATAAAGAGGACGCTAAATTATTTTTTGCAAATAAAAGATCTCGCTGTCCGTGGCTTTCTTCGATTATTTTTGTGACCTCTTGGAAGTGCTTCTTTGCGTTTTGAAAATCACCGCTGTGTAATGATTCAAGACCGAAAAGATCTTCCAGGCGACACAAAAGTCCTTCTGAGCAACCCTCGATTTCCAAATCACTTACCTGACCCAGGTATTCTCGAAACCCTTTACTATTAAAGCTATTCCAGTAGCATATACATAACCTAAACAGCGTTTCTACTCGTTCTTTATAGTTTAGCGCAAGTGACAATAATGGCTTCAGTTCAACAATTCCGTTTGCAGGTTTGCCAACACTTGAATAACATTCTGATATAGCAAATACACACTCACATAAAATCGTAGTATCATGCTTGTCAATTGATGACTGTGCTTTCTTCAATATCTCTAATGCATGTTCCGGCTTACCTAAAGCCATATAACATTTGCCTAAATGTACTTTAAGAATCGGCGTTAGGCAATTTTTTCCAATGCGATCTAGCCAAGCTTTCAGTGTTATATGTTCACCATTACTTACAAGCTCAGACCCTATATCTTCCATTATTTTTGTGACATCTTTTTTGGATCCTGCTAAGAAATATTGCTGAATTGCCTCTATATATTTATTTCGCGATTCAAACTCTTTCGCCAGATTGAACCTCAAATTTGCAATCTCTGACTCGTTTAAATAATTACACAAACGTTGTGACAAGTACTTGCGGAAAAGTGGATGCTGTCTATATTTACCTGTTCCCTCGATTTCAACAGTAAACAAATTGTTTTTTTCGACATATATAAATTGTGACGACACATTGTTAATCTTAAATGCTATTTCAAATAATTCGGGCTCGATAATTTCCATAAGAGAGCTATACATGAGTGTTTTTTTAATATCTTCTGATTGAACTTCAAAAACTTCTTCTGCAAGATATTCAAAAATATTTTGCTGAACTCTGCGCATTGAAATTAGAGTGGTCATGTCACCACCAATCCGTAAATAACTTTCTAGCAACACCAGACCTGAAGCCCACCCTTCTAACCAGTCATTAAGTTGGCCGATTTCTGTTCTGCTAATTTGAATAGCCCATGTCTCAATCAACAATTCATTTAATTCAACAATTGAAAACCTAAGATCTTCCTCTGATATTTCTTGGATAGAACCATGAGATTTAATTCGTATTTGTGAAAGATTGGGATAGGAGCGGCTCGTAAGTAAAACCGATGACTCTCCATGAAGATTCAGAATTAGGTAACCTAAAATTTTGTGAGCATATTCCGTACTGTCAATTAGACCGTAATCATCAATACAAATCATCAAAGGCTTTCCAAGCCCCTCCCCCATCTCATCAATCAAGACGGCCAGAATGCTTTCTGCTTCTTCTTCTATATTATTGGCTTCGCTAAGTCTGATTAGGCTGCGTTTGCCGATACCATCACACGCGTGTGAGATTCCCGTTATCAGATGTCGCAGGAATACCGCTGGGTCTCTATCGAAATGATCTACCTGGTACCAGACTTTTGGACCATCATGCAGCTCGGCCAGTTGTGCCATCAGGGTCGTCTTACCGTAACCGGGACCGGCGCATATGGTGAGTAATCTTTTTTTCTCCAGTCGGGCAAGTTGAATGAGTCTGGTACGGGTCAGAACATTGCGTAGCCGCGGAGGATTAAGTTTGCTGGCAAGGACCGGCTGCCGCAGTTCGGCTGAACCTGCGCTTTCATGGGGCACTAAAATCACTCATCGGTTCTGGAATTTGTTTTTCTCCCTGCCTGCTCAATGCCGATTGCGGGTCTGCGGCATTCTGCGACTTGTGGAAATACATCGCGGCCTGTACGCGTTTCTTGATGCCAAGCTTGCGAAATATCCTGGTTACATGCGTCTTCACGGTCTGTTCCGCTATATACAGGCGTTCTGCGATCTCAGCATTGCTCAGCCCTTCGGCCAGCAGCGGCAGTATCTCGGACTCTCGCCTCGACAGAAGCTCCTGAGGTGAGCTGATGCGAGAGCCCAGTGAAGCATCCTCTTCCTCGGCGACGCGCCTCACCGCGGCATCCTCATCGTGCAGCATCCGTTGTATGTACGAATATGCTGCCGCTCCTCCGACGCTGCTTACTGCTGACAGCACAGCTTTCCTGGTAGCCGGGTTTTCGGACTTGAGCATCGGAGTAAGGACCTTCAGCGATTGCTGGCCGATTTTCTTAAATACGTAGATAAGATATTCCATCTCGATACCATGTTCAAAAGCGAATGCAAGTAATTCAAGACTTCCTTTCCCCTCCTGGATTATAAAGTGATTATGGTCCAGGCGTGACGCGAGGCCCAGTGAATGGCTTATGGCAGTGAGCGCATTTTTCCTGCTTCCCTGTGCAAGATAACGCCAAGCCCTGTGAAAACTGATCTGGGTCTCAATATATTTAAAACCATGTTTGACGGCCATCTTCTCCGCCTCATCAAACTCGGAGACCCCCTCGATACCAACACCCTTGAAAATTCGGATCTTGTCAGCCCCGATGTTTGTCAGACTCATGGCGATACCGTATGGGCTGCGCTCCGCTTTTTGGAGTTTCAAAGAATGTTTATGGGCTTTCAATGCGGCCCTTAATGCATTCCTGCGACGGTCGCAGGTGCCAATATGGTTATACTCACAAAGATCTATCATGCCTGAGCCTTCACAATACTTACTGAACCTGAGAGCCATGCTGCGGCCCCCTTCGATATTACCGAGACCGATTTGTATCTGCGCCATCGTTTCATACTGCTCCCAGAAATTTCGATGTTCCCCCAGTTCCCGTGCGACAGTAATCGCGTCGGACGACACTGCGTAAGCCTGTTCATAATCACCAGTCAGATAGAGGGTAACCGCTTTATTGTTGATAACCCTGGCGCGGTATTCTGCCTCCGTTGCGCAGTTTGCATCGATTTTTCCAAGTTTTTTTGACGCATTCCTGAAATCACCGGTAATGTAGTCCATGTTGATCGCACAGAGTTCGAGAATTACACGAGCCTCAAGCTCCGACCTGTCACATAGCTTGAGCGCCTCATCCAGGAGTTCTATTGCGCCCGCCGTGTCGCCGATTCGGAATCTCTGAGATACAGCCGTGTCGTATGCGATTGCCATTTCGCTGGAATTTGTTGCAAGCCTCATGGCTTCTCTCGCCGCGACCAGGCTCTCCTCATTCTTGCCAATGAGCAGGTACAAGACACTTTGCAGCTGAGAGCATTGGAGCAGGCCGCTTTTGTCGCCATTGGCCTCAAAACCTTTTCGTGCTTTAAGATACTCACTCTCGGCCTCTGCCAGCTCGCATTTTCTGTCCCTGACTCTTCCCATAAACAGATTCAGCCAAGGCTTGCTTTCCATAATCTGCTTCGGTATCTGATTGAGCCAGCGCTCGAGTGTTTCCAGCCTTCCCGCCTCAAGGGTTTCCTCCGCGTAAGTCTCAATTAAATGCGCGGCGCTTTCCTCGCAGCCAGCTTTCAAATAATGCTCAATCGCGCGGTTCGGCTCACCCTGCTTTTCGTAGGCTTCACCAAAACCACGATGCAGCTCAGCGATTTCAGAAATCGGGATTTTCTGACTCAACTTTTCCTGGAGAAATTCCCTGAAAAGCGGGTGATAGCGATATGATGGGATCGCGTGGTCCAGACTGGTTATCATTATGTTGCGATTTTCGGCCTCGGTGAGGATGCTGGCGGCATTTACGGCTCCATCGTTGCGGATTACACTATCGCAAATTAATGGTTCTACAGTCTCAACGAGCGAACTTTTTGACAGGAATTCACACATTCGAGAATCCAGGCTGTTCCAGACTTCTTCCGTAAGATAATCACCAATCGCTTTTGTTATGCCATGCGTATCGCTTAATTCCGCAGGTAATCCGCCTTCGACATTGATGATGTCTTGAGAAATAACGAGAGCGACCGGCCAGCCTTCAGTGTGGTTGTGACAGGCGAGAATATCATCCTCTGTCAGAGGACACACACAAAGTGAATTAAGTAATCCGGCGGTCTCCTCAATGGAAAAGCGCAGATCATTCGTATCGATTTCGATGACTGTCCGCTGTGTCCTGAACCGGCCTAGCGATAATGATGGTTTTTCACGGCTCGCTATGAATAGACAGCACTCATCAGGCAAGTGCTGAATCAAGAACTGCACCGCATTCAGAACGGTTTTACTTTTGTTGACCAGGTGAAAATCGTCAAGATAGAACGCAACCGGCACTTCTACTTTCTCCGAAAGCTCATTGACGAATACAGTCAATACCTGGTTAATTTCTCGTCTTATATCCGTGGCATTCTTCAGTCTTTCCATGACCCAGTCCCCAAAATCAGGACAGTGCCATCGCACACCTTCGGTCAGATGGGAAATGAAGATACCAAGATCGTGATCACCGCTGTCTATCTGATACCAAACGGGATAACCGGCGAATTCATTGTGCAGCTGGGCCATGAGTGTAGTCTTTCCATAGCCGGCATCAGCACGAATGATTACAAGGCGTAAGGCATCACTTCTGCGGACTTTTTCTATAAGGCGGGGACGGTTTATCAGATGTAAGCTACATGGAGTCTTGAGTTTATTCTTAAGGATTGTTGGATTCATATATTTTTCAGTATGCAATCGTGTTTGATGTGAACCATCCCGATAATTTTGAAGCCAAGAAGGTACATCACTATAGTTTGATTATATAAGTTTGTCCATCATACTTTGGTTGTAGACGCAATGCTAAAAAGTAGTAATTTGATAGCTAAAAAATGTTTTTTAATCCTCAATTACATGATGCATTTCTACTCCATTAAAAAAGACCCCCCCAATCGTCCGACCGGCGGGGCCTTTCGTTATTCAAATTTAGGATTTATTAAAGCGGGACTACGTTTGATGCCTGCAGGCCTTTAGCCCCTTCAGTAACTTCGAATTCGACTTTCTGACCCTCGTTGAGCGTCTTAAAACCCTCAATCTGGATCTCGGAGAAATGGACGAACAGATCCTCGCCATCCTCCCGCTCGATGAAGCCATAACCCTTCTCGTTGCTGAACCATTTTACCGTTCCGTCTGCCAACCTTCGACCCTCCCATCTTGCTTTACAGAGGCAATCGCAGGTACTCCTGCGCCTCTTCTGCCCCCTGCCCGGCGTTCAAGCCACCCGGCAGAACTACAATACAGGCAAAACAGTACTACAAGGTCAGGAACTTGTAAAGTGGATTATGTTGGTTTTTGTTGTCGGATTTGATGCGGTATTTGGGGTCACCGGTTTAGCGACAGAAAATAAGCGAGCCCCGTTTAACAAGGCTCGGTGTGATTTCGAAGCTACTTCAGCGCTTTCTTTATCTTCACCACGGTTGCCTTCGAATAATAACTGCATGCGCCCTTTTTAGCGTCCGGCTCTAGGCTCAGTTCCTTGATGGCTTTCTTTACCCTGGCGTCTGAAAAACCCAGTTCTTTCGCGATCTTGCCGGCTGTTAAAAGATCATCTGCCATGGTGTCCTCCTGGATATCTTTCTAGAGCTTTACGATATCTATAATAATCCTGCCGGGAGAGCCCAACCCCGCCAGCGAATAAGTGGTCGGCTGCGCCAGGGTGATTTCGTAAACGAGAGCCTGGTCGTCGCTTTCCTTGGTCCGGTTGATCGATTTAACCATCGTATCCCCGATGACATTATCACTTGTGGTAACGCTGGGGCTGCTGCCCAGTGAGCGGATGCCACCCAGGACCACTCTCAGCGAAGTCCCGTTTATGGATGCTTCCGCGTGCGGGACCTGAAGTACCGGCTTGCCATCCGGCGTGGCCATCTCGAAGACGACCCTGTAATAAGTGCCATGATCCGACCAGCGGATATTCTTCAACTGCAGCCCGTCGATCAAGGTTCCAACTGCCTGGGGCGTCGTCAAACCCGCTCCGTATGGCGATGTCTCTTCCTGGGCTTCAACGGGCGGCTGGTCGGGTGCCGGATCCGGAGCGGCTATCGGGGCTTCTACCGGTTCGGTCTTTACGCTCGTGGCGTTTGTGGTCGATGAATCTCCGCACCCGAGGGGCAGAGCAAGCATCACCGTCATGGCCGCAGCGAGTAGAAGTCCGACAGGGAATATGCGCATCGTGTACCTCCGGAGGAAGTGGAAAAATGGCTCGAAAAAGGCCCCAAGAAACCTTTAGATTAACTTATCCCCATCGCGTAATGGGTGTCTCGCGCTTTTTACCGTACTCCACGGGCTTTTGGCTCCGCGTTTCCGTACCCGAGACTTTTTCCGGTGACCCGGAAGGAGAATCTTTCGATTTCTTGGGACCGAGAACGATTGTATTCCAAGACGTGCCCATCGGCAATAGCATATAGCCCGCCCGCGAAGAAATTATGTGGAATTTGCGAGCTTTTCGTGTTTAGTGATTTGGCGGGTAGCCGGATAGAAAAAACCAGGAGATGTTAAAAAAGGCAATGAAAAAGTCCCAAGAAACCTTCACTGCCTGCTTTCCCGGATCCTGCTTTCCCTGGTTTCACCGTACTCTGCGGCTTTTTACTCCCGCATTTCCTCCACCAGCTCTTTGCCTGATCTCCAGCGAGCCTTTCCGACTTCTTGGGACCTATATACAGTATAAACCTATTGGTTTTGAAAACAATGTTTTTTGCGGGCATAGCAAGATATAAAACCCGCTATTTGCAGCTTTTTTGGTAATCATTTATGAGTGTATTCGGCGGAATTACCGAACGAACCTGGATTATTATGTTGAATAAAGGGGGAGACTGTTTTATCGGAAGAACAAACTGAGATTACCACGGAGGAACCATGAGACCAGGACCAGTGATCGTCGCAGTTTTTTTGGTTTGTGTGAGCGTGTTTGCAGTTTCGTGCGGTGATACGACAACAACAACGAGTGAGACCTCAGTCGAGTCATCATTCCCGCGAATCTCGGTCACACCCATCTATAAATCCAGCGACTTCACGAGCTCCGATACCTGCAAGGGCTGCCACTCCGAGATCTACGCCCAATGGAACGGTTCGATGATGAGCAGCTCATTTCAGGACGCCCTGTATCTCGGCCTGCACAAGGAGGCCGGCAAGGAGACCGGGGGCGCGACGGACACGTTCTGCTCGACCTGCCATACGCCTATCGGAGTCTTCTCGGGAGAAGTGCCGCCGGTCGACGGTCCACAAGTCAGCGAAATAGCAAAGAGAGGCGTTCAGTGTGACTTCTGCCATACCGTCTCGGGGTCGAAGGGCATCGGCAACTATTCCTTCATATCCGAGCCCGGGCGGGTGAAGCGGGCGCAGTATTCCGACAGCGTCTCGCCATTCCATGAGACCGCCTACTCGGAACTTCATACCAAGTCTGATTTCTGCGGTATGTGCCATGACCTGAATCATCCTGGAAACAAGGTGGCGATCGAGGCTACTTATACAGAATGGAAAAACAGTTCTTATGCCGCCCAGGGAGTCCAGTGCCAGGATTGTCATATGACCCCCACGCCGGGCGTGAAGACTCTGACTACCGCGGCTACGGGCGGACCAGAGCGGCCGATGGTTTTCACCCATCAGTTCGTGGGAGGTAATGCGACCTCCCTGGCTTCAGCGGACCATCAAAAACTCGCGGAAGCGCAGCTCAAGGGTGCGGCTACCGTAAGTGTAGTATCACAGGGATCCACACGGCAGGATGGCGTCAGCATCGATGTAACCATCGCCAACACCGGCGCCGGACACTCACTTCCAACTGGAATCACCGAGGTCAGGCAGATGTGGCTGGAGACGGTTGTGACCGACGCCGACGGCAAGGCGATCTACAAATCGGGGACAGTCGATGAAAACAGCGAAGTCGACCCGCAGGCGAAGATGTACAATACCGAGTTCGCGGACGCGGAGGGCAATCCAACCACAAAACCATGGATGGTTGCCAGCATAATACGGGACAAGCGCATTCCCGCAGGCGGTTCAGATATCCAGAATTTCAGGACTGCCGTCCCCGCCGACGCAAAGATGCCGTTGACCATAACCGCCACGCTACGATATCGCAGCGCGCCGCCGTCCCTGGTTGAAGAGCTGCTCGGGAAGAACGCCGCGACGCTGCCGATCATCGATATGGCGTCGGCGCAGGCGAATGTCAGTCTGACTGGTTGATCAACCGTCTGGAGTCATAGGCCACAGAGGATCACCGGCTGAAAACATAAGGACGCATTCGAAAGCCGTTGGATGGCATCTCTGCCGTGGTGACGGGCGTCCTTGCCGAGCTGCCGGGAACAAGCGTAAGGGGCAGTGGTGCATTCGGGCTGTCGGGAAAGAAGCCCAGGAAGACCAGCTGCTTATATTCAGGCGCGATGATAATGACCGGCTCATCCGTCTCAGGCAACATATCGTGATTCAGAATTTCGTAATGCCCGTACTGATCAGTACGCATCACCATAATCCGGTATTCGGGCAGGTAATATGCGAGTTGCCGCCATTCGGGGTCAAAGCAGTCACAATCATAGGAGGATGGCAGAATCACAAGGGCACTCGCAGGATCGAATCTTCTTATGTCAGATGTGACCGCATCCATCTGCCTCTCAATCTCACGGAGCCGCCCATAGCTGAACGGCGTATACAGGCCTGTTATCGAGTGCTCAGCTGAAGGAACTGGTAACTGAACTCGCGCTGACAATAGAAACAGCGATGAGTTCACGATCGACGTCAAAGCTGTAATCACAATGAGTATCCTGATTCCCGTGCCATCCATCGGCCCTGTTGTTTCTATATCGATCGCCGCCGCTGTTGTCGATGCCTTATCGATGTCACCGATCCCGCCGCCGCCTCCACGATGTCGCTGCAAGGCCCCGGCGGCATCCTTTGAAACCTGCACCATGGCACGTGCGGCCAGAACCAGTATCGGCGCCCCGAAGACCAGCAGGTATCCCGGTGGATCGAATATGAACACTACAAAGAAAAGGACCGCGGGCAGCGGCAGCAGCATCAGGAAAAATACCTTCTTTCCGGCATGAAACAAGCCAGAGAGAAGCAGTCCGGTCAGACCACAAATTATAACGATGCCGGCCGGGCCCAGCAGCAGGAATACACCTTCGACGATTAGTTTTATGTTTGTAAGCAGACCATCGAAACCATTTGCAAATATAGATAGCGGATATACTCCCGAATCAAACTGCCCCTGGCTGAGGCTGCGATATTTTGTAATTCCCCCTGCCAGATACAGCAATGGCACAAACCATGCCAGAACGGTGACTATTATCGCGCCCCAGGAATACAACATCGCGCGCCTGCCGCATCTAATGGTTCCAATCAGCCAGAATATCCCGAAGAAGAAGATGACGTCCTGACGAAATCCGGCCGCAATGCCCAGAACAATGGAACCCGCCAAAGCATATCTGCGGTTGAAGATCATCTGATAGAGGAACCAGGTCACCGCGATGGCAAACGGCAACTCCAGCTCATATGAAAGCGCAACCTCGCTGTAGAACCAGGCCAGCGGAGAAAACAGCAACAGGACGGCGGCGACAATTCCTGTCGTTCGATCGAAAATCGAGCGGGTAAAAAAATATATGCCCGCTACGGCTATGGAACCGCTCAAAATACTGATGGCAACCAGGGCCGTGTTGGCATCGGTCAGAAAAAGATTGAAAAAACGGCCGAGCGCGATATAGAGGATATAACCAGGCGAATGGGGCTGATGGTCCGGGATGCTATATCTTTCGAGGGCCAGGGCGAAACCGGCTGAGTCCCAGGAGTATAAAGACTTACTGCGAAACGGGATACGAGTGGCGAGCGCTGCCGTAAACAGGGAAACTGCAATAAATATATCCCGTCTTGTAATGCGCTCCTTAGAAGGGTCTTCCGACTTGATGTCTGTAGCCCGTGTTTCCATATCTATTAAATTGGCGGCAGCTGGGGAGGCGCTCCGTTGTGCGATTGCAGAATACTGCAAATTATTTTTCGGGCGACGGAATATCGAAATCAGGCATCCAGCAGGGCTGCTATGCCGGGAAGCTCCTTTCCTTCAAGGAATTCCATTGCGGCTCCGCCCCCGGTTGAAACATGATCAAGACGGTCGGCCAGATGAAAACTGTTCAGCGCGGCAATCGTATCTCCGCCACCTGATACTGTCAGCGCCTGTGTTGATGCCACAGCTTCGGCCACGGCCCTCGTGCCCATCTCAAACTGCTGCATCTCGAATGCACCCATAGGACCGTTCCAGAATACCGATTTTGCCGCTTCGATCTCATCGACAAAAGCCAGCGCGGTTCGCGGACCGATATCCAGGCCCATCCAGTCATCCGGTATTCTGTCAACAGAAACCACACGGGTTTCCGCGTCTTCGGAAAAATAATCGGCTATAACCACGTCAACAGGCAGCATTATGCGGCATTCTGTACCCTCCGCTTTTTCCAGTGCCTTTGCCGCCACGGGTATGGCCTCCTCCTCGACCTTTGAGGCGCCCACGCTGATTCCCTGGGCTTTAAGGAAACCAAAACACATGGCGCCGCCTACCAGGATGCTGTCGGCAAAATCAAGAAACTGATCAATAACGCCTATCTTGTCCGAGACCTTTATACCACCAAGGACGGTGACAAAAGGATGTTGAGGATAATCTGTAAGCCTGGCAAGCTGTTTAAGTTCGTTCTCTAGCAGGAATCCGGCTACCGCTGGTAGAAATGAAGCAACGCCCGCTGTTGATGCATGGGCCCTGTGGGCAGTCCCGAACGCATCATTGACGAAGATATCTGCCAGCCGGGCAAGGCCGGCCGCAAAATCCGGGTCGTTCTGCTTTTCTTCCGGATGAAAACGGCTGTTCTCCAGCAGAGCTACACCGCCTTCGGGTAGCTTCGCCAGCGCGGCTTCGACTTCGGCGCCCACGCATTCGTCAAGTTTGAGCACTTCGGCGCCAAGTAGCCCGGATAGGCTTGCGGCGACGGGATCCATCCTGAGAGAATCGTCCGGCCCCTTCGGCCTTCCGAGATGAGAGATGAGGATCACCCGGGCGCCCTTTTCGCGCAGGAAATTTATGGTGGGAAGCGCGGCCCGGATGCGGGTATCGTCAGTTACCCGTGTTCCCGCGAGTGGCACATTGAAGTCGACGCGCACGAGCACTCTCTTGCCGTTTACGTCTATGTCCCTGACGCTTTTTTTCACTTTTACTCCCCCCGAAAGGTATGCAACGTCCTGATGTTTATTCAGCGATACCCCGAACAGATGGGCTTCCACAAAAGTAACTAAAACCGGGACGGGTTCTTCCCGCTGCAGCATCTTGTCGAAGACGCTTAAGCGGTGGCGGGAGCAACCCGTCCCGGTTTATATACAGCGTTGCTGCTAAAGTACCCGCTGTACGAGATCGACGAGACGGTTTGAATAACCCCACTCGTTGTCGTACCAGCTGAGCACCTTGACCATGCTCCCCTGCACCATTGTAGCCTGCGAATCAACGATCGATGAGAACGGATCGCCGACGATGTCGATAGAGACGATCGGGTCCTCCGTGTATTTGAGGATACCCTTCATGGCGCCGGTATCCGCGTGTTTGGCGAAGGCGGCGTTGACCTCGTCTTTGGTGACTTCCCTGCCAAGGATTGCCACCAGGTCGACGACGGAACCGTCCGGCGTCGGCGCGCGCATGGCCATGCCGTCCATCTTGCCCTTGAGTTCCGGCAGCACCAGAGAGACAGCCTTGGCTGCGCCGGTTGATGTCGGGATTAGCGAGACCGCGGCGGCTCTGGCCCGTCGCAGGTCCTTGTGGGGCGCGTCGAGGATCGACTGGTCGCCGGTGTAAGCGTGAATGGTGGTCATGAAACCCTTCTCGATGCCGAACTCGTCTAGCAGGACGCGGCAGACAGGGGCCAGACAGTTAGTGGTGCATGAGGCGTTGGAGATGATGTTGTGCTCGGCCTTGTTGTAGTCACCGTCGTTGACGCCAAGGACGATAGTAACATCGGGATCCTTGGCCGGGGCCGAGATGATGACCTTTTTGGCGCCTGCGGCCAGGTGCTTGCCGGCGCCTTCACGATCGATGAAGAATCCGGTGGACTCGATAACGACTTCCGCGCCAAGGTCGCCCCAGGGCAGGTTGGCGGGGTCGCGCTCGCTGAGGACCTTTATTTCCTTGCCGTTGACAGTCAGTGAGTTCTCGCCGACTTCCACAGTACCGTTGAAGCGGCCTAACACAGAGTCATACTTGAGCAGGTGACCCAGCGTAGCCGGGCTGGTGAGATCATTAATGGCCACGAACTCGATGTCAGCGTTCTGCTCGAGAGCGGCCCGAAAGGTATTTCTGCCAATTCGTCCAAATCCGTTGATGCCTAGCTTAAGCGCCATCCGTTCTTCGCCTCCTGAAGGTAAGTGATATTGGTGTACCTGTGTACGTCCGGCATTCTACCATATAGCGGGGGATTCGTAACCCGGACCGGCTGAAAACGCACCCGGGAGTTCTGCAGGATGTCCCGTTTTAAAGACTTTCCTGCTTTCCGTCTGCCAGTGCCACCAGTCGTCTCAACCGGTGGTTGACCGCCGACTTGCCAAGAGGTGGGTCGGCGAGACCGCCCAGCTCCGCAAGGGTTGACGATGGATTCTCAAGGCGAAGCTCAGCCATGGCGATAAGGCTGTCGCTCAGCCGTTCCCAGGCTCCGCTTTCCTGTAAATTCCGGATTGCTTCGATCTGCCGGATGGCGGCCATTGAGCAGCGTGCGGCATTCGCCTGGTCACAGTTCGCAACGCGGTTAGCGTCAGACCTGAAGCTGCTCATGATGGCGCGTTCCTCAAAATCGATGGCGGCCTGATGCGCTCCGGCCGTCACCAGGAAATCGCGAATCGTTGTCAGGCTCTTGGAATAAACAGCTGGATGCCTGCGACTCTGGCTGGTTCGCGAAAGCTGCAGTTCAGATGCCATGGCAGCCTCTTCAAGCGTGTCAAGAAATGCCGCGCTGTCCGCATAAATCTCCAGATGGGCAGGCGCTCCCGGAGCGCTCACCGACCCGGAGGCCAGGAAGGCCCCACGCAGGAACGATGCCTGGCAGCACTTGCGCTTTATGATGCGATCGGGGATTTTGTCCTGCAGCGACATCTGGTCGGAAAGCACGCCGATCTCATTGAGGAACTGAACCAGTCTCGAGCCCCCCTCCAGATATATCTCATATCGCTTGTGCGGTCCCAGGCGCCGCTCCTCGCGCACCCTTATCTCCACCGGCAGGTCGAAGGACCGGATCAGGGAAACAGTAGTGCGAGCCGTGGCTGAGAGACCAAAGGATGCATGCAGCCCGTACTGATCGCCCGGCTTGATATGGAAGCTGCCCGCGGCGCGAAAAAGGGCGGCCAGCTCCGCGGTCCTGCAGCAACCCCGTATGCGGGAGACGTGACTTAATTCCTGTTTTACCAGTGTCGTGAAAGTCATCGTGGTTGGGATTCCCCCCGTTTGGCGAAGATCGGGATAAGGATTACAAAAGCGACATGATCGCGTCGGCGAGCTTCACGCTGTCGTGACGAAAATAATTGCCGCCGGAGGCTACGTCCGCGAATACGATATTCACATCGAAGGCTTCAAGCCGGGCCCTGTCGATCAGAACCGGTGACGCTCCCTTGGCGCTGTAGAATTCGACGATCGGTGCAGGCGGTTCGAAAGTGTTGACGATCATGGTGTCGATCATACCCGGACGCGTGTGCGCTATCATGGCATCCAGATGCTCTACTACCGAGAAACCGAGAGTCTCGCCTGGCTGGGTCATGACATTGCAGACGAAGACCCTGGGACATGGGGCTGCCTCGACCGCGTCAGCGATCTTCGTGATCAGCAGGTTCGGGATAATGCTGGTAAAGAGGCTGCCGGGACCCATGACTATCATCTGTGCCTTGTTGATCGCTTCGAGTACATCATCAGTGGGACAGACATCATCCGGTTCGAGAAAGATATTCCTGCAGGCGCGGTTTGAATCGGCAATGGCGGACTGGCCTTCCACCGTGCAGCCGTCATCGAGCTCGGCCCTCAGCGTGACCAGGTCCAGTGATGCCGGCAGGACTTTCCCCCGGGCTGCCAGTATCCTGCCGGAGAGCCTCACCGCCTCCTCAAAATCATCAGTGACTTTCGACAGGGCCGCCAGAAAAAGATTGCCGAAACTGTGTCCGGAAAGCGTTCCCTCGTCGAAGCGATACTGGAAGAGGTCGCCCATGAGAGACTCATCCTCCGCCAGGGCGACAAGGCAGTTTCTGATGTCACCGGGCGGCAAAATGCCCAACTCCCGCCTGAGCCTGCCCGAGCTGCCGCCGTCGTCAGCCATAGTCACGACCGCTGTCAGGTCGCCAGTATGATGCTTCAGTCCCCTGAGGAGCACGGCCAGCCCCGTGCCGCCGCCCATGACGACGATTGCGGGACCTGCGGATAGCTGTTTTCCGACAGGGATCAAGATTATCCCGATTCAGCTTATTGCCGGCTGGAGTCGATTTCTTCTCACTCCTTGCCCACATCCCGGTGCCGCGTAATGACGCTGTAGTGATATTTCTTCTTGCGGTAGCGATCGGCCAGCCATTCAGCTGTCGCCACCGAGCGGTGGCGTCCCCCGGTGCAGCCGACGCCGATAATCAGGTTCGACTTACCTTCAGTCAGGTACATGGGCAACAGGTAATCCAGCAGGTCGGTCAGCTTCTCAAAAAAGATCTTTGCCTTCTCCGAGGTGACTACATATCTTCTGACGGCCTTGTCCATGCCCGTCAGCATCTTCATTTTCGGATCATAGTTGGGATTGGGCAGAAAGCGGATGTCGAAGACCAGGTCGGCGTCCAGAGGGGTGCCGTATTTATAGCCGAAGGAGATAAAGGTGACGAGGAACTCTCCACTGCCATCGAGCCCGACGTTCTTCAGAATATGAGCCCTGAGTTCGTGGATGTTCAGATCAGATGTATCAACTACCAGGTCGGCGCGGTGTTTGAGTTCAGTCAGCATCTCCTTCTCGCGCCTTATCCCCTCAGGGATGTTCCCATCCAGAGCCAGGGGATGCGGCCGTCTCGTTTCCTTGAACCGTCTCAGGAGCGCCGAATCCGATGCCTCAAGGTAAACCAGGCGGTAGCTGATACCCTTGCCGTCCAGTTCGTTAAGGCACCGCTCTATCTCCTCGAAATACTGTCCGCCACGTACGTCGCTGACGACGGCGACCCTCTCGACCTTGCTTCCCTCAAGGGAAAACAGGTCGGCCGCGGCCGGGATCATCTGGGGCGGAAGGTTATCGATACAGAAGAAGCCAGCGTCCTCGAACGCCGCCATTGCGTGCGACTTGCCGGCGCCGGAAAGCCCTGTGATGATCGTGAATTCTATGTGATGGTTCGGGTTCATTTGCCTTGGAACCTATCGGCCGTGTCGTCCAGGCTCTGGAGCACCCCGCGGGTTGCAGCGCTGCCCCGCTGTGAAATCGACAGCTGGTACATTATTCCTTCCATGAGTCTATTCGATTAACACCTGAGGTGAAAGACTGCCCTCGATTGACGCCAGCTTATTTTTCCAGTCCTTTCCACCGGAATAGCCACCCGGATCGCCATCGGAGCGAACGACCCTGTGACATGGAAGTATGACTGGAAAGGGATTCTTTGCCATGAAGTTCCCCACGGCGCGATGGGCGCTTTCGTGTCCCGCCAGACGGGCAAGCTGCGCGTATGTAACAAGACCGCCAAAAGGGACTTTCCAGAGCGCTTCGGCGACGTCGTTTTCAAACTGGCTCCACCGTGAGCGGTCAAGGTGGATTTTTTCCGCCTCAAAACTTATCTGCCGGCCCCGGAAATACAACTCCAGAAGCGATGCAATCCTGCACTTGTTCTGGCTGTCTTCATTTATGCCGCCCGACGCAGCGATTCCTGCCATGGTTTTTGATTCCTCGCTGCCGGTCTGCATGGACCTTATGGCCGGTAACGTATGAGACCAGAGCAAGCCGTTCCGCCAGACGAGGAGTCCGGGTCCATATTCGGTCTCATATGTCGTTGTTGTCAGCTCTACCGAGTTTGTTGACATAGGCATACACCTCCCTCGCAATCTTGGCCGGCAGGCCGGGAACAGCTTCCAGCTCATCGCTGCGCGCCGCAAGGAACCGCTCCGGTGAACCGAAATGTTTAAGGATGGCCTTCTTGCGTGCGGGTCCGATACCTGGCAGCCCGTCGAGGATCGAGCTTTCTGATGCGCTGGCGCGTCGCTGCCTGTGATATGTGATCGCGAAGCGGTGTGCCTCATCCCTGATCCGCTTCAGCAGGCCCAGCGCCACTGAGTCATCAGGTAGTTTCAGAGGCCTCTGCGTGCCTGGAATATAGATCTCCTCCTCGCGCTTGGCGAGGCCTATGACCTGGATATTGTTGAGTTTCATCCGCCGGAGCTCAGCGGTGGCGGCAGATACCTGTCCGGCGCCACCGTCGACAACAATGAGGTCGGGGCGTGAAGCGAAGCTCTCATCGGGTACTGATGAGACGACTTGGGCGGCAGCAGCTTCGGAAAGTTCGCCCGACGCTTCCATGGAAACCTTGCCGTTCGCCTCTTCGGGCGGTATCACCGCCTTGAATCGTCTGGCGATGATCTCGGCCATCATGGCGAAATCATCGGGGCCGGATACGCCGCGTACCGCGAACTTGCGGTAATGGGCCTTGCGCGGGAGACCGCCCTCGAATACAACCATCGAACCCACCGGATGTTCTCCCGCGATGTTCGATATATCGTAGCACTCGATCCGCAGGGGCAGACGGTCAAGGCCCAGCTTTGCCTTCAGTTCCTCCATCGCCCTCGCGGGACGGCTCTTTTCATCTGCCTGGCGCAACCTGTCCTGCCGCCAGGCGAGCACGGCGTTCTCCATCGCCATCTCCCACAGATTGCGTCGCTTGCCCCTGAGGGCCGGCCTGACATCGACGCGTGATCCTTTCTGGCCGGTCAGGAGGTCTTTCAGCATATCCGCGCTGGTCAGATCGGCGGACACGACGACCTCCGATGGCAAACCTATCGGAGTTGAATAATACTGGATGATAAACTGCTCTATCACCGCCTCTTCTGATTCCCCAGCGGCATTTTTCAAAAAGAAACTGCGCCGGTCAACGAGGTTTCCATCCCGCACCTGAAGGACCTGGACGTTCGCGGTGTCATCCTCGGAATAAACCCCGATGACGTCGAGGCTGTCCAGACCGATGGCGGTCGCCTGCTGTTTTTCGAGCAGATGCTGGAGCGCGCGCAGGCGGTTGCGCCAGAGCGCCGCCTCCTCGAAATGCTGGAGCGCGGCCGCCGCCTCCATGGCCCCCGTTATCTCCTCAACCAGACCCTCGGGCTTTCCCGCCATCAGGCGCTCGACTTTGTTGATCAGCTTTCTGTATGTGACAGGATCAACCCGCCCGTCACAGGGCGCGAGGCAGAGTCCTATGTGAAAGTTAAGACAGGGGGTACCGGAGCGCCGGCCGGGAACAGCGCCGCGGCATTTGCGGTAGGGAAAAATCCTGCCGAGGAGATCGAGCGTCTCCCGCAGCTTGCCCGCGCTTACGAATGGGCCGAAATATGCCACGCGCCGGCGATGCGGTTTCCGGGTAAGCGTCACGCGCGGAAATTCCTCATCCAGGGTGATTGCCACGTAAGGATAGGACTTGTCGTCCCTGAGCATGATGTTGAAAGGCGGGCGGTGATGCTTGATGAAATTCGCCTCTAAAAGCAGAGCCTCGGTTTCATTCGTTGTAGTCATGAAGTCGAAGTCATGCATGCGCTTCAGCATGCGGGAAATACGTTTGTCCGATTCCCTGGGGCCGCTCTTTCGAAAGTAGGACATGACCCGCTTGCGCAGCGATTTTGCCTTGCCGACGTACAGGACCTTGCCGCTCGAGTCCCGGAATATATAAACGCCGGGGAGGTCCGGCAGGGAATCGAGCAGCCGCTTCGTGCGGGCAGATGTGATTTCATTCGTCATCAGGCTATTTCCGGATGGTGCATGCCACCGGCATAACGCTTACAGCATCAATGATAGCACCGGAAAGACCCGTTAAGGAGGTATATTTACGCGACAAGAGGGGAGCCTTTCGGCTCCCCTCTTGTGGAGGTGGATTTAAATATGGACCTGCCATACATCCGTCTGCGGGGGACGGGAGGCGCGGTCGCAGTAGCAAAACAGTCAGTTAATGCCTCGACCGCACTGGTCTCTCTTACCTGCACAGCATTACTTGCATTTCGTCACCAGGACCGTAATACCTTCCCGGGGGCACAATGGGCTTCGTCATGCAAATTCAATCCAAGAATATAGACGGCATAATCGGTCAAAGGGTTCGTAAAAAAAGGTGTATATAAACCTCTTAGACCGGCAGCTTCCTGATCATGACATCCATCATTTTTTCCCTGTTCTTCAGGAGCCTGTCCAGTGTTTCGGCGCCAGGCCTGGGAGCGAACAGAAGACCAAGCACCATACCCACAAGCATGCCGAACAGCATGCGCCTCATGCCGCCTTTGCCACAACGCGACTTCTTTCCCGTGCAACTCATAGAGGGCCTCCTCCGCATTTGTCTTGATAACTGACAACGGGGACCTGCGGTCCCCGTTGTCGAATTTACCGGATGTTGAACCTGTTACTTTTTCCGGGACTTGGCCTTCGGCTTTGCTTTTGCCTTGACGACTTTGGCCTTTGTCTTCGGCTTTGCTTTTGCCTTGACGACTTTGGCCTTTGTCTTCGGCTTCGCTTTTACAGCCTTGGCCTTGGCCTTCGGCTTGGCCTTGGCTTTTACGGCCTTTGCCTTCGGCTTAGCCTTGGCCTTTGGCTTGGCTTTCGCTTTGACAGCCTTGGCTTTCGGCCTGGCTTTCGCTTTTGCGGCCTTGGCCTTCGGTTTGACCGTGGCCTTTACCTTCGCCTTCAGCTTCAAGAGTTTCTCGATATCGCGCTTGAAGGCCTTCCAGTCACGGCCATACAGCCGGTACGGGTTCCATGCGGTCACCGTCTTTGTGTGACGGTTGAACTCATGGAAGTTCGGCGCGCGCCCAAGCTTCCTGGCGATGCGCACACCCTCATCGATGTAACGCTCCCTCGTGGGCTTGCGTGGTTTTTCCAGACCCACACTCACCTTCAGCTCGCGCACACTCATACCCATGCGTAACGCCGGATACTTCGCGTCCACCTTGCCGAGCTTGACGAGCTTCTTCATCTCGTCCTTGGTGCGGCGTGCGGCCGGGATCATGCCGGCCTTGCGAACCGCGTTGGTCCAGCCACCGAAACGCGCCCTGATCGCCTCGGCGCTCGGACGGTTCGGTCCCTTGAGGTACCCGTGATAAGTCGGACCCATAAGGCCGTCCTTATCCACCTTCTTGCCCTCGGTCTTGAGAGCATTCAGCAGGTCCTGGTCGGAATAAAGTTTCTCCATTGTCCTACCTCTCTATATCTCGCCCCGTCTTGAAACGGGGACTCTGGTTGAGACCCTTTCGAGTCCCTCCTACCGTGCAGCCCCGATCGGGCTGTGCCCAAATTCAGTCCCCCGAGACTGAGAGTGCCGATTTTCCTGACATAAGCAGACCCCCCTGCTCGAATGTCATTGCCCTATTGATTCCCCTACCTTGTCGAGAATCCTGTGGGCGCATTCCAGCTTGGTCGCCTTCGCAACAAATTCATCGTTTCCTTCAGGCATAAGAATCGTGATTTCGTTTTCTTCCGACTCGAAACCTATATCCTGCCGGGATACATCATTGAACACGATCATGCCGAGATTTTTTTCTTCCATCTTCCGGCGCGCGCGCCCGATTTTGTCCGCTCCAAACTCAGCGGCAAACCCGACTTTCAGCCTTCCATTACCACTTGCTTCCAAGCCAGAAACTATATCAACTGTTGGTACCAGCTGCAAGTGAATTTCCGACTTCCGTTCAAGCTTTCCCGCTGCTGTCTCGGTTGAAACCTCGTAGTCTGAAACAGCGGCGGCCATGAGCAGGACGTCACATTTGTCAAACTCCCTGTCAAGGACTTCCTGCAGGTCAGCCGATGTCTGAACGTCGATGTAACGTATGCCGGGAAGACGCTCCAGAGTACAGTTTGCGGCAATCACAGTCACCGACGCGCCCCTGTCCCTGGCTGCTTCGGCCAGTGCAAAACCCATTCTGCCAGTCGACCTGTTTGTGATATATCTGACGGCGTCTATCGGTTCACGCGTTGCGCCCGCGGTCACCAGGATGTCAACGCCCGCCAGACCTTCGTTCTGACGTGACCCAAGCAGGCTGCGGACCCGGGCCAGTATCTGCTGTGGTTCCTCCATGCGTCCATCACCGGACTCTCCACAGGCCAGACTCCCGGTCTTTGGCATGATCGAATGGATACCCCTTCTCTCAAGCGTCGCCATGTTCTCCTGAACCGCAGCATTGTGCCACATGCGATTGTTCATGGCCGGGCAGACGAACACCGGTCCATCCATCGCCATATAAGAGGAAAGTAGAAGATTGTCCGCGATGCCCGCCGCCATCTTGCCGATGGTGTTAGCCGTCGCGGGCGCGATTATCATAAGATCGGAGCGAGCCAGTTCGATGTGAGCGAAACCATCTGTGCTTTCACCAGAAAATGCGTCACTGACAACTGGATGACCGCTCAGAGCCCGGAAAGTCGCCTCGCCAACAAAGTGCCTGCTCGTGAGTGTCTGCACGATACGCACATCGTGGCCGTCTGACTTCAGTAAACGCAGAAGCTCGACCGCTTTATAAGCGGCGATACTGCCCGTTACGCCTAGAGTGATGTTTTTTCCGGAATATTGCATGGTTTTCATACCGGCAATGTCAGCGGTTTTGAGCAAAACCGCCTGACTGTCAACAGACTCCGCTGGGGAGTAGTGGAAGACCTGCCTGGAATCTTTTCAAACCTGCGCATCATGAATCCTGAGCCGTTTATCCCGGAGCGTGACGAACACGCGTTTATCAGACGCGATAACGGTACGAGATATTTCCCGCGGCAATCTCTTCCATGGCTATTGTGAGTATGTTCCTGCTACGCGTATCAACCAGCGGCGGCGGTATATCGTCTATGCTGCCTTCTTCCCGGTTGCGGTAATAGTTGTTGATCTGTCTTGCCCTTCTGGCGGCCAGAATCACAAGCGCGTACTTGGAATCGACCTTTTCCAGCAAGGTATCTATTTTCGGTTTATTCAACTTGAGCCTCCCTCAAGGCTTGTCTTTATTATCTGCTCGAGGTCATCCGCAGCCTGAGCGACGGTTTGATTAACTACAATGTAGTCAAATTCTTCCCTCGCCGCAAGTTCTTCGCGGGCGCGTTCAAGGCGGACCTCGCGTTCAGACGACTCCTCCGTGTTCCGGCCCGCCAGCCTTTTGTGCAGTTCCTCCATGCTTGGCGGCTCGATAAAGATGAGAACCGCCTCCCGCATTTCCTCCCGCACCGACCGTGCTCCCTCGAGTTCGATCTCCAGTATCACGTTCCGGCCCGACCTGAGGTTATCCTCGACTTCGCTCTTTAATGTTCCGTAGTTGTGCGAGCCGTATTTTACGTGCTCGATAAAATCTCCCTCATTTACCCTACGGTCAAACTCTTTCTGGCTGAGGAAATTATACTCACGGCCCTGTTGTTCACTATCGCGCATCGGACGGGTGGTCGCGGATCTTGAGAGGACGGCGTTTTCCAGACGGGGGAGAATACTACTAATCAGTGTGCCTTTACCAACACCGGATGGACCGGTTATCACAAAGAGGCTGCCTTGCCGGTTCACCCTCTCTCCCTGGACGCGTGGCCTGTTAGGGGCGAAAAAAAGTCACCAGCTCCCGGCGCTGCCTTTCAGAGAGGCCGCCGACAGTCTTGTTTGGACTGATCCGGCAGTGGTTCAGCACCTTCGCTGATTTGACCTTGCCGCAATTGGGGACGGCCAGCAATACATCAATGACCTTGGCGGTCTTGATGAATTCTGGCGGAGCGGCCAGAATCTCGTCTATCTTTATGGCCCCCTTTTTCAGGTCTTTCTTGAGACGCGCGCGCTGCGAGCGAACATTGTTGGCGCGTCGCAGAGCATCGAGTCGCTGCTCGAGAGTCCTGACAGGGGTGGCGGATGTCGGTTCGGAAGGGGACATCAGTGGCTATTATATGAACTAGGATGCGCTCTTTGCAAGAAGATGGGAATCTGGGGCCCCGATCGGCGTCTTCGGTTACGGCAAACCGGCTCTTGTGATATTCTTGCCCCCATAATATCTGCATACATTAATAATGCCTCAGGAAAGGATTGCCATGAAAAACAGGCTTCTTAAAACTGCCACAATCGGAGCCGCTTTTCTGATGGCGGCGATTGCATGGACCGGTTGCGGAACTGACAAGGTGGATACACAGGCGCTCGAGGATCTGGCCAAGCTTCCGGACACGCTCACGCAGATGGAAGCAAACATGGAAACGATGTCCAAGAAGATGGAAGCACTCGCGAAACAGGAGATGACCGTTGAAGTCGTCGAAGACGGCAAGACGACCAGCAAATGGTCCCAGAAAGACGGAAGCTGGCGCTATGATGATCCCAGCAACGCGAAGTCTTACACAATCTATAACAAGGAAAAGAACAAGACCTGGAGCGTCGACGACAAGACGGCGGTTGAGTTCAGCGGAGCCAACGACATGGCCGCTCTCGGCTATAATCCGGCGACGATGCTCAGCCTCTACGCCCTGATGCCGAAGACGGGTGGCTCTGATGATGTCTGGGAGTTCAAGATGGGCGGAGATGAGATTATTATCGAGTTTAAGGGTCCTGACGGCTTTCCCAGCAAAGTCACCTCGACCAGTTCGGGCAAGACAACCGTGACTGAGTTCAAGTATTCGAATGTCGGCTCGGTTAAAAGCAGCATCTTCGACCTGCCGTCTGACGTCAAGGTCACAAGCATAGATAGTTCGGGCAGCGGCAGCACAAACTCGGTTACAGTTCCAGACGGCGGTTACTAGGAACAGCTGAAAACTAAGGTTAACCATTTGGATAATCAAAGGGCGGTCCGCATGTGCGGGCCGCCCTTTTAAATTCCTGTTTCATTTTGAATAAATCGGCGGGATGTTTCAGACGCGGTGCCCTGTTAAGACTTGGAGGCTACGGGCGATGAGCAATACCGATCAGTTTCTCTACCGAACCCAGCCCCCGCTCATCCATTAGTTTCCTTAGACCGGATACCATGCTTTCAGCAATGAGGGGATCCCGGAAGTTGGCCGTTCCCACAGCCACAGCCGAGGCGCCGGCCGCGAGAAATTCAAGCACGTCCTGAGCCGTCGTGACGCCGCCCATGCCGATCACCGGCACATCGAGTGCGCCTGTCACCATGTAGACCGCGCGCAGAGCGACGGGTTTGACCGCCGGGCCGGAGAGTCCGCCGGTGACATGGCCCAGGACTGGTTTAAGGGTCCTCGGGTGCAGCGCCATGCCATGTACCGTGTTTATCATGGAGAGGCAATCGGCGCCGCCCGCAACCGCCGCCCGTGCCAGCGCGACGATATCCGTCACGTTAGGGGTAAGCTTGGCGATCAGGAACTTTGATGTCGCCTCCCTGGTAAGGGAGACGGCTTTTCTGGTACGGTCCGGGTCGCAACCGAGAGCCATACCATCCAGCTCGACATTCGGACATGAGATATTGAGCTCGATGGCCGCCACTTCATCGATTTCGTCGAGCAGCCGGGCGCATCGTCCGTAATCTTCCGTTCGTTCCCCGGCGACGCTGACGATCAGCGGCACCGGCAGGGTTTTCAGAAGCGGAAGGTCCTGCGAGATGAACGCTTCTATTCCCCTGTTGGCCAGACCAATGGAGTTCAGCAGTCCCGCAGCTGTTTCGTAGAGACGCGGAGGATCATTTCCAACCCTCGAGTTCAGCGTGACGGTTTTAGGGATGTACGCAGCAAAGGGAAAGTCTGAAATGAATTCGTCGCCGATGATCCTGCCGGCTTCCATGGCATCGAATGTCCCCGACGCGTTGATCACGGGGTGTTTGAGTATGAGCGGGCCAAGTGTCGTTGACAGACCTTCGGGAACTCCTACCATAGCAACTCACCCGCCTCAAAGACCGGCCCTTCGCTGCACGCCCTCTGATAACCTCTCGTGGTCCTGACTACACAACCCTGGCAGGCGCCAATACCACAGGCCATATGAGCCGCGGCCGATACCTGGGCTCTCACCCCGTTCTCACTGGCTATACGCGCGACTTCACGCAGCATAGGATCCGGCCCGCAGGCAAAAACCTCAACGGCCTGCTTATCCTTCATGCCGACATTGCCCGAAAGGTAGGCGGAAAGCGGTTCACTCACCAGACCCCTCGTCCCGACCGAAGCGTCCTCGGTGAAGACTTCGACCAGGTAGTCACGAAACAGTTCGGCCGAAACAGCCTGGCTTCGCGTCCTGAAGCCCAGTAGACAATGCACATCGCGGCCACTCGCAGTCAGGGAACGCGCCAGTAGCGCCAGCGGCGCTACACCGATGCCGCCTCCGACCAGCAACGCCATGCCCCCTCCTCCGGAATCAAAACCGTTTCCCAGTGGTCCCAAAACACTCAACCTGTCACCGACCCTTAGCCTTGCAAGATCGTCTGTCCCTTTCCCCACGGGCTCGATGAGGATCCTGACCAGGTCGGCATCGATATCGTGTATACCCAAAGGCCTGGGAAGGAGCGGATCGAGTGACGGTCCGGACTGCCTGACCATCAGAAACTGGCCGGGGATTGCCGATTCAGCGATCTCGCGAGCGACAAACGAGATCAGCCGGTAGGCTCCGACCTGGCGGCTCTCCACGACGGGATATTCGATCAGGCTAGCTGGAGCGGGTTTTGCCACCGTGGAGCTCCTGAAGATTGTGCAGCTGGATTTCCGGGTCGCGGCTGGCCTCGATAGCTGCAACCGCGGCCTCCGCCCCGGCCATCGTGGTAACACAGGGAATGCCTGTGCGCAATGTGGCGCGACGGATCTCATATCCATCCGTGCGGGCGCCGCGCCCGCGGGGCGTATTGATCACTCCGTCGATTTTTCTCATGAGGATCATGTCGACGATGTTGGGCTTGCCTTCCGTGAATTTCCTGACCGGCTCAGCGGGAACACCGGCCGTCTCCAGCGCTTCCGCGGTTCCCGATGTCGCGGTTATCCTGAAGCCAATTTCGTGGAGACGCCTGGCCAGCGGTATGGCCTGTTCCTTGTCGGCGTCGCAGATGCTCATGAAGAAGGTGCCGTCCAGCGGCAGCGTCTGTCCGGCGGCGGCCTGCGCCTTGGCAAAAGCGATGGGGAATGACGTAGCCACTCCCATGACCTCACCGGTGGACTTCATCTCCGGCCCCAGCGTAGTGTCGGCGCCCGGCAGGCGCGAGAAAGGCAGGACTGCTTCCTTGACCGTGAAATGCGGATGAGATGCCTTGTCGGGAAGTTTCATATCAGCCAGCATCTGGCCGAGAATCACGCGCGTGGCCACCTTGGCGAGCGGCACACCGGTAGATTTGCTGACAAAGGGAACCGTGCGCGAACCACGGGGGTTGGCCTCCAGAACGTAAACTTCATCGTCTTTGACCGCATACTGGATATTTACGAGGCCAATGACACCCAACTCGAGCGCCAGGCTGGCCGTGTTCTCTTTTATCTTCTCTATAAGCTCGGGAGCCAGCGAGAACGTGGGTATCACGCAGGCGCTGTCGCCGGAATGGACTCCGGCCTCCTCGATGTGCTGCATGATGGCGCCAATGTAGACATCCTTGCCGTCGCAGACTGCGTCAACATCCATCTCCATGGCGTCTTCCAGAAATTTGTCGAGCAGGATCGGATGTTTAGGCGAAGCCTGAACCGCCTCCTTGATGTAACGCTCCAGGTCCTGCTGGTTATAGACGATCTCCATCGCACGCCCGCCCAGCACATAGGATGGGCGCACCAGCATCGGGTAACCGATGCCCGCCGCGATCTCGAGGGCTTCCTCAAGGCTGCTGGCCATTCCATAAGGCGGGTGCGCTATGCCGAGCCTGCGCAGGACCTCGCCGAAACGGCCCCGGTCCTCGGCCAGGTCGATGGCATCCTGTGGCGTACCCAGGATCGGCACCCCGGCCTCATCCAGCCCGGCCGCGATCTTCAGCGGCGTCTGTCCGCCGAACTGCACGATTACGCCCTTCGGTTTTTCATTCTCGACGACGTTGAGGACGTCCTCGAGGGTCAGCGGCTCGAAATACAGCCTGTCCGAGGTGTCGTAGTCGGTGCTGACCGTCTCCGGATTGCAGTTGATCATGATGGCCTCGTAACCACACTCGCGGCTGGTCATGACCGCGTGAACGCAGCAGTAGTCGAATTCGATGCCCTGGCCGATGCGGTTGGGGCCGCTGCCGAGGATTATCACCTTCTCGCGATCAGATGCTATCGCCTCGTTCTCCTCGTCATAACAGGAATAAAAATATGGTGTCTGGGCCTGGAACTCGGCGGCGCAGGTATCGACGGACTTGTATACCGGTATGACACCGGCGGCCTTGCGGGCGCTGCGCACATCTGCCTCGGTCGCCCCGGTGAATTCCGCGATCAGCGCGTCGGAGAAGCCGGTCTGTTTCGCGGCACGCAGGTCCTCTTGATCGAGACCCTCCAGCGACCGGCCGCGCAGATATTCCTCGTGCAGCGAAATCTCCTTGAATTCCTGCAAAAACCAGGGGTTTATCTGGGTCGCGTCCTCGATTTCGCTGGTGGTTACACCGCGCCTCAGCAGCTCAAAGATAAGATCATAACGCTCGGCGCATGGTATGGCGATGGCGGCCATCATGTTCTCCGTGGACGCGTCGGCGTCGACATCGACGTCCAGCTCACGAGAGCGCATCGACTTGAGGAACGACTCCCTGAATGTGCGCCCGAGGGCCATGTTCTCACCAACACTCTTCATGTGAGTGGTCAGCGTCGCATCAACCTTGGGGAATTTCTCGAAGGCCCATCTTGGTGTCTTTACGACCACATAGTCGATCGTCGGTTCAAACGACGCCGGCGTCATGCGGGTGATATCGTTGGGAATCTCATCGAGCGTATAGCCGACGGCGAGCCGCGCAGCGATCTTGGCGATGGGAAAACCCGTCGCTTTTGACGCCAGCGCCGAACTGCGGGAAACGCGCGGGTTCATCTCGATAACGACGATCTCCTCGGTCTCGGGGTTGACCGCGAACTGGATGTTGGAGCCGCCGGTCTCAACCCCGATCTCACGGATGATAGCCAGCGAGGCGTCACGCAGACGCTGGTACTGGGCATCCGTGAGTGTCTGCGCGGGAGCCACGGTTATGCTGTCTCCCGTGTGCACACCCATGGGGTCGATGTTCTCTATGGAGCAGACGATGACGACATTGTCCGCCTTGTCCCGCATGACCTCGAGTTCGAACTCCTGCCAGCCGAGGACGGACTCCTCAAGCAGTACCTGGCCGATGGGACTCGCGGTCACGCCGTCTTCGACGATAGCGCAGAAGGAATTCAGGTCGCGCGCTATGCCGCCGCCGTGCCCGCCAAGAGTGAAGCTGGGCCTTATGATTATGGGAAGTTTCAGGTTTTCGAGTTTCTCACAGGCTTCCTTGACCGATGTCGCCATGGAACTGCGCGGCACCCGCAAACCGATGCGGTCGATGGCGTCACGGAAGAGCTCACGCTCCTCGGCGCGCTGGATGGCATCATAGTCCGCGCCGATCAGCGAGACTCCATACTTCTCGAGCACACCGGCCTCATATAGATTGACTGCCAGGTTGAGGGCCGTCTGCCCGCCCAGTGTCGGCAGCAGGGCGTCGGGACGCTCAAGCTCGATGATGGCCGTCAGTGTCGGCACATCCAGCGGCTCGATATATGTCCTGGTGGCGTAATCGGGGTCGGTCATGATCGTCGCCGGGTTGGAGTTGACGAGGATGACCTCGAACCCCTCCTCCAGCAGCACCTTGCAGGCCTGGGCGCCCGAGTAATCGAACTCACAGGCCTGGCCGATGACGATCGGCCCCGAACCGATGAGCATGATCTTGTTGATGTCGGTACGACGCGGCATCAGGCGATGATCCTTCCGGGATCGTCGCCGGAGCTGTCGCTGTCATCGCCGCCGCGGGATTCCATCATCGTGACGAACTCGTCGAAGAGGTAACGCGAATCATGCGGGCCGGGACTTGATTCAGGATGATACTGGACGGAGAACGCGGGTATATCGATGCATCGTATTCCCTCCACGGTTCCGTCGTAAAGATTCAGATGGCTGATACGCGCCTCGCCGAAATCCGTATCCAGTATGAGGTCCTCGCTCGCCGGCGCCTCGAAGAAAGTCCTGCCCTGCGGCTGCTCCAGCTTGCGGGCCAGCGCCGCGGGCATCTCCACCGCGAAACCATGGTTCTGGGAGGTGATCTCGACATAGTTGCGGTCGAGATTCTTCACGGGATGGTTGGCGCCGCGATGGCCGAACTTGAGCTTGTATGTCTTGAGCCCCAGCGCCTGGCTGAGTATCTGATGGCCGAGACAGATGCCGAAAACCGGCACGGTCCCGAGCAGCTTTGAGATGCAGCGCACCGCGTAATCGAGCGCCGCCGGGTCACCCGGGCCGTTGGAGAGGAAGATTCCGTCGGGATTCAAAGCCAGTATCTCCTGGGCGGGAGTATTGGCTGGCACTACGATGACGTTACAGCCGGCCGCCCCCAGGCATTTGATGATGGAACGCTTTATGCCGTAGTCGATCGCCACCACACGGTGTTTTCCCTTCAGGAACTCGAGCTCGTAGCTCTCGCGGCAGGTCACCCGGCTTGCCAGGTCCTGCCCCGCCATCGGAAAAGTATCGTCCAGCTGGCGCTTTATATCTTCTTCGCTGAAATCGCCCCAGTAGACACAGGCTCGCATGGCGCCGTGCTCGCGTATGCGCCGCGTGAGGGCGCGCGTATCGATGCCACTGACTCCCGTTACGCCCTGACCGGCCAGCCAGTCCACCAGGCCGTGCTCTGCCGTACAGTTGCGGTCCATGTTATGTATCTCGCGCACGATTATCGCCCGCGAATGTACCTGGTCGGACTCGCTGGCGATGTTACAGACGCCGTAGTTACCGATTAGCGGATATGTGAACGTCACCATCTGGCCGTGATAGGAGGGATCGGTAATGACCTCCTGGTAGCCGGTCATGGCCGTATTGAAAACGATCTCGCCGAAGACAGCCCCCTGGGAGCTGAAGCCGCGGCCGCGGAAAACCGTTCCATCCTCGAGCATGACCGCGGCTGGTTTTTCTGTGGTCGTTTTTAATTTTCCGAATGCCAAATCCTGTTTCCTTCTGTCGCGGCCAGGGCCGTCAGCCTGTTCTTACTGTTCCATTCCCGTGCCTGTTATTCCGAATATTGAGACGGCTTAAATCCTTCAGATCCTTCGCTTCGCTCAGGATGACATGCCTAAATCATGGATGACATGCCTATTTCCTGGATTACATGTCTGTATTCTTGATGACATACGACCGTTCCGGTTGGCGCGATGTTCAGGATGAGGTCAATTCGTTCCTGTACGCGACTCTTCCCGCCGCAAGCGTCATCTGGACGCAGCCTTTTACTTTCCTGCCCGCATAGGGCGTATTCCGCGATTTGCTCTGAAATGACGCGGGATCGATCTCAAATTCATTCAAAGTATCAACCAGGCAGAGATTGGCTTCCTCACCCACTGATATCGCCGGCACCGGCAGGCCGAAAGCCTTCGCCGGGTTGGATGACATCGCCTGGACGATCACGTCCAGAGACACTTCCCCGGTCTCGACGAGTTCCGTGAAAAGGACAGGGAAGGCCGTCTCCAGGCCGATCACGCCGAAGGGCGCCTCCTCGAAGGGAGTATCCTTCTCCTGCGCCGCATGAGGGGCATGGTCGGTGGCAATACAGTCTATAACGCCGGAGACAAGCGCCGCCACCAGCGCCATTCGATCGTCCTCGCCGCGAAGTGGCGGGTTCATCTTAAAGCATGAATCCAGACCCGCGACATTGGTATCCGTCAGTGTCAGGTGATGCGGGGTGACTTCACATGTCACGCGGGCACCGCTCACACGGGCGGCGCTGATCAGTTCCAGAGAACGGATGCAGCTGATATGTGCGATGTGAACCCGGGCATTTTCGTACAGTGCAATCTCCAGGTTGCGGGCAACATCCGCCGATTCAGAGGCGCAAGGTATTCCGGCAAGACCCAGACGCGCTGAGACTTCACCTTCGTTCATCACACCGGCGCCCGCGAGTCCGGGATCCTCACAGTGAAGGCTGAGTGGCAAGTCGCTCATGTGAGCCGCCTGGAACGCGCTCCGTAAGATGCCGCTGTCGGTCACGGGCCGGCCGTCATCAGAGAACGCGACGGCGCCGGCGCCGGCCATGTCCCAGAGATCGCTTAGATGTTCGCCCTTCTGTCCGCGGCTGATGGCTCCAACAAACGCTACCCGCACTACCGCGTCGCTCTCGGCGACTTCGGCCAGCGATGCTATCACGGCCGCGTTGTCGACGACGGGGTCGGTGTTTGGCATGGCGCAGATGGTCACGTAACCACCCGCCGCGGCCGCTCGCGTGCCGCTGGCCATGTCTTCCTCGTCTTCCCTGCCGGGAGAACGCAGATGCGTGTGCAGATCAACAAAACCCGGCAGCAGCAGTAACCCCCTTGCGTCGATGACCTGCGCCCCCTGCGGCCTGCTTTTGCCCGCGGGGCCGATCCTGGTGATCACACCTTTCTCGACGGTCACGTCCGTGGTGATGTCGATTCCCGACGCGGGATCGAATACACGTACGTCCGCGATGATGAGGGTTGCTTTCGTGCCGCGTTTTGCTATCGTGGTCGTCAATTTTTTCCTCTTGATCGAATACTCATATTACAAATCATCACTTCGCATACAATCAAAAGCTGGTAGCTCATCCGACCGCATGGATATTCTTCACTTCCGCTTCAGATGCCCCGGCGGTGGTTTCACCGGCAGCCTCGACCGCCGCGGCGGCGTTGTCGACGATGATCCTGTACATAATCGCCATCCGCACCGCGAGTCCGGCTTCGACCTGCTGCAGGATCAGGTTCTCCCCTGAATCCGCCAGCGCGGCCGATATCTCGACTCCGCGGTTGATCGGCCCTGGGTGCAGGACTTTCCTGCCGCCGCCGAGATGCTCAAGGCCGACCTGGTAGCGCGCTATATATTCCCGCATCGAAGGCAGGTAATTGGCGTCCTCGTGACGCTCCTTCTGCATTCTCAAAAGATAGATCACGTCCATGTCCTCAAGCGCGTCAAGGCTGTTTGCCACACCGGCTCCCAGCGCCTCTACTCCGCGCGGCAGGAGTGCGGGCGGCGCCACCAGCGTGACTTTCATCCCCATCTTCTGGAAACCGATAATGTTCGAGCGCGCCACGCGGCTGTGCAGGACGTCGCCAACGATGGCTACCTTCAGACCGCCCAGCTCCCCGAATTCCTGCTGCAGCGAAAAGATATCCAGCAGGCACTGGGTCGGGTGCTCACCCATACCGTCGCCGGCGTTGATGACATGCGCTTCAGTGAATCGGGCCACGAACGCGGCGGCGCCGACGTGGGGGTGTCGAATGACGATGATGTCGGGCCGGTAGGCGTTAAGGGTCAGGGTCGTGTCTTTTAGCGATTCGCCCTTGCCCACCGCGCTGGAGTCAGCCTTGACGTTGATGACATCCGCCGAAAGCCGCTTACCGGCAAGCTCGAACGAGGTCGAAGTACGGGTGCTCTTCTCGTAGAAAAGGTCGATGACGGTGCGGCCCCGAAGCGTCGGCACCTTCTTGATGTCACGCTTGGAGAGGTCGAGGAAATCGACGCGCGCCGTTGCCAGCAGCGATTCGATGTCCTCGCGGTCCAGGTCGTTCATGGAAAGCAGGTGCCGGTTCATGACTCAACCTCCTCGCGGGTCGCTTCCAGTACGATCTCGTCCTTCCCATCGACTTCCGACAGGCGTACGTTGATACGCTCGTCCTGGGAAGTGGGAAGATTCTTGCCGACAAAATCAGGCCGGATCGGCAGTTCGCGGTGGCCGCGATCGACCAGCACCGCCAGCTGGATGCAGGACGGGCGGCCATAATCGAAGAGCGCATCGATGGCGGCGCGAATGGTGCGCCCTGTGAAAAGCACATCGTCGACCAGCACGATGGTCATGTCGTCGATACCGAAGGGAAGGTTGGTGCCCTTGATCTCCGGCTGCGCCAGGCGCGAGCGGACAGTGAGGCTTCCGCGCGCGGCGACATCGTCACGGTAAAGGGAGATGTCGAGTTCGCCCACGGCAATCTCCCGGCCGGTGAACTGCTCGATGAGTTTGGCGAGGCGATGCGCCAGGTGGGCGCCGCGGGTATGGATACCAACGAGAGCCAGCTGCCCCGGGTCCTGGTCTTTTTCAAGGATCTCATGGGAGATGCGGACGATTGTGCGCCCGAGCTGGTCAGCGGAAACTACTGTCTTAACAAAAACGCCGCTCACACGCGGGTCCACGATGCGGACACGCAGCGGCGGCTATGGGCAAACTTACCTGTTGGAAGGCTCATATTGCTCCCTTGTCAGCCTCACTGGGCGTGAATTAAAGGGTGATGCACAAGCAATAGTAGTTTATCGGAAGAGGTGGGTGGGAGTCAAATGGCGGCTGGAAATCGACCTGCCGCCCGAGATCATACGACTAGCAGCGGCCGATTGCCATTTACGAATCATAGCCGGGCGGCAGCCTCTACCGAGGCTGCCGCCCGATTCAATTTCATAGATTCAATTAATTCCAAGCCTCAAGCTAACCACTCCTGAGGCATCTTCCGGTTACCATACAGAGATCAAGCTACCGATGTCAGTTAACCCTATGCAAACGGGTCAAATGGAACACTTCCCTGACACTCCCAGCACTGTTCTGCCGTAAGCTCCCTGAGACTGCCGAGCTTGGTCAGTTCCGGCTGTTCGTACGGTTCCCGCATTTCGTTTTCTGCCATATCCATCTCCCCAATACCGAGATTAGACCTGCGATTTAAGGATAGAAGTACTCGGTTAAGCATTGATCATATGCACATGCCGTATTGGTGAATTTATATGTTGTCACACCCACCGGCCAGTAGTACTTCACCGAGAATGAGACAGAACCGCCCGGCGCAATATCACCAAGCACCGGCAACGGAGACGGGCTCGTCAGGTAAATACCATTCGTCGCCATCATGCTTAACATGCCTACATTATATGCGCTGGGGCCAATATTATCCATACGGTAATCCACCGTTACCCACCGGTATGGATCGCCGGCGACGACGTAAGGCCCTTTCACCTTGAAGAGCGTGAGGTTTGGCCTGCCGCTGCTCTTGCAGAAGGTGCCGTTTGCAGTTCCTGTGTTGCCTGCGGCATCGGTAGCGTAGATTACAACAGAATGCGGTCCATACGCGACACCGGATGTCGGACAGCTGATATTCCCGACGATAACAGTACAGGCGATATCCGGACCTCCGTCAATCCTGGCCACAGCCGAAACCACGCCGACTTCATCTGTAGCTGAGCCGGTTATCGTCGGATCCCCACTTTCATAGATGGTGTCAGAGGGACCGCCATATGTCACGATCGGTGCGGTAGTGTCTACGACTGTCACCGTCAAAGTGCCCGTGCCGGTGTTGCCTGCGCCGTCAGAGGCCGAGCAGGTCACTGTCGTGCTTCCAAGCGGGAAGGTCGAGCCGGAGGCCGGAGTGCAGCTGGTCAGGTCAGTGCCGTCCACAATGTCCGTGGCGCCTGACGTAAAGTAGACCACTGCGCCGGATGGGCCTATGGCCTCAACCGTCACATTGCCTGAAGTGGTCACTGCCGGTGCGGTGGTGTCTGCAACGGTCACCGTAAGTGCGGCTGTGCCCGTGTTGCCAGCGGCGTCAGTAGCCGAGCAGGTCACTGTCGTACTTCCCAGCGGGAAGGTCAAGCCGGAGGCGGGTGTGCAGCTGGTGCCGCCGACTACGCCGCTGAGCGCGTCAGTAGCATATGTATCGAAGCTGGCGGATGATCCGGACGGACCTGTAGCCTCAACGATCAAGTTGCCGGAGGTAGTCACGGCAGGTGGAGTCTTATCGATCATAACAGTAGCCGTTTTTGTGGTTTCCACGTTTCCAGCCACATCCTGTGAGCGGTAAGTGATCGTATGGATGCCGTCTCCGTTTACTGCTACAGCTAAACCATACTGCGATGCTCCCGCGTCAAGCTCATATGTAGTGGAAGCGCATCCACTTCCGGCATCGGTACAGGCGAGAGTTACGCTCACATCGATATTCTGCCAGCCCGTGGGAGCATTATCAGTAGTCACCGGCGCCGTGCAATCACCGCTGCCGTTTACAACCGTGCTGCTCGTCGTGGTGTTGCCGGCTTTGTCGGTGACAGTCACAACAACCTGGTGAGGACCGCAGCTCAGGGTGCCCACTATCGGACAGGTATAGCCGCTCGAACTGGATCCATCACGATCGTCATCCAAATCGTTGTATCTACCATCGGACTTATGATGGCCGCCTAAGGAGTCTTCATAGTACGCGTCATGATCTTCATCGCGGCCGTCGTGATCGTCGTCGTAACCGTCGTGGTCATTGTCATAATCGTCCCGGTCCTCGTCCCGGCCGTCATGATCATCGTCATAGCCGTCGTGGTCGTCATCGCAGCCGGTTCCTGCGGCATTACAGTTGAGCCTGATTCCATCAACATAAACCACAACGGATGCGATACCGCTTGAGGGATCCGGATCGTGATACTTGACAGCAACGTTAGATGTGCTTGCCGTAATGCTGTCGATGACAGGTGCAACCGTATCAGTTACTGTTACTTCGTGATCTTCGTCTTTTCTGTTGCCGTATTTATCCTTTACAGAAACGCGGACGTTATGTTTCCCTGGCTTCATGCCGGAGGCCGTACAGCTGACTTTTCTATTGGTTTTCAGACAACCTGTTACCATGGCGTCGGGAATAGTTACACTGTCACTTTCTGAATCGATCTCGCTATCAACATCCAGAAAGTCAGCCTCTACCGTATGCGAGTTTTCATAGGATGTTCTCTTCGTCTCGACGCGGGTGATCAGCGGAGCGGTCGTGTCATAGCCACTCAAACTTGTGGTTGATATCGTTAAAACCTGAGCATACGCAGCACCAGCAAACATACTCAATCCAAAAAATACCCCAACTGCCAGTACTGATATCCTGTAAAACCATTTTGAAAGAGCTGGGTCTTCTTTCATCCCCTATCCCTCCTAATAGATTTGACGAGCCGGGTTTTGGCCCCGGTACCCTCTCGCCGCCCGCCTCCTGAAAAAGTAGGTTTATAATGATAGTCTTTTTCAGTACATTTGTCACCTTTTATTGTTTGATATCACGGTGGAAGATATTTGCGGATATGTCAGCACCTGAAACGCCATTTTTGGCCCTATGGCAGACATGGAGCAACCCGTCAGACGTTATGTTGTTTCTGAAGCAGATTTGTTCGTTTTGCAGGCAAAAGATCTTGTTGTATATGATACAGACTGACTTTTCCAGCAACAATGATCTGAAACAATTGCGTCTATAGTTCTCCTATTGCTTCCATAATGCGGCGCGCGGCTTCACGATAGGATCGACCCTTGGACATGCCGGAAATATCGAGATCAACGGGTTTTCCAACCGTCACCGTGACGTGAGGGCGGTGCGGCCGGCGGTTACGCACGACCTGGTCATTGCCGCGCAGCCGGACCGGAATAACGGGGACACCAAGCTTTACGGCAAGCATGCCGACACCCGCCTGCGGCTCACCGAAATGACCGTCACGAAAACGGGTTCCTTCCGGAAACATGCCTATGATGTGGCCAGCCTCCACCAGTTCCTGCGCGCTGCGGATAGCCTCCCGGTCGGATTCCCCCCGCCTTACGCGGAACGCGCCCACCTTGTAGAGGTACCAGCCGAGGACAGGCACTTTCAGGATCTCGGCCTTGCCCATCCAGCGTATGTAACCCGGATAAGACAGACAAAGGAAGGGCGGGTCCATGTTGCTGGAGTGGTTAGAGGCGATGATCGCCGGCCCGTTCTCCGGCCAGTTTTCAGCGCCGACCACTTTTATCCCGTAAATCAGCCGCAGAGGTCTGGTTATCAGCACCCGCGAAACGGCGTAGATTACCGGGGATAATCTGTCCGCTGATATTTCAGACAAATTCAGCCACCTCTCCAGGAAAGTGATGATCTGGTCCTGTTGCAGTTCAACTTCTTCTCGCCGCGACTTGATTAACACTTGGGCGAGCAGGAATACCACATTATTCTATCACTGGTCATCGGCAGGAAAAATCAATGGGTTTCATGACATATCTATTTTGAACGCGAATCAGTCTTACAGGAGAGAGTGCGATAAAAATAAGGCCGGGCGCGTAAGCGCCCGGCCATTGCAGTCGTCAGTTCATTTGTTGAAATCCATAGAGATCAAAGGACTTCGTAATTCTCCTTAATAGCTACAAGCTCTCCGGTGCCTGTCCATGTCCACCATCCCGCCGGCAGGTTGACGTTAGCCAGGAAAGCATCATCATACTGGAGATCGATGTTCACCGAATATACACGGTGATTCCAATTGTGATGCCAGTCGTCGTTTTCATGGTCTTCATTGTAGTCTCCGGTGCAGCTGCCGGTACTATGTCCATGATCATGCTCGTCGTCGTGCTCATGGTCGTGGTGTTCGAAGCCTGATCCCTGAGCGTCGAAAGTAACCGGACCACTGACAACCACCGAACCATACATCAAGAGGTTGCCGGTCACGTTCAAGGCTGTAGTCCCATTCTTGGCTCCCGCATATACGAGGGCGCCTGCGCCCTGCTTGCCGATAATGACTTCATTGGTCATATTGATCGTGCCGCGGTCGGCCATGATGGCTATGCCGTTCCTCGGCTGCAGCCGGATGCCGGGACCCTCGAGGTTTATCGCGCTGATATTGGAGTTACCGCCAGTAGTTCGTTCGGTCCAGATTGTCGTCGTAATCTCCGGCGAATTGCAGTCACCCACAATCCGTATCTGATAACTAGTGACCGCCGAATATATCCTTACCGCGTTATATGAACCATATGCAGCCTGGAAGTTCGCAGCCGAGATCGACCATACCCTTGTGTAGGAGTTACGGGTCCACCCACCAGTGTAGGTGCTGGCGTTCGGTAGCGTGATGCTGCGAACATTAGTGGAACTTGCCAGCGTTGCCGTTGGAAAGGCCACATAACCAGCGCGCACCGGCTGATTTCCAATCGGGTTCGGACCGCTCTTGCTGCCAGTGTATGTGGCGGTGTCTGTGTACCCATCCCGCGAGAGGAAGGTAACCGTCCCGGGGGCCTGATAGTATTCATGATCACTGTCGTGATGATCTTCGTCGTCATGGCCCCAGTCATCGCCAGTCTGCGATGTGTCGAAGGTCATGTTGCCATTGACACCGATTTTACCGGTAAGAGCTATGTTGGCCGATGCGTAACCATGTCCATCATCATCATAATCATGGTCCTCGTCTCCATGATGCCCGTCATAATCCGTACTGCGCGCCCTGAAGGTGGCCGTGGTAGTACTTGTCTGTTTGCCTGGCAGTAGCACGTAGTTGAATACGTCGGGAGTATACTTGATCGAAACGCGGACAGTCCTGGTTTCATTTCCGGATAAATCATAACCCGTTGCGGTTACCAGCACGTTGCCGGCACTGTTGGGATCCCGATGCGTCCAGACCTGGTAAGTGCCAACGGCGTTACCCTGACCGTCGTTCATCTGCTGGGGCGCATCATAGAAGGCGGTGGCCGTCGTTGGAATATTCCCCCCGGGATAAACTGTGTAATAGTTGGCGACTGTTACCGCGATTACATCATCGACGCCGGACTCCGCGACATTCTGCGCCATGGAAATACGCTGGTCGTTGCCGACGGTCTTTTCACTGTTCATTGACAGCGTAACCACCGTAGTGCCTATGACCAGCATCAAAGATAATATCGCCAAAGCGATGATAAGCGCCGCCCCCCGTTCATCTGTGCCCAGTCTGACAAACGGGCCCATTGCTGACCTCCTTAGTAGTTCCGAAGATTTATCTGTGTCGAGGACACAGTTGATTCCCTGTCTGAATGTCCCTTGCTTTCGGTAACCAGGAACGCTACCTTTATCGAGCGCACACTCCTGGGGTTGCTTACTGGAGCCGCTATCTGAGTGCCGTCGGCCCCGTAGTATGTGAAGATGGGAGCATCCGGTGAGACCCGCTCCACCGTGGTCTCGAGTTCACTCTGGCCCACATCGATCAGCTTGTGATCTGTGGAAACCGGGGTGACCGGTAGAGTCGCGGGCCAGGTAGCGGAGTACCTCCTGATAATCGTCGGGCTCGATTCTCCGACGGGCGTCGCGAATTCATAAGTGACCCAGGTCCCCTGCTGCGTGGGTACGGTAAGCGCATCGGCCTGGAAGATCGGCTGATTGTTCAGGGTGTCCGTCCTCTTTGCCTCTGAGACCTGTAATTCCATATCGTATAGGACCTTGCGAACATCCAGCTGTGATCTGAACTCGGTGGTTATCTTGTCCTGTGTCCGTATACTCATGATCAGCATTGCCGTTATTCCCACCATGGCTATCGACAGGAGTGAGATGGTCACCAGTGATTCCACCAGGCTTAATCCTGACTCGGAGGATAACTTCAGGCTTCTTCTGTTCCAGAAAGAGGCCATTCAGCCTAGCTGCCCGTCATGTCGGTGCGACCGACGATTGTTGACAGTTTGATGGAACCAGCAGGCTCAGGTGCGCTCCATGAGACCGTGATGATTATCTCCTTGGTTGAAGACGTGTTTGCCCGCGAAGTGTTGATGACTTTTCTTACGTCACGCGTCACGCTGTACGTGACTCCGGCGCTGACTACTGTTTCATAAGGCGCCAGTCCCGGATAACCGTTTTCCTGCTTGACCTGCTGGCCATTTGTCGCGGAGCTGTAGGTCGTCGCGACGGTGTTGTTGCCAATCGCGTCAAAGGTCATGCTTTTTGCCTTGTCGATCTCGCTGGAGGCGACCTCACGCGCGTGCATGCGTGTGGATGTAGTAACTGTGGTCCTCAAGCCCACCTGCAGGAGAACGGCAAGCGGGATTATCGCTCCGGTCAGAAGGGATAACGCGATAAGTGTTTCGATTACAGTGAATCCACTGGCTCGACGGAGAACTCTTGATATACCCCTCAATGGCTTTCCTCTGTTTAGAATCACTTCTGAAAAAGCGCTAAAAACCGAAGCTTTAGCGCTGCATATATCGGCTAAAGTCGGATTTTCTTGAATGCAAAACGGGGGGTATATATGACTGTCAGAGCTTTATCGGGGTCTAGAGGCGGCCTGCCACAATCGCATCAACCACTTCCGGATCGGCGAGCGTCGAGGTGTCGCCCAGGTCCTCGGGCTTTGTGAGGCCTGCGGCGATCTTTCTGAGAATGCGCCGCATGATCTTGCCGCTGCGTGTTTTGGGCAGGCCGGCGACGAACTGTAGCTTGTCCGGCTTGGCGATCGAACCGATCTCGTCCTTCACCTGGGCTCTCAAGGCCTGGCGCATGTCATCGGTGCCGTCATAACCTTCTGTCAGGGTGACGTAGGCGTAGATTCCCTCACCTTTTACCTTGTGGGGGAAGCCGACGACAGCGGCTTCTGATACTGCCTCATGCGATACCAGCGCCGATTCAATCTCGGCCGTCCCCATGCGGTGTCCGCTTATATTGACAACATCGTCGATGCGTCCCTGGAGCCAGTAGTCACCATCGTGGTCAACGCTGGCGCCGTCGCCGCTGAAATACTTGCCGGGGAAACGGTCGAAATACACCTCTTTCATCCGCTTGTGTTCGGGATCACCATAAGTGCCGCGTATCATTCCAGGCCATGGCTTTTCGATGACAAGGTAGCCGCCCTCGTCGACGTCCACGGGTGAGCCGTCCTTTCGCACGATCTGGGGCTGAACGCCGGGGAATGGACGGCTTGCGGAGCCGGGCTTCAAGGTCATCGCGCCGGGCAGCGGGGTGATCATGATGCCTCCTGTTTCCGTCTGCCACCAGGTATCAACGATCGGTAACTGTTTATTTCCGACATATTCGTAGTACCACATCCAGGCTTCCGGATTGATTGGCTCTCCCACGGAACCGATCAGCCTCAGGCTCTTCATCGGGTGTCTTGTTACCCAGTCGTTGCCCTCGCCCATAAGCGCCCGGATTACTGTCGGCGCCGTATACAGGATATTCACCTGATGTTTTTCGATTATCTCCCAGAGGCGATCCGGTTTGGGATAGTTGGGCACTCCCTCGAACATGAGGCTGGTGGCGCCATTGCTCAGGGGGCCATAGACAACATAGCTGTGTCCTGTTATCCAGCCGATATCGGCTGTGCAGAAATGCATGTCCTCTTCGTGGTAGTCAAAGATCCACTTGAAGGTTAAATGTGTGTAGAGGAGGTAGCCCGCGGTCGTGTGAAGCACGCCCTTGGGTTTGCCGGTAGAACCGCTGGTGTAGAGGATGAAGAGTGGGTCCTCGGCGTCCACTTCCTCGGGAGGGCAGTAATTGTCGATATCCGCGGCCGCCATCTCGTCGTGCCACCAGCTGTCGCGGCCTTCCTGTATCTGTGTGACACTGCCGCTTACCCTTTCCACCACGATCACTTTTTCCACCGTGGGGCATTCGATGAGCGCCTCATCGGCATTCGCTTTCACCGGCACCATCCTGCCGCCGCGCATGCCGACGTCTGAAGTTATCAGCATCCTGGCGCCGCAATCGCGTATGCGATCGGCCAGCGAACCAGCGCTGAAACCTCCGAAGACGATGCTGTGGATAGCGCCGATGCGGGCGCAGGCGAGCATGGCGACAGCCAGCTCGGGAATCATCGGCATATATATACTAATTCGGTCACCGCGCACGATGCCGTGTTTCTTCAACACGTTTGCGAAACGGTTTACTTCCATGGAAAGCTGTTCGTAGGTGAATGTCCTGTACTGACCGGAATCCGACTCCCAGACCAGCGCTGCCTTGTTGCGGCGCCAGGTAGTCAGATGGCGGTCCAGGCAATTGTATGAGACGTTAAGCCTGCCCCCGATGAACCAGGAGATCTCAGGTTTATGAAAATCGTACTCGAGGACCTTGTCCCACTTGCGCTGCCAGACGAGGTGCTCTTCGGCCATATCAGCCCAGAAACCCTCGGGGTCATCAATCGAACGCTGGTAGATCTCCTCGTACTGATCCATGCTACCGATGTGCGCCTGGTCACTGAAAGCGGATGGCGGCGGGAACTGGCGCTTCTCGTGCATGAGGACATTGATGGCTATGGGGTCGATGGTGGTTTCCTGGTCGGCTCCCGCATCGCCCGTCTGTGGATCTGAATTTTTCCTGTCTTCAGGCACGCCATGACTCCTTGTATGTTTGCGTGGAACATCTCGCTGCTGGTTCTTCTTACCTGCGAATCGCATCCGGCTACCTTCCCGGATTCAAGGATTCTAACAGTAGTGCAAGGCCTCTACCAGAGTTCAGCTTCGCTGAATCCATATCATCAGGATGAGCGCCGCGGTTAGGATGCATGGGGATCGGGAAATTAAAGTGCAGTTCGTGCTTTCATTCGATATACGGAAGGAATGCCTGAATGAAGATAACAGCTCTTTTTGCTGGCTCGTTTTTACTTCTATCAATCTTTTTAGGCGCCGGCTGTGACAGTGACAAGGATGCCGTACGGCTCGAGGGCGTCGAGGTGCGGGAATATCAGGGCAAGGATCTTTCCTCGGTCTCCACCGATTTCGTCGAGAACACGATCAAGGGTCCGCAGTATATAGACCGTGATAGCTACCGGCTGGAAGTGGGCGGCATGGTGGAGCGGCCACGGCAGTATACATATGATGAAGTTCTGGCGCACCAGAGCTACTCGAAGGTGTCTCAGCTGATGTGCGTCGAGGGATGGAGCGTGGACATCCTCTGGGAGGGGATGCTCGTCCGCGACCTGTTCAGCGAGGCGGAGGTCAAGCCTGAGGCAAATACGGTTATCCTTTACGCTGTTGATGGTTACTCGACATCATTCCCCCTCTCCTGGTTCTACGACAAGGACATCATCATGGCGTGGAAGATGAACGGCATCACCATCCCGCCCGAACGCGGTTTTCCACTACACCTGGTAGCTGAAGATAAATGGGGCTACAAATGGATAAAGTGGATCACGAAGATCGAGCTTGTGAACGACCCGAATTACCAAGGTTACTGGGAGTCGCGCGGTTTCAACCAGAGCGGGGACCGTTCGGGGCCGAAGTTGTCGAATTAGGCGGTTTATTATGCGGGTGCTGTTTTTCGCACTAAAACCTCGCGATAATCCTGTGAAAACCGGCGAGCGTGGATTTGTCTGGAATTATTTCGCGCCGCTTCATTTATAATCAGGGTATGGTCGGAAAATCCGCAAAAACCGCTTTTTTCTGGGATAAATCGCTCCTGTGGGGGATCATCGCCTTTCAGACCTTCAGGGAGCTGGATGTTTCGTTCGATCTGGTGACCGCTTCAGATATTCGTGAGAGCGGCCTGGCTGGCTATGACACTATCTTCGTTCCCGGGGGTTGGGCCAGCGACAAGATCGTCGCGCTTGGCGATGAGGGGCAGTCGCGCATCCGGGATTTTGTCGCCGGCGGTGGTTCTTATCTCGGCATCTGCGGCGGTGCTGGCCTGGCTTTGAGCCATAAGAGCGGCCTGGGGCTGGCACCGGTAAGCAGGATGCCGACCCGCGAGAGAGTCCCCAGCTTCAGCGGCAGGATCAGCCTCAGGCATTCGGAGCCGGGGCACCCGATCTGGAACAACGTCGCCGATGATACCGTTTTTCATGCCTGGTGGCCGGGGCAGTTTTCGCTTGATGAAGCAGGGGGTGTCGCCGTGCTGGCTCGCTACGGCGAACCGGGCGAAGATTCTTATGTCACCGATCTTCCTGTATTGCCATCGGTCGACTGGGACGCGATGGAGAAGAGCTACGGGATAAACCTCGACCCGGCACGGCTCACCGGAGAGCCGGCGGTGATTGAAACCCGGTTCGGCGATGGCACCGTTATTCTCTCTTACCTGCATTTCGAGACTCCCGGCGACGATGAAGGCCACAAGGTGCTTCTGAATATTTTTTCTTACCTGGCCCGGGGGAAACATATGACTTCCTCCGATACCGGACGCCGTGCCAGAAACGCCGCCTCCCTTTATGACCTGAAGCCGGACGCGGGGATATCGTCCATAGTCAACGATCTGGATAAAGCCGCTGAAGACCTGATCGCGTTTGGAAGAAAGAACTATCTCTGGAGCGAGCGCAACGACTGGATCCTGCAATGGCGCCGCGGCGTCCGCGGGGTCGAGTACTCGACGCTCCACGCGATGATAAGGGCGATCAGCGATAACGCCGCCCGGATTGATGGCAGCGATAGCGGAGCGGTAAACAGACTCGAAAGACTCAGAGAGCTGGCGCTTCCATTTTTCAGTGATGCCAAAGAGCTTCTGCGGCTGGAACGGGATGCGATCGCAAGCGGCCCGATAAGCCCCTTAAAGACCGATGACCCTCGGATCGGGGCGCTCAGGAAGAGACTTTTTTCTGAATCAAAACGGTGCGGCGGGCTTTACGAAGAAATAGTGGAACTGGCGGATGAGATCCTGCTGCCGCTGCTGCAGGAAGGGCTGAAGCAGGACCTTCTATAACGTAAAAAAGGTATTACACGGTTAAGGGGCGTATTGCTCTGACGAGCAATACGCCCCTGATAATCTGATGATCATTCACACGCAACACCCCGAAACGACAATACGCGGACCTGGCTCAAAAGCGAAAGATCCGTCTACAAATATCGTTCGGTTCCAACATTAGTCTTCCCGTCTGGTTCTACCAGGAAGCGGTCTTGTTCGCCTCTACCAGGTCCACAAAACCAGCGTAGTCGGTCTCCTTGATACCATCCATGACCTTGTCCACGCCGCGTTGCTTAAGATCCTCGGTCAGGACATAGACCTTGTAGTCCTTCGCAACCGCACTCATTCTGTCAGCGACGCCGGTGCCGGGCATTGCTGCGTAGACGCCATCCTCATAAAGCAATATCGACGAGCCCTTCGAGGCATACTTGAGGCAATCCTCGAGAGCCATAGATTCAAACGGTGATTTATTTACCAGATGAAGCATGCTGCTCCTTTCTAGAACATGAAGAAGTTTTTCTGCTCCTCCATCATCTTCTCTACCGCATCGGCTTCGATGATTTCGGGCTCGATAACAAGGTCCTCAAGTGTCAGGCCACGAGACTCCATCGACGACCTGTCGATGAAAATCTTCTCAATATCATAGGCTTCCAGAGCCCTGAAGGTCGGTGAGAAATCCTTGATGCCGGTTCCGGAATTGTCCATGCCCTTCTTGATGGCGAGCACGCCATCATCGATAAAGAGCACACTGACATCCTGGTCGTACGCGCCCATGATCAGCACGTTCTCCAGGCCTTCAAACGAATAAATCGCACCGTATGGTGCTGTGCGAAAAACAACCATAAGTTTTGCCGTTTCCTCACTCACTGATATTCACCCCTTCCTAAGCTCTGAATTCGACGAGGCGATCGGACTCGATCGCAAGTTCCGTGAGCATCCCCAGCCCGCCGATCGTAAAACCTTCCGCCGTGACTGTATCGTTGATACCACGACGTTTGGCGGCAGCCACACATACAATAAAATCGATGTTGTTCTCGGTTCCCAGCTCCGTCCACCGTTTCTGGATATGCCGGTCGTCCGACTGCGGTTCCATCAGCTTGGTGGAATTCAAAACACCGTCCTGGTAGAAAAATATACGCAGGATCTCGTGCCCCTTGGCAAGAGCCGCCTTGGCAAACTGATAGGCGCTATCGGATGCTTCGTGCTGATATGGGCTTTCCATCACTAAGACTCCAAGCTTCACTACTGTCACCCCTTCCTGATAAATCGTTGTTTTTCCTTTTCACGGACATTTTCCCAGACTTCCCCGCCCCAGAGATATCGATCTTCATCTTACTCGGGTTTCCCATGTGATTTCGCCCACATGTTCAATGCAGCGGTGCTGTTAAAAGGCGACTGCCCCGGAATCTACTCCGGAAGACAGCCGCCCTTGAAAGCCAACCTTAATACGATACGCCCACAGGGTCAGGACATGTCAATATAGCCGCACGGGCATTCTTCGGCGCACTTGGCGCAACCCACGCAGACTTCAAGCCTGAACTTGTAAGGATTACCGTTCTCGTCGCGCTCTTCAAGCTTTTTGACGGCGCTGTAAGAACAGAACGAGTAGCAGTTTCCGCAATCGAAGCACATGCCGCAGCTCATGCAGCGAAGCGTCTCTTCCTTGCACTGGTCATCCGTCCAGGTGGATACAACCTCGTTGAAATTACCCTCACGGTCGCTGACCGGAATATGTGACTTCTCAACCCGGGCAGCCTCTGCGTAGTAGTTCATGGCCATCTTGTCGGACTTGATGACCTTCGCAGGAAATTCCTTGGGAATCTCTTCTCCGCGAATATGGTAGTCCATAGCGTTGGCAGCCTTGCGTCCGAGGCCGATGGCCTCAGTCACGGTACCGAGTCTGTTGGTCACGTCGCCTCCGGCCCAGACACCGTCTTCGCTGGTGGCGCCGGTGGCCTCGTCGACCGTGATCCAGCCCTTCTCGTCCTTGAAGGCGTCGAGCCCATCGAACTGGGCGCCCTGGCCGATGGCCGGCAACACCATGTCGCAAGCGATGATGAACTCAGACCCTTCGACGGGTACCGGACGCCGGCGGCCGCTGTCGTCGGGCTCGCCAAGCTCCATCTTGATGCACTTGAGGCCGGTTACCTTGCCACCGTCGCGAACGATCTCGACCGGGGCGGTCAGGTACTGGATATTGATGCCCTCTTCGAGGGTGTCGTCTATCTCTTCTTCTTCAGCCGGCATTTCCTCACGGGTGCGTCGGTAGATGATCTCGGATTTAGCGCCCATGCGCCAGGAGACGCGAGCCGCGTCCACAGCGCTGTTACCGCCGCCGATGATCAGTACTGTCTTACCGTTGATGTCCATGCTCTCGCCGGCGTTGACCTTATTGAGGAATTCGACGGCGCTCATGACGCCTTCGCCCTCTTCGCCGGGAACACCCATGGTCCAGCCCTCGTGGGCGCCGATGCCGAGGTAGATGGCGTCGTAGTCCTTCTTGAGGTCATCCATGGAGACATCGGTTCCGACGCGGGCGCCGTACTTGATCTCGACTCCCAGGTCAGCGATGGCCGCCACTTCGGCGTCCAGGATGTCTTCCGGCAGTCGATAGCTCGGTATACCGTAACGGAGCATACCGCCGGATTTCTCAAATGCCTCGAAGATGGTTACCGGATAACCGCGGCGCGCCATCTGGAACGCGGCGGAAAGGCCGGCAGGACCTGAACCGACGACGGCGATCTTCTCACTCTTGACCTCGTCGGTGATCTTCTCATGCTTCAGGTTATGGCTCAGTCCGTAATCGCCCAGGTAACGCTCGACCTGGTTGATCGACACGGCGCCGTCCTTGGCGTTCCGGTTACAGTCTGTCTCGCAGAAATGCGGGCAGACGCGGCCGATTATGGACGGTAGCGGATTCGTCTCCGTCAGCAGGCGCCAGGCCTGTACGAATGACTCATCATACTCGCGTTTGAACATCTCCGACTGCGAGACGGTCGTCAGAAAACCGCGGATATCGTTGCCTGCCGGGCAGGCGTTGCTGCAGGGCGGTATTTTCTGCTTGTAGACCGGACGCAGATGTGAACCTTCTGACCCGCGGCTATACCCGGCGGCCCCTACCTCTCTTTTTCTGATCTTTAATACTACAGCCATACGCTTCTCCTTTTCCCAGGCGTCAACGCACCTAATGACCGAGAGCTGTTTTTCAGTTGTAAATCATCCGGTGCATCAACGCCTAAGCGATGATTCCGATTACTCGTTAGCAGAGCCTTCTACTCGCGGAAGCTCGATGGAGCTGCCGCCGAAGTAGCCATATACGCACCGGCCGGAGTCGATGAGCAACTTGATGGCACCTTTCGTGTCCGCACGCGACAAGTCGCCGTATTTTTCCTTCATCGCCTTGGTCAGGTCGCCAGCCTTTAGTTTCTTCTGGCCCGCGACACTGGCGACGAGTTCATACATGTCGTCAGCCAACTGCTCTATTGTGACATCAGCCATCGTAAACCGGACCTCCTAGTATCTGTTGTGTAGAGACCTTCTGTAGGTCGTACCCGCATGGCGGAAATCGTCGAGGTGATACTTGGTAAACTCGATGCCGCTCATGTCGAAGAACTTCTCCCAACCTATGCGGTTGATCCATTCGCCTACACGCTCGAACGGACGCGCGTTGGCTGCGTAGAGCTCAACGATGCTCTTGACCGCGTCGGTAACTTCCGGCCAGCGCGGTGGGTTGTTCGGCAGGTACGGGATTGCCAGCTTGGTGAACATCGGTTCGCTCCTGGCGTTGGAGATCTTTCCTCCGAGCCAGATCGAGACACCGTCGTTAAGCGGATCCGCCAGCGGCATGGCCGGGCAGACGGTGAAACAGTTGCCGCAGTACATGCACTTGTCTTCATCGACCTTGACCGTCGTCTTGCCATCTACCGAAGTCGGCCGGATAGCGTTGTTCGGGCAGGAAGCGACGGTGGTCGGGATCTCACACTGTTTCGGCAACGCCTCGTTGTCGATACGGGGCGGCGTGCGGTGCAGGCCGAGGATGGCGATGTCGGAAGCGTGTACCGCGCCGCACATGTTCAGGCAGCAGGCCACAGCTACGCGCAGTTTCGCCGGCAGCTTCTCCGATGTGAAGTACTCGGACAGCTCATCCATGACCGCCTTGACCAGACCCGAGGCATCGGTAGCAGCCGAATGGCAGTGTACCCAGCCCTGGGTGTGGACAATGTTGGAGATCGCGTTGTTGGTGCCGCCTACCAGTGTACCCATGGCGTTCAGGTCCGCGATCAGCGGATCGATATTATCTTCCTTGGCCAGCAGGAACTCGATGTTGTTGCGGCTGGTGAAACGGAAGAACCCGTCGCTGTACTTATCCGCCAGGTCCATTATGTTCCTGAGGAAGTTGATGCTCACGAGCCTCGGTGAGGCGCAGCGCACTGTGAAAATAGTGCCGGCCGGACCGGTGTGGGAGAGCACGCCCGGCTTGAGCGAGTCGTGATACTGCCACTTGCCGTAATTCTCCTTGATCATCGGATGCAGGAACTTGTCGTAATGCGGCGGTCCAATATCCGTAACTCTTTTTGCTTCAGTCGCCATAAACCTAACCTCCTGTTACTGTCAAAGTTGACTCAGGACAATCTGTGGTCCCCCTTGAGGTTCCGCAGACGGCCTGCTTGGATCGCCTGATTATTCCTCGCTGGCGCTTGCTCCCTCTTCTTCGTAATACTCTTCGTAGAAGATGTAGGGGTTGTCTCTCGGTGCCTTGACCATCTTCGGTGACGGAGTCTCGCCGATGCCCTCGAGGAAGGTCGCGAGGCTGATGCGCTCTATGAACTCGCCGATACGCTCGCGTGCCGTGCCGTGCTCATCCCAGAATTCCCAGATGCGCTCGAGCAGGTCATGCATGGGCTCGTAATCGCCATCCTCTATCTTCATGAAGGGGATGATGACCGAACCGAACAGCGCGCCTTCGACGATCGGCGCCTTGGCGCCCAATGCGATCGCGAATCCTTTATCGTCGCCAGGCGAAAGTGCTTTCGGGAGGCGGTTCAGGCAGTGCATGCACTTGACGCAGTCGCTGTCGTCGATTTTGATCTCCTTGCCCTCGACCGTGATGCAGCTGGTCGGGCAGAGATCGACGACGGCGCCCTGGATGTCCATGCCGCTGTCTACATATGCGGCGAATGCTGCCTGGTCAACCTTGATCTCGTCTCTCCAGATGCCGATTATGCCCATGTCTGAACGGGCGATGGCCGCGGTACAGTCGTTCGGGCAGCCGGACATCTTGATCTTGTACTTGTAGTTGAACATGGGACGATGAAGCTCATCCTGATAACTCTGCGTCAGGTTGTAGGTCATGTCCAGCGTGTCGTAACAGGACATCTCACAACGAGCGGGCCCCGCGCAACAACTCGGGGTACGAAGATCGGAACCGGAACCGCCAAGGTCCCAGCCCTTTTCCGTCAAAGCCCTGAAGATGGGCTCCAGCTCTTCGGTGCGGGTTCCCAGAAGCACCATGTCACCGGTGGAGCCGTGCATGTTGGTGAGACCGGAACCGTGCTCTTCCCAGATGTCCATTATCTCGCGAAGGGCGTCCGATGTGTAGAACCAGCCTGAGGGCTGATTCACACGGACTGTGTGAAAATGCGAAACGCCGGGGAACTCTTCCGGCAGCGCAGAGTAACGGCCGATGACGCCACCGCCGTAACCCATGACACCTACGAGACCGCCGTGCTTCCAGTAACCGCGCCTGTCCTCGTAGGACTTCTCCAGCTGACCCAGAAGGTCCTTGCACATCTCGTTCTTGCCGGCCATGCTTTTGATATCCGTGACGAAACTCGGCCATGGCCCCTTTTCCAACTCATCCAGGAGTGGAGTCTTAAGTTCATCTGACATATCCTTCTCTCCTTTACTCTGATTGCAGTTTGCTTAGTTGAACCTCAGTAACGAGCAGTAAAAGCTAAAGGTCAGGCCCCCGCTCCCTCTGCTATTCCTTCCACCGTTCCAGCGCTCTCCTCTTCCTCAGCTTCATCTGCCGGCTCTTCGGCGTGAACGGGTTTCACGAAGATGCCTTCCCTTGGCATGAGCGGAAGCAGTTTCAGACCTAACAGGTAAACCAGTCCGATGAGTGCAAAAATGCCTGCATACTGGATCCATTCGATCAGACGCGGTATGTACATTACATTTATGCCATCCTGAAAACCACTGGAAAGCTCGAAGCCGGGCATGATCGGCTGCGCCAGCACCTGTCCTGGCAGGATGAAGAGCATCCTCTCGCCGAGAACACCGATCACGTGCATAACCGACGCCGTCAAGATCCAGCCGATCCTGTTCTTCGTCTTCGGATTGAAGAGGATAAAGATCGGTATCAGCAGACCGACGAGGTAGAGCTGAATCCAGAAAACAAATGTAAAGAACTTGCTGCCGCCGAACATGACGAAGATCTCACCGTGCTGGAACTCCGGATCATAAAGATGTGTAAGGTGCTCGATCGTGACCAGGTAGAAGACGAAAATCATCAGGCCCAGCATGATCTTCGAAAGCTGCAGGAAGAAGCGATTGTCGAGCTCCCGCTTAGTATATTTGAAGGTCAGGTACATCATCACCATCGCCAGGGCCGTCCCTGAAGACAGGGCCGCGATTACAAAGGCCAGCGGCGTGATCGATGAGAAGTACATGTCACGACCGTTGATGATACCGAAGATGAAGCCGGTGCCGGAGTGGACAAAGACAGCGGCGACAACCGCAGCCGTGCCCATGACGGTGGTCCAGCGTTCGTTCTCCTTGAACTGGGCCCACAGATAGAGGATACCGATGGTGATGTAGCTCATATAGATGAAGGCGTTCAGCGAAAGCAGCGAACGCGGGTTTACCATGTAAAAAGGCAGGAAGATACGGTCGGGACGACCCCAGCCGGAGATGAGCGCGCCAAGGGCTCCGATCATGAATATCACGGAATTGAATGCCGCAATCCTCGAGAGCACCTTGTACTCTTTCTGCTTGAAGATAACCGCAAGCCCGGAGATCATCAGCGAACCGGCGCTCAGGCCTACGAAGAGGACAAAGATCACCTTGTCGCCGGCCCAGGTCACGGAGTTGCTCATGCCGGTCAGGTAGTAGCCCTTCACAAACCTGATCACGGTCGCTACCAGCCAACCAAGCACCAGCCCGGCGCAGATCGCCGTCGCGGCCCAGTAGCTGCCGCTCTTTCCCTCTATTCTCGAGAAATAGTAATTCGCCACTACAACCTCTCAGTCACGAAAATGGACATCATCCCAACACCTTTTCAATCAAGGCTTCCTGCTTGGACAAGCCAAGATAATACACGTTCGGCTTGACTTCCAGGTTGGCCCTCAGCTCCTGTACCTCGCCATTCGCTATCTGAATTGCGACTTTCTCGCTGTCATCATTGCGGTTGCCGAATTCAAGCGCCGGCTTGCCTTTGACTTCTTTCATATGCTTTTTACAGGCTTCCACGCAGGCCGGTATTTCGCCGGCTTCCAGGTCCTTGTGGGCGCAGAAGGTACACTTGGTGGCGACACCGAGCATCATCGAAGGCACCTTGGAGTTCTGCTCCTCCCGGGGTACCGGGTTATCGCGGAAAACGATGGTGCGCGCACGGAACGGACAGGCGATCACGCAATAACGGCAACCGATGCAACGGTGCTCGTCGATCAGCACGATGCCGTCCCTTTCGCGGACGAACGAAGCTTTGGTGACACAGACATGCACGCATGGAGGATCGGAACAGTGCTGGCAGAGCAACGGAATATCCCGCTCTTCGGTTCCGGGCAGATCCTGTTTCATCTGAGCGACGCGAATCCAGTATGGCGTGTAGCGGGCGGCGTCTTCTCCATATTCTGCCTCGAGGTCAGGTACGTTGTTCTCCTCACGGCAGGCCTTCTCGCATTCCTTGCAGCCGTCACAGTTGTTCAGGTTGACCGTCATGGCAAACTGGATAGCCTTCTTCGCAGTGCTTCCAGTGGAAGCCATGGTAGACGACACCAGCAGCTGTGACGCCGGCATCGCTGCGCCGGCCGCGGCGATCAAACCACCCAGCTTGAGAAACGTCCTTCTGTCCATTCCATCATTTGCCATTGCTTGACCTTTTCTCCCTTTGTCTTTTTAAGGCCTGGTCCGGGTTCCGCCTGGTACGCTGCTGATTAATAACCCTCGGGCCGGTATGATTCCATCTGCTTTTCGGTCGAATGACAGCCGTTGGCCTTGTCCATGCAACCCGGCTGAACGCCGTTGTATTCATGACATGTCTTGCAGAAATCCTTGTATTCGTGACAGCTGAAACAGCGCTCGATCTGGAAGCGCTCGTCCTTGACGCCCTCGCGCACGACCTTTACCCTCTCGTCCTTGAGCACCTGCTGATGGTTGACGCGCATGTAATCCTTTGTTTCCTCGCGGGTGCCGCCCTTCGGGTCGACGCAGACGGTCGCGTCGCTGTCAGTGCCCTTCGCAAGGTCGGGCTTGATGTCAGCGCTGGCCAGATGGCCGCTCGCCGCGTTGATGATGAACGGTAATGCCAGAACTACGAGAAAGATGAAAAATACTATTACCGGCTTCTTCATTCCTTCGCTCCAAGGTCGATAGCACTCGCAACCAGCTGATGGACACCGCCGGCCACGGTCATGGGCACGTCGTATTTTGGCAGGATCTTAGTGAACTGGGCCTTGCAGATGGCGCATATCAGAGCCAGGAAGTTGACTCCATGAGACTCCTGCACCTTGTGGAATGCCTGCATCCTCGGCATCGCGCCCTGGACACGGACTTCGAGGAGTTCGTCCGTGAGGATACCGCCGCCGCCGCCGCAACAGAATGTCTGTGCCTTGATGGTGTTCTCATCCATGTCGACGTACCTGTTGCATGATGCCTTGATAAGCTCGCGCGGCAGCTCGAACTGGCCGCCGGGACGGTCTCCCATCCTCGTGGCGCGCGCGACGTTGCAGGAGTCGTGGAAAGTCACTACCAGATCGTCGTTGGCCGACTTGTCCAGTTTGATGGCGCCGCGATTTACCAGGTCGAGCGTGTACTCGACGATGTGCTGCGGACGCGGATAATTCGGATCGAGCGAATCGAACGGGCCGATCAGCGTGTTCCAGAAGGAATAGGCGATACGCCAGGCGTGGCCGCATTCGCCGACGATCAGGCGCTTCGGCTTGAGTTCGTTGATGGCGTCGTTGATGCGCAACGCGACTTTCTGCATCTGGGTGTAGCTGCCGATGAACATCCCGAAATTGCCCGCCTCGGAGGCCGCCGAGCTGAAAGTCCAGCTGATTCCCGCCTGATGGAAAACCTTCGCGTAGCCAAGGAGCGATTCGACGTGCGGTGAGGCGAAGAAATCGGCCGACGGTGTTACCATCAGGACTTCGGCTCCCTCTACATCCAGCGGAAGCCTGATCTTCTGGCCGGTTTCCTCTTCCAGATCCTCTTCAGTCGATTCGAGCGTGGCCTTGAGCGCCTTGGGGTTCATACCCAGGTTGTTGCCGACTTCGTGAACCTTGGCGATGATGTCATTGGTATACTTCTGGCCGACACCGATGTGGTCCATTATCTCCCTGGCGGCCATGGAGATCTCGGCCGTGTCGATGCCGTAAGGGCAGAAAAGCGAACAGCGGCGGCACTGCGAGCACTGGTGGAAATAGCTGTACCACTCGCCGAGCAGCTCGAGGTCGAACCTCTCTGCTCCCGCCAGCTTGCCGAGGATCTTGCCCTCGGTTGTGAAATATTTACGATAAACCTTGCGGAAAAGTTCGGCCCTGGCCACGGGCATGTTCTTCGGATCCTTCGTTCCCAGGAAATACTGGCATTTGTCGGTACAGGCGCCGCACTTTACGCAGATATCCATATAGACCTGGAGAGACTTGTATTTCTTCAGAAGCTCGCTCATCTTGGCGATGGCGGCGTCGTGCCAGTCTTCACGCAGGTCCGTGGGGAAGTCGAGCTTCTCCATGGTTACGGCCTTGCACACATAGGGCTTGTTGGCGGCCGCGGCCCCCTCTTCGATCTTGGGGATCTCCACCGAACCCGTCAGCTCTGGCGCATGTATGTCCTTCGCCTTCTTGCGGGGGACGCTGGGTTCGCCGACCTTTTCCAGGTCGGTCAATACTTTTTCTTCAGTTTCTGTTGCCGCTGTCTCTTCTGCCATCTAAATTGTCCTTTCAAGGCCCGGGAACCCCATGCCATACCCGAGGGCAGCTGTGACTAATCCAAAAAAATCAAAACGTGACCATAGATTTGCCCCCCTGACCAGAGACCGGCCGTTCCATTAAGGCCGGCCCCCGGCAGGATTACTTCAAAGGTGAAACTGGCCGCAGTCGTCCGCGGCCTGGCCGCGGATTAAACGCAGCCGGTCGGCTTCGGAAGGCCGGCGATCTTGCAGGCCTGCAGTGCGGGGCCAGCGGGATAGAGATCGTAGAGATAGGCGCTGTTGCCCTTCTCCGGGCCGAACATCTTCTTCATTTCCTTGATGAGGATCTTGATGGCCGGAGCGATGTTGTACTCCTGGTAGTAGCCGCGCAGGAAGTTGATGACTTCCCAGTGGGCATCTGTCAGCTCGACGCCCTCGATGTCGGCGATGTGCTTGCCGACGTCCTCGGTCCACTCGTCGAGGTCAACCAGATAACCGTCGTCGTCTGTCTCGTAGTTTTTACCGTTTACTTCAAAGCCCATTTTTTCTTCCTCCTGTTGTTTTGTTTCCTTGCTTTATATTAGAGAGCAGTCCGCTCTGAGAGCTGTCTCTCGCCCAAACCTACACTAGCCGGCTACCTCCGGTGCCTTCTCGGCTGTTACAGGCACTGGCGCCGGCAGGTTTTCCGCCCACGGAGCCACGAGCCGCTTCTCCCTCGGGTTATCAACCTGGTTGCGGGTCGGGCTGAAGAAGATACCACCCGAGTGCATCAGCTTGCTGAAGGGGAAATATACCAGCAGCAGCAGCACCAGGCTGATGTGCACGATGAAAATGATTTCCATGGGCATGGTCTGTGGATTAAAGGAGATGATGCCCATCATAAATTCCTTCACCTTGGTCACGTCGACGCGGTAAAAATGTTTTGCCAGCAGACCGGTGGTGGCGATGCTGATCAAAAGGATCAGGAGGATGTAGTCGGACATGACTGAAACGTAGGCGGTGCGGTCCACGACCAGCCTGAGGAGCAGGAGGAGCGCGAGGCCGCCGATCATGATGACGCCGGCGTACATTTCAAAGGTTGTGATGTAGTTGAGCGCCGCCGGTGAAACCGGGATCAGAAATCTTATGTGCTTGACCAGAACCAGAAGCAGACCGATGTGGAAGACGTATCCGGCCAGCCAGATGACCCTGTTGCTGAAGAAGAGGCTCTTGAAGAGGGCCACTTCCGCCAGGACCCGGGGCGCCACGCCGCCTGCGGTCACCGGGCTCGGATTGAGTGGAATCTTCAGTGGCGCCGGAGTGCGCGCGTATACCCAGATACGCGCAAGAAAACCGAAAAGAAACACAGCAATGGCAACATAAGCAAGAACAACAAATATCATCGAAGAACCGCTCAAACCGCTCACACCTCTTCCTTTTCGTGGAGAAACAGCACCGTTACGAACTGAATTTGGAAAGGATTACCATGCCTGCCCGCTACCCCCGCCCTCGAATACCCCCCGAAGCATCTGGAAACATAGCAGCTGGTTGCGAAGGTGTCAAACTGAAAGCAACATCCCACCCGATCCGCAGACTATGCAGTATTAATACCATAGAGGGTATCTACAGCAAGAGAAAATCTATACCCGTTTGCTTCTCTTGTCAATAGGTTTTTCGGATTTTTTTGAGGATTAATCCGGGAGCGTTGTCTGGAGATATTTTTCCTGCTAATTGACGTATTTTTAATCAGCAGCGAGCGGTGATACGGAGGATTGCGAGTAAAATAATCAACGGCGGGTGAAAAAATTTCGGGTGGTTCAGGACGTCTTGCGCCACGTTTTTTTCTTCCGGTCCAACTTTCGGCCGCAAGAAAAAAATTCAGATATCAACCAGGTTATCTGATCAGCGACTGCTCTCTGTTTCCTGTTCGGGCGACGGCGTGATGCCTGCCAGGGCGCCCTCGGGACTCTTCCAGTTCGTCTGCATGAAATCATCCACGGAGGGACCGTAAACCCACACGTGGGCCCCCGACGGTGACCTCTCGCAATCGCCCTCGGGCTGCGTGTTTGCGATGATGCCGCAATGCCTGCAAAGGTAGTATTTCATTGCTCCTCCCTTATCATTATCCATGATTGTTTTCCCCGGGCGGGGAAACGGGATGAAAGCTGTAAGACATATTGCTGTTTTTTCTGGCTACCACCACCCGTGACTTGTGGTTGGCTGCTTTTTTTGCCCTGTCATGCGTTCGCCGTACCGGACTGGCATCTATTCGAGGTGTGAACGCGGTGATTTCTTATGCCGCGACTGTTATCTTTTCAAACATGGAGAGATGGGTCAATAGGGGATTTGGAGGAGAATTAATGTGGACACCTGGCTGAGCGCTGGAGAACTGCCTTCGATTGCCTGCTTCCATGAGTGCACCTACTGAGTGATTCATTAACTATGCACCCTTTTGGTGTGTAAATAGAGTTGGGGGAAGGTCAACTAAAAAATAACCCCTCTTTCATATTTTGGATAAGGCTTGACATTAAAAACCAAGCAGTTTGGACCCATGAATAATTTTAATCATCTAGATTGTATGTAGTAAATATAATGTTGTTGTTATTGTTGTTATCACGTCGATAATCAATTCCAAGCATTTGGGACCAAGGAAATTGTTGATCATCATCGAGATTATTAGAATTGTATTTATTACTATCTGATGGCCAATTAATTGGGCCCCAAACGAAAAAATCAGTATAACTGGCACCCTCTACATAACCAACTTCCCAATAGGGTCCTTTGTGACTATAACCCAATTGTCCTCCACAATGATGTCCACCTTGAATACCGGTATTTAAGCCCGGTGAAGGCTCAGATAGCGACCCTGTCACCGAAACGCCACCAGTCATTAATCCACCACCGGCATATGGGGAAAACCCTTCATCATTTAGCATTGCTCCAAAAGTAATTCCAGCGCCGCGTATAATTGGATAATTAATATTTACGTCAAAGTACCAGAGACCGTTCAGATCATACCTGCTCATCGGATTATTCCCCACATACGGATACCGGTTCCTCATCTGGGGATTCATGGCGTCGCCCTTCAGCGGATCGGCACTGGCAAACCTCCCCACCACCGGATCATGCTCCCTAACCCCCATCCTGACTGTGCCGGTGGCATAGTCGGTGTCGCGCTGCCACTTGCCGGTGTAGCCGTATCCTAAGTCACCACCGATTGTGCTGTTTCCGAAGGAGTCGTAGTGGTCGCTGTATACCTGGGCGCCCGTCTCGTCGGTGATCAGGGTATTGTCACCGTGCGGGTTCGGCAGCTGGTAGCCGTAGCTTTGGCCGCCCGAGTAGTTGGTGTAGAGGAACATACCATCCGGACCTCTTTGCATCGAGGCGGTTAAGTCTCCGTTTTGATTGGTCCTGTAGTCCTCGAGGTCGCTCTTGCCGCTTAGGTGGAAGTTCTTTGTGCCGGTGCCCTCGCTCCTTTTGATCCTTCTTCCCAGGGCGTCGTAGGCGTAGTTTACGGTTGTTGATGGCGTCTCCACCGATGTGAGCTTGTCCATGCCGTTATAGGAGTAGGTGGTGATGTCTGATCCTTTGGTCTTCTGGGTTAATGCTCCATTGGCATTGTAAGTGAAGTTCGTCGGATCCGGCCAGTTTACCTGCTGGATGAGCTGATTGGCCTGGTTATAGCTGTAGGTGGTCTGGCCGATGGCGGGGTGCTCCAGGGAAAGGCGGTTGCCCACCCGGTCGTAGCCATAGATGATCTCTCCGTAACCACTGATGTCCTCGATGAAGAGCCTGTTAAGAGGATCGTAGCTGTAGCTGGTGGAAAGCGTTCCGTTCTCGGTTAGCCCGGTGATGTTGCCGGCGGCGTCATAAGACTGGCTGAATGACTGAATGGTCTGGGCGTCCTTTACCGCGGTCCTTGCCGTGAGCCTGTTGGCAGCAAAATGTAAAACAATTATTTCACAAGCTTACATCCATTTTTAAATCTTCTGGAATATTTAATTGCTGTCTTTTCTGGTAATACTCGTTGATAGAAAGTGGTCCTATTACTTTGTCTGCGCCAACATCTATGATCCAGAAATTCAGTGGGTTGCCAGTTTTGGATCTGTCCGTTGCGTTCGCGCACTCTGCCCCGGGCTTTTGGGCAGCAATTATAAATTGATCATTATGAGCATAGCCAATGACGGCACAAGGGATAAAAGGATCGTTTTCCCAACCGCTGCTTTTCTTGATGATTGGTTCATTTAGACTGTCAGCATCAAAAACCCATTTTCCACCCAGCGGTGGAGCATAATCGCAAGCGGTCAAGGAAACAGAAATAAGGATAAACAGTATCAACGAAACGCTTTTTAAGGATCGAGCACTCATCAAATAATCAGGAATCTTTGCCACCAGGAACGATTGGGAGCAATGGTTCCCTCACCTTCAAAATAGATGTCGTATGGAGTCCCTGGTCCTGCGTGTTCATGGCCTAAAACGGTCCCAACATTTCTTCCGAATTTATACGGCGATTCAAACCATGGATGCTTGGAACCACCCGTATCAAAATCGTATGTTTCTTTTCCCCACTTGGATTTCACCTTATGGTCTCCGAGGTAGATTAAGTCGAGTTGGCCTAGAGCCAGTCCTTGTTCACAGCCTCTTACAGATAAATCGATGGTTTCTTCCGACCCAATACCTCTAGGAAAGTCTTCTTCCCTTATGCAGCTAAAATCAAGCTGACACATTTCAAGATGAACTTCTTCCCCTCCACCAAAATTATATTGTCTTTCAAAGAAAGAAAGTTCAATTAACTTTTGAAGTTCGCCAGCCTGTCTCCCATCCAGATCGTATGTGGTCATCGGATTGTTGAGCGCGTAACCGTATCGGTTCAAGCTTTGGGGATTCATGGCGTCGCCCTTCAGCGGATCGGCACTGGTTAACCTTCCCACCACCGGATCATGCTCCCTAACCCCCATCCTGACTGTGCCGGTGGATGAGTCGGTGTCGCGCTGCCATTTGCCGGTATAGCCGTATCCCAGTCCACCACCGGTCAGGCTGTTACCAAAGGAGTCATAGTGTTCGCTGTATACCTGGGCGCCGGTCTCGTCGGTGATCAGGGTATTGTCACCGTGCGGGTTGGGGAGCTGGTAGC